>Ga0256839_1004441_pt1 | contig 13707 bp, 10 predicted proteins | sample 354166metaG_FD_185968 | JGI IMG/M metagenome (GOLD analysis project Ga0256839, IMG submission 185968) | Hydrothermal vent microbial communities from Mid Atlantic Ridge, Atlantic Ocean - 354-166 | ecosystem: Environmental > Aquatic > Marine > Hydrothermal vents | place: Atlantic Ocean: Mid... | reverse complement strand
CAGTATGCAACATAACAAGGCGCTTCAACTCGGACAGGCTTCCGCGTTGCCTGCCTTGCGCATTCGCTCCGCTCATTATAGCGCAAGCCAGTCAACACTCCAGCCTTCCGGTTAAGCGCGGCGTTAGAAATCAAAAGGAGATCAGATGAAAAAGGCAAATCCAGAAGATTTTTCGAACTTTATTAAGGAAGGTGAAAAGTCCAGAAAGGATAAATTGATTGAAGAGTGCAAGAGGCTTGATGTTTCTTTGTATATTGATGATCAAAGCGAGAATTCTAAAGGGAACTATTCTGGAATACGTGCAGTCGCTTCAGAAGCTGAGCTTGAAAGAAGAATAATCGCTAAAAAGGCAAGCATTTCCTCTATGCAGTCAAAATATATTGCAATCATCGCTTTAATTATATCTCTGATTTCGCTTGTAAAGTCATTCTTGTAAAAATTGATAATACCGGAAAACAAATGAAAAAATATATCTCTGTTTTATTGATGCTGTTGCTGACTGGTTGTGCCTCCATAAATCCAAGCAGTGTAATAAAACCACCACAGATAGATTCTCGTAAGGCTGTTAGTAATTATGCAATGGCAATAATTCAAGACGGACAAAAAATAAATTCGGCCCTTGTAACGGAAAGTGTTGGTTATACAAAAAGTACAGATCCAGCCTCTTTAATCGCAGGCGTTTTGTTAAAGAATGGAGTTGCTCGAATTTTCAAAGTCCCTGAGGCCAATAAAGATAAATTGTTATTGGTAACTTGGGGTATTAGTGGTGCAAGAAAAATTGGCATGTTAGGAGCATATTCTCAAGAGGTTTCTATACTTATGAGACGAGCTGATAACCTCGATATTGTTTATAAATGTACTGCGGAAGGGATAGGCTCAACAGACGCTGATGATATTCGTGAAGCGGTATTTTCGTGCCTGAGCGGAATAAAATAATTTCTAACAAATAGCTCCACTGGACAATTTAAAGCGGCACTTGTTTTGCTTACGCAAAAACGTGCCACTTTAAATTGCCAGTGAGCAAGGCGTTAGCGCAGGCAGGGCGAGGAGGAGAAAATGGAAACAGCACCATCCAGATGCACCAGTGCATTATTCTTCGCCGCAGGCACCGCGCGGCTACTGCCACCCACTGCCACAACGCGCCCGCATCGCGTTCCGCCGGGGTTTCAGTTGCACCGCGGCAAATACACTGGCCACAGGCAACCCCATTGGCAGGAGTCCGGTGGTCTTTCGTGCACTGTGTTATCGTCATCCCCCATGCCTGCTCTAACGAATAAGGTTAGATCGTGTGAGGAACGAACCACGATCTGAACCGTTTGTTGGACAAGCCCGTCCGGTTTGATAGAAGCACCGCTCTTTAAGAAAATATATTATTGAATGCTGTTTGCTCTCAAGCCATGCAGCCTACGCATAAACTGAGAGCAAGCGGTTATCGCTGCCATTGCGGCAACGCTTAGCACAAAACATGCTGTCATTATTGGATTTGCCCATTTTTCAGGCATGCCAACCTCTCAACGCTCTACGCTGATACTCGCCCGGGTGGATTGGGGATTCAGTTTACATACCCAAAGGGTTTTCCCCCTCCTTCACCTTGCAGTCAAGTGCCGGGAGTATCCGTGTTTTTATAATTTTCATCTGAGAGCCACAACAACTACAGATCAGCTTTGGCCGCTTTTTCAACCACCCCAATGCTCGAAATGGATTTACCTCAAGAATGAGATGCAGCAACCGTATCAGGCGTTTACTGTTTGGGTGCAGGTAACGAATAAAGGGGTCAGAGCCCTTTATGTCTCAGTTCGGCCGTGCTACATTCACCGCATGGTATGTGTAAGAGGTAAGGGTTATGCCAAGAAAGCCCCGTTTCGTCATCCCTGGCGTTCCCATGCACATTGTGCAGAGGGGGCACAGTCGCGAGCCGGTCTTCTTTGAGGATGCGGATTATTCGGCTTATCGTAACTGGCTTCAGGAAGCCGCAAGGCGTTATCACTGTGACATCCATGCCTATGTGTTCATGACTAACCATGTTCATATTCTTGCCACGCCATCCGACAGTGTGGGTGTTAGCCGAATGATGCAATATGTGGGGCGTCGTTATGTGCCATACATCAACCAGGCCTATGGCACCAGCGGTTCTATTTGGGAGGGGCGTTACAAGGCCAGTCTGGTGCAGGAGGAGCGCTACTTGTTGAGCTGTATGAGATACATTGAGCTCAATCCGGTACGGGCAAATATGGTGAGGAATCCCGGGGATTACCGGTGGTCGAGTTATTGCCACAATGCTAAAGGCAAGGATGATGATCTGGTGACGCCACATGCGGAGTATCTGTCACTTGGCAAGGGTGATAAATCGAGATTCTCTGCGTACAATGCTTTGTTCAAGGCGCATGTGGATGCGGAGATCCTGACGGAGATTCGTGCAGCCTTGCAAACGGGGACTCCCTTGGGTAACGATTCTTTCCGTGAAAGGATTGAGAAGAAGCTGGGCTGTAAGGTGGGGCAGGCCAGACGTGGGCGACCAGCAAAACCCGTTGAAGTCGTCAGTTAGGGTATCGGCACATTTGGGAGCGAATATGAAGAACAGAAAGAATCGATTGCTTGTGGGTGTGATTGTCATGGTTTTGGGCGTTTCTGTGGCCCATGCAGCTGAGCGGAGTTCGTATGTGGGGTTCAGCCTGGGTACGGCCTCGTCTGACAACAGTTTGTATGAAAGCGCCTTGGGGTGGCGCATTTTTGTCGGTCAAAGGCTGGGCAGGAATTTTTCTCTGCAACTTGGATATGTCGATTTTGGCGAGATGAGTGGGCCGCCGGGGACTTTGGCCGGTACGAAGAATCTTTCATCGTCAGGTTTTGATTTTTCAGTAACTGGCCGTTACCCCTTCGCCGACAGGTTTGCGGTTTCAGCCAGGCTTGGGTTGCTGGTCTGGGATTCCAAGTGGAGTAATAGCGGTCCCACCGGTGGTGATACCGGCACGGGTAATTCCACTATGCTCTATGGCCTGGGTGGAAGTTACGATTATTCAGAGCGCATCGGTTTTCAGGCCAACTGGGATCATTATTCCCTGACGGACGATACTACGGTGTTCTCGGTGGGGATTGTCTACCGTTACTGATCGATCTGTCTGACATGTGTTACGCCACGCTCTGTCTGCCGGTGATTTCCTTTCCTGGGAATCACCGTTTGCGGTCATGAAGGGTCCATTCAATCGCTGTATGCGTCCATGCCAGAAGAGCGGGGGCTGCGGAATGTGAATTCCAGTATGAGAATCAACGCAAGCAGCGTTGAGGCGCTGGGATTGCAGTGGTAGCCCTTTCAGCATCCCTGGTTTCCTCTGCGATCTATGCCATCTTTGGCAACAATATCGGATTTCACTTCCGCCTGTTCATGTTCCTGTTTATGCGGGCGGATCGTACTACATTGAACGCCTGCAGAAAGAGCGCCAAATACAATAACACCTGGATATGCCGGGATGCGTGCATTTTCGGCCTGCTATTTCAATTGACGGGGTAGCTACTCACCCCCTTACGATGGCGGAATGGTCGCCATATGTCACTCCCGCAGGGTGTAAGCGGGAATCCAGTGTTTTTAACGCCATGGATTCCGGCCAAAATCGTGCCGGAATGACGGATATCCAGAGGGTGGGTAGATACTTAACGGGTTTGTTTCGCGTTACTGGAACCCCCCCTGCTTTAGGGGAGGTAGAGACTGAAGCGCCCGCCACCGCCGGGGCCATTGTTGGCGGTCTCTGTATAACCCTTGCGCTCGCCGTTGCGGTGCATTTGCGCGACCTGGGCGGCGAAGTAGAGGCCCAGGCCGGTGCTGCCGGTCTGGAAGTTGACGGGTGTGTCGGTTGCGCCGCCAGTGTGCAGCATTTTCTCCGGGTAGCCGGGGCCGTTGTCTTCGACGTGAATGCCAAGATATCCGTTGTGGTTTTCACCCCTGAGGCGGATGCTGTCGTGGGTGTAGCGGTAGGAATTGTTGATGATGGTGTTGAGGATGCCGCAGACCAGTTCCCGGTCGAAGTAGCCGATGAGGTCTTCCGGGCAATCTATTTCCAGTTTTATGTCCCTGGCGCGCAGCAGTTTCTCGTTGTCCATGGCGACGTCTTCGAGCAGTTCGGCGACGTGATTTTCGCTGACGTTGACGAACATCTGCGCCCGCTCCATGCGGTACAGCGCCAGCAGCTGGATCAGGTTGCGGTTGAGGCGCTTGCCTTCGTGCTGTGCCTGCAGCAGTTTTTCTTGTAGTAATTCGTCGCTCACGCCCTGTTCGCCGGCGGCGTTGTCGAGGGTGTCGAGCAGCAGGGTGAGGGAGTTTTTCATGTCGTGGACGGCGCTGGCGATGATGCTGGCGAAGTCCAGATTTTGTGTCTCGTTGCTCATGCTTGTTTCTGCCTCATGCCCTTGGCCAGTGAGGTGACCAGTTTGCGATAGGCGGTCTGCAGCTTGTCCTGTTTCTGGCTGGGCTTGTTGAGCGCCTGTGCGCGCAGCAGGTAGCCCTGGGTCTGTTCGAGAAATTCAGGCACCGCGCCGTAGCGTTGCATGAACATGATCAGTGACTGGGCGGCATTGAGGTTGATGACCAGGTTTTCCGGCATGCCTTCCGCGGCCTGGGCGAACAGTTTGATGGAGTCCTGCAGGGCGCCGCTGGTGGCCAGTTCCACGCCGCGGTTGTTGAGGGCGATGACCTCGTCGCGGGTGGCGGCGATGAGGTCGGCGGCCGAGTCGCCAATGCCGCAGCCTTCCATCATGGTTTGTACTTGATCGAGGATGTCCTGGTCCTCGTGGTTGTTGCGCACGATGTGGCGCACGATTTCGTCGCCTTCTTCTTTCTGGCCCAGTGCGTAGCAGGCGCTGGCAAGATCCATCGCCAGTGGGGTGTTGAGCCCGGCCGGGTTGTCGCGAAACAGTTTCATCGCCTCGCTGATTCCCTTGCGCGCCTCGTCGTCGCGGCCCATGTCCTTGTAGAGCATGATTTCCAGGATGATGGCGTGCAGGCGGTCGCCGGACCTGCTGCTGCGAAATTCCTTTTTCATCGATGCCAGGGTCTTCATGGCTTCTAGGTTGTCACCCTTTTGCAGGTAGACGCGACTGAGGGAGGCATAGTCGGTGGGGCTTTTGTAGCAGGAGTTCTTGCCCAGCCGCATCACCCGCCGGTAGGCCTCTTCGGCGGTGTCCAGGTCTTCGTTTTTCTGTGATATCTCGGCCAGTGCGCGTTGGCGAAGTACCGCCTTGGGTGATTTTTCCGTGGCCTCGGTGAGTACTTCCTGTGCCAACTTCAGTTCGTCGAGTTTTTCGTGGGTCCGCGCCAGCCAGTCGTGGGCGAAGACGTAGTTGGGGTTGCTCTTGATGAGTTCCTTGAAGGTGGTCTTGGCCTCTTCGTAGCGCTGGCGGTGATACAGGGTTTCGCCGTAACCAAGCTTGGCCCAGGGCAGCTCGCGCTCGGCCATGACTTCGGCGAAGGCGGCCGCCGCGGCGTCGAAGCGCTGCGCCTTGATGGACAGCTCGCCCTTGAGCTTGAGCAGTTCGAAGCGGTTGCCGGGCTGTAGCGCGAGCTGTTTTTCACACAGGCTGAGGGCGTGGTTGTAGTCCCGGCGCTGCATGGCGCTGGCGATCTTGCGCAGGCTGGACTTGCGTGCCAGCAGGCGCTTGAGGCGCGTCTGCAGGACCTGCTTGGTGAAGGGTTTGGAAAGGTAGTCGTCGGGCTGGTATTCGGCCGCGCCCATGACCATTTCCATGCTGTTTTCCGCCGTGGTCATGATGAAGATGGAGGAGTAGGGCAGCAGGTCGTCTTCCTTGGCCTCTTCCAGCACTTGTTGGCCGTCCTTGCCTTCACCGAGGTTGTAGTCGCAGAGCACGATGTCGAAGCTTTTGTCGCGCATGCGCTTGATGGCTTCTTCGCCATTGCTGGTGTCGGTGATGTCGTCGGCGCCGTAGGCCGAGAGCATGCCGCGCAGCATGGAGCGCATGCCGGGGAAGTCGTCCACGACCAGGATGGATTTGCCTTGCAGGCTCCAGAGCTTGGGTGCTTTCATGGCGCCGGTTCAGTGCGGTGTGGTTTGTGGGGTGGGTTTCATGTGTGTGCCGTTGTGGGAGCGGCTTTAGCCGCTCCCTTCAATGAAAATAATTGGCTCCTGGGTGGTCTTTCTGTTCAGGCCTTTTTCTCTTTTTCGTCGTTGTCGGCGTCATCCAGCGAGATGAGGTCTTCGGGGATCTCGGCGATTTCCGGGGCCTCCTCGCTGGTCTTTTCTTCCGGCTCGCCGGACGCCTGGTCCTCTTCGCTGTTATTGCTTTCTTCCGCCTCGTCCATTTCCGTGGTTTCTTTGCTGGCGACGGTCTCTTCATCGTCGTCGCTGCCGAGGTCCAGCTCGGGGTCGAGTTCGACGGTTTCCGGCGTGGCTTGCTGCGGCTCGCCGTCGCCGAGCAGTTCGTCGATGGCCTGGTCGACGTCGGGCACGCCGCTGTCGGGCTCCGCTGCTTCGGGCTCGGGGGGGGGCGCCGCCGCGGCTGCCGCGGGTGTTTCCTTTTTTTCTTCCGCCTCGGCCGGCGCTTCCTTTTTGCGGTTACGCATGGCCTGGATCTTCGGCCACAGCTTGATGCCTGCGAACACCAGGCCGCCGATCAGCGCGGTCAGGCCGAGGATGCCGCCGATGATCAGGCCCCAGCTGATCTGGGGGGGCTGGTCGGTCTCCGCCGCGTGGTCTTGGGTGGTTGCCGGCTCGCTTTCATGTTCAGGAGCGGGGGGTTCGTGCGCGGGCTGGTGCGGTTCCGCTACCGGTTCCTCGGCGAGCGGTTCTTGCCGGGGCTCGGCCTGGGGGGCGTGCATGGGGGCGCGCGCTTGCGGTGCGGCGTCGCCGCCGGCCTCGAAGTAGATCGGCCCGAGTTGCACGTTGAGGGGGCTGCCGTCGCTGCGCTGGCCGCTGATGTGGGCGGTCAGTTCGTGTTCGCCGATGCTGCCGCTGGCGTCCAGTTCCAGCCGCCATTCGGCGGTGTTCACCTGTGGCGCCTCGGTCTTTTGCAGGCGGCCGTTGGGCAGTACGTGTTCGACCTCGACGCGCATGCTGTGCGGGTCGATGAGGCTGACATAGGGCACGATGGTGAGGGCGAAGCGGTCGTGGCCCAGGGGCACGAGCTGGGCGTCCACCGGCTGGCCGTAGACCTTGACCTGCTGGTGCTTGTTGCGCTTGAAGGTGATGCCGTCCACGTCGAGGATGAATTCGTGTTCGCCCTCGATGAGGGATTCGCCAAGGCGGGTGGAGAACACGCCGTCGTTGGCGGTGAGGTCGGCCTGCTTGCCGTCGTCGCGCAGACGCCACTGCCATTCGTCGCCGGTGTCCGAGACCTGGGTCAGGGTGACCTTGACGAATTGCAGGAAGTCCGGGCGGTCGATGATCCTGCCCTTTTGTTCCAGCTGGGCGGTGAACAGCAGCGGCTGGCCCACCGAGAGGTCGTTGGGCAGCTCGGTGTTTTTCAGGCGCAGGTCGGTGACCACCATGACGCGGTTGTCCGGGTCCAGGTCGGCGTTGATGCGCCATTCGCCGGGGGGGGGATTCTGCACCGTGATGAGGTCGTAGCGTTCGTCCTCGAACCATTCCACGCCGGCGGGCAGCTGTTGCTGGCCGAAGTTGCTGCCGTCGGGGGCGGTGACCGTGGTGGGCGGGCTGCCCGGTTTGCGGAAGACGAGGAAGGTGGCCTCGTGGATGCTGTTGTCGATGTTGACCTTGTTGCCCGTCAGCGGCAGGGTGTCGGCCTTGCTGACCTTTTCGAACATGCGCAGGAACAGGCGCTCCAGGCCGTCGGCGGATTCGATGGTCTCGAACCAGCCGCCGGTGGCGGCGGCCAGCTGGCGCAGCAGGTCGGCGTCGGATTCGTCGGACAGGGCGATGGTGTGCACGGTGACGCCGGCCTGTTGCAGCCGCGGCAGTATGTCGTCGAGAATGCGCTCGCGCGAGGCGGCGTTTTCGGCGGGGTTGCGGGCGATGTCCACCAGGCCGTCGGTGAGCAGGATCAGGCTGCGGCGGCTGGCGTCGTCGGGGCGCTTCCAGTCCCAGGTGGCGCGGCGCAGCACGTCCTCGATGTTGGTGTACAGGCCCAGCGAGCTGATCTCGCCGGCGGCCTTGCGTGCGCGGGCCTTCCACGCGGCGTCCACCGGGCCGTGCTTGACCAGCATGTTGGTCCACTGGCCGAAGGTCCACACGCCGGCGTGGGTGCCGTTGGGCAGCAGGGAGGTGAACAGGCGCAGCGCCGGGCGGCGCAGGTTGTGCGGGTCGGTGCGTTTCATGCTGCCGGAGATGTCGATCAGCACGCGCACGTCGTCGACGGGCTCGGCCGCGCTGTCCGCCGCCCAGGCCGGAACGCCGGCCAGCAGCAGGCCGAGCGCCAGCAGCAGGGCAGGCAGGGCGGCGTGACGACGGGCGTTGTGGCGCCCGCGCGTCGGGGCCGGTGGTATCGCGTTTGTCAGCAGCATGCGGATGTCCTTGAAAATTCCCCTGGCGGCAGCCAGTTAGCCGTGGATGCCCCAGCATTAGCGGCAAGGCGACGGAATTCTTCACTGGGGGTAAACTCCATCCCCTGGGCGGGCGGCATTCCCCATCCTCCGCGGGCGAGTCGGGGCAGGGCGGCTGACACCGTTGTTCGCCACCCTGGCTTCAGATTTCTTCAAATCGCACTTCAAGGTATTGCATATGGTTCAGGCATTGGTGGTTATTCTCGTTTATGTGGTCTTTCCCGTTGCCATCCTGGTGTGGGCCTGGCTGCGCTACAAGCACGGCATCAAGCCGCACATGGGCGAATACGCCCTGGTGGCCTTTGCCATCGCCATGATGCTGCTGCTGGCCTTCTCGTCCAGTTGGGATACCTCGGATCAGGACCGGCGCGACGTGGAGCGGATCGTCGACACCCTGGTCGAACGCTACGACTTCCCGGTGCAGGCGAAATACCAGGACCGCCCGGCGGTGTTTGGCGAGGCGCAGCCGCGGCGGCTGGTGATCACCATCTATGGCGTCACCGACCGCGATGAACAGGACCGCATCCTGGAGGTGCTGCGCAAGCTGCACCGGGAGATCGCCAGCAAGGCCATCGTCGTGCAGTTCATGCGCGAGGAGATCTGGGAAGAGGCGCCGGACGGCTCGCGACAGCCGCGCCGCGACCGCGAGGAGCTGATGCGCAAGGCGCGGATTGAGTAGCCCCGGCGACAGGATGCTGGCGGCGGGCTGCCGGGCGGACTGCAACGGCTGCACCCATCGCGCCCTGTCGGCGCCGGCCAGCGAGGCGCAGAAGGCCGCCTGGCTGGCGCGGGCGCTGTCGCCGTGGCGCGACGTCCTGGCGCCCATCCGCGGCGTGCGCGGCGCGGCCCGCCTGGGCTATCGTGAGCGGGTGACGCTGACGGCGCAGTGGGCCGCCGGGGAGGCTCACGGCGAGTGGCGCATCGGCCTGGTGCGCCGCGACGAGGTCATCGACATCCGCGACTGCCCGGTGCACAGCCGCCGTGTGCGCCAGTCCCTCGCCGCGCTGCTGCGCGTGCTGCCGTCCGCGGCGCATTTCCCGCTCGCCTTCTATGTGCAGGCGGGGGCGCAGATCACCCTGGTGCTGAAGACGGCGACGCCACCCGATGGCGCCTGGCTCGACGCCGTCACCGTGCAGGCCCTGCGACGGGCCGGGGTCGAGGGCCTGTGGTTGCAGCTGTACCCCTGCGCGGGCCGGCGCCTGTTTCACAAGAATGGCTGGCGATTGTTGTGGGGCCAGCCACATTCCGAGGACGCGGCGGGCATGCGCTACGGCCCCAGCGCCTTTCAGCAGCTGATCCCGGTGCTTTATGGACAGTCGGTCGATGCCGCGCAGGCGTTCCTGGCGCCGCATGCGCAGGCCCGGGTGGTCGATCTCTATTGCGGCAGCGGCCGCACCCTGCGGCGCTGGCAACAGGCCGGCGCGCGCGTGCTGGGGGTGGAGATCGGCGCCGAGGCGGTGGCCTGCGCGGCGCACAATGCCCCGGCGGCGGTGGTGCTGCGCGGCCCTTGCGCGCAGCGCCTGCCACAGGTGCGTGACTGGGTGGCGGCCACCGCGGATGGCGAGCGCCTGTTGTACGTGAATCCGCCGCGCACCGGGCTGGAGGCCGAGGTCAGCGCCTGGGTGTGCGCGGAGTACCGCCCGCAACGCATGGCCTACCTGTCCTGCAGCGCCGGAACCCTGGCGCGCGACCTGCGGCGTCTGTGCGCGGCGGGCTACGGCGTGGAGCGGCTGCTGCCCTACGATTTCTTTCCGCAGACCCGGCATGTGGAATGTCTGGCCCTGCTGCGGCGCGAGGTGTAACGGTGATGGAAGAAGACGAATACCGGCAGATGTACCGCGCGGCCATCCCGCGCCGCTGCGTGTTCGAGAAGGCCGTGCTGGCCGGGCGCTGCGCCTGTTCGCGGGCGCGGCGGCGCAACCTGGCCGAGCGGGAGGCGGTGGCCTGCGAATCGGCGCGGGGCAGGGCGCAGTGCGAGGCGTGGCTGACGCAGTTGCGCGCCCGGGCACAGTTCGCCCTGCGCCTCCGCGATGGCGATGGCCCCCTGCCGCACGCCAGGGCGATCAAGCTGCAGGCCGGTGGCCTGCTGGGGCTGGCCGGGCTCATGGCCGGGGCGGGCGAGAAACCGTGGCTGCGTGAAGGGCGGGTTGCGGATGTGCGGGGCCTGCTCGACGCCGCGTGTGAACGCTTTGGCGGGCTGGAGGGCCTGCCCTTCGAGGAGATCGTGCGCGCCGTGGCGCGCTTCAGCGGCCGGCGCCGGCGGTCGCGGCGATAAAAAAAGTCAGGCCACAAAAAAGGCCGGAATAAATGGTATTATTCCAGCCTTTTCATGTTATTGCCCGTCATGGGCAAAAAACCACAGTTTTATCCGGTGAACATGCCCAGGGCAGCCAGCACAAATAATCCAACCCAAAGTCCAATAGTAAATTCCATCGTGATTCCCCTCGGTTATCCGCCAATAGATTGGCTGTTTCTATAATTGTGTGATTCGGATACTAAATTAGGCACTTAATCAGGTCAACCGGGGCTTGTTTCACCCTTTGAACTTGTGGTTTTTGTGGGGGCGGTGTTCGATGGGACGGGCGGCGCCGGAACGGTCTCCGGAGACAGGCCGCCAGCGGGTCGCCATTGAGCAATTTACGCCACTCTGCTACCCTTTCGCCCCTTCCTGAACTCCCTGTTCCACTTACATTTCCGGCCCCTCAATGACCAAATTCGTGTTCGTGACCGGTGGTGTCGTGTCCTCCCTGGGCAAGGGCATCGCCTCCGCCTCGCTGGCCGCCATTCTCGAAGCGCGCGGCCTCAAAGTAACCCTGATGAAGCTGGACCCCTACATCAACGTGGATCCGGGCACCATGAGCCCCTTCCAGCACGGCGAGGTATACGTCACCGACGACGGCGCCGAGACCGATCTCGACCTGGGCCACTACGAGCGCTTCGTCAACACCACCATGACCCAGCGCAACAACTACACCACCGGGCGTATTTATTCCGATGTGATCCGCAAGGAGCGCCGCGGCGACTACCTGGGCGGCACGGTGCAGGTGATTCCGCACATCACCGACGAGATCAAGCGCCGCATCCTCGAATGTGGCGAGGGCATGGACGTGGCGATGATCGAGATCGGCGGCACCGTGGGCGACATCGAGTCGCTGCCCTTCCTCGAGGCCATCCGCCAGCTGGGCGTGGAGCTGGGCCACGGCAACACCCTGTTCATGCACCTGACGCTGTTGCCGTATATTCCCACCGCCGGCGAGCTCAAGACCAAGCCCACCCAGCACTCGGTGAAGGAACTGCGTTCCATCGGCGTCCAGCCGGACGTGCTGCTGTGCCGCGCCGACCGCGAGGTGCCGGCCGCCGAACGGCGCAAGATCTCCCTGTTCACCAACGTCGAGGAGCGCGCCGTGGTATCCGCCACCGACGCCGCCACCATCTACCAGATCCCCCTGCTGCTGCACGCGCAGAAGCTGGACCAGATCGTGGTGGAGAAGTTGCACATCGACGCCCCGCCGGCGGATCTGTCCGAGTGGCGCTCGGTGGTGGAGGCGCTCACCAACCCCACCGGCGAGGCGGTGATCGCCATGGTCGGCAAGTACATGGACCTCACCGAGGCCTACAAGTCGCTGTCGGAATCCCTGATCCACGCCGGCCTGCACACCCGCACCAAGGTGAAGATCCGCTACATCGACTCCGAGGACATCGAGCGCAACGGCACCGGCGTGCTGGACGACGTGGACGCCATCCTGGTGCCCGGCGGCTTCGGCGAGCGCGGCGTGGAGGGCAAGATCCGCACCGTGCAGTACGCGCGCGAGAACGGCGTGCCCTACCTGGGCATCTGTCTCGGCATGCAGGTGGCGGTGATCGAGTTCGCGCGCCACGTGGCCGGCCTGGAGGGCGCGCACAGCACCGAGTTCGATCCCGACACGCCGCACCCGGTGATCGCCCTGATCACCGAATGGACCACCGCCGAGGGCGAGGTGGAGCGCCGCAGCGAGGATTCCGACCTGGGCGGCACCATGCGCCTCGGTGGCCAGGAATGCGTGCTGGCAGAGGGCTCGAAGGCGCGCGAGATGTACGGCAGGGAGCGCATCGTCGAGCGCCACCGCCATCGCTACGAATTCAACAACACCTACCTCGAACGCCTGCAGCAGGCCGGCCTGGTGATCTCCGGCCGTTCCGCCGACGGCAGTCTGGTGGAGGTGGTGGAACTGGCGGATCATCCCTGGTTCATCGCCTGCCAGTTCCACCCGGAATTTACGTCTACGCCGCGCGGCGGCCACCCGCTGTTCAGCGGCTTTGTGCAGGCAGCGCGGGAGCATGGTGAAAAATGAAATTATGTGGATTTGAGGTCGGCCTCGACCAGCCCCTGTTCGTGATCGCCGGGCCGTGCGTGATCGAAAGCGAACAGCTGGCCATGGATACCGCCGGCCAGCTCAAGGAGATGACCACGCGGCTGGGCATCCCGTTCATTTACAAATCGTCCTACGACAAGGCCAACCGGTCGTCCACTTCCAGTTATCGCGGGCCAGGCCTGGAAGAGGGCCTGCGCATCCTGCAGAAGGTGAAGGACGAGATCCAGGTGCCGGTGCTCACCGACGTGCATGAAGACACGCCGCTGAACGAGGTCGCCAGCGTGGTGGACGTGTTGCAGACCCCGGCCTTCCTCTGCCGACAGACCAATTTCATCCAGAACGTCGCCCGCGCCGGCCTGCCGGTGAACATCAAGAAGGGCCAGTTCCTCGCCCCCTGGGACATGCAGAACGTGGTGGACAAGGCCCGTGAGGCGGGCAACGAGCAGATCATGGTCTGCGAGCGCGGCGTGTCTTTCGGTTACAATACGCTGATCTCCGACATGCGTGGCCTGGTAATCATGCGCGACACCGGCTGCCCGGTGGTGTTCGACGCCACCCATTCGGTGCAGCAGCCGGGCGGGCAGGGCGCCACCTCCGGCGGCCAGCGTCAGTTCGTGCCGGTGCTGGCGCGCGCCGCGGTGGCGGCGGGCATCTCCGGGCTGTTCATGGAGACCCATCCGGACCCGGACCAAGCGCTCAGCGACGGCCCCAACGCCTGGCCGCTAGGCGAAATGGAAGGCCTGCTGGAGATGCTCAAGGCGCTGGACGACGCGGTGAAGTCGCGCGGCTTCGGGCATGATCCGGCCTGATTTTTTCAACGCAAAGGCGCGAAGACGCAAAGGGCGCAAAGTT
>Ga0256839_1004440_pt1 | contig 13707 bp, 21 predicted proteins | sample 354166metaG_FD_185968 | JGI IMG/M metagenome (GOLD analysis project Ga0256839, IMG submission 185968) | Hydrothermal vent microbial communities from Mid Atlantic Ridge, Atlantic Ocean - 354-166 | ecosystem: Environmental > Aquatic > Marine > Hydrothermal vents | place: Atlantic Ocean: Mid... | reverse complement strand
TATAATTCGCAATTATCTAAGTTTACGGTATATTCAGTATTGTCAACATTCATAACTATAGACATGGTTATAATCCTTTTTCAAAGTTAGTAAGAGTAACGGTCAATTAGGTATTAACGTACACGAACAAGCCAGCGCTTGCTTGCGGTTGTGCCCTTGTCTACCACAACATAATGGGGCTGCTGTGCGGCGAATTTGCGAGCGGTGGCGCGTGTTTTGACGATAAAGTGCATGTTGTTGCTCCTTTTGAAATGTTGGGTGAATTGTAGGACAGTTTTTAAATGTTGTCAACTGTCCTACAATTATTATCTTATGGTGGGGAACCTTTAGGCAATTATTCCCAGAATAGTACACCATTGATAATAGTATCAATGTTTGATATGTTGTTACCGTTACATTAAACAGTCACCCACTGACTTTCTGTGGGGGGCTGTTTAATGATGTCAAACTGTTATAGGAACAATAAAAAACACAGTATACTATTCGGAATTGTACGGGTATTTCAGACAATTGTTTATTGCTGATATTGACATTGCCATCCACGGCAACGGTTCCAGAATCGTTGATGGTATAGTTTTCAATGTTCATACTGCCAAGCTAAGATATATTTCATTACCAAACTTATCCCGCGTTAAATTGCTCAACCATGTTTATTAGGTATTGTTTGAATGTAGTTCTTTTTCATTTTCCTGTTATTAGGGTTCATTAGTAATCGCTTTCTTAGTAATCACTTCTTTAATAATTACTTTATTGTTTGAATGTAGTTCTTGTTTCATTTTCCTGTTATTGGTGTTCATTAGTAATCACTTTTTTAGTAATCACTTTTTTAGTAATCACTTTTTTAGTAATCACTTTTTTAGTAATCACCTTTTTTAGTAATCACTTTTTTAGTAATCACTTTTTTAGTAATCACCTTTTTTAGTAATCACCTTTTTTAGTAATCACTTTTTTAGTAATCACTTTTTTAGTAATCACTTTTTTAGTAATCACTTTTTTAGTAATCACTTTATTGCTTGAATGTTAGGTGATATGTAGGACAGTTTTTAATTGTTGCCAACTGTCCTATAATTATTATCGGCGGATGGCTGGAAACCTTTAGTAATTATACCAGATTAATTGACCATTGATAGTGGCATCAATGTTGGGGCTGGTTTTAAACCGGTTACTGCTACAATGAAAATCTCCACCGACTTCACGTGAAGCACCTTCTAATGATACTAAACTATTATGTCTACAATCAAAATCACCATTGACCTTCTGTGGTGAACCTTCTAATGATTTCAAACGATTAGGTCTACAATCAAAATCACCATTGGCCTTCTGTGGCGAACCGTCTAATGATTCCAAACTGTTAGAATCACAATAAAAATTCCCACCGACTTCACGTGGTGAACCTTCTAACGTTGTCAATTCGTTATGGGAACAATCAAAATCTCCGGATACGAGTCCGAATGATACGGGTATTTCCGTCAATTGTTTGTCACTGATATTGACACTTCCATCCACGGTAACTGTTCCAGATTCGTTGATTGTATAGTTTTTAATGCCCATACCGCCAAGCCATGCTTTGATATCTGTGTGGTTTGTTAGCATTGTCTTGTTCCTTTTTTTGGAAAATGTGTGTTTTTACAATTACTTTAACGGCTGATAGCGGGAAACCTTTAGACAATTAATCCCAGATTAATTGACCATTGATAATGGTATCACTGTTTGGGCAGCTTTTAAACCGGTTACCCCAACAATAAAAACTGCCACCTACTTCACGTGGTGAACCGTTTAATGATGTCAAATCGTTATCATTACATTCAAAACTGCCACCGACTTTCTGTGGAGAACCGTTTAATGATTCTAACCCGTTATACCAACAATTAAAATTCCCACCGACTTCAAGTGGTGAACCGTCTAACGATGTCAAATTGTTATGGGAACAATTAAAATCCCCACTGACTTCCTGTGGTGAACCTTCTAATGATTTTAAACCGTTAAGGGAACAATTAAAATCCCCACCGACTTCACATGGTGAACCTTCTAATGATTTTAAACCGTTAAGGGAACAATTAAAATCCCCACCGACTTCACATGGTGAACCTTCTAATGTTTTCAAACGGTTATTCCGACAATTAAAATCACCACCGACTTCCCGTGGTGAACCGTTTAACGTTGTCAAGCCGTTATGTGAACAATTAAAATCACCACCGACTTCCCGTGGTGAACCGTTTAACGTTGTCAAGCCGTTATGTGAACAATTAAAATCACCATATACGATTCGGAATTGGATTGGTATTTCTGCCAATTGCTTATTGCTGATATCGACATTGCCATCCACGGTAACTGTTCCTGAATTGTTGATGGTATAGTTTTCAATGTTCATACCGTCAAGCCATGCTTTGATATCGTTGTGGTTTGTTAACATTGTTGTATTCCTTTTTTTGGAAAATGTGTGTTTTTACAATTACTTTAACGGCTGATAGCGGGAAACCTTTAGGCAATTAATCCCAGATTAATTGACCATTGATAATGGTATCACTGTTTGGGCAGCTTTTAAACCGGTTACAACTACAATTAAAATCCCTACCGACTTCACGTGGTGAACCTTCTAACGATATCAAACGGTTACCCCAACAATAAAAACTGCCACCTACTTCACGTGGTGAACCGTTTAATGATGTCAAATCGTTATCATTACATTCAAAACTGCCACCGACTTCCTGTGGTGAGCCTTCTAATGATTTCAAATAGTTTTCATTACATTCAAAACTGCCACCGACTTTATGTGGCGAACCGTTTAATGATTCTAACCCATTATACCAACAATAAAAATTCCCACCGACTTCCCGTGGTGAACCGTTTAATGATTTCAAACTGTTATTGGAACAATGAAAATCTCCACCGACTTCGCGTGGTGAACCTTCTAACGATTTCAAGTCGTTATGTGAACAATCAAAATTCTTACTGACTTCTCGAGGTGAACCTTCTAATGAATTCAACCCGTTATTCCAACAACAAAAATCCCCACCGACTTCGCGTGGTGAACCTTTTAATGATTTCAAACTGTTATAGGAACAATTAAAATTCCCACCGACTTCACGTGGTGAACCTTCTAATGAAGTCAAGCCGTTATTCCAACAATAAAAACTGCCACCGACTTCGCGTGGTGAACCTTCTAACGATTTCAAGCCGTTATAATAACAATCAAAATCACCACCGACTTCCTGTGGTGAACCGTTTAATGATTCCAAACTGTTATTTCTACAATTAAAACCACCGCCGACGTTACGTGGTGAACCGTCTAATGATTTCAAGTCGTTATAATAACAATAAAAACTGCCGCCGACTTCGCGTGGTGAACCGTTTAATGATTTCAAACTGTTATTGGAACAATTAAAATCACCATACACAATTCCGAATTGTACGGGTATTTTTGTTAATCCTTTACGGCTAATATCAACATTTCCATCCACTGTAACGCTTCCAGATTTGTTGATGGTATAGTTTTCAATGTTCATACCGTCAAGCCATGCTTTGATATCGTTGTGGTTTGTTAACATTGTTGTATTCCTTTTTTTGGAAAATGTGTTTTTTTGTTACAATTACTATAGTGCCACGCTGTTACGGTTGGGGATTAATGAATAGTACATTGCTTATTTTGGTAAAGGATATCGGCCAATTCATATTCAAACTGTTCGATGCTTGCAAGTTGAATGGCAACATCCTGATTAAGATATATTTCATTGCCAATCGTATCCCCACGTTGAATTGCCCAACCGTGTTTATGAGGTATTGCTTTGATTATAGTTCCCATTTCATTCTCCTGTTATTGGTGTTCATTAGTAATCACTTTCTTTAACGACCAATGGCGGGAAACCTTTAGGAATTATTCCCAGATTAATTGACCATTGATATTGTACTGGTATTTCTGTCAATTGTTTATCGCGAATATCGACATCACCATCCACGGTAACGCTTCCAGATTTGTAGTTTTCAATGTTCATGCCGTCCAGCCAGGCTTTGATATCGTCGTGGTTTGTTAACATATTATTTCCAGAATAATTGACCATTGATAGTGGCATCGCAGTTTGGTATAGTTTTGAAATTATTACTCTGACAATAAAAATTCCCACCGACTTCCTGCGGTGAACCGTTTAATGATTCCAAACTGTTATGGGAACAAAGAAAATTCCCACCGACTTCCCGTGGCGAACCTTCTAACGATGCCAAACTGTTATAGGAACAAAGAAAATTCCCACCGACTTCACGTGGTGAACCTTCTAATGAATTCAACCCGTTATAACTACATTCAAAACTGCCACTGACTTTTTGTGGTGAACCGTTTAATGATTTCAAACTGTTATTGGAACAATTAAAATTCCCACCTACTTCACGTGGCGAACCTTCTAATGATTCCAAACTGTTCCAATTACAATAACAATCTCCACCGACTTCGCGTGGTGAACCTTTTAATGATTTCAAACTGTTATAGGAACAATTAAAATCACCATATACAATTCGGAATTGTACGGGTATTTCTGTTAATCCCTTACTACTAATATCGACATGGCCATCCACGGTAACTGTTCCAGTGTTGTTGATGGTATAGTTTTCAATGTTCATGGTATCAAGCCATGCTTTGATATCTTTGTAGTTTGTTAGCATTGTGTTATATCCAGATTAGGTAACCATTGATAAAGGTATCACATTTTGGGCTGGTTTTGAAAATGTTATTTCTACAATAAAAATCTCCACCGACTTCGCGTGGTGAACCTTCTAACGATTCTAAATGGTTATTAAAACAACCAAAATTCCCATCTACTTCCTGCGGTGAACCGGCTAACGATGTCAAACTGTTATCATAACAATAAAAATAACCACCGACTTTCAGTGGTGAACCTTCTAATGATTCCAAGCTGTTATTGGAACAATTAAAATCCCCACCGACTTCGCGTGGTGAACCGTTTAATGATTCCAAGCGGTTATAATTACAATAAAAACTGCCACCGACTTCCTGTGGTGAACCTTCTAAAGATTCCAAGCTGTTATTGGAACAACTAAAATTCCCACCGACTTCCTGTGGTGAACCTTCTAAAGATTCCAAGCTGTTATAATAACAATCAAAATTCCCACCGACTTCCCGTGGTGCGCCATTTAAAGATTTTAAACGGTTCCAGCTACAAGAAAAGTACCCGTATACTATTCGGAATTGGACTGGTATTTCTGTTAAGTCCTTACGGCTGATATCGACATCGCCATCCACGGTAACGGTTCCAGTGTTGTTGATGGTATAGTTTTTAATGCCCATACGATCAAGCCATGCTTTGATATCGTTGTGGTTGGTTAGCATTGTCGCGTTCCTTTTTTTGGAAAATGTGTTTTGTTGTTACAATTACTATAACGACCAATGGCGGGAAACCTTTAGTAATTATTTAATTAATATTGCGCGGAAAGTAGCATCATCCGGCAAGGTGGGCCATTGAATTCCTCGTTGCTTGTTTGTTGGGTGAATTGTAGGACAATTTTTAATTGTTGTCAACTGTTCTACAATTATTATTGGCGGATGGTGGAGAACCCTTTAGGAATTATTCCCAGAATAGTACACCATTGATAATGGTATCACATTTTGGGCTGGTTTTGAACTTATTATTCCAACAATAAAAATCCCTACCGACTTTACGTGGTGAACCTTCTAATGTTTCTAAACGGTTACGGCTACAATAAAAACTGCCACCGACTTCCTGTGGTGAACCTTTTAATGATTCCAAACTGTTATTCCAACAACAAAAATTCCCACCGACTTCGTGTGGTGAGCCGTCTAACGTTGTTAAACGGTTATTCCAACAATGAAAATTCCCACTGACTTCGCGTGGTGAACCTTCTAACGATGTCAAACTGTTATTCCAACAATAAAAATTGCCACCGACTTCCCGTAGTGAACCTTCTAATGATTTCAAGCGGTTATCACTACAATTAAAAACACCGTATACTATTCGGAATTGTATTGGTATTTCCGTCAATTGTTTATCGCTAATATCGACATCCCCATCTACTGTAACGGTTCCTGTGTTGTTGATGGTATAGTTTTCGATGTTCATGATGTCCAGCCATGCTTTGATATCTGTGTGGTTGGTTAGCATATTATTTCCAGAATAGTTCACCATTGATAATGGTATCACAGTTTGGGAGGTTTTTGAAGCTGTTATTTCTACAATTAAAATTCCCACCGACTTCGCGTGGTGAACCTTCTAATGATTTCAAACGGTTATTGTTACAATAAAAATACCCACCGACTTCGCGTGGTGAACCGTTTAATGATTTCAAGCGGTTATTCCAACAACAAAAATTCCCACCGACTTCGTGTGGTGAGCCGTCTAACGTTGTTAAACGGTTATTCCAACAATGAAAATTCCCACTGACTTCCCGTGGTGAACCGTTTAATGATTTCAAGCGGTTATCCCAACAACAAAAATTCCCACCGACTTCGCGTGGTGAACCGTTTAACGATTTCAAACGGTTAAAACCACAATAAAAATTACCGTATACTATTCGGAATTGTACGGGTATTTTTGTTAATCCTTTACGGCTAATATCAACATTTCCATCCACAGTAATGGTTCCAGTGTTGTTGATGGTATAGTTCTTAATGCCCATACGATCAAGCCATGCTTTGATATCAGTGTGGTTGGTTAGCATTGTGTTATTCCCAGAATAGTTCACCATTGATAATGGCATCACAGTTTGGGCTGGTTTTGAAGCTGTTATACTTACAATAAAAACTGTCGCCTACTTCCTGTGGTGCGCCATTTAATGATTTCAAATTGTTATTGTTACAATCAAAATTCCCACCGACTTCGCGTGGTGAACCTTCTAATGATTTCAAACGGTTATTGTTACAATAAAAATACCCACCGACTTCGCGTGGTGAACCGTTTAATGATTTCAAGCGGTTATTCCAACAACAAAAATTCCCACCGACTTCGCGTGGTGAGCCGTCTAACGTTGTTAAACGGTTATTCCAACAATGAAAATTCCCACTGACTTCCCGTGGTGAACCGTTTAATGATTTCAAGCGGTTATTCCAACAACAAAAATTCCCACCGACTTCGCGTGGCGAACCGTTTAATGATTTCAAGCGGTTCCAATTACAAGAAAAGTCACCGTATACGATTCTGAATTGTACGGGTATTTTTGTTAAGTCCTTACGGCTGATATCGACATCGCCATCCACGGTAACGGTTCCAGTGTTGTTGATGGTATAGTTTTTAATGCCCATACGATCAAGCCATGCTTTGATATCGTTGTGGTTGGTTAGCATTGTCGCGTTCCTTTTTTTGGAAAATGTGTGTTTTTACAATTACTTTAACGGCCAATGGCGGGAAACCTTTAGTAATTATTTAATTAATATTGCGCGGAAAGTAGCATCATCCGGCAAGGTGGGCCATTGAATTCCTCGTTTCTTGATTGTTGGGTGAATTGTAGGACAATTTTGAAATGTTGTCAACTGTTCTATAATTATTATTGTCTTATGGCTGGAAACCTTTGGGAATTATTCCCAGATTAATCGACCATTGATAATGGTACCACAGTTTGGGCTGGTTTTGAACTTATTACGCGGACAATAAAACCCGCCACCGACTTTATGTGGTGAACCTTCTAATGTTGTCAAACGGTTATCCCAACAATGAAAATCACCACCGACTTCGCGTGGCGAACCTTCTAATGATTTCAAGCTGTTATTATTACAATAATAATTGCCACCGACTTCCTGTGGCGAACCGTCTAACGTTGTTAAACTGTTATTGGAACAATGAAAATCACCACCGACTTCGCGTGGTGAACCGTTTAATGATTTTAAGCTGTTATTGATACAATAATAATTGCCACCGACTTCCTGTGGCGAACCTTCTAATGATTCCAAACTGTTATTGGAACAATGAAATTTCCCACCGACTTCACGTGGTGAACCGTTTAATGATTTCAAACTGTTATTGGAACAATGAAAATCACCGTATGTTATTCGGAATTGTACTGGTATTTCTGTTAAGTACTTACGACTAATATCGACACTGCCATCCACGGTAACGGTTCCTGTGTCGTTGATAGTATATTTTTCAATGTTCATGGTGTCCAGCCATGCTTTGATATCTTTATGGTTGGTTAGCATATTATTCCCAGAATAGTTCACCATTGGTAATGGTATCACAGTTTGGGATGGTTTTGAAACTGTTATCACTACAAGAAAAATACCCACCGACTTCACGTGGCGAACCTTCTAATGATTCCAAACTGTTAGAACCACAATAAAAATTCCCACCGACTTCCTGTGGTGAACCTTCTAATGATTCCAACCCGTTATTCCAACAACAAAAATTCCCACCTACTTCCTGTGGTGAACCGTCTAACGATGTCAAACTGTTATTCCAACAATAAAAATTCCCACCGATTTCGCGTGGTGAACCGTTTAATGATTTTAAATGGTTATCACTACAATTAAAATCACCGTATACGATTCTGAATTGGACTGGTATTTCAGTTAAGTCCTTACTGCTAATATCGACACTGCCATCCACTGTAACGGTTCTGGTGACGTTGATGGTATAGTTTTTAATGCCCATACGATCAAGCCATGCTTTGATATCGTCGTGTTTTGTTAGCATTGTCGCGTTCCTTTTTTTCGGAAAATGTGTTTTCGTTACAATTACATTAACGGCCAATGGCTGGGAACCTTTAGAAATTATTATTTCCACGTAATTGGTGATTTTTTGCTAGCATCTTCGTGTGACACTTGGGGACCAAACGCAATTTCATCGGCTAATGTTGCGGCTAATGCGTCATCATAGCTGCTATATCGCTGAACGCTTTCGGCATTACCATTAACAATGATATATTTACTACCAATTTTTACAATTACGTTCTGATATGGTGTGTTCATGGGAATATTCCTTTTGATTAAATGTTGGTTAATTATAAGATAATTTTAACTTATTGACCACTATTTTATCGTAATGAATCATTTTGATATTTTAATCGTTTCATTAGATTAACCTATTCAATTGGTCATACTTACGATATCGACACAACGGCGAAAACCTTTAATATTATTTCACGTTGACAACAGATACCGCCTGTGTCATACTTCATCATAGCCTAATAACAAACACTAAACATAATAATCGCTAGGGAAATCCCCATGAACGCCACGGGCCACGCGGACAACATTATCACGTTTCAATAATTCATATATCAAAATATTATATACAGTTTCAACAGTTGACAATAGTGCCAGATTGTGCATATGCCTTTTTAATCGGCATAAAACAACGGTTTAACAAATTGATACACAGTGTGAAACAGTTTGCAACTGTTGAAACTGTATGTAATATTAAATGATAAGGAATATTATAATATGATATGATGGTTCACATGGCGCGTGGCGTTCATGGGGGATTCCCTAGCGCGGTGGAAATGGCAAGCTGTACATAGTGTTGCATCTTTTGATATATTTGTCAACCGAAACATTAACGGTTGGCGACCGTAACAGTTAGCAACCTTGAAGCGAATGTTTAACACATTTCATATTGGACAAGGATTGTTAAATAATCACTAAAGATTTTGTGTGATTGCACGTTATAATAATGTTAATACTGTTGACAACATTTTAAAAATGCCTTACCATTTTGCCGGAATACCACTTCCAAAATCAGCTTGCGGATTTTGTGGTGTTATCAAGTGAACTAACAATTGCCGAACGCAAGAGAGGCATAAACGTTTTCGACTTAATTGCCTAAAGGTTTCCCGTCAATAGACGATACAGTAAATAGAATCAAAAATTCACAGTTTCCGAAAATAAGGAATAGCACAATGCTAACAAACCACACCGATATCAAAGCATGGCTTGATCGTATGGACATTAAGAACTATACCATCAACGACACAGGAACCGTTACCGTGGATGGTGATGTCAATATTAGTCATAAGGGATTAACAGAAATACCCGTACAATTCCGAATTGTGTATGGTGATTTTAATTGTAGTGATAACCGTTTAACATCATTAGACTGTTCACCACAGAAAGTCGGTGGCAGTTTTTATTGTTATAATAACAATTTAAAATCATTAAACAGTTCACCACGCAAAGTCGGTGTGAATTTTTGTTGTTGGAATAACAGTTTGGAATCATTAAAAGGTTCGCCACAGGAAGTCGGTGGCAGTTTTTATTGTAGCCGTAACAGTTTGGAATCATTAAAAGGTTCGCCACAGGAAGTCGGTGGCAGTTTTTATTGTAGCCGTAACAGTTTGGAATCTTTAGAAGGTTCACCGCGTGAAATCGGTGGGAATTTTCATTGTTATAATAATAACAATTTAAAATCATTAAACGGTTCACCACGCGAAGTCGGTGGGAATTTTCATTGTTCCAATAACAGTTTGAAATCATTAAAAGGTTCACCACGCGAAGTCGGTGGGGATTTTTATTGTTGGAATAATAAGTTCAAAACCAGCCCAAAATGTGATACCATTATCAATGGTGAATTATCCTGGACATAATATGCTAACAAACCACAACGATATCAAAGCATGGCTGGATCGGATGAACATTGAAAAATATACCATCAATGACACAGGAACCGTTACCGTGGATGGAAATGTTGATATCAGTAATAGAGGAATAACTGAAATACCAGTCCAATTCAGAATCGTATACTGTGATTTTAATTGTAGTGATAACCATTTAAAATCATTAAACGGTTCACCACGCGAAATCGGTGGGAATTTTGATTGTAGTTGGAACAATTTAAAATCATTAGAAGGTTCGCCATGTGAAGTCGGTGAGGTGTTTAATTGTTCCCATAACGTTTTGAAATCGTTAAACAGTTCCCCTCATGAAGTCGGTGGCGATTTTTATTGTAATGGTAATAATTTAAAATCATTAAATGGTTCACCACAGAAAGTCGGTGGGGATTTTAATTGTTGGGATAACAGTTTGGAATCATTAGACGGTTCGCCACGGGAAGTCGATGGCAATTTTAATTGTGGTTGGACCAGCTTGAAATCATTAGAAGGTTCACCACAGAACGTCAGTGGAGAATTTAATTGTAGCTTTAACAGTTTGAAATCATTAAATGGTTCACCACAGAAAGTCGGTGGGGATTTTAATTGTTCCTATAACAGTTTGACATCGTTAGACTGTTCACCTCAGGAAGTCAGTGGAAATTTTTATTGTGTGGATAATGGGTTAAAATCATTAGAAGGTTCACCACACGAAGTAGGTGGTGATTTTTATTGTTGGAATAATACGTTCAAAACTATCCCAAACTGTGATACCATTATCAATGGTGAATTATTCTGGGAATAACACAATGCTAACCAACCACACTGATATCAAAGCATGGCTTGATCGTATGGACATTAAGAACTATACCATCAACGAATCTGGAACCGTTACAGTAGATGGAGATGTCGATATTAGTCATAAGGGATTAACAGAAATACCAGTCCAATTCCGAATAACATACGGGAATTTTAGTTGTTCACATAACCGTTTGAAATCATTAGAAGGTTCACCACGCGAAGTAGGTGGAAATTTTAGTTGTTCCAATAACGGTTTAGAATCTTTAGACGGTTCACCACAGGAAGTCGGTGGCAATTTTAGTTGTTCGCATAACAATTTGACATCGTTAGACGGTTCCCCACGCGAAGTCGATGGGAAATTTCATTGTTCCTATAACAGGTTAACATCGTTAGAAGGTTCACCACGCGAAGTCGATGGCAATTATTATTGTAACAATAACAGTTTGGAATCATTAAACGGTTCTCCACGCGAAGTCAACGGTAGTTTCTATTGTGGTTGGAACAGGTTCAGAACCATCCCAAAATGTGATACCGTTATCAATGGTGAACTTTTCTGGAAATATTATAATGGTAACTAATCACAAAGATATCAAAGCATGGCTTGATACCATGCACATTGAAAACTACACCATCAACGACACTGGAACCGTTACAGTGAATGGTGATGTCGATATTAGTTGTAAGGGATTAACAGAAATACCAGTACAATTCAGAATATCATACGGGAATTTTAATTGTTCACATAACAGTTTGGAATCATTAAAAGGTTCACCACGTGAAGTCGGTGGTGATTTTGATTGCAGTTGGAACAATTTAAAATCATTAAATGGTTCACCACAGGAAGTCGGTGGTGATTTTGAGTGTTATGATAACGGTTTGGAATCGTTAAACGGTTCACCACAGGAAATCGGTGGCAGTTTTTATTGTAGTTATAACAGTTTGCAATCATTAGAAGGTTCACCACAGGAAGTCAGTGGTGATTTTGAGTGTTATGATAACGGTTTGAAATCATTAGAAGGTTCACCACGCGAAGTCAAAGGTAGTTTTTATTGTTGGAATAACAGTTTGGAATCATTAAACGGTTCACCACAGGAAGTCGGTGGCGATTTTGATTGTAGTTGGAATAATTTAAAATCATTAAACGGTTCACCACAGGAAGTCGGTGGCAATTTTTATTGTCAGCGTAATAATTTCAAAACCATTCTAAAATATGATACCGCTATCAATGGTCAAATAAAATGTTAACAACTCACAAAAATATCAAAGCATGGCTTGGTACAATGAACATTGAAAACTATACCATCAACGACACTGGAACCGTTACCGTGGATGGCAATGTCGATATCAGTCGTAAGGTATTAACAGAAATACCAGTACAATTCAGAATTGTGTATGGTTATTTTAATTGTAGTTATAACCGTTTGAAATCGTTAAACGGTTCACCACGCGAAGTCGGTGGGAATTTTAATTGTTCCCATAACGATTTGACATCGTTAGATGGTTCACCACAGGAAGTAGGTGGTGATTTTAAATGTGGATTTAACAGTTTAGAATCATTAGAAGGTTCACCACGGGAAGTCGGTGGCAGTTTTTATTGTTGGGATAACAATTTGACATCGTTAGACGGTTCACCACAGGAAGTAGGTGGGAATTTTAATTCTAGTGATAACAATTTAAAATCATTAAACGGTTCACCACGAGAAGTCCGTGGGGATTTTAATTGTACTTGGAACCGTTTGACATCATTACACGGTTCACCACAGGAAGTGGGTGGAAACTTTCATTGTGGATTTAACGGTTTGAAATCATTAGACGGTTCACCACAGGAAGTCGGTGGTGGGTTTTATTGTTGGAATAACCGTTTGAAATCATTAAACGGTTCGCCACAGGAAGTCGGTGGTGATTTTAATTGTAGCGGTAACAGTTTCAAAAACATACCAAACTGTGATACCACTATCAATGGTCAATTAATCTGGTATAATCTCTAAAGGTTTCCCACCATCCGCCGATAATAATTGTAGTACAGTTGACAACAATTAAAAACTATCCTACAATTATCATTCATTCATAAGGGCTCGCCGACATGAAACGCATTATAGCAAAGTCACAACCATTCACGTTTACTGAAGGCCAATCAACCATGCCAAACGAACATCAAGAGATGCGCTACCTTAACAATAGTTTGAAATATGCGAAAAAACACAAAGAACGTTCAGCCCTGATCAATGCCAGCGCTTTTCGTAAGTTTTTCAACACACAAGCGGATAACCGCTTTACCGCCAGTAAATAAGGGGATTATCAACATGAAAACACTGTTTATCTTCGCACTTGCCGTAATATTAATGGTCGTAATTGCAGTCAATGACC
>Ga0256839_1004439_pt1 | contig 13708 bp, 8 predicted proteins | sample 354166metaG_FD_185968 | JGI IMG/M metagenome (GOLD analysis project Ga0256839, IMG submission 185968) | Hydrothermal vent microbial communities from Mid Atlantic Ridge, Atlantic Ocean - 354-166 | ecosystem: Environmental > Aquatic > Marine > Hydrothermal vents | place: Atlantic Ocean: Mid... | reverse complement strand
CCGAGTCGAGCGGCTTGACGTGATAATCCGCCATGACGAGCGTTCCTTGTTCGCCACACGTTCCTACGCGGGACAGCCTCGAACCTCTTTGACGAGCCGGTCGTTTCGGGCGATCGAAGGCGGACTTGCCATCGGGCCGACCTCGCAATGGTAACGGAGCGTTCCCGGGAAGGGACGATGCCGAAAACCGCCCCCTACGGCTGAGTCTTGGCGATGCCGAAATAGTCGAGGTAGGGAACGGCCGTGTAGGCGGCCATGGCGGTCCCCGCCCGGTCGATGCGCTGCCGATCCGACTGCGAGAGCACCCAACTGGTGCGATGATGGGTGCGGACGACATATTCTCGTTTCCGCAGTCCTTTGCGGTAGTAGATCGTCCGCACGACTTCGGTCGGAAGCCACTGCCGATCGGCCAGCTCGGAATTGATCCGCAATCGGGCGAACGGCGGGGCGTTGCCGGGACGGATGGCGTTCACTCGAGCGCACCAGTCGGCGAATTCGACATACTGCCGAAAGGAGTCTCGGGTCTTGGGACGCATCCCCTTGAGTTCGTACTTCATGCGGTCGTTCTTGAGAATCAACCGCCGGGATTCTCCGTCGTACTCCAACTCGAATTTCGGATCGGTGAAATCGGTTTTTCCGCTGTCCTGCAAGCGAGCCTTGATCTGAGCCACGAAGTCCATCACGAACTCGGGAGTCAGCGTTGTCTTGATGCGCCGCCTGGGGTCGAGCAACACAATGCGGTTCCGCTTGAAATCGAAAACCGTGAACTCTTCTCGATGGATGCCGTCGTGATCGTATTGCAGGAAATCGTAGACCACGCCGCCGGAAAACAACGTAATCGTCTCGATCATCGGCTCGGTGGCTTCACCCACGTAGACGTCGGTGGCGATCCGGAATTCGTCCCCCTGCAGGATTTGCGCCGCGGCAATCAGACAAAGCAGAGCCAGCCCGGTCGACCAGATTCTATTCATGATTCAGCACCTATACCGTTCCCTCGGTCGTGTCCCGTTTCCGCCGGCAGCCTGCCATCCGCGCAAACCGGCCCCGGCGCGCCCAAGATTACGGAAAACCGGATTTCCTGTAAACACCGATTCTCGATCCCTGTGGTCGTGAGGGCGCACGGCAGGGTTTGTCCGCGAGTCGGGGGCCCAAGTCTCGCGAATGGACCGCCCACGTCGAACAGTCTTCTGCGCAATCGGCGGAGGCTCGCGCAAGACTCTTTTGCCCCGACGGGGCGGAGTAGTCCCCGGTGTACATCCTTGCGAGCTGCCGATGCGCTCGGCACGGTGGGTACCTGTCAATTCCGGCGGAGAAGCAGGCCAGTCTACCCGGCTCGGATGCTATCCTCACGCACGCTTGCCGAAAACGCACGGCCACCACCTCCGCCCGCCGCGGAAAAACTCTTACCTCGCCGTACTCCCCGGTTCGCCCTCTTCCTCCTTCTCCTTCTCCTTTTTCTCCCTGCCCTTCTCCTCCTCTTTCTCCTGCTTCTCCTTCGCCGACTTCGCCCGCAAGCGTTTCATCAGCGCTTGGAAGTCCTCCCGGTCGCGGAGCAGGTCGAGGTCGTCGTCGGTCTCCATGTGCTTCCAATTCTCATAGCCCAAGTCGACCGCTTCGTGCAGCCGCTTCATCGCCAGGTCGGCGTAGAACGCGGAGGCTTCCTTGCGCGCCCCGGCGTCCCGCTTTGCGTGGCCGTTCATCGTCTTGGCGGCGCGAGCCAGCGCGTACGCCGACGCGTATGCGTCTTCGGGCGGATCGAAGCCCAGTTGGAACAAACGCTCCGCCACCGCCACTCCCTGTTCACGCTCTTGCTGCCCGGCCAACGCCGTGCAGCGATTCGCAAGCACGTAACGAAGCAGCGACTTGTACGACGCCACGCGGGGACGCTGCTCGATCAGCCTCTCGATGATCTCGGCCGCTCTCGTGCAAGCAGCCGCGGCGTCGGTAAAGCGACCGGTGTTATTGAAGTTCCGGGCCAGGTTGTTGTGGCTTCGGGCGAGTGCATAGGCATATCCCGGCACGTCGGGGAACTTTTGGGCTAGTTTTTCACGGATCGCGAGGGCCGTTCGGTGCTCCTCGATCGCCTCGTCGTAGCGGCTGGTGAGCCAGTAGACATTGCCCACGTTGTTGTGGCTGGCGGCAAGTCTTGACGCGTATTCCGGTACGTTGGGGAGCTGCCGGGCGAGTTCCTGCCGGATTGTGATCGCCATGCCGAACTCTTCGATCGCTTCACCGTAACGGCTCGTGCTCCCGTAGACATTGCCCAGGTTGTGGTGGCTGTCGCCAAGTCTTAGCGCGTATTCCGGCACGGCGGGGAACTGCTGGACGAGTTTTCTAAAGCTCTCGATTGCCATGCCGTGCGCCTTGATCGCCTCGTCGAAACGGTTCATGCGTTGATCAGCCAACGCCAGGTTGCTGTAGCTGGAGGCGAGGTTGTTCGCATATTTCGGCACGTCGGGGAACTGCTGTGCAAGTCTCTCGTAGCTCTCGATCGCCTTGCCGTATTCCTCGATCGCCTCGTCATAACGGCTCGTGCTTTGATAAACCAACGCCAAGTTGCTGTAGCTGGAGGCGAGGTTGTTGGCGTATTCCGGCACGTTGGGGAACTGCTGTGCAAGTTTCTCGTAGCTTCGGACCGCCTTGCCGTATTCCTCGATCGCCTCGTCGTAACGGCTCGTTTTCCAGTAAGCTGCTGCCAGGTTGCTGTAGCTGGAGGCGAGTGCAGAGGCATACGACGGCACGTCGGGATATGCTTGAACCAGGGCTGTGCCTAGCGCGATGGCTTTGCGAGCCGCCTTTTCGGCTTCGTCGTACCGGCTGGTGGCGTGCTGGACATCCCACGCAAGCTCGTGGAGGCTTTCGACCAGCCGCAAACGCCATTTCGGCTCGTCGGGCGCGTCGTCTACGAGTTCCTCGTAGAGGCGAACGGAGCGTTTCAGGTGTTCGATCGCTTCCTTGTGCTGACCGAGATAGAATTGCAGCTTGGCGACGCGGTAATAGCCTTCGGCCTGGATGGCGCGGGCTTCCTCGCGTTCGCCTCGAATCCGGGCGAATCCTTCATAGAACTGGACGACCTTCTCCAGGTATTTCCGTTTTCGTTCGGGGATATAGTCTCCGCCGGCGAGCTGTTGTCCGACGGCATCGTCGGACATGAAGGCGAGGGCTTCCATGGCGTGTTCGCGTGCCGATTTTTCCGACGCGAGTGCTTCGGTTTCGCGAGCCAGTGCGACTTCGAGTTCGGCGAGGGCGCGGGTTTTGGCGTCGCGTTCCGCGATCGCCCGTTGCTGGTTTCGGCGGGCCTTTCGTTCGCTCGTTTCGGCGCGTCGGCGGGCCAGTTCGGCGGCTTCCCGGCTCCGCTGAGCCCGGATCATGCCGATGGTGGTTCCGACGACGCCGCCGGCGAGGACGAGGGCGATCAGGGCGGCGGCGGCGAGGACTTGCCGGCGCCGTTTGCGCTGTTCGGCTTCTCGGACGAGTGCTTCGGCCGTCGCCAGTTCGGCCTGCCGGGCCCGCTCCTCGGCCGCTTGGCGGATGCGAGCCACTTCGGCCGCCACGCGATTGCCGTCAGCCGGGCGTTCTTCCCGGTCGAAGGCGAGGCAGCGGCGGCAGAGGGCGACGAGTTCGGGATCGGCGCCGCAGTCGTCGAGTCGCGCGAAGGCGTCGTCGAGTTCGCCCCGCACGGCTTTCAGCAGCACATTGTGGGCGTCCTTGCCGGTGTAGGGCGGCTTTCCGGTGAGGATTTCGCAGAGGATGGCTCCCAGGCCAAAGACGTCGCAGCGGGGGTCGAGCCGGCGCACTTCGCCCCCGGCCTGTTCGGGCGCCATGTAGGCGGGGGTGCCGAGTGCCTGGCCGGTGCGGGTGGCCGAATCGCCCTGCTCGGGCGTGTCGATCGCGGTGGCATGGAGCACGGTGGCGGGCAGATCGTCATCTTCCTTGGTTTCCGCGGCCGGTTCGGTTTCCGACTCGCCGCCGAGCACCTTGGCGAGCCCCCAGTCCATGACTTGGACTTCACCGTGGCTGCCGACCATCACGTTGGACGGTTTGAGATCGCGGTGGATCACCTGGTGATCGTGGGCGTAGCCGACGGCGTAGCAGATCTGTTCGAAGATGGGGACGTAGCGGCCCGGGTCGTCGCCGCGATCGGTGCGTCCGCGGAGGATCTCGTGGAGCGTTCTGCCCTTGACCAGTTTCATGGCCAGGTAGGGGCGTCCGTCGTCGAGTTGTCCGAGGTCATGGACGGGGGGGATGCCGGGGTGTTGGAGTTGTCCCGTGATGCGGGCTTCGGTGAGGAACCGGCGCCGGCCCTGCGAGCCGCGTGCTTCATCGGTCGTCTTGCGGAGGACCTTGACGGCGACGTGGCGGTTCAGTTTGGTATCGAGGGCGCGGTGGACGAGGCCCATGCCTCCTTCGCCGATCTTGTCGAGGATCTGGAAGTGCCCGAGCATCTGGCCGCGGGCGATCGCGCCCGCAGCCGCGGAATCGGGCGGACCGGGCGGGTCGGCAGGACGGCTCCCGCCCCCTTCGGCGGTTTTTTCGAGTGCCGGGTCGCGCGGCGGGGTGGGGTCGTTCATCATCGTGGTCCTGCGCGTGGTCCTCCGATCGGTTTGTTGGGGCCTGCCGCGTTCACGTCGCGGCACAGTCACCAATCATACCCCATCCAAGTGGAGATGGGGAGCTGTGAAGAGGGGCTCCGGCATCGAATCGTACGCGTACGCCTACTCCTACTCCTACTCGTACTCAGCATCGCGGTAATCGTACTCGCCGTCTGCATTGGACTCGGCGGAATCCTCGCCGGGCTACATCACCTCGCGCAATCGGATGGCTGAACTATGCCTTGCACTTGTCTCGTAGTTTTTCGAGTACGAGTACGAGAGCTGAGGCCCTCGAGCCGCCGCGGAGATGCACGAAGCACCCCTTGGAACTTCGCCTGCCACCCCCCATATCGATCACCCCCCGAATGGAAGTTGCTCCAGTTGTGCCATGCAGACCCTGTCCTGCACCCGGCCAACCGGCCACCCCTGCCCTCCGCTTTCGCCTTGGCGGATCTCGGACGATTTGCTACTCTCTCGGCCATCGCATGAGGCGAGTTGCGAGCCGGTCAGGCTCGGCAAACGCAGACGACAAGAAGACCACACCGTCGAGATCGCCGAATTCGGACCGCTTTCGGAAAGGAGCCTGAAGATGAGTCCCCAGCACCAGCCGCGAGTGTCCGTCCATATTCGCTGGATGATCCGTCGTGACATGCCGGAAGTGCTGGCCATCGAAAAGGCCGGTTTCGAGTTCCCTTGGTCCGAAGAAGAGTTCGTCCGTTGCCTGCGGCAGCGCAATTGCATCGGCATGGTCGCCGAGTCGGATGACGAAATCGTGGGCTTCATGATCTATGAACTCCACAAGAACCGGTTGCACGTTTTGAATTTCGCGGTGCATCCCGACTATCGCCGGCAAGGTGTCGGCCGGCAAATGCTGCAAAAGCTCGTAGGAAAACTCTCGTCGCAACGCCGCAACCGTATCATGCTCGAGGTGCGAGAAACCAATCTTCCCGCGCAACTCTTTTTCCGAGAACTCGGGTTTCGGGCCGTGGCCGTGTTGCGCGAATTCTATGACGACTCGCCGGAAGACGCCTATCTGATGCAATACCGCTACCAAAAGGAAGCGCCGACAGCGCCCGCGGTCGTCAATCGCATCTCGCGGCTTGCCGGATAGCTCCTCGCAGCGCGGCCGCAGCTTCCTGGAGCGTTGCTTCGACTGCGGTTGGCGATCTGCCGACTTGAAGCAAAGTAATCATCGGCCCCCCTGCCGTGAACGTCGCCTCGGCGCGCGGTACGTCGGCCAGTTCCACGCCGAACTCGCCGGCAATCCACCTCGCCGCTCGTACCACCTGACTCCCCGTCGTGGCAGCCGCCGCGTAGCAAACCACCTTTCCCGCAATTCGGTTCCGCGCCGCGTTGCAAGAACGGTGGGGCGGCTCGAGACGGTCCAAGGGCTCGGGGCAATCCAGGCACGCCCAAAGGTGTTGAGGAAACAGCGACTTCCCCGCAGCCCGCTCGAGCACTTCCACCGAAGCCACGTAGCGAGGGTTGATTTCCACAATCTGCCACTGCCCCGGCTGTCCCACCAGATCGATCCCGAACCAGCCGCGAAGTCCGCCGGCCTGGACCAATGCGTCGGCAACCCTCTGCAGGGACGCTCGAGCGGCCGGTGCAACGGCGATCGGCCCGACCGACCCTGCATAGTGGAACGGACCGACTCCCGCCCCTCCGTCCGCCCGCCATTGGCGAGTGAGCCCGATCCAATGAGCCTGGCCGCGTCGCGCTAGGAAAACCGCCCCCCAACTCGGCCCCTCGACACGCCGCTGAAAAAAACACCCGGCACGACTGTGGCGGCTTTCGGCAACGCGGACTCCCAGACCTCCTCCCGACCGCAACGGCTTCTCGATCCAGTCCGCCGGGTTCGCTTCCATCGGCAATGTCCGGCACACCGCGGGAACCGGCATCCCGCTTTCGGCGACGATGCGCGTCCAGCGCCACGGGGAGCGAACGACGCGCAGCGCGTCGCAACCGTTGCCCAATAGGCGGTGCCGCCGTTGGAGCCAACGCACGAGGCCACGATGGTTCTCCACGCCGCCGGTATAAACCACACGACACGGCGGCAGCAGACGGGCATGCCGCCTCAAGTCTCCCCGCGCTTCCCACGGCAAGTATCGCTGCACCATCCGCATCAAATCGAGGTCTCCGAACCGGTCGCAGGCCCACACCGGCCAGCCGGCTCGATGAACCGACCAGGCGACCGCTCGAACCGAAGCCCCCACCAGCCAAATGGGAGGACGGCGGTCGAAATCCGGGTCGGGGTGCTTGCCAATCATCTACCCGCTTGGTAACTTCGCAGGGCGTTGGGAGCCGAATCGGCATCGACGGAGCAGCCCCGCGTCCGACCGGCTCGGCCTGGGTGGAGACAACCGCGGTCACCAGACGACCACAGCAAAGGAGAGTATCGCATGTCCATGTTCATCGGGGAAGCGCTGGCCGGCGACGGCAATGAAGTCGCTCACATCGACCTTCTCATCGGTAGCAAAGACGGACCGGTCGGCACCGCCTTTGCCAATGCTCTGGCGCGACAGAGCGAAGGCCACACCAATCTGCTTGCCGTGCTGACACCCAATGTCGCCGTCAAACCCGCCACCGTCATGATCACCAAAGTCACCATCAAGGGCATGAAGCAGGCGGTGCAAATGTTCGGACCGGCTCAAGCCGCCGTCGCCAAGGCGGTAGCCGATTCGGTCGCCGACGGAGTGATCCCCAAAGATCAATGCGAAGATCTGGTCATCGTCTGCGGCGTATTCATCCACCCCGAAGCCGAAGACAACCAGAAGATCTATCAATACAACTACGAAGCTACCAAGCAGTCGATCGCCAACGCCATGGCCGGATCCCCCACGGCCGACGAGATGATCGCCAAGAAAGACGAAGTCGAACACCCCTTCAAGGGTTTTTAACCTGACTATTGCAAGCCTCCGGTGCGCTCGATGCCTCGGGTGTGTTGCCAGCAGCATGGATTAGCACGTGTTCCATCCCGCCAACGCAAGCCTCCCGTGCGCTCCTTCCATGACCGCCAAACGCCGCATTCTGCTACAACTCGATACGGATCCCCATCCGAGCGTATTCGATTCGGTCGTCGCCTGCGATGCGGGAGTCGAGTTGTTGTTGCGGCACGGGAATGTGGAGCCGGCGGCTGTGCGCGATCTCGTGTACGGCTTGATGTTCACACGGGGTGGCGCGGACCTGCGCGGTTCGGCCATCTTCGTCGGCGGCACGGATGTCGCCGCCGCCGACGCCGTGTTGACTCAAGTGTTGGAAACATTCTTCGGGCCCGTGCGGGTGTCGGTGATGGCGGACCCCAGCGGCGCCAACACCACCGCCGCCGCGGCTGTCGTACTCGCTTCCCGTCATGTTGAACTCGCTGAAGCTCGCGTGGCGGTACTGGGGGCTACCGGCCCGGTCGGTCGGCGCGTCGCTCGGCTATTGGTCCACAGCGGCGCGCAGACCTGCCTTGCGTCCCGTTCGCTTCAGCGAGCCGCGGAGGTCGCTCAGGCACTTGGGAACGGCCAGACTCCCGACAATGCGTCACCGTGCGAGACCTCGTCTCCTCATCAACTGGACGAGCTGTTGAAAAAGGTCGATGCAGTGATCGCCGCGGGAACACCGGGAATTTGCCTGCTCCACCAGTCGCAATGGCAGAGTGCCCAACTAAGACTCGCCATCGACCTCAACGCCGTGCCACCGCTGGGAATCGAAGGAATCCGAGCCGACGATCGAGCCGTCCAGTACGGAGCGACCGTAGCCTATGGCGCTCTGGGCGTGGGCAAAACCAAAATGAAGATCCACAAAGCAGCCATCTCGAGGCTGTTCGAAACCAACGACCGTGTCTACGACGTCGACGCGCTGTTCGAACTGGCGCGCACCATGGCGGCAGACGACGCCACCGTGTGAACTCTCCGGCGTTACTCTTCTCCCACGGCTACCATCGCTCCGTTCTCAAGAGCCGCAATCACCGTACCGTTTCGGGTCACCGCCAGGCCCCACGGCACCGGTGCCGACGGCAGCGCGACTTCCCACATCTGCCCTCCGTCTCGGAGCTTCAAAGCCACGACCTTCTTGCGGTCGGCGACCACCACGGCATTGGCTGTCACCGCCAGTGCCACGCTGCCGGGACAATCATACTTCCACCGAGGTTGCTGCTTCGCTTTGAACTGTCCCCAAGCTTGCGTGATGTGCCGCGGCGTCTTGCGATCGGTCACACAGGCGCTCAGCTCCTCTGTCGGAATCGGATCGAATCCGGCCACGACTCGATTGTCGAGCCACACGATATCGGTCTGCTCGCTGCGGGCGTGCAGGATCTTCTTTTGCACGGTATGATCGTAGACCGGCAAGTCGGGGCGCGAATAGAACGGCATGCCGCACGCGACGACGCGATCGCCCACCAGAAACAACTCCCAGCCGCGCGGAGCCGTCGATTCGCACCGGCTCAGCGGTCCGGGGTCGTTGAGGCATTTGCCCGTTTGAGCGTCATACACGGCGGGAGAAACCGCATTGCCGCCAGCCAGATAGAGTCGGCCCTCGTGCCACAGCAGATGCCCCATCACGCTCACGCCCGTTCGCGCTGCGGGATCCAGAAAGCCCGACTCGTCGTTGCACCAACGAGGCTTCCCGGTGGCCGCATCCAGTGCGTAGACGTACGTGCCGTCGAAATTGACTCGTCCCGCCGCCACATAGGCGACGCCCTCTTCCACCAGCACGCCGCTGGCGGCCGGCCAGGTCGACAATAGGCTGCCGTAAACCGGAATCCAACGCTCGGCGGGGGCCGCCCGGTACCGCCACACCGGTCGCTTAAGATCGGGGTCGAGCGCATACACCCATCCGTCACCGCTCCCCACATACACCAGCCCCTGGGCCCATGTCGGCGCAATGCGGATCTCTCCTCCGGTCGCGTATTCGCCGACCGTTCGGCCACTCGACGCATCGACAGCCCGCACGACACCGTCCGATCCGGCCACCCAAACGCGGTCCCCCACGGCGATCGGGGCCGTCAACCGAACATCGTTCCCGTTCGCAGCGCGATTCCAGAGAATCCGGGCCCTCGCCGGGACTCGCGCCCCGGTCACCGCCGTCCGCCCGTTGTTGGCTCGAAACGTCGGCCAGTCGGCCGAGTCGATCTGGGGCCCCTGACCACTCGCGTCGAGCGCGTTGTGCACCCGGCGCCCTTTCGCGTCGGCAGGCGGTGAAAAATCGAAGGACCCCGCCGAAGTCAGCGCCGTCACTCCGTTGAGCGACAACTGACAATCACAGACGTAGGGCCACCAGTAGAGCATCCCGTTGGCAATAGTGACACCATCGTGGCAGGCGGGGCGCATGGGGGAGATCCAGCGAGGTTGCCCCGCTCTTACATCCAACCGGACCGACCCGCCCATGGCTCGGAACAAAATGCTATCCATCGTCGCCGTCGGCCGCGTGCAGGCTCGCCGCCCGATCGGTAGTTCCGACAACACTTTTCCGGTCAACGGGTCGAATACCTTGCTCTTCTCCACACCCCATGGACCGCTGATCGCGTAGACGGCATGGGGACGAAGAATAAGCTGATAGTTGTCATAGGAATCTTCCCACAACAGGCGACCGTCCTCGGTCGACAACACCACCAGCTTGCTCAGTTGAGGGCCGGCGAAATAGAGAGCATCCTGCGAACACTTGAGGTAGACGACGGTTCGCCAGTTGGTCCGCCAGCTTTGCCGGGTCAAGTACTCGCCCAACGTTTCGAACAGCTCGGGAGAACCGTTCTTGTCTTTTCGCCACACGACCTTCCCGGTCTTCGCATCGAGACACGTCAAGTACGAGCCGAAACGGAATGCGAACAGGCGGTCGCCGTTCATGCAGAGTGCGCGCGAATCGATGGGTTGGTCTTCCCGATAGTGCCATCGCACACGTTTGGTCTCGAGATCGATCGCCAACAGTGTGCGTCCGAACCCCCACGGTTGTTCCGGGCTGTTGAACCCGGGGGAAATCTGATTCCACGGCCAACCGTGCTGGGTTCGCTTCCACTTCACGGGCTTGGCGGGAAACTCCTTCTCTCCCACCAACGCATAGAGTGTGCCGTCTTGGATGGCCATCCATTTCCAGAACGGACCGTCCACCAGTTCCGCCGGCGCCCGGATTTCATCCATCACTCTTCCGGTGCGCGTGTCGATCATCTTGCACGAGCGGTCGTCTCCGACATAGAGCACGTCGGGAGACGCAATGAACACATTGCGGTGGACCATCATGCCTTCGGGAAGCGGATACCGCCAAAGTTGCGTGCCGTTGTATCCGTCGTAAGCTACGATCAAATTCAAATACGGTTCTTCACGCTCGTGCCAGGCGACGTGCCCGTAAATCTTGAAAACCTTCCCCCCGGCGGACACGGTAAACTGGGGCGCCGGCGCGTAGCGAGGATCGGCGAGAAACTGCGTCATGTACGGAGCGCGAATGGCGCGGTCTTGCGACGCCGGATTGTTATGGGGGCCGTAGTAAGGATGAGTCCAGTCGTCGATCGTGTCGGGAACCGGTTTGACGCGAGTCCGCCCGTCGATCCACAGGGTTCCTCGCGGTTGAAGAACGCGCATCGCGTCGCCGGCTGCGTCCGTACCCGAGTCGGTCATGACCACCAGATTAGCCAGGTTGTCGGCCAGTGGAAGCGTGTCGGCGGATCCCTGCACCCAGGTCAGTTTGCCCGGCGGCAGGTCCCCCTCCGCCGTCTCCTTCCGCGCTTGTTCGACCGCCGCCCACTCGGACAACACGCCGACGACTTGTAACTGGGTGCCCCGAGCGAGCGACTGACTGCACGTCTTGGCGGACGGCCCCACCACCACGGCGATTCCTCGAGCCGTTTTCCACTGGCGGACCAGCGAAGACACATCGGAGGCTCGTGCTGTCGCCGGAGACGCAACGACCCACCCCAGTGTTCCGACAACCAGCCATCCGGCCACCTTGAGAACCGGGAGACTGGAGGCCGGAGGCAGGAGGCGGGAGAGATGGTGGTGACCACCGGAAGCCATGGCAACACGTGCGCTGGGTACGCGGCTGCCACCAAGCAAGACTCTCGGAAGTTCACGGATGGAAGATCGCACGTCGATGCCATGCCACATGATCTACTCCTTGCAGGACGTTCACTCGTAATCCCGTCTGTCCTCGCCGTCCGCAAGTATAACGGCTCGCCGTCAACCTATGGGCCGGCAACGCACCGATTGTGGCAACATCGAGCCTCGTGGTACGATGCGCCCATTCGCTTCCTCCTTTTTGTTCAGGCTCGAGTTTCCATGTCCACGGATCGACTTCCACCCGGCCAGCAGTTGGCGGCTCGCGGAAAGTGGCCTGTCGTCGGCGAACGTCGACCTCTGGCGACGGACGAAGCGTGGTCGGTCACGGTCGATGGGCTGGTCGCCAGGCCGCGCCGCTGGACGCTCGAGGAGTTGCGGCAACTACCGGCAACGGAAAAACACATCGACATTCACTGCGTGACGCGGTGGAGCCTGCTGGACGTCCCCGTGAAAGGCGTGGAGTTGACGGCACTACTGGCACGTGTCGATCCATCACCGACGGCTCGCTATGTTTCCTTTGTCGCTCACACCGAGCGCCATCACTCCACGTCTCTGCCGCTGGCTGAGTCGCTGAGACTGGGCGCGATGGTGGTCTGGTCGATGTTTGGCCGACCGCTGCCGGTCGACCACGGGGGACCGGTGCGAATGATCGTTCCGGGCAAGTACTTCTATAAGAGTGTGAAATGGCTGCGTCGGATCGAGTTGCTCGAGCACGATCGTCTGGGGTATTGGGAAGCCGAGGCCGGGTATCACAACGGAGCCGATCCCTGGCGCGAAGAGCGGTTTGCCGCTGGAGGCATCTCGAAGCAGCAGATGCAAAAGCTGCTGGCCACGCGGGACTGGTCCGGGCAGGCGCTGCTCGCGTTGCAAGCGTCGGGACGAGAACTCGTGGGACTGGTGGCGCGGGGCGCCGTACTACGAGCAGCCGACTTCCGGCGAGCCCGCTTGCAACAGGCGAACTTTGAGGGCACCAATCTTTCCAACAGCCGGTTCGAACAAGCGGATCTGCGCGCCGCCAGCTTCCTCGAGGCAGACATCGAGGGATGCGATTTCTCGGGGGCCGACTTGCGAGGATGCGATTTGCGGTCGCTGTCGATGCTCGGTGTCACATTCGTGTCACGATCGGGAACCGCCGTCGTCGACGAAACGACTCGATTCCGGGACGACTTGCTGGATCAACTGGCGGACGAGCAGGCCGAATTTGTGCGAAGCCGGCAGGTGTCGATCGAGTAACCGGTCCGGTCGGGACGAACGGCGTCGACCGAGGTCGACGCGGGTGAAAACGCAGACCGGCTCGGCGGACGAGAGTCTACGCGACCTCTTCGTCCTCCCACTCTTCGTCGTCCCATTCTTCGTCTTCGGCGGGGGAGTCTTCCTCGCCCGCTTCGTCAGCCTCGTCTTCGTCCCACTCTTCCTCGTCGTCCTCTTCCCATTCGCCGTCTTCCCACTCTTCTTCGTCCCATTCTTCGTCAGCCGCTTCGGCGTCCTCCTCGTCGCCTTCCTCCCACTCGTCCTCTTCGCCTACGTCTGCGTCTTCATCTTCTTCCCACTCGTCATCGGCGGCGGGCGCGTCCGGCCGGTCCGAGGACTCCTCGTCGCTCCACTCCTCTTCCGCGGACTCCTCTTCTTCCCACGGAGCGCCGGCGTCCTCGCCATCGGCGGCCAGAGGTAATATCTGGGACTTGGTGGAAGTCGCCTTCGAATCACTGGCGGCTTCACCGCCGCCGGACTGCATCCGCTCCCAGTCGGCCAGCGAAATCAGGACTTCGCGAGCCTGCGAGCCGGCGTATTCGCCGACGATTCCGTCTTCGGCCATGTAGTCGATCAAGCGAGCCGCCCGACCGTAGCCGATTCCCAGGCACCGCTGCAGCAGAGAGACGCTGCCGCGACCTTCCCGTACCACGATCTCAACCGCCTGCTCGTACAGATCGTCCCGTTTTCGCAGCTTCTCCGGCGGGCCGGCCTGGTCGTCTTCTACCTTGAGGCTCACCAGTTCGTCGACGAAATTCTGTTCCCCTGTGCTGGCTGCGTCGACAACTCGATTGATTTCATCATCGGTGACGTACGTCCCCTGACCTCGGATCA
>Ga0256839_1004438_pt1 | contig 13710 bp, 13 predicted proteins | sample 354166metaG_FD_185968 | JGI IMG/M metagenome (GOLD analysis project Ga0256839, IMG submission 185968) | Hydrothermal vent microbial communities from Mid Atlantic Ridge, Atlantic Ocean - 354-166 | ecosystem: Environmental > Aquatic > Marine > Hydrothermal vents | place: Atlantic Ocean: Mid... | reverse complement strand
TGGGCGAAGGGGAGGGCCTCAATCATCCGGGCTGCGTAATCACCAATATTTGCACCCGCCAGCCCCAGATAGGCCGATGCCGATTTAACTTCATCCGGGCTAAGATTGGCGGCCGCAAAAGCCATTTGGCAGGCCTCAAGGATATTGTCGCGCGCGCCGTCGAAATTGGTCATGATATTGGCAGCACCCGCGATACCAGAACCCAACGGCGTGCCACTTGCGCCGGCGATCATTGCCCGGCAACCAGTTCCTCCGCCATCAATGCCAATAAAAATACTCACGATACCTCCGTGGATACATAATACCAATTTAATACCATTTACCAAGTGATTTTTTAGAATAAATTATTTTCGGTATAATTACTTGTTTTTAAACTGTTATTTTACCTGCTGGGCTTGTATGCGCAAAATTATGGTTAACGCCTACTAGACAATTGGTATTAAATTGGTATTGTTGACTGCAGATAGATTCTAATTTGGAGGATTGCCAATTTGGCCTTGCCAGTCACCGAGCAGCTCAATGAAATGTCGAAGGGGTTGGATGCATTGGCACCGGCCGCCATTCTTTCATTGTTGCTCAGGTCTCAGGTTAAAGCGGTCAATATTGTTGCGCACTCGTTGGCGGAGATTGAGCAGGCGGCGCAGCTGTTGGCCGATACAATCAACAAAGGTGGCAATATTATCTATGCTGCGGCGGGTAGTTCGGCGTTTATGGGGTTGGCAGACGGGTTGGAATTGCCCGGAACTTTTGGCATATCATCCAGCCGCATCAAAATGTTGATCGCCGGAAATACCGGGAAAATGTCAGATATGACCGGCTTTACCGAGGATGATACCTTGCAGGCTGGCCATGATGTTAAGGCTGCAAATATTTCGCCAAACGACTGTATGATTTGCATTTCCGCCAGCGGTACAACGCCCTATACATTGGCAGCGCTGCAATTGGCCCGTGATGCGGGAGCTAAATCCATCGGCGTTGCCAATAATTCCGACACCCCAATTTTGAACAAGGCTGATGTGGCTATCCTCTTGAACACGCCGCCAGAAATAATTCCGGGCTCCACCAGACTGGGTGCGGGGACAGCGCAAAAAATTGCCCTCAACATGATGTCGACATTAATGGGTGTGCATCTTGGCCATGTGCATGATGGCTATATGGTCAATCTGCATGTCGACAATATCAAGCTGGAAAAGCGCGCCTGTTCTATCATTGCAGATGTTACCGGGTGCAGTGCTGCAAACGCCAAGATTTATCTGGACAAATCAAATGGTTCTGTAAAACTGGCAATTATGTTGGCTAGCGGCCTGTCGGATATTGGCAAGGCAAATGAAATTCTTGAAAGCAATGGATATAAATTAAGACCATCGCTTTCAGTCTTAAAGGGTCTTTGACCCGGATAATCTGAAGGCTCCGGCCTTCAAATAATAACCTGAAGGTTCTGGCCTTCAAATAATAAAACGCCTTTTGGCGTGAACAAGGGAGAGAAATATGACTTATAAAATCATGAAATCTATACTGCTTGCATCAACCATGCTGGTGGCAGCAGGTGTGGCGCAGGCAGAAGATGTAACACTGACCATTGAAAGCTGGCGTAATGATGATTTGTCCATCTGGCAGGATAAAATTATTCCGGCATTTGAAAAAGCCAATCCGGGCATCAAGGTAAAGTTTACCCCTTCTGCACCGGCTGAATATAATGCCGTGCTGAACTCCAAACTGGATGCAGGTTCTGCTGGCGATATGATCACCTGTCGCCCGTTTGATGTGTCGCTCGGGCTTTATGACAAGGGCCATCTGGCCGCATTGCAAGACCTTGAGGGCATGAAGAACTTTAGTTCAGTGGCAAAATCCGGTTGGAGCACCGACGATGGTTCCGCAACATTCTGCGTACCAATGGCCTCTGTGATCCACGGCTTCATCTACAACAAGGATGCCTTCAAGGAAGTCGGCGTTGAGGTGCCAAAAACCGAAGCTGAATTTTTCGCGGTACTGGATAAAATCAAAAAAGACGGCAATTATATTCCGCTCGCAATGGGTACGAACGACCAGTGGGAAGCAGCCACTATGGGCTATAATAATATTGGCCCGAATTACTGGAAAGGTGAAGAAGGTCGCTTGGCTCTGATCGCCGGTAAGCAAAAACTGACCGATGAGGCATGGGTTGCACCCTATCGCCAATTGGCAAAATGGAAGCCTTATCTGGGCGATGGTTTTGAAGCGCAAACCTATCCGGATAGCCAAAATTTGTTCACCCTTGGTCGTGCCGCAGTTTATCCTGCCGGTTCATGGGAAATTTCTGGCTTCAACAAGCAGGCTGAGTTTAAAATGGGTGCGTTTTACCCACCTGTGCAGAATGCCGGTGATGAGTGCTATATCTCTGATCATACCGATATTGCCATTGGCATGAACGCCAAAACCAAAAATCCAAAAGAGACCAAAATTTTTCTCAACTGGGTTGGTTCTGCTGAATTTGCATCACTTTACGCAAACTCTCTGCCGGGCTTCTTCTCGCTATCTAACCACGAAGTGAAGATGGACGATCCTTTGGCTCAGGAATTTGTTTCCTGGCGCGGAAAATGCAAGTCCAGCATCAGATCTACCTACCAGATCCTGTCACGTGGCAAGCCAAATCTGGAGAATGAAACCTGGAATGCATCGGTGCAAGTGATCAAGGGTGCCGAAACCCCGGAAGCCGCCGGTGCACGCCTGCAAAAAGGTCTTGCAAGCTGGTATAAGCCACAAATGTAAGCCTCTTTTAAAACGCCAGCCTCCCCCTAAACTTCGCGGGGAGGTTGGTGCACCAAACGAAGAAGCGGGGGAGGGTGTTTCGTTGGCAATTCAATCACATAACAAGCGCCCAACGCGCTGGCATATTGGCGTGTTTCTTGCCCCTGCGGTTCTGGTTTATACCGCGATAATGATCATCCCGCTTTTTGGAACTTTGCAGTTTTCGCTGTTTCAGGAAGTCGAACAATTGCAGGTTTTTGTCGGGCTGGATAATTTTAAAACCCTGTTTGGTGATCCCAACTGGTCAAAAAGTTTCTGGAATGCGCTGGCCAATAATGCCTGGTTCTTTATCATTCATATGCTGGTGCAAAATCCGATTGGCATATTGCTGGCAGCGATTCTGGCAAGCCCGCGCCTGCGCATGGCGGCTTTTTATCGAACCGCGATATTTGTCCCGACCATTTTGTCCTTTGTGATTGTCGGCTTTGCCTGGAAACTTATTCTGTCGCCGATCTGGGGCATTACGCCCGATCTGCTGCAGATGATCGGCCTTAAAAGCCTGTTTGCACCTTGGCTTGGTAAAGAGGCCTATGCGTTGACGACACTTGCGCTAATATCGGTCTGGCAATTTGTCGGCATCCCGATGATGTTGATTTACGCAGCCCTCTTGACCATTCCTGATGAGGTGCTGGAAGCGGCCGAGTGTGACGGCATCACCGGTATGAAGCAATTCTGGAAAATCAAATTGCCGCTAATTCTGCCCTCGATAGGGATAATTTCAGTTCTGACCTTTGTGGCAAATTTCAATGCCTTTGATCTGATTTATACGACGCAAGGGGCGCTGGCCGGGCCTAATTTTGCCACCGATATTTTAGGCACATTTATGTTCCGCACTTTCTTTGGCTTTCAATTGCAATTGGGCGATCCCAATATGGGAGCCACAATTGCTTCCGCCATGTTCTTTGTCATTCTCATCGGCGTTTGTATTTACCTGTTTGGTATTCAAAGCCGCATGCGCCGTTATCAGTTTTAGGGGCGATTATGTCAAAGGCTACCCATTCCATTCCCCGCTCGATTGCCGCCCACGCGGTGCTTTCCGCCTATACAATTCTGGCATTGTTTCCGGTGGTGGTGATTGTCATTAATTCGTTTAAAACCCGCAAGGCGATCTTCCGCCATCCGCTGGCTTTTCCAGATAGCGAAAGTTTCAGCCTGATTGGCTATGAAACCGTGATCAAGCAGGGTGATCTGTTTTTGTACTTTCAAAACAGCCTGATTGTCACCGTGGCCTCACTGTTTTTCGTTCTACTGTTTGGCGCAATGGCAGCTTTTGCGTTGGCTGAATATCGCTTTCGCGGCAATACTTTAATGGGGCTTTATTTGGCGCTGGGCATCATGATACCGATCCGCCTTGGCACGGTTTTCATTTTGAAAATCATGGTCGCCTCCGGGCTGGTCAACACACTGACCGCGCTGGTGCTGATTTATACGGCACAAGGCCTGCCGCTGGCTGTATTCATATTGTCAGAGTTCATGCGCCAGGTTTCCGATGATTTGAAAAATGCCGGACGCATTGATGGGCTGAGCGAGTATCGCATCTTTTTCGTGCTGGTTTTGCCGCTGGTGCGCCCTGCAATGGCAACAGTTGGGGTATTCACCATGATCCCGATTTGGAACGACCTTTGGTTCCCGTTGATCATCGCACCGGCTGAAGAAACCAAAACCATCACCCTTGGGGCGCAGGTGTTTATCGGCCAGTTTGTCACCGATTGGAACGCGGTGTTGTCGGCCCTTTCGCTGGCAATCATTCCGGTGATGGTGCTTTACCTGATTTTCTCGCGACAGCTTATTCGCGGCATTACAGCAGGAGCGGTGAAATGAGCAAAATCAAAACCCTTGTCGCAGGTCTTGGTAATATGGGCAAAAGCCATGCGCTGGCCTATCACAACAATGATGCGTTTGAGATCATCGCGATGGTCAACCGCTCTCACGTGGAATTGCCACAAGAACTTTCAAATTATCAAATTCACCGAAATTACCACGATGCGCTGAACACCTTTCGGCCTGATCTCGTATCGGTAAACACTTATTCAGACAGCCATGCGGAATTTGCCATTGCCGCAATGGAGCAGGGTGCGCATGTGTTTTTGGAAAAACCGATTGCCACCAATGTGGCCGATGCGCGCCGCGTCGTTGATGCAGCCATTGCCAATGGCCGAAAACTGGTCATCGGCTATATTTTGCGCCACCATCCCTCATGGATCAGGTTGATTGAGGAAGCGCGCAATCTCGGTGGCCCTTACGTATTTCGCCTTAATCTCAATCAGCAATCGAGTGGCCCCACTTGGGAAACCCACAAGCAATTGATGAAAACCACGTCGCCGATTGTTGATTGCGGGGTGCACTATGTCGATGTGATGTGCCAGATCACCGATGCTAAGCCGGTTCGGGTGAATGGCATGGGCCTGCGTTTGAGCGACGAGATTGACGAGGATATGTATAATTACGGCCAGTTTCAGGTGACATTCGACGATGGTTCGGTTGGCTGGTACGAGGCCGGTTGGGGGCCAATGATGTCGGAGACCGCCTTTTTCGTCAAAGATATTATTTCGCCCAATGGGTCCGTATCAATCGTAATGGATCCAAATGCCAAGTCGGACGATATAGACACCCACACAAAGACCTCGCGCATTTTGGTTCATGGGGCCGCAACCGGCCCGGATGGGGCTTTTGTTGGCGATGATAAAATGCTGGAAATGGCAGGCGAACCCGGCCATCAGGAATTATGTGATCGCGAGCAGGCCTTTGTTGCCAAGGCAATAGCTGAGGATATTGATCTTTCACGCCATATGCAGGACGCGGTGCGCTCGCTGGCAATTTGCATGGCCGCCGATGAGAGCATTCGCAGCGGCAAGAGCATAGAATTATAGGTAGGAAAAATGGGCACGCTTGAACTCAAGGATATTCACAAATCATTCGGCGATGTCGAAGTGCTGAAGAATATCGATCTGACGGTCGAGGAAGGTGAGTTTATCATTTTCGTTGGTCCTTCCGGTTGCGGAAAGTCGACCCTGTTGCGCATAATTGCAGGCCTTGAGGATGCAACCAGCGGCGACATTACCATTGGTGGCGAGGTCGTTAATGACCGTCCGCCATCCAAGCGCGGCATAGCTATGGTTTTTCAAACTTATGCGCTTTATCCGCATTTGACCGTGCGCGGCAATATGAGCCTTGGATTGAAACAGGACGGCGCACCAAAGGCCGAGATCAAACAGCGGGTGGAACAGGCCTGCGACATGCTTTCGCTGGATGAGCTGATTGACCGCCGCCCGGCAGAAATGTCCGGTGGTCAGCGTCAAAGGGTGGCTATTGGCCGGGCCATCGTGCGAAAACCGAAGCTGTTCTTGTTTGACGAACCGCTTTCCAATCTCGACGCGGCGCTTCGGGTGAATACGCGGCTGGAAATTGCCCGACTGCACCGTCAGCTCGGCGCCACAATGGTCTATGTGACCCATGATCAGGTCGAGGCGATGACCTTGGGCGATCGGATTGTGGTGTTGAATGATACGCGGGTTGAGCAAATCGGCGCGCCGATGGAGCTTTACAACAATCCGGCCAATATATTTGTCGCGGGCTTTATCGGCTCGCCCAAGATGAATTTCATTGATGCGAAACTGCTCGGTCGTGATGATGCGACAACCATTGGCATCAGGCCTGAACATATTTCACTCGGTGGTGAGGGGGGTGATATTGAAGGCACGGTTTCCCATATCGAGCGGCTTGGCGGCGAAACCAATCTCTATCTGGAATGCGGCGATATGGGCTTGATTTCCGTGCGCCTGTTTGGAGCCTATGATTTCAATATCGACGACAAGCTGTCGGGAAAATTCGAAGATGGCAGGGCTTTCAAATTTGATGAGGCAGGGATGCGAATTATTTGACAAGGGCAAAATGTGCCTGCAAAATAATTGCAAAACCTAATTTTTCTTGCTGGTTGCACTAAATATTACGGGGAATTCAGCTTCCTCGTTTTGCTCCATTTCATCAATTAATTTGTCATCTTCTTCTGAGCCATCCCATTTGGGGGCTTTGTATTTTTTTTTACATAGTGGATCAACTTGGTTTTCCACATCCTGTTGCAAAGGTTTGCAACATGGTTTTGCCCTGGCAAGGCTAAGCGAAAAAACATCGCCGTCCCAAATATAGGTATTGGAAAACCCGCAACTTATAAAATGCGGTGCGAGATATTCTGAAGTGACGGTTTTGTTTTCAAAATCGATGTCGGCATTCAGAAGCGTCTTGGTCGAGTTGAATTCAACGCCGTTCCGGGTTGTCTGAAAATTTACAATCTGGATAGAAAACCGATTATTGGCAGGTTTGTTTTTGTTTTTTTCAACCCGGTAAAATACCGAGGTCGAACGATGTTGATCAGGATAACAAAGAAGCCCAAATATCTTGATTGGAGCACCATTGGCACTTTTGACTTCAAGGACAGAGTCTTCAATATCTGATCGTTTGTTTTGATATTGACAATTCAACGCTCCATCATTCATGGCCACCCGGTTGTGAAATTCAAGAACAGCGCGTGATGCATCCAATTTTTCACTCTGGGCATTCATGAGGCCAGCGCTCGGCAAATAAAATATAGAAGCAAGCCCGAAAATTGCGATCCTTTTGGTTGCAAAGCCTCTGCAATAAAAACAAAACTCAAACATTATTGATTTTACTTATTTTATTGAAAAAACAGGACATTTTAACATCACAAACCCTCGTTACTAACCCAATGCTCGGTTTCATCCAGCGCCTTTTCAATCCGGTCAAACAGCGTGTTAAGCTGGTCTGCTGTAATCACCATTGGAGGGCAAAGCGCCAGTGTGTCGCCCAGGGCACGGGAAATAGCCCCATGCCCTTCGAGCAGTCTTGAACAGGTTGGGCCAACCCCGGCGGCCGGTGCAAACGGTGTTTTTTGCGCCTTGTCGGCCACCAGTTCAATGCCGCCGACAAGGCCGGAATTACGAACCTCACCTACCAGCGGATGATCCGCCAATTTGGCAAGCCGGGCTTCAAATGTTGGCACAATGCTGCGCACATGGGCCAAAATATTGCGCGACTGATAAATCTCCAGGGTTTTCACCCCGACAGCACAGCCAAGCGGATGTCCGCCATAGGTGAAGCCGTGGCCGAAAGTACCAATTTTAGCGGATTGTGCCTCCAGCACTTCGACCATAAATTCCGGTATTAATACCGCACCCAACGGGGCGTAGGCCGAGGTTAACTGCTTGGCGACCGAAATGGTTGTCGGCTTCATATTCATGGTTTCGCTGCCCCACCAATTACCGGTGCGGCACATGCCGGTGATAACCTCATCGCCAATCAGATAAATATCATGCTCGTCTAACACCTCTTGAATAGCCGGGTAATATCCCGCCGGTGGCACGATCACCCCGCCAGCGCCCAAAACAGGTTCGGCAATCATTGCCGCGATGGTGTCACCGCCCTCGCGCTCAATCAGATCACGCAGGTTTTGCACGATACGGGTCAAAAATTCAGCCTCGCTCTCGCCACCCTCGCCAAAACGATAATAATGCGGGCAATCCGTATGCAGCACCCGGTCGAGCGGCAGATCAAAATCGCGATGATTAGCCGGAAGCCCGGTCAGAGAAGCGGTCATCAAAGTAACCCCGTGATAGGCTTTAATGCGCGAAATGATCTTTTTCTTTTCGGGTCGCCCGATGGCATTGTTGTAATACCAGGCGAGCTTTACCTGCGTGTCATTGGCCTCGGAACCCGACGATGTATAAAACACCTTGGAGATCGGCACCGGTGCCAGCTCTTTCAGCTTTTCGGCCAGTTCAATCGCGGGTTCCGTGCCCTTGCCACCAAACTGGTGATAATAGGGCAGGGCTTGCATTTGTTCGTGGGCAGCTTGAACAAGCTCTTCATCGCCAAAACCAAGACCGGCGCACCAAAGGCCGGACATGCCTTCAATATATTCGTTGCCTTGGGTATCATAAACAAAAACCCCCTTGCCATGATCTATGATCATCGGGCCGGTTTCATGAATTTTGTGCAGCGGTGTATAGGGATGCAATACGGAAGCAAGGTCACGGGTTTGCAGGTTGCTGAGGGGTGCGTTCATGGTAGTCTCCAAAATACCAAGTTGATTATTTTTCGCGACTATGCGCCTTTAAAATTTGCTGTCAACACTTGTGATTCTGAGGTAAAAGAAGGCGGAGAATTGTGCTATTTGAACGTGGAAAATAAATAAAACCGGCAGGGATGATCCTCCGGTCTTGTGAACACAAGGAGTTCAGGAGCAGTCATCACTCGAGCTTATGATGGCAGCAAGTATATACAGTGGGGTGAACAAATCAACTTCAAGTTGTTCAATATTGCCGCGCTTACAATTGTAATGCAAATTAATATAACAAGAGGCGTGGCTTGGCTTTATCCAAGCTGGGGAAGTATAAACTAACAAGAAGCGTGGCTTGGCTTTCAAGTGATCGCACGTGGCGCCAAGCGCCTCGCAAGAGAACGTATAGAATGCCAAACCGGGGAACTAAAGCATGTGTGGCAGATTTGCGCTTACCCATTCATTTGAGGAAATGGTTGACTGGTACAATTTAATTGTACCGGCCAATAATAATGAAATGGCGCCACCACCCCGCTATAATATTGCCCCGACCCAACCGATTATGATGATTGAGAATGGTCAAAAAGGTCGACGACACATGCTGGTGCGCTGGGGGCTGATGCCTGGATGGGTAAAGGAGCCTGACAAATTTACTTTGCTCATCAATGCGCGCTCTGAAACTTCTGCCGAAAAGCCATCGTTTAGAAATGCCATGCGCCATCGGCGAATGCTCGTGCCGGTCTCCGGGTTTTATGAATGGCGGCGCACGGGCAAAATATCGCAACCCTATTGGGTGCGTCCGCGCGCTGGTGGCTTGATGACCATCGGCGGGCTGATGGAAACCTGGGCGGGGGCCGATGGTACAGAAATTGATACCGGCTGCCTTTTAACCACCCATGCCAATGAAAGTTTCTCACAAATTCACCATCGCCTGCCGGTTATTTTGCGGCCCCGTGATTTTGACCAATGGCTGGATTGCATGAATAATGAGCCCCGCCATGTGGCAGGTCTCATGCAGCCGGTGGATGATGATTATCTCGAGGCCATTCCGGTGAGTGATCTGGTCAACAAGGTTGCCAATTCCGGCGTGGAAATCCAATCCCCGGTGGAGTTAGCCAGTGAGGCTGACGCCGCAGAAGATCAAGCAAAGAGCAAGAAAAAGCATACTCTAAAAAAAGAAGACGACGATCAGCTCTCAATGTTTTAGAGCTTTGCGATGATTGATTCCATACTCATTGCCCCAACTATCGAAGGTTTTCTGCTGGGCGGCGGCCTCATTATAGCCATTGGCGCGCAAAACGCCTTTATATTGCGCCAGGGCCTACTTCGCTCGCATGTATTTATTTTGTGCCTGATATGCGCCATGTCGGACGCTTTGCTTATTGTCATTGGTGTTGCGGGTCTTGGCACTTTGATTGAGCAGAATGATTTTCTGTTGAAATTTGTGGCAATTGCCGGAAGTTTGTTCTTGTTTTCCTATGCGCTTATTGCAGCGCGGCGTGCATTTCGCCCGAATGTGATGGATGTCGGATCGCAAAAGGCTCCAAGTTTAAGGGCGGCAATCGCAACTGTGCTGGCGTTCACATTTTTAAATCCGCACGTATATCTGGATACTGTCATCCTGATTGGGTCGCTGTCGGCGCAATATGTCGGAGAGCAGAGGTTTGCATTCGGCACAGGTGCCGTAATCGCCTCATTTGTCTGGTTTTTTATGCTGGGATATGGCGCGCGCTGGCTAACACCTGTATTCGCCTCACCCTTGGCTTGGCGGGTGCTTGATGCGCTGATCGCAATTGTAATGGCAGCACTTGGCCTATCGCTTGTTTGGCGATTTTTTATTGGTTAGAGTGCCATTGTTTTGGGATTTTAGTGCAGTTGCAGCTATTACGGCCGGTATGCCGATTGCCCGATAATGCTTGCAAAATTTGGCCTCAAACGCGCGGTCTTTCGCGGATTTGAATTGCACACTTTTCTGGTTCATTTCTCTCACTCCCTGCATGAGCGAATTATGTTGTCATAAAAAGCTTAATGTCTGGCAAACAAGGAAAGATCAAGTCTAAATATTAAAAAAAGAAAACCACCCAACCGCATGAAGCAATTGGGTGGCCTCTATCCGACTAACATGTGGGGCATATGTCAGCCTGAAGTAACCAGATGACGGTACGACAGGTAGGTAACCTTTGATGTGCAATCGGTCACATTGCGTATTTATGGTTGTTTTGCTGTGTGGAAGTCATCACTGCCAAAATCCTGCTTGACCTTCATGCCGCCATTTAGGATAAGGGCGCCATGAATATGAAAATGACAAATATTTTTGGCGCACGTTTAGACGCTATTTGCATTTACCGGTGCATTATCATCTAGCAATTTGCTGGCCCGGTCGTTCATGCCTTCTTTAAAATTAGTTCGAACGCCCCGGTCAGGGTGAATTTGTGCGTGCAATTGGCACGCCGCAAGACATGAAAGATGGGACGAAACAAAATGAATACGCAAGTGGCAGCTGACGCAAAAATGATGCTCTACAATACGCTGACCCGCAAAAAAGAGGCATTTTTGCCCATTGATGCGAATAATGTGCGGATGTATGTCTGCGGGCCGACGGTCTATGATTTTGCCCATATCGGCAATGCGCGTCCGGCGATTGTTTTTGATGTGCTGTTTCGGGTTCTTCGTCATATTTATGGGGCAGAGCATGTGATCTATGTGCGCAATATCACCGATGTTGATGATAAAATTAATGCCCGCGCGGTTCGCGATTTCCCTGAACTGCCGTTGAACGAAGCAATTCGCAGCGTCACCGAAAAAACCACCCGTCAATATCAATCTGATATGAGCGCGCTTGGCTGCCTTGAGCCAACGCACCAGCCACGGGCGACGGAAAATATCGACGAGATGAAGGTGATCATCCAGACCTTGATCGACAAGGGCCATGCCTATCTGGCCAAGGGTGGGCAGGGCGTTGAAGTTCTGTTTGCCGTCTCATCAATGGAAGATTATGGCGTATTGGCCAATCGCAATCTCGATGAGCAGGTGGCAGGCGCGCGCGTTGCCGTTGAGAGCCACAAGCGCAATCCGGGGGATTTTGTGCTGTGGAAAGAATCCAGCGAAACTGAACCCGGCTGGGATGCCGAATTTAGCCAAAATGGTGAAAAAACCAGCCTTCGCGGCAGGCCCGGCTGGCATCTTGAATGTTCGGCCATGAGTGAGCGTTATTTGTGGGCAGAGATCAAAGACCAGCTTTCCCCGGAAGGACAAAACGAGCCGCATAAATTTGATATTCATGGTGGCGGATTGGATTTGATTTTTCCGCATCATGAAAACGAAATTGCTCAATCGCGCTGCTGCTTTGAAACTAATGCGATGGCGAATTACTGGATGCATAATGGGTTTTTGCAGGTCGAAGGCGAAAAAATGTCAAAATCGCTCGGCAATTTTGTCACCGTCGACGAGTTGCTGCAATCAGAAAAACTTGGCGGCAAAAAGTGGTCGGGCGATGTGTTGCGACTGGCCATGTTGATGACCCAATATAAAGAGCCGATTGATTTTTCCACCAAACGGCTGGAACAGGCCGGCAATATTTTGCGTAAATGGCGGGCAATTTCGCGTGTCTTGCCAGACGGTGCACCGGAAAACAGCGTTCCGGATGCGGAAGTATTGAAGTTTCTGGGCGACGATCTGAATACGCCTGGCGCTGTGCAGCGTCTTTCGCAGCTTGCGAAAAACGCAAAAACTGTCGATCAGAAGCAGGAGTTTCTTGCCAGCGTGGAATTGCTGGGCATTCGCTTTGAAGCACCAGCGAGAGAGGTAAATACCGCCTCTATCGAGGAACAAATCAAAAAACGGCTGGCCATGATTGCGGATAAAAATTGGGCAGAGGCCGATAAAATCCGCGATGAACTTTTGGCCAAAGGCGTGCAGCTTAAGGATGGCAAAAATCCCGATACCGGTGAGCGGATAACAACGTGGGAAATGCAGTGAATGCGCGGTGCATACCAATCTCCCCCTCAAGGGGGGAGATTGGTATCCCAATTTAATCTTTAGCGGCGGCAATGAGGCGCAATTGTGAGCCATTATCCTATCCCAAAGAGGCAAAGGTCATTCGCAAAACATACTGGCAGTGATTAATGAAATGGAACGAAACTTAAATGAAAAATAATTCACTTTCTGGTGGATGCCAATGCGGGGCGATACGGTTTTCAACCCAAAAGCTTGGGCGTGCCTCCATCTGCCATTGCCGCATGTGCCAAAAAGCATTTGGCGGTTTCTATGCCGCACTGGTTTCTGCGGATGAATATAGCTGGACGCGTGGAAAGCCAACCTGGTTTCGCTCATCAAATCAGGTTGAGCGCGGGTTTTGCGAAAAATGCGGTACACCACTTGCTTATAAATTCGACGGCGGCATTGAGCTTGCAATCGCCTCGTTTGACAAGCCTGAATTGCTGCCGCCGGAAATTCAAATCTGCACAAAACACCGGGTTGAATATGTGGATGAGCTTGCCAAAATTGAAGCCTTTGAATACGGGGCGGACAAAAAAGTGGATGCGATATTTAACAATGTCCATTCCTATCAACACCCGGATCATGATACCGAAGAATGGCCGCCAAAATGACTGAAAGAAATCCACAAACAGAAATACCGAAATGGCTGCTATATAAAATAATCGGGACGGTTATTGTCATTTTGGTGGTAACGGCGGCAGCTCTTATTTACGCGGGAATACTAGGATAATTTTATGACCAAAACACGTTTATATTTGTTTGATACCACGTTGTGCTGCCGGCCTTGCCCGCAGCCGTTTGGCGGCGAGGACAGGCAGTTGAGCAAAACAGCCATCGCGCAGGCTTAGGGA
>Ga0256839_1004437_pt1 | contig 13710 bp, 9 predicted proteins | sample 354166metaG_FD_185968 | JGI IMG/M metagenome (GOLD analysis project Ga0256839, IMG submission 185968) | Hydrothermal vent microbial communities from Mid Atlantic Ridge, Atlantic Ocean - 354-166 | ecosystem: Environmental > Aquatic > Marine > Hydrothermal vents | place: Atlantic Ocean: Mid... | reverse complement strand
GATCCGGGTCGAGGTGCCGCCGCCGGACGCCGTGCGGGTGGTGGCGGTGCCGGCCGGTGCCGTGGTGTATCTCGATGCGCCCTTCTTCCACCCCGACGTCGCCCGCTATGTCGTCGACGGCGAGGACTTGGTGGTGGTGCTGCGGAACGGGGCCATCGTCCGCCTCGACGGCTTCTTCGCCCACCCCGACATGCCGCCGGCCCTGAGCGTGGTGGGAGGGCCGCTGGTGGACGCGCCGGATCTCCTCTCGGGCGTCCGCGAGGGCGCGCAGGTGGCACCGGCGGCGGGTACGGAGGTGGCTCCCATGGTGCATGGGGGCGGTGCCGGCTTCGCGACCTTCGAGCCGGGTGACATCGGTGAGGGCTTCGCCAAGGCTGGCCCGCTGGCCTCGGCCGCGCCGCCGGAGCTGTCGACCGGGGGGCGGATCACGAGCCTGCCGCAGGCCGGAGATCCGCCCACGATCGAGGTCACCGGCCAAAGCGTGGCCACGCTGGGTGTGATCGGTTTCGCGTACACGCCCCCGGCCGCGGGTCCCGCACCCGTGCTGGGGCCGGGTATGCCGCCTTGGCCGCCCACCGCCATCGGCAGTACCGCCCATCATCCGGTGATGGATGCGCCCCGGGATGTGACCGTCACGTTCCGTTCGGAGACCGCCGCGCTCCACGACACCTTGGGCGTGTATACGGTGGCACCCGACGGCATGGTGGAGGACGCCCGTGTCCTGTTCCCGGATGTCAACGGGAGCCGCTTCGATCCCACCGCGCCCTGGATCTGGGACGGACGTGGACCACTCGTGGAGTGGGTGAGCCAGGAATCCTTCGGCCCCGTGCCGGCCGGTTACGAACTCGGCTTCTTCATCATTTCCGACGGTGCCCGCCTCAATCCGGAGCTGGCCGGCTGGGCCGGGGTCGGGACCTTCGAGCTGCGGGACGCCCGTACCGGTACACGCCTCGACGTGACCGATCCCACGGCGATCCCCCAGCTGGTCCACATCGCGCCGGACGGCGCCGAGCACGTGGTGAACACCGGCAACCGGCTGTTCGTGTCCCACGATCCGACGCCGGACACGCCTCTCGAGAACCCGCTCAACCCCGACGGGGCGGCCCATGTCGTCATGGGTTATGATCCCTTCCGTTCGGAACTCGTCGTGGGCTTCGAGGACGTGGACCGGGGCGGCACCATCGGCGGCGGTCTGTTCCGCTACGACGGCGATTTCGACGACGTGGTGGTGGGGAGCAGCTTCGGTCCTCGGGAAGGACTGATCGTCCACTATGGATCCGATGCCACGGGCGTCTTCGACGTCGCCGTCACCGATCCCGACGGTACCCGGCTGGCCGGCGCGCGGATCTGGCTCGGTGCCGACGCCCAGCCCGGAGACTTCCTGTATCTCACCGGCGTGGATGATGCCGACGGAGACGGCATCATCGACGGCACCGCCATATCCTACACCTTCCTCGCACCGGACGAGCTGCTGCTCCAGGGCGTCGACGACATCGCCCGCTACGAAGGGGTGCTGGAGGCGGTGCGTCTCGGCATCGATCCGACGGGCGGTCATGCCGGCACCCGGACAGTGTTCTTCGAGGTGCGGGATGCCGATGGGCGTGCCTCGCCACCGGCGGCCGCCTCGATCCTCGTCGAGGATCACCTGGTGACGGGAACGGCGGGAGACGACCTGCTGACGGCGACCGCCGTCCCATCGGCGATGTTCGGTGACGGCGGTGACGACTTCCTGATCGGTGGCCCGGGCGACGATCTTCTTTACGGAGGCGAGGGGCGGGACCGGCTCTTCGGGGACCCCGGCGACGACATCCTCATCGGGGGCCCCGGCAACGATCATCTGTTCGGCGGTCCAGGCGCCGACCGCTTCGTCGTCACCGGCCTCGGCGACGGCTACGATGCCGTCCGCGACTTCGACGCCGCCGAGGGCGACATGCTGGATCTGTCCGAACTGTTCCGCGGGACGGGGTTCCCCGGCCCGTCGGCGCCGGATGCCGGCGACTGGCTGCGGACACGGCCCTGGGACTGGGACGGGGACGGCCGCGACGACATCCGCGTGGAGATCGACCTGGACGGTGCCGGCGACCGCTACACCTTCGTGCCGGTCCTGGCCGTCCTCGACACCGCCGCGATCCCGCCGACGGCCTTCGTCACCGACGCCGGCGCCGCGGTCGTCTGAGAGGCCCTGCCACGTCCGCGATCCGGGGCGGCCCGCGGGCCGCCCCTTTTCGCATCCGCGAAAAAAGCTGCGACCACCCGTCCCCGCGCCCTTGCGGCACCGTCGGGCCGGCGGTAGGGAAGGCGCCGAGCTCCCTTCCCCGGATCCACAGGCCCGAAAGAGAACGACCCATGGCGCGCAGGAAGATCGCCCTCGTGGGGGCCGGGCAGATCGGCGGCACGCTCGCCCATCTGATCGCCCTCGAACGGCTCGGCGACGTGGTGCTGTTCGACATCGTCGAGGGCATGCCCCAGGGCAAGGCGCTCGACCTCGCCGAGAGCGGGCCCGTCGCCGGCTTCGACGTCCGCCTCGCCGGCACCAACGACTACGCCGACCTTGAGGGGGCCGACGTGGTGATCGTCACCGCCGGCCTGCCGCGCAAGCCGGGCATGAGCCGCGACGACCTCCTCAACACCAACGCCGGCATCGTCCGGACGGTGGCGGAGAACATCGCCCGCTACTGCCCCGACGCCTTCGTCATCGTCATCACCAATCCCCTCGACGCCATGGTCTGGGTGATGCAGAAGGTGTCGGGCCTGCCCACCCGCAAGGTGGTGGGCATGGCGGGCGTGCTGGACTCCGCCCGCTTCCGCTACTTCCTGGCGCGGGAGTTCGGCGTCTCCGTCGAGGACGTCACCGCCTTCGTCCTGGGCGGGCACGGCGATTCCATGGTGCCGCTGGTGCGGTACTCCCACGTGGCCGGCATCCCCGTGCCCGATCTCGTGCGCATGGGCTGGACCACGCAGGAGCGCATCGACGCCATCGTCCAGCGCACGCGCGACGGGGGCGCCGAGATCGTGAAGCTCCTCAAGACCGGCTCCGCCTTCTACGCGCCCGCCCATTCCGCCATCGCCATGGCCCGCGCCTATCTGCTGGACCAGAAACGGGTGCTGCCCTGCGCCGCCTGGCTCGACGGCGAATACGGCGTGCGGGGGCTCTACGTGGGCGTGCCGGTGGTGATCGGCGCCGGCGGTGTCGAGAGGGTGATCGAGATCGAGCTCACCGAGGAGGAGCGCGCCGCCTTCATGCGCTCCGTCGAGCACGTGCGCGAGCTGTGCGCGGCGGTCCAGCTCGGAGCCAGCAGCGGGAACGGGGAGACCCGATGAACATCCACGAATACCAGGCCAAGGCGCTGTTGCGCGAATACGGGGTCGCGGTGCCACGCGGCGAGGTGGCGTGGACGCCGGAGGAGGCGGAGCAGGCGGCGCGCGCCATCGGCGGCGAACTGTGGGTGGTGAAGGCGCAGATCCATGCCGGCGGCCGCGGCAAGGCGGGGGGCGTGCGGCTCGCCCGCTCGCCCGAGGAGGTCCGTCAGATCGCCGCCGAACTGATCGGCAAACGGCTGGTCACCCACCAGACCGGTCCCGAGGGCCGCATCGTCAAGCGGGTGCTGGTGGAGGAGGGCTCGCGCATCGCCCGCGAGCTCTATCTCGGCTGTGTGGTGGACCGGGCCACGGGTCGCGTCACCTTCATGGGCTCGGCCGAGGGCGGCGTCGAGATCGAGGAGGTGGCGGCGCGCAGTCCCGAGAAGATCGTGCGCGTAGCCGTCGATCCCGCCACCGGTTTCATGCCCTACGTGGGCCGGCGGCTCGCCTTCGCCTTCGGTCTCGAGGGGGCACGGGTGCGCGAGACGGTGGCCCTCTGCGAGGGCGTCCACCGCTGCTTCGTCGAGAAGGACGCGAGTCTCGTCGAGATCAATCCGCTGGTGGTGACGGAGGACGGCCGGCTGCTGGCACTCGACGCCAAGATGAACTTCGACGACAACGGCCTGTTCCGCCGGCCGGAGATCGTGGAGATGCGCGATCTCGACGAGGAGGATCCGCTGGAGGTGGAGGCCTCCCGCCACGGCCTCAACTACGTCCGCCTCGACGGCAACATCGGCTGCATGGTCAACGGCGCCGGCCTCGCCATGGCCACCATGGACATCATCAAGCTCCACGGCGCCGCGCCGGCCAACTTCCTCGACGTGGGCGGCGGCACCAACAGGGAGCGGGTGGCGGCGGCCTTCCGCCTGCTGCTGTCGGATCCCAGGGTGGAGGCGGTGCTGGTCAACATCTTCGGCGGCATCGTGCGCTGCGACGTCATCGCCGAGGGCATCGTCGCCGCCGCCCGCGAGGTCTCCCTCGACGTGCCGCTGGTGGTGCGGCTGGAGGGGACCAACGTGGAACAGGGGCGCCGCATCCTCGCCGAATCGGGCCTCGCCATCACCGCCGCCGAGGACCTCGAGGACGCCGCCCGCAAGGTCGTGGAACTGGCAGGGAAGGCCGCGTGACATGTCGATCCTCGTCGACGCCTCCACCAGGGTGATCTGTCAGGGCTTCACCGGCGCCCAGGGCACCTTCCATTCGGAGCAGATGATCGCCTACGGCACCCGGCTGGTGGGCGGCGTGACGCCGGGCAAGGGCGGCACCACCCATCTCGGCCTGCCGGTGTTCGACACGGTGGCCGAGGCGGTGGACGCCACCGGCGCCGACGCCAGCGTCGTCTTCGTGCCGGCCCCCTTCGCCGCCGACGCCATCCTCGAGGCGGTGGACGCCGGGATCGGCCTCGTGGTGTGCATCACCGAGGGCATCCCGGTGCTGGACATGGTGCGGGTGCGGCGGGCGCTGGCCGGCTCGCGGACCCGTCTCATCGGTCCCAACTGCCCCGGCGTCATCACCCCCGGCGGATGCAAGATCGGCATCATGCCGGGCCACATCCACATGCCGGGCAAGGTGGGCATCGTCTCGCGTTCGGGCACCCTCACCTACGAGGCGGTCTGGCAGACCACGCGCCTCGGCCTCGGCCAGAGCACCTGCGTGGGCATCGGGGGCGATCCGGTGAAGGGGACCGAGTTCGTCGAGATCGTCGAGATGTTCCTCGACGATCCCCAGACCGAGGCCATCGTCCTCATCGGCGAGATCGGCGGCACCGCCGAGGAGGAGGCGGCCGAATACCTCGCCCGCCATCCCCGCCGCAAGCCGGCCGCCGCCTTCGTCGCCGGCCGCACGGCACCGCCCGGACGGCGCATGGGCCACGCCGGCGCCATCGTCGCCGGCGGCAAGGGCGGCGCGGAGGAGAAGATCCGGGCGCTGCGGGAGGCCGGCATCGTGGTGGCCGAGAACCCGGCCCGCATCGGCGAGGCGGTGGTGGAGGCACTGGAGCGCGGCCAGAGGGGCGGTGGACGGCGGGAGTCGGGACGTTAACTGGATACCAAGAAAGATCGGTTAGTCGGGTTCCCGCTGCGCCCCGGAGGTGAGCGATGTCCAACCGGCTCGAGCTCCTCGAGACGTCGTTCCTCTATGGCGGGAACGCGCCCTTCATCGAGGAGCTGTTCGCCCGCTATCTCGACGATCCCGGCAGCGTCGATCCCAGCTGGCGGGCCTTCTTCGACCAGCTCGACGCGGAGAACCGCGAACTGTTCCGGCGCATGCGCCGGGCGCTGGCCGAACGTCCGCCGCGGGCCGCCGGCGGACCGGTGGCCCTCGAGAACGAGGCGGTGCGCCGGCTGATCCGCGACCACCTGCGGGTGATCATGCTGATCCGCGCCTATCGCGTGCGCGGCCATCTCATCGCCGATCTCGATCCGCTGGGTCTCGTCCGTCGTCCCTACCATCCGGAGCTGGATCCGCGCACCTACGGCTTCACCGAGGCCGACTGGGAACGGGCGTTCTACCTGGACTACGTGCTGGGGCTCGAGAAGGCGACGCTGCGGCAGATCATGGAGGTGCTGCATCGCACCTACTGCAGCACCGTCGGCGTCGAGTTCATGCACATCCAGGAACCGGAGGAGAAGGCCTGGATCCAGCGTACCATCGAGGGCACCGGCGGCGTCTTCGACACCACCGCCGAGGAGAAGCGCGAGATCCTCCTCCAGCTCACCCGGGCCGAGGCCTTCGAGACCTTCCTCCACCGCAAGTTCCCCGGCACGAAGCGCTTCGGCATCGACGGCGCCGAGTCGACGCTGGCCGCCATGGAGGCGGTGATCCGCCGCGCCAGCGAGCTGGGCGCCGAGGAGGTGGTGATCGGCATGGCCCACCGCGGCCGCCTCAACGTGCTCGCCAATGTGATGGGCAAGCCCTACGCCGCCATCCTCTCGGAGTTCCAGGGCGAGGCGGTGGTGGATCAGGTGCTGGGCTCCGGCGACGTCAAGTATCATCTCGGCACCTCCACCGACCGTACCATGCCCAGCGGGCGCCGCATGCACCTCTCCCTCACCCCCAACCCCTCCCATCTCGAGGCGGTGGATCCGGTGGTGATGGGCAAGACCCGGGCCAAGCAGCGCCTCGCCGGCGACCGTGAGCGCGACCGGGTGTGGTCGCTCCTGATCCACGGCGACGCCGCCTTCATCGGCCAGGGGGTGGTGCACGAGTGCTTCGAGATGTCCCAGCTCCGCGGCTATCGGGTGGGCGGCACCGTCCACGTCATCGTCAACAACCAGATCGGCTTCACCACCAGTCCGGCCTACGCCCGCAGCTCTCCCTATCCCTCCGACGTGGCCCGCGGCGTGCAGGCGCCGGTCTTCCACGTCAACGGTGACGATCCGGTGGCGGTGGTGCAAGTGGCGAAGATCGCCGCCGAGTACCGCAAGCGCTTCCGCAAGGACGTGGTGATCGATCTCTGGTGCTACCGCCGCCACGGTCACAACGAGAGCGACGAGCCCAGCTTCACCCAGCCGCTCATGTACAAGAAGATCGCCCAGCACCCGACGGTGCGGCAGATCTTCGCCCGGCGGCTGGAGGAGGAGGGGGTGATCCGGCCGGGCGAGGCCCAGGCCATGCTCGATGCCTGCTTCCGCGAGCTGGAACAGGCCCACGAGGCCTCGCGCGGCTATCGCGCCAACGAGGCGGACTGGCTCGGCGGCGCCTGGAAGGGGCTGCGGGCGGCGCCGCTGGGCTATGTGCGCGGCAGCACGGCGGTGCCGGTGGAGCGACTGCGCCAGCTGGGGCTGCGGATGACGGAGCTGCCCGAGCGGCTCGACGTCCACCCTCGTCTGCGCCGCATCCTCGCCCAGCGCCGCCGCGCCATCGAGGCCGGGGAGGGTATCGACTGGGCCACCGCCGAACAGCTCGCCTTCGCCACCCTGCTGGTGGAGGGCTTCGCCGTGCGTCTGTCGGGCGAGGACGTGGGACGCGGCACCTTCTCCCAGCGTCACGCCGTCATCGTCGACCAGACCACCGAGGAGCGCTACGTCCCCCTCGCCCATCTCGCCTCGGACCAGGCGCCCATCGAGATCGTGGACAGCATGCTGTCCGAGGAGGGGGTGCTGGGGTTCGAATACGGCCACAGTCTCGCCGATCCCAACTGCCTCACCGTCTGGGAGGCCCAGTTCGGCGACTTCGCCAACGGTGCGCAGGTCTATTTCGACCAGTTCATCAGCTCCGGCGAGAGCAAGTGGCTGCGCATGTCGGGGCTCGTGTGCTTCCTCCCGCACGGCTACGAGGGGCAGGGACCGGAGCACAGCTCGGCGCGGATCGAGCGCTTCCTCCAGCTCTATGCCGAGCACAACATGCAACTGGTCAACTGCACCACGCCGGCCAACTTCTTCCACGTGCTGCGGCGCCAGCTCCACCGCGACTTCCGCAAGCCGCTCGTCTGCTTCACCCCCAAGTCGCTGCTGCGGCACCGGCGCTGCGTCTCGACGCTGGCGGAGATGGGGCCGGGCACCAGCTTCCACCGCATCCTCTACGACCGGCCGCCGTCGCCGGTCGACGCGCGGGTGGAGCGGGTAATCCTCTGTTCCGGCAAGGTCTACTACGAGCTGCTGGAGGAGCGGGAGCGGCGCGGGCTCGAGGAGCGGGTGGCGCTGGTGCGCGTCGAACAGCTCGCCCCCTTCCCGGAGGAGCCGCTCCTCGAGGAGCTGGCCCGCTATCCGCGTGACGCCGTCCACGTCTGGTGTCAGGAGGAGCCGCGCAACATGGGGGCGTGGTTCTTCATGGCGCCGCGGATCGAGAACCTGCTGGCCGCCCTCGACCGCACCCACCGGCGGCTGGCCTACGCCGGCCGACCGCCGTCGGCGGCCACCGCCACCGGCTATCTCGCCAAGCACGAACGCGAACAGCGCCAGCTCCTGGACGACGCCTTCACGCTCGGACCGGGTGAACGCTCCCTCGGAGAGGAATCATGACCGTCGAGATCCGGGTGCCCGCCCTCGGCGAGTCGGTGAGCGAGGCCACCATCGCCCGCTGGCTCGTGAAGCCCGGGGACTTCGTGCGGGCGGACCAGCCGGTGGTGGAGGTGGAGACGGACAAGGTCAGCCTCGAGATCCCGGCCCCGGCCAGCGGCCGGCTGGTGGAGGTGCTGGCCCCGGAGGGCACCGACGTGGCGGTGGGGGCCGTGGTCGGCCGCATCGACGAGACGGCGACGGAGGCGGGTGCGGAGGGGGCGGCGGAGGCGCCGCGGCCGGCGGAAGCGGAAACGCGACCCGCCGGGACTCCGGTCGAGGTGGCGGCGCCCGCCGTCAAGGCCGGACCGGCCGCCCGTCACCGCGCCGCGGAAGCGGGGATCGACCTCGCCACCGTGCCGCCCACGGGTCCGCGGGGGACGGTGACCCGGGCCGACGTGGAGAAGGCCGTCACGGCCCGGAGGACCGAGGCGCGGGCGCCCGAGGCGCCACCGGCCGAGACGCCACCGGCGGAGGTGCCACCGGCCGAGGTCCCGCCCGCGGCGGCACCGGCCGCGCGGGAGACGCCGGCGAGCGAGCGGCGCGAGGTGCGGGTGCGCATGACCCGGCTCCGCAGGCGCATCGCCGAGCGCCTCAAGGAGGCCCAGACCACCGCCGCCATGCTCACCACCTTCAACGAGTGCGACATGACGGCGGTGATGGAGCTGCGGGCGCGCTACCGGGAGGCCTTCGAGCGGAAATACGGCATCCGCCTCGGCCTGATGTCCTTCTTCGTCAAGGCCTGCATCGAGGCCCTGCGTGCCTTCCCGGCGGTCAACGCCGAGATCGACGGCGACGAGATCGTCTACAAGTACCACTACGACATCGGCGTCGCCGTCTCCACCGATCAGGGACTGGTGGTGCCGGTGATCCGCGATGCCGACCGCCTGTCCTTCGCCGAGATCGAGAAGACCATCGCCGACTACGCCCGCCGCGCCCGCGAGGGGCGCCTGTCCATCCAGGAGCTGCAGGGCGGCACCTTCACCATCACCAACGGCGGCGTCTTCGGCTCCCTTATGAGCACGCCCATCCTCAATCCGCCGCAGGTGGGGATCCTCGGCATGCACAAGGTCCAGCAGCGGCCGATGGTGATGCCCGACGGCGCCATCCGGGCGCGGCCGATGATGTACCTCGCCCTCTCCTACGATCATCGTCTCATCGACGGCCGTGAAGCGGTGTCCTTCCTCGTGCGTGTCAAGGAGTGCATCGAGGACCCGGCGCGGCTGCTGCTCGACATCTGACCACGGACACGGACCATGAGCGGAGAACCTTTCGATCTCGTCGTCGTCGGCGGCGGGCCCGGCGGCTATGTCTGCGCCATCCGCGCGGCCCAGCTCGGACTGCGGGTCGCCTGCGTCGATCGCCGGGAGGGACTGGGCGGCACCTGTCTCAACGTCGGCTGCATTCCCTCCAAGGCACTCCTCCACGCCTCCCATCTGTTCGAACAGGCGCGGCACGGGCTCGCCCGCTTCGGCGTGCGGGTGGGCGAGCCCGTCCTCGATCTCGAGGCCACCATGGCCTACAAGCGGAAAGTGGTGGAGGATCTCACCCGCGGCATCGCCTTCCTGTTCCGCAAGAACGGCGTGACCCACGTGCGCGGCGAGGGGCGCATCGCCGCCCCCGACCGGGTGGAGGTGACGACGCCCGAGGGGGAAACCCGCACCCTCGCCACTCGCCGGGTGGTGATCGCCACCGGTTCGGTGCCCGCCACCCTTCCCGACATTCCGGTGGACGAGAAGTCGATCGTCTCCAGCACCGGCGCCCTCGACTTCCCGCGGGTGCCGGAGCGGCTGCTGGTGGTGGGCGCCGGCTACATCGGCCTCGAGCTCGGCACCGTCTGGCGGCGCTTCGGTGCGCGGGTGACGGTGGTGGAGTATCTCGACCGCATCCTCCCCGGTCTCGATGGCGAGGTGGCGCGTCTCATGCACCGGCTGCTGGGGCGTCAGGGGCTCGAGTTCCTGCTGGGACACCGGGTGCGGGCGGTGGAGACGCGGGACGGCGCCCTGGAAGCGGTGGTGGCGCCCCGCGACGGCGGCGCCGAGCGACGGATCGCCTGCGATGCGGTGCTGGTGGCGGTGGGGCGCCGGCCGTACACCGAGGGGCTGGGGCTGGCGGCGCTGGGCATCGAGACGGACGCCCGCGGCTTCGTGCCGGTGGACGGACACTTCCGCACCCGAGTCCCCGGCATCCTCGCCATCGGCGACGTGATCGGCGGGCCCATGCTGGCCCACAAGGCCGAGGAGGAGGGCATGGCGGTGGCCGAGTTCCTGGCCGGCGGCCACGGCCACGTGGATTACGACGTGATCCCGGCAGTGGTCTTCACCCGCCCGGAGGTGGCCTCGGTGGGACGCACCGAGGAGGCGCTGCGCGAGGCCGGCATTCCCTACCGGGTCGGCCGCTTCCCCTTCTCCGCCAACAGCCGCGCCCGCACCACCCTGGAGACGGAGGGTTTCGTCAAGATCCTGGCCGAGGAGGGAACGGACCGGGTGCTGGGATGCCACATGGTGGGGCCGGAAGTGGGGGTGCTGATCCAGGAGGTGGCGACGGCCATGGCCTTCGGCGCCACCAGCGAGGACATCGCCCGCATCTGCCACCCCCATCCGACGCTGGAGGAGGCGGTACGGGAGGCGGCCCTCGCCGCCTGGTCCAAGCCCATCCACGTCTGACGCGGTCGAGACGGCGGCCGCGAGGCGCAGGGCCCCCGACCGGCCCTTCTCCGTGCGTGCCGCCGGCCCGTGGCCCGGCAGGCGGCCGGGCCGGGCGGGAGCGGATGGGCCGGCCGCGTCGGGCACCGGCGCCCCCGTCGCTCCGAAGGCGCAGCGAGGTGCGTCGCGACGGCCCGTGGTGCGGGAGGGTGAGGCGGGGCCCACGCCGGGCTCCCGCTTCACCGGCGCGTTCCGTGGGTGCGAGGTGGGACGATGCGACGATCTAATCGTCGTCGAAGCGCCAGCGCTCGGCGTCGCGGTGGCAGGCGCCGCAATTGGCCCAGGTGCCGGCACGGCGGAACGCTCGCGGCGAGACCTCCTCCTCGTGCTCGTGGCGGAACCAGCGCAGCTCGCTGATGCGCAGGGGCGGCCAGCGGTCGGCGCGGACGCGGCGGGTGCGGGCATGGGCCACGAGATAGGACTCGATGGCCGCGGCCGTCGCCGGGGCGAGGCTGGCGTCCTCGCCGAAGTGATCGGCGAGTCCGGCCATCAGCGCCCGCCAGGACTCGGCCGGCAGGAACCGTGGCGGATAGGCGAGATGGCAGGCCCCGCATTCCTCGCGGTAGAGAGCCTCGCCGCCCGTCGCGGCGGTACCGGCGGTGGCGGGAAGGGTCGTGGCGAGGAGAAGGAGCAGAACGGCGGTGCGGACCATGGATCCCTCTCCGGTTCACTGCGAGAACATGAAGGCGAGGAAATCGCCCTTCTCGCGGGGGGTGCATTCGCGCCCGAGGACCGAGCGGCAGTTGCGGCGGAACCACTTCTCCACCTTCTTCGGATCGGTGTAACGCCGCGGATTCACGGACAGGGCCATGGGCTCGATGGGCTTGCCGGCCCGTGTGCGGCCCGGTCCGCGCGGGTCGTCCGTGTGGCAGGTGGTGCAGGAAGGGGTCTCCGGTTTGCCGCCTTGGTGCTTGGCCAGGAAGAAGGTGCGGCCGCGTTCGGGGGAGAAGGACTCGACCCCCGCGAGCCGACGGTAATGCTCGAGCAGGGCCCGCTGATCCGGGCCCGGCCCGGCGGCCGCGGCGGTCCCCGCGATCAGCACCGCGGGCAGGACCAGCATGCGACACGCACCTCGAAGCATGGTGTACCTCCTCTCCTGGTCAGGGATCGGTGGGCAGACGGATGGCCGCGTCGGCGAAGAGACCGGTGGCGGCGTCGGCATGGCAGGCGCCGCAGTTGAGGCGGCCACCCACGCGCGGATGCCGGAACATCCCCTCCTCGATCCACCCGTGGCGCATCCGCCACCATGTGGAGGCGGTGATGCGCGGCGGATCCGGACCGTCCGGCAGGGTGGCGCGGATCTCGCGGGCGGCCTCGGTGTCCCAGGGAAGCGCCGCCGTCTCCTCGAGGAAGCGACGGATCTCCCGGGCGGTGGCGTCGTCGAGACTGGCGTCCTCGCCGAAATGGTCGTCGAGGCCGGTGAGGAGGCGCGCCCAGCTCTCCGGCGGCAGCAACGAGGGATGGTGGGCGTCGTGGCAGGCGCCGCATTCGTCGAGGTAGACCTGCGGGTAGCGGATGTCGAACACGCCGCGTGGCGGCAGGGTGGCGAGGGCGACTCCGCCCAGCAGCACCGCGCCCGCGACGGCGAGGCCCGTCACCACCGCCCGTCGGCAGGCGACGGGATCGGCCTGCAGGAGCAGCCCGGCATCCACCGCGGCCGCGTCGACCCGCTTGCGGCCGGTGATCATGGCGATCACCAGCGATTCTCGGGCGAGCCGGCTCTCCACCAGGACGCCCAGGACATGGCCGACGATCAGCACCAGCACCGTCCATCCGAGCAGGCGGTGGAGCGGGCGGAGGGCGGCGGCGAGGTCGTAGCCGACGAAGGCGGCGAAGGGGCCGGCCTTCTCCTGTCCGCCCCAGACGACCACGCCGGTGAGGACCAGCAGGCCCACCGTCGTCAGCAACGCCACCACCATGAGGCTGCCGAGGGGGTTGTGGGCGAGATGGGGCGGTGGACGGAGGTGGCGCAACAGCGCGAGATGCCGGCGCAAGGCCTCGGTCGAGAGGGGGAGCGTGCGGAAGGCGAGGGGCGGAGGGCCCAGCAGGCCGGCCACGAGGCGGAACAGCACCACGAGACCGGCCGCGATGCCGGCCAGCAGATGGAGGGGCAGCATCCATTCGGGGAGCCAGAGACCGCTCACGAGGGCGGTGAGGGTTGCCGCGGCCAGCAGCCAGTGGGCGAGGCGCTGGGCGAGCGGCCAGATCCGCCGTCGGGCGTGGAGGCTGGTTCCCAGGGACGGGACGTGGGCGGCCAAGATCGATACCCCGTCGCGACCGCCCTCGATATTGCCACGGAAATCTTACCGGAAACTTGATCGATACCGTTCGCGACACATTCGGCGGGAGCGCGGTCGCGTCGTGGCGTGCCGGAATTCCGGGGGGCGCGCGCCAGGCGGATCACGCCCGGGGACCCGTGCCGGCCTCGGCTCCGGCGTCCGTTATCGGTCCGTCGACCCGCGGGTGATCTCGAGCTGTCCGGGCAAGCGGTCCGGGTTCGGGAGCCCCGGGCCTGCCGTGGGCGCCCGAGACGGTCACGGACGCGCGCGGGCGTCCAGGTCCAGGACCGGTACTCGTGCCGCCGGGGTGTCTTTTCCCGGGGCATCCGGTCAGGGTCTCGATCCCTTCTTCATCAGGGCAAGTGGTGA
>Ga0256839_1004436_pt1 | contig 13712 bp, 8 predicted proteins | sample 354166metaG_FD_185968 | JGI IMG/M metagenome (GOLD analysis project Ga0256839, IMG submission 185968) | Hydrothermal vent microbial communities from Mid Atlantic Ridge, Atlantic Ocean - 354-166 | ecosystem: Environmental > Aquatic > Marine > Hydrothermal vents | place: Atlantic Ocean: Mid... | reverse complement strand
CGACCGCCTCGCCTGTGTCTATGGCATGTGCGAGAACCTGGACCATAACGTGGCCCGCTTGCTGGGAACCCTGGAGGAGCTCGGCCTCAGCGAGAACACGATCGTCCTGTTCACCACGGACAACGGGCCGAACACGGACCGGTACAACGGGGGGATGAAGGGCAGGAAGGGGTCGGTGGACGAAGGGGGAGTGCGCGTGCCGTGCTTCATTCGCTATCCCGGGCGGTTGCCTGCGGGTAGGGCGTATCGGCAGATTGCCGCCGACATTGACGTGATGCCGACTCTGTTAGAGCTTGCGGGAATCGGGGTGCCGGAGGGGGTGAAGTTGGATGGCCGGAGTCTGGTGCCGTTGTTCGACTCCGATAGGGATCCGTTGTGGCCGGATCGTTTGTTGTTCCAGCACTGGTCGGGGGAGCGGGTTGTGCCGACGCGTGGAGCGGTCCGGTCGCAACGGTATCGGGCGGTCTATCGACCGGGGGGCCGATGGGAGCTATACGACATGGAGTCCGACCCGTGCCAGACGCTGGACCTGGCTGGCCTGCGTCCGGAGTTGTTGGAGCCTCTGCGGGCGGCTTACGAGCGTTGGTTCAAGGACGTGACTGCGCGCGGCTTTGATCCGATCCCGGTAGAGGTGGGGCATCCGGGTTGGGACGAGGTGGTACTACCCGGTCACGAGGCGATCCTGATGCCGGGGGTGGGCAAGGGGATCGGTTACTTTGGCCCGCGAGGCTGGGCGAACGACTGGATCAGCGGTTGGCGTTCGGTGGACGCGTATGCGTGGTGGCCGATCAAAGTGGTGCGACCGGGGCGGTATGTGGTGGCGTTGCGATACGCGTGTCCCCCGGACCAGGTGGGATCGCGAGTGGAGGTGCGTGTGGGGGATGCGTCGGTGGGGGCTCGGGTGGCCGAGCCGTTTGTGCCGGAGACGATCCCCAGTCCGGACCGGGTACCCCGTCGCGAGGTGTACGAACGGACCTGGGGCACGCTGGAGCTGGGGACGCTGGAACTGCGTGCGGGCGAGTACCGTCTAGAGCTTCGCTGCACAGAGCTGGCGCATGAGGCAGTGGGCGAGTTCAAGGCGGTGGTGCTGAAGCGAGTGCAATAGGGGCCGCTTCACATGGGCGGCGGCTGCGGCGACGCGTGAGCACGTCGGGATGGCCCGGACGCCGCGATGACGGAGCCGGCCGGCCAGGACCAACGCCGACGCCATAGCAGCATCGGGGAACTGCGGCGCTCCGTCGATACCCCGAAAAAGGCGTGTCTTGCGTTCACGATGGAGCCCCCCTCCGACGTTTGGCTCAGGCGCGCTCGGGTGGGAACGGGGGCTTCCGGCTGCCCCGCGTCCCGGGGGATGTTGGCAAGATGACTTCGTCAGCATGGCCCCCTTCGTGGATCGAGGGGCTCGAGTGTTCTTCAGCGATCGTGCTGGGCGTCGAGTAGTTCGCGCGTAGCGTTGACGGGAATCGGCGGGCGGCGAGGAAGCGAGGCAGCTTCACGTTTTCGCCCCCACCGCTTCGGCACGCTCCCGCAGCCGGGCCCGCTTGTCGGCACGGCCCGTGACCCATCCGTTGGCCGCCGGTTCCCTCTGTCCGGCCAGCCTTGCCCGGGTAGAGCACCTCTTCGGGTGATCGCCGACGCGCATCCTCGGGCGACTGTGTTTCTGTCGCTACTTTGCTACACTAGGCGTCGGTTCGGGTACCATCTCGACCGTTGGGTGGCCGACGCCGGGGTTTTGCCGGGTCCTGGAGACGGTTACTAGGGAAATGCGTGGACGGCACGGGGTGAAGAGATGCCACCTGTTCGTTGTGGGGTATGCGGCTCTGTGTTTGAGGTTCCACCCGGCTTCGCAGGTCCCAGCGTGACCTGTCCACACTGCGGTAGTTCGACGCCCCTTTATCTGTCCCGCCTCCCGCCGTGCCGCGAAAACCGAAAGTCCCCAAGGTCATATGGATCGGGCTGGGGCTGTACATCGGCGCGTGGGTGGTTGCCCTAATCGCTTTCGCGGTGGGATTCGCCATGGCAATGGCCTCGGCGAACCAGGAGTATCCGCAGGCTGCGGTGTCCGATATACCCCCAGCCCTCGCTTGCCTGTTTTGTATGTTTCTAGTCCCGGCCCTTGTGATCGACATCGGGAGCGTCGTGGCCGCCACTATGGGACACGCGTGGGGAGCAATCGTCCGAATCGTGCTGTTTGTCCTGTGGGTGGTGATGACTGTGCTCAGCATTCCAACGATGACCATGGTGGACGCGTGCTTGAGCCTAATATCATTCGCCATATCGCTTGGGGTCGTTATCTGCTACAACGTCCCCTCGGCCTGGCAGTACTACGAGGCATGCAAACGGTACCGGAAGGGAATCGTGTAGGCGCTACTACCTGGCATGTGCTGATGCCGCGTCTTTTCAGGGCTGGCCGTTCGGAGCGTGGGTTGGGCCTTGATGGTGCTTTCGGTGGGGCTGGGGAACGTCGTGCAGAGTCGGTGTCCGTCCCGTCGGAGGCACTTGCGCGGTCCCGGCGAGACGTTCGCTGCGACGGCGGAGCAGTGGTGGCGCGACCCGGCCCCGGGTCCGCCCCAAGGCGGTGGCGCCAAGCAAGCGGTGGCAATAATGACCTCCGCCGAGCGAAAGAGAAGCCCGCCCGTCGGCCGGATGGGCAATGGGGCGCGCACCCTCTAGCCGCTTCGGCCGCCGGCCGAAGCGGCCCTGAGCCCGCCGTCAGGCGGGACCGGAGCTCCGCCGCTGCGACGGCGGAGCATTGGTAGCGCGACCCGGCCCGGGTCCGCCCCAAAGCGGTGGCGCCAAGCAAGCGGTGCCAATAATGACCTCCGCCGAGCGAAAGAGAAGCCCGCCCGTCGGCCGGATGGGCAATGGGGCGCGCTCTCTCTAGCCGCTTCGGCCCGCCGGGGCCGAAGCGGCCCTGAGCCCGCCGCCAGGCGGGACCGGGGGGAGCGGCGGACCGCCGTCGCGCCGGCGACGGCGCATTAGTAGCGCGACCCGGCCCCGGGTCCGCCCCAAAGCGCTGGCGCCAAGGAAGCGCTGGCAAAAATGCCCCCCGCAGAGCGGAAGAAAGCCCGCCCGTCGGCCGGATGGGCAATGGGGCGCGCACCCTCTAGCCGCTTCGGTCGCCGGCCCGACGCGGCCCTGAGCCCGCCGTCAGGCGGGACCGGGGGGAGCGGCGGACCGCCGTCGCGCCGGCGACGGCGCATTAGTAGCGCGACCCGGCCGCGGGTCCGCCCCAAAGCGCTGGCGCCAAGGAAGCGCTGGCAAAAATGCCCCCCGCAGAGCGGAAGAAAGCCCGCCCGTCGGCCGGATGGGCAATGGGGCGCGCACCCTCTAGCCGCTTCGGTCGCCGGCCCGACGCGGCCCTGAGCCCGCCGTCAGGCGGGACCGGACCTCCGCCGCTGCGACGGCGGACCAGTGGTAGCGCGACCCGGCCGCGGGTCCGCCCCAAGGCGGTGGCGCCAAGCAAGCGGTGGCAATAATGGCCCCTGCCGAGCGAAAGAGAAGCCCTCCTCGGCCGGATGGGCAATGGGGCGCGCTCTCTCTAGCCGCTTCGGCCCCCGGGGCCGAAGCGGCCCTGAGCCCGCCAGGCGGGACCGGACCTCCGCCGCCGGGACGACGGAGCAGTGGTAGCGCGACCCGGCCCCGGGTCCGCCCCAAAGCGTTGGGCCCAAAGAAGCGTCCGCAGAAATGAGCCCCGCCTAGGGGAGAAACGGCCGCCCCCCGCGCGAATGGCGATCGCGCACCCTCTCCCGCCGCTTCGGCCGCCGGCCGAAGCGGCCCCGAGCCCGCCGCCAGGGAGGGGTACCAATGCGCCCTCGCGGGCCTGACGGCGCTCCGGCCCCTCTCCCCGCCGCGGCAGGTTGACCCCACGCGCCGGGCATCGGGCTCGCCCGCGGCGTCGGGGCGGTCCCGGAACCGGCCGCGCTGCCACCGCCACGCCCAGCGAGCGGCCGAGCCTCCGGCTCGCCGCTCGGAGTAGCCGCGGCTGGCGAGGAAAGCGCCTCCGCGCACGCGGGCGGGTGCGGGCGCGGGCTGGCGGGTAGGCCCTCCCCGCCGGGGCCCGGCGGGGGTACCAATGCGCCGTCGCCGGCGCGACGGCGGTCCGGCTTTTTTCCTGGCCCGAGGTGCCTTCGCATTCCGCTGAGACTATGCGGGTCCGCGCTTTGCGGCGGACCCGACGACGGGTCGTGCGCCCAACGCTCCGTCGGCGGAGCTAAGGGGGCCCGGGCCGGCCGGGTGGCGCGCGGCCGGGCTTGCTTTTGCGAGCGGTCGGGAGCCGCGTGCGCAAGAGGGGATGCCCCCTCGCCGGCCGCGACGGCACCTGCCTCCTCCCACCCCCGGGCCCGTGTGTCCGCCGCAAACCCAGCCAAGACCAAGGGACGCCTCCCGCGATAAACTGAAAGCCAGCGACACAACCGGCCCAAAGTCACCGTTGACGAACCAACATACCGGCGGGATCGAAGCTCAGGGGTCACCCAATGAGCCGAACTCTTCTCGGCTGTCTGAATGCCTCGTTCGGTACCGTCTGTACGCGGTGGGTGCGAACCCTTCTAACCGTCGTCCCGGAACGCGTCCGGCGGATTGCGCCGTCGGCCGGCGGGCTGCCCCACACCCGGGTCTCGTCCGGGAGACGCTTGCTCGAACACTTCGCCCACCTGGCACGTCGCGTCGTCTGGCTCGCGGCCGTGGCATGCGTTGCTGGACTGGCACGAGCACCCATCGCAACAGCCACAGCCGGCCAACGTCCCAACGTGCTCTTCATCTTCACCGACGACCAGCGACGTGACACCATCCATGCCTGGGGGAACACCTACATCGCCACCCCCAACATCGACCGGATCGCTCGAGCCGGAGTCAGCTTCACGAACTGCTACGTCCAGGGCTCGATGGTCGGGGCTGTCTGCCGCCCCAGCCGCGCCATGCTCATGACCGGCCGGTCACTGTTCCACATCGATACCAATGTCCCCCTCCTCCCCGAAGTCTTCCGAAAAGCAGGCTACCAGACGTTCGCCTCCGGCAAAATGCACGGAGCGAAAGGCTACTTCAACCGGATGTTCGAGGACGGCGATGAGCTGTTCTTCGGCGGCATGGGCAGCCACACCAAACTGCAGGTCTGGGACTACGATCCGACCGGAAAGTACCCGAATTCTGCACGCCACCGGGTGGAAAGCTTCACCAGCGAAGCGTTCGCCAACGCCGTGATCCGGTTCCTCGAGAACCGCGATCGCAGCCGACCGTTCTTCGTCTACCTTGCCACCACGGCCCCCCACGACCCCCGTACGCCTCCGCCGGCCTATCGAGCGATGTACAAGCCGGAGGAAATGCCCCTGCCGCCTAACTTCATGTCGTTACATCCGTTCAACAACGGCTGGATGACCGGCCGCGACGAGCGGCTTGCCCGGTGGCCCCGCACGCCCGAAGAGATCCGCCGCCACCTGGCCGACTACTACGGCATGATCACCCACCTGGACGCTCAGATCGGCCGCGTGCTCGATACGCTCGAGCGGCTCGGCGACCTCGAGAACACGATCATCGTGTTCGCCTCCGACAACGGGCTGGCCATTGGAAGCCATGGACTGATGGGCAAGCAAAGCGTCTACGAGCACAGCACCGGTGTCCCCCTGATCATCGCCGCTCCAGGGATGCCCGCCAACGAAACCCGCGACGCCCTCGTGTACCTTTACGACATCTACCCCACCCTGTGCGAGCTGGCCGGCATCTCGATCCCGAAAACCGTCGAAGGGAAAAGCCTGGTCCCGGTGCTGGCGGGCCGAGCCTCCGGGGTGCGCGACACCCTGTTCACCGCATTCATGCCCCAGCGAGCCGTCCGCGACCGCCGCTGGAAACTGATTCGCTACACCCACATCAACAAGACGCAATTGTTCGACCTGCAAAGCGACCCCTACGAACTTCGCGATCTCTCGGACGACCCGAAGTACGCCGGCAAAGTCCACGAGCTCATGGCGGTCTTGAGACACTGGCAACGCGTCCTTGACGACCCCCAACCTCTGAGGACGGAAAACCCAGAACCGGTTGAATTCGTCCCGCCCACAAGTAAGAAGTAGCGGCCGGCGATGAGCCACGGCGCGGACACGCAACGCTCGGCTGCGAATCCGAGCGCGGATCCGAGTGCGCGTGCGTCTTCCGAAGCAACATACTGCGGAGCAATCAACAATGGCGACGAAGCGGTCTATCTTGTGGGTGGTCTTGGTCATTTTCCCCCCGCTGGCTGCCATCGTCTGCGGTCAGTCGGGGCCCAAAAAGGGCCAGCAGCTCGACCCAATGGCCTTTGTCCGAGTCCGTGCCGACGGCCAGGGGTTCGTCCGTGGCGAGGACAACCGGCCCTTCGTACCGTGGGGGTTCAATTACGACCACGATTCCGGCGGCGAGCTACTCGAGTCCTACTGGCACGACCAGTGGGACGCGATCGTGGAGGACTTCCTGGAGATGAAGGCGATGGGGGCCAATGTCGCCCGGGTTCATCTCCAGTTTGGCGCTTTCTTCCCCGAACCGGACCGGCCCAACGAAGCGAACGTCCAGCAGTTGCGTAAGCTCATCCGGCTTGCGGAAGAAACAGACGTCCTGCTCGATATCACCGGGCTTGGCTGCTATCTGAAGGAGGACGTACCGGAGTGGTACGACGCTCTGGACCGCAACGCTCGCTGGGCCGCTCAGGCGCGGTTCTGGAGATTGATCGCGAGCGTTTGCGCCGAGAGCCCCGGCGTTTTCTGCTACGACCTGATGAACGAGCCGGTGGTGCCGGGCGCTCGGCGGCGCAACGACTGGCTCGGGCCCCCGTTCGCAGGCAAGTACCACTTCGTCCAGTTCATCGCGCTGGAGACCGGCGGTAAGCCGCGGGCCGAGATTGCCCGCCTCTGGACCCAGTCGCTGGTGCGCGCCATCCGTGAGCTGGACCGCCACCACCTGATCACGGTCGGGCTCGTACCATGGAGCCTGCCCCGACCGGGTTTGACGTCCGGCTTCGATCCGGCAGTCGTCGGACGTGAGCTGGACTTTCTGGCTGTGCACATGTACCCGCGGAAGGGCAGGCTGGACGAGGCCGTCGAGACGCTGAAGGGGTTCGCCGAAGCCAAGCGGCCCGTGATTGTCGAAGAGCTTTTCCCCCTGCGCTGTGGCATCGACGAGGCGGCCGAGTTCGTGCTGCGGTCGCGCGGCATCGCCAGCGGCTGGATCAGCTTCTATTGGGGCAAGACGATCGAGGAACTCGAGCGCGAGAAGACTCTGCAGGCGGCCGTCACAGCCGCGTGGCTGAAGCGGTTCCGCGAGCTGCGTGAGCAGGTCGGCGTGCCTGACTAGCTGCTTCGCCTACGTCCGCTTCCGGGCAGAGCGATAGGCAGCAGCGGGAAAACGCCCTCCGTCGGCCGGAGCGAGGTGAACAAAGCGCGGCCGCGGTTCGCCTCAGGCGAACGCTCAACTGCTCGCGGCTCGCACGCGGGTCAATTCGACCCCCGCCGCGAACGGCGGCGAAGTTGTTTCGCCGTGGGGGCGGGTGGTGCATCGGAGCGGGGCAGCCACGCGGCGAGCTCCTCCTTGATGCGAGCGTACTCGGGACGCTCGGCCAGGTTCGTCCATTCGTATGGGTCCTTTGAGTGGTCGTACAGTTCCTCGGAACCGTCCGCGTACCGGATATACCGCCACCGTTCGGTGCGTACCGCATGCTTTTTGTAGCCGTGAGTGGTGATGGCGGGCCGGGCCCATTCGGCCTCGGGGTTGCGGAGCAGCCGGACCAGGCTACGGCCGTCCAGCCCGGGCCGAGGGGGCAGGCCGCAGAGCTCGACAAGCGTGGGGTAGATATCCAGGAGACTGACCGTCCGTTCGCACCGTCCCCCCGGCTTTGTGCCGCCCGGCACGGCAGCGACTCCGTCGGGGACGACGAAGATCAACGGAACGCGCGTCGCCTCTTCCCACAAGGCAAACTTGCGCCAGTGCTTCTTTTCGCCCAGGTGCCAGCCGTGGTCGCTCCAGAGGACAACGATCGTGTTCGCGGCGTGAGGGCTGCGGTCGAGGGTGTCGATGAGCCGACCGAGCAGCGTGTCCATGAAGTAGATGCTGGCCAGGTACCCCTGCACGGCGTTCTTCCACTGGTGGTACTTCAGGACTCGAGCGTGGTCTCGCTGCGGTCGAGCCATCCGCACGCCGGCAGGGGGTATGTCCGCGAGGTCGTCTTCTTTGACGACCGGGAGCTCGATTTCGTCCAACGGGAAGCGTTCGAAGTACTTCCGCGGCACGTACCAGGGTAGGTGGGGGCGGAACAGGCCGCAGGCCAGGAAGAAGGGCCGGTCGTGAGTTTCCATCAGGCGGTCGCACACCCACTGGACGACCTTGTAGTCCCCCATGGCTCTGTCGTCCGCATCGATCGGTCCCCAATCGAAGTGAGCGGTGTTGGGTATGCCGTTCAGCGGCCGCATGGGGGGCAGTGGATCGGACGGGCGAGTTCGGGTTTTCGAGGGCCAGTAGATCTCCCACGACCGTGGGTCTGGATAGGCCCCGTGGAAGATCTTGCCGGAGCCCATGACCTTGTAGCCGTGCTGCATGAAGTACTGGGCAAGCGTGATCACGTTCGGCATGACGGGCCGCCACGGCTGCGAGTTGTGGTAGATTCCGGAGCGGTAGGGGGCGATTCCGGTCATCAAGGCCACACGCGACGGGTTGCACGCCGGAGCGGCACAGTAGGCGCGGGTGAACAGCACCCCGCGCGCAGCCAGGCGATCCAGATTAGGGGTGTAAGCCTGAGGGTGCCCGGCGAGGCACCCGGTCCAGTCGTTCAGATCGTCGACGGCAATGAACAGGACGTTCGGCCGATCGGGTGCTGCTGCCGCCCAAGAGGTCGCAGTAACCAGCGCGCAGAGGACGGCCACGACGCAACGGTGCATGGAGATCGCTCCCGTCAACGGTGCTCGCGGGCTGCGCGACCTGGCTGCCTCCAGGGGGATTATAGCCCTGTGGCCTTCGCGTCGTTGAGATTGCTTGCGGTTTCTCCCGTCCGCGCGTCCCGCTCGCACCGTATCCGCCGAGAGCGGGCGCACGATGCCGGCGGAATTACGGACCGTTGGAGGGTTGCAGGACAGGAGAGATGCCGGCCTTTCCGCGGACATGGCGGTGGCTCCGGCAGGTTGGACACAGGCTGTCCACCCATCGCTTGAAGAGCGGGCGTTGTTTCGATAGACGCGCAGCCTTGTAGATCGCTCGGGAGCGTCGCTGAGGGCGCCCATGGCTGATGCGGTGGCACCGGTGGCTTTTGGGCCAAAGCGACGAGCGCGCGCCCCGGCCAATCCCGCGACGGGCGCGCTTTCTCCCGCTCGGCGGGGGGCATTTCTGCCAGCGCTTCCGTGGCGCCAGCGCTTAGGGGCGGACCCGGGCCGGGTCGCGCTACCACTGCTCCGCCGTCGCAGCGGCGGAGCTCCGGTCCCGCCTGGCGGCGGGCTCAGGGCCGCTTCGGCCTGGGCGGCCGAAGCGGCTAGAGGGGGCGGACCGCCGTCGCGCCGGCGACGGCGCATTGGTACCCCCGCCGGGCCCCGGCGGGGAGGGCCTACCCGCCAGCCCGCGCCCGCACCCGGCCGCGTGCGCGCGGGCGCTTTCCTCGCCAGCCACGGCTACTCCGAGCGGGGAGCCGGAGACTCGGCCGCTCGCTCGGAGGGCAGCGGCAGCGCGGCCGGTTCGCGGGCCGCGCCGACGCCCCCGGCGAGCCCGATGCCCGGCGCGCGGGGTCAACCTGCCGCGGCGGGGAGAGGGCCCGGAGCGCCGTCGGGCCGGCGAGGGCGCATTGGTACCCCTCCCTGGCGGCGGGCTCGGGGCCGCTTCGGCCAGCGGCCGAAGCGGCGAGAGGGGGCGGACCGCCGTCGCGCCGGCGACGGCGCATTGGTACCCCCGCTGCGCCGCGGCGGGGAGGGCCTACCCACCAGCCCGCGCCCGCACCCGGCCGCCTGCGCGGAGGCGCTTTCCTCGCCAGCCGCGGCTACTCGGAGCGGCGAGCCGGAGGCTCCGCCGCTCGCTGGGCGGGGCCAGTGGTAGCGCGGGCTGTCCGGGCTTACCCGAGGGAATGGCCCCCCGGTACCCGGCGTCCGGCCGTCCCGCCCGGCGGCGGGCTCCGGGCCGCTTCGGCCAGCGGCCGAAGCAGCGGGAGAGAGCGCGCGCCCCGGCCAATCCCGCGACGGGCGGGCTTTTCTTTCGCTCGGCGGGGGCCATTGGCGCCGGCGCTTCCTTAGCGCCAGCGCTGTGCGGCGGACCCGGGGTCGGGTCGCGCTACCACTGCGCCGTCGCCGGCGCGACGGCGGTCCGCCGCTCCCCCGTCCCGCCAGGCGGCGGGCTCAGGGCCGCTTCGGCCCGGGCGGGCCGAAGCGGCTAGAGAGAGCGCGCCCCATTGCCCATCCGGCCGACGGGCGGGCTTCTCTTTCGCTCGGCGGGGGGCATTTCTGCCGGCGCTTCCGCGGGGCCGGCGCTTCGGGGCGGACCCGGGGCCGGGTCGCGCTACCACTGCGCCGTCGCCGGCGCGACGGCGGTCCGCCGCTCCCCCGTCCCGCCAGGCGGCGGGCTCAGGGCCGCTTCGGGCCGGGCCGGCCGAAGCGGCATCGGCAGATCGCGCCCCGCTCGAGGTAGCGCGACGGCCGGCGTTTCTTCCCTACTCGGGGGGCCATTTTTGCCCGCGCTTTTTTGGCCCCATCGCTTCGGGGCGGACCCGGGCCGGATCGCGCTACCACTGCGCCGTCGCCGGCGCGACGGCGGTCCGGCTCCCCTCGTCCCGCCTGGCGGCGGGCTCGGGGCCGCTTCGGGCCGGGCCGGCGCGAACCGGCGGGGCAATTCGCCGTACCCCCTTGCGACCGGTCGATGGGCGGCGTTTCCGTTCTTCGACGGGCGTGATTCTGGCCCGCGCTTCTTCTGCTCCGTCGGGTTTGAAAGAAAGCGGCAGAGGACTGCCGCACTCCAAAACCGCCGTCGTCGCGGCGGAGCTCCGGTCCCGCCTGGCGGCGGGCTCGGGTCGGGTCGCGCTACCACTGCGCCGTCGCCGGCGCGACGGCGGTCCGACGCCCCCCTCCCGCCTGGCGGCGGGCTCAGTGGGTGGCTTCGGGACCGGCGGTCCGAGCGGCGCCCCCGCTCCTGTAGCTCGGCGGTTTGTCGGTGCCGTCCGAACGGCGTGGGTAATCCTGCTGCACGAGGAACGCAGCAACGGTGGTCGCAGCGCGGACCAGGCGGCCATTCGGCTTTCCGCTGCCCGTCAGGCTGGACACAGATTGTCCACCCATCTCTTGAAGACCCGGCGTCGTCTCGGTAGACTCGCAAAGTTGTAACCAACGTGCGCGCAATCGGACCAATCGACGTCGTCGCTGAGGGCACCCATGGCTGAGCTTGTCGAACCGCTGGTGATAGAGGGTGGACTACTTTCGCCGGATCTGGTCGAGCGGATCGAACAGCAGGAAGGCCAGCGCACGGTCCGCGACCTGCGCGAGCCGATCCGGGGCCTAATAAGTAAAGGTAAAGGCGAACGGCGCGCGTGGCGGGTGCTCGAGGAGCTGCCCGATCGCTTCTCGATCGTCGACTACGCCAGCCACCTGTGGCGATTGGCGCGGGAGGAGTACCGCCAGTTTCGGGACCTCGGGCGATGGGATACGTCGAGTACACGCGAGCGGTGGGTGAACCGGCTCCTGCGATTGCTCGACTACAACCCGCACTTCCTTCGTAGCGGAATCAACTTAGACGGCAAGGTCTACCCGATCTCGCACCGCTGCGATCCGCATCCCGACTCGCCCCCGTTGCACATCGTGGCCTGGGACCAGGAGCTGGGCGAACAACCGACCGTAGGAAGGGGGCAAAAATCGCCACACAGCCTGGTCCAGGAGTATCTGAATAACTCCGAGGACGTGTGGGGGATTGTCACGAACGGGCGGAGGTTTCGCATCCTGCGCACGTCCGGCTATTTCACACGCCCCAGTTACATCCAGTTTGATCTCGAGCAAATCTTCGAGAACGAGCTGTTCGACGCGTTCGTGCTGTTCGTGCGGCTGGCCCATCGCAGTCGATTGCCGTTGCCGGGCCAAGAGCCGGCCGAGTGCTTGCTGGAGAAGTATTTCCTCACCTCGAAAGACGAGGGCGATCGGGCCCGGGATCGCCTCCGCGACTCGGTCAAGAACGTGCTCGAAGTCCTGGGCCGAGCGCTGATCAAACACCCCGCGAATCAGGGCCTGCGGGACCGATTGCGGGAGGGCACCTACAGCGAGCGCGACTTTTACCGCGAACTGCTTTACCTGATCTATCGGATCGTGTTCCTGTTTTGCGCGGACGAGCGGGGGCTTCTCAGGGCGTCCGATCCGTCGTCGAACGGCCAGATGACCCGTGCGTCGCGTTTGTACTCTGAGAACCTCTCGGCCTCACGCTTGCGGCGGTTGGCGGAAGCGGTGGAGCTGGAGGCTCAGGAGCATTACGACGACCTGTGGCTTGGCCTGCAGACGCTGTTTCGGATTCTGGGGGATGCCGACCTCGCCCGGCGGTTCTGTTTATCGCCGCTAAACGGCGAGTTGTTCTCTTGCGATTTGGTGATCGATAGTTGCCGTGTGAGCAACAGCAACCTGTTGGAAGCGGTGCGCCACCTGTCCCAGTTCGTTCCCGACGACGAACGCGTTCCGCGGCGGATCAACTATGCCCGGATGGATGTGGAGGAGCTGGGCAGTGTGTACGAGAGCCTGCTGGACTACCAGCCGGCGGTCGACTTGCAGAAGCCCGAGCCGTTTTGGCTGGAGCCGGGAACGGAGCGGAAGTCGACGGGCTCGTATTACACGCCGGACGAGCTGGTGCGCGAGTTGGTTCGGACGGCGCTGGAGCCGGTGCTGGAGGAGCGGCTCAAGCGGGCGGGGTGGTCCGGCGGTGAGGGGGATAGGGAGGCGGCTCGGCGGGCGATCCTGTCGATTCGCGTGATTGATCCTGCGTGTGGGTCGGGCCATTTCCTGCTCGCGGCGGCGCGGCGGCTGGGCCAGGAGCTGGCGCGGGTGGAGACGGGCCAGCAGGAGCCGGATGCGGAGCAGGTACGGCGTGCGGTCCGCGAGGTGATTCGGCACTGCATTTACGGTGTGGACAAGAACCCGCTTGCGGTGGACCTCTGCCGTGTCGCTCTTTGGATCGAAGGCCACTGCCGCGGCACGCCGCTTACCTTCCTGGACCACCACATCAAGTGCGGCGATTCGCTGGTGGGGGTGTTCCGTCTGGCGGATCTTCGCGCGGGCATTCCCGACGGCGCATACAAGGTGGTCGAGTTCGACGACAAGGACACGGCCAAGTGGTTGAGAAAGAAGAACAGGGACGAGCGAAAGGCTGGGCACCAGGATCTGCTTGCGACGGCCACGCATGTGGTCCTACCCAAGCAGGAACACGAGCGCCTTGAGGAGCAGGCCGACGACAGTCCGGCGGAGGTGGAGTCGAAGCGCGCCACATACGAGAGGTTGCAGGCAGCTAAGCGCCAATATCGGTTGGCTTGCGACTTATGGACGGCGGCTTTTCTCGCGGAGTTGCAGCCCGGGGTGCCTGTTCCGACGACGGACGCGGTGCGTGCCGCGCTGAGGGGCGGGCAGGTGGATCCGCAGGTGGCTCGGCACGCGCAGTCCATTGCGCGGCGGTTCAGGTTTTTCCATTGGGAGCTGGAGTTCCCACACATTTTTGAGCAAGGCGGCTTTGACGTGGTCCTGTGTAATCCGCCGTGGGAACGC
>Ga0256839_1004435_pt1 | contig 13712 bp, 14 predicted proteins | sample 354166metaG_FD_185968 | JGI IMG/M metagenome (GOLD analysis project Ga0256839, IMG submission 185968) | Hydrothermal vent microbial communities from Mid Atlantic Ridge, Atlantic Ocean - 354-166 | ecosystem: Environmental > Aquatic > Marine > Hydrothermal vents | place: Atlantic Ocean: Mid... | reverse complement strand
ATGGTGGTTTGTTCGACCTGGGGGGGCATGAGCGGACTCCTGATGCCATGGGGGTCGGCGGCGGCGAGCCGCCGGGCGGAAGCCAAGCAGAAGCAACCACGCCGGGGAAACGGGCCTCAGCGGCGCGGGGGCAACGGCACGCCAGGGCGGATCGGCTGTTGGGGGTTGCGGGCCACGCGGGCATTTAGCGACTGGACGATCTGCTGCGTGATGTCGATCCCCGGATGGTGATACACCACCAGGCGGTTGACGTAGCGGACCACCTCGGGGGGCGTGTTGTCCTTGGGTTTCCTGCCGTTGAACTGGATGACGATCACCAGGCGATTGCGCTGGGCAAAGGCCTGCACTTCCGCCTGGATCTCGTTATAGACTTGCATCTGGATGCGGGCCTCTTGGCGCAGGAAATCTTTTTGTTGGAGTCGGAACTGGGCTTCCACTTGGGCTCGCAGCTGGGCGATTTCGGCGTCCAGTTGCTTGTACTGGGCGCTGTCCACCTTGTACTTGTCCCGTTCCCGGATCAGCTGGCGAATGCGTTGCCGCTGCTTGTTCAATTCGGCCTCGGCTGCTTGCACCCGTTGTCGGAGCTGTTGCACCTGCTGCTTGTACCGCTGGTGATTGTCGAATACGTACCGCAGGTCGATCACGGCGATCTGGGCCCAGGCCGCGGTCGCCCCAGAGACCACCCACCCGGCAATCAATGCACCCAATAACTTCTTCACGATCAAGCTCCTTCTTGCATTCTTCCCTTCCATGCCGCCAGGGGTGCCCGGCAGCCCACCTGGAGTTCCAAAGCGGGGCGTATTTTGCCCTAGTACCCCCCGGCGGTAAAGGGCAGAATCTCCCGCGGTGCATGCTGCTATCGCTGGCGGCAGCGCGGCCCGATGGAATAATTGATCCTATCGATTTTCGTTGATGCGATCGGTCCGCCTCTGCTATATTGAGCGGCGGTGGTCAAGCTGCTCCTTTTTCAAAATGGTGCCGGCCATGTTTCGCCGTGATGCCTTGTTGCGTTTGGGCCAGGTGGCCCTGGGAGGATTGAGCCTGCCGTGGTTGCTGCGCAGCCAGCAGACGGCCCAGGCGGCCCCGGGTCAGAAGCGGTTCGTGCCCCCGCGTCGGCCCACGGCCAAACACTGCATCTTGATCTACCTTTGGGGCGGCCCGCCGCAGCTGGACACCTGGGACATGAAGCCCCAGGCCCCCGAGGGCGTGCGAAGCATCTTCAAGCCCATCCCGACTGCGGTGCCGGGCATTCACATCTGCGAGCACCTGCCCCGCATGGCCCGACACACCGACAAAATGGCCATCATCCGCTCCTTCACCCACGGCAGCAATGCCCACGGGGTGAGTGTGTATCACACGCTCACGGGCAAGTTCGACCCGCGGAAAACCTTCCGCCGCAACCACCGCAGCCGCAGCGATGTGCCGAACATGGCCTCGATCATCAGTTACTTCAGCCCCCCCTCCCAACTGCCCGCCTCGGTCACGGTGCCCAACCCCATCGGGCACGACGGGGTGGTCTATGCCGGCACGTACGCAGGTTTTCTGGGAGCAGCTTACGATCCGCTGGAGTTCAAGCCCCCCAGCACAGTGGACGGTCCACCGCCCCACCGGCTGGAGCTGGTGCCGGGCGTCACCGTAGGAAGGTTGCAGGCGCGCGTGGGACTGCTGCGGCTTCTGGAGCGGGCCGACCAGGAACTGCACCGCCGCCACTATCCCAGCCACGCCCTGGATCGCTTCCGCCAGCAGGCCTTGTCCATTCTCACTTCCCCTCAGGCCCGCGAGGCGTTCAAGCTGGAAAAAGAGCCGCCGCAAATGCGCGACCTCTACGGCCGCAACCAGTACGGCGAGGCGTTCCTGCTGGCCCGGCGATTGATCGAACGCGGCGTGCGGCTGGTGACCGTCGTCTGGTACTACGTCTGCCCCAACGGCAACGTGGCCAACGTGTGGGACAACCACGGCGGCACGGCCAGCCTGGGCGGGATCACCGGATTCGAGATGCTCAAGGCCCCTTACTGCTTCCCCAGCCTGGATCGGGCCTACGCGGCGCTGCTGGAGGACCTCCATGCCCGCGGCCTGCTGGAAGAGACGCTGGTGGTGATGCTGGGCGAGTTTGGTCGCACGCCCAAGATCAACAAGAAAGCGGGCCGCGACCACTGGGGGGCCTGCCAGTCGGTGGTGCTGGCCGGCGGGGGCATCCGCGGCGGGGTGGTGTATGGGGCCAGTGATCGCCAGGGGGCCTGGGTCACCCAGCGGCCGGTCTCTCCGGCCGACTTGATCGCCACGGTGTATCACGCCTTTGGGCTGGAGCCGGAAATGGCCGTCCCCGATCCGCAGGGACGCCCCTATCGCATCTCCGAAGGCCGCCCGCTGGTGGAGCTGTTCGGCTAGCAAAGCACCGGCGGTTTGTTCTTCCGCGGCGGAAGTCCGACTCACGGGGCGTTTCAACAGGGCACGTGCTGCAGGCCCATTTTCCAGAATAACGTGATGGAAGTGCTCGACACTGGCACAACGGTTAAGGGGCTGATCGATATGACCAAAATTTTCTGGAACAGCGTGATGGAAACGCTCGACACTCTGGCCTCCCTGGCGGACCTCCCACCAACTGGCCCAAACAGGCCACAAGACGACTCTCTCTACGATCTGGACGAGTATTTCTGCCAGCTTTTCGACGACACGGGCCTCGGCGATGCCCTGGAGTCCAATCGCTTGCCGGACTTCTTGGGCCAAGACCTGCAAGACCTCTTCCGGAAGCTGGACGAACTGTGCTCCCGCCAGGAAACGCACCTTGACGAAGAAAACAGCCAGGAACAGATCGAAAAAATTTCTGCCTTGTCCCGGAGGATTTTGGATCACCTCAAGGATCGCTTGCAATCCACGGAAACGAACCCGGAAAACTCTTGAACAACCGCGGTTTCCGTTCTCGTTACCTCTGCAAGGGAAATGGGAGACAGTTTCACCGCCCTCCGGGAGCTTACGCTCCCGGCTCGCTACCCCCTCAAGCCCCCAGGCCTCCACCCCTCCAGGCCCTCCCCGAGCGGAAGCTCGGGGCTCGCCTGGAGCGGAAGCTCCTGCGCAACAGCGCAGCAGCGCAAGCCGCCAGCTGATCCCAAGACCTACACGCTCACCGATTCCGGCTCCGGCTGCGGTTGGGCGTCCGAAGAAACCGAGTTCCGGTTCTCCTTGACCGGCACCAGCACCTCCGGCGGCGGGGAAGCAGCCGGCAGCGGCAACTGGGCGGCCGCTTGCACCTTTCGGGCTCGCCGTACCAGCAGGTAGAAGTAGATCCCCAGCCCGGCCAGAATCCCCAGCGGTGTAAACAGCATCAGCAGGATGCTCCAGAAGTAACCTCGGGCCATGTCGTTCTGGCCGCCCAGGGCTTCCCGGCAAAACGGGCAAGCCAGCACCGGCTGCACCAGCACGGCGCCGCTCAATAACACCGCCGCAAGGGGGGACACAATGCGCTTCATTCCGCAAAACACCTTGGGAAACGAGGGCCACGGCCCAGCCCACTGCTGGGAATTATACGCCACGGCAACCCGGTGCGCCTATCGGCAAATCGGCGGTTTGCCGTTTGTATGAGAATCCGCGATTGTTCTTGCATCGGTGCGGAAGCACCGGCGCAAGACGCCGGACGCAAGCCGATGCTCCCCGTGCCGACGTGCGGGGCTCCGCGGGCTAACGCCCGCGGCTCGCCTCCCTGCGCATCCAACGCTTCCTCTCCTCTATCCCTCATCCCCCCTGCGGCCAGTGATAAACCATCAGGTAAATCACTACGCCGGTGATCGACACATAGAGCCAGATGGGCAGCGTCCATCGGGCCAGGCGGCGATGGGCCGCCCGACGCTCGCGCAGGCCCAGATAGACCGTGGCCAGGGCCAGAAACGGCACCACGGCGGCCAGCACCACGTGGGTGAGCAAAATCCCCAGGTACACGGCCCGGGCCACACCCGAGCCGGGAAAACGCACGTGTCCGGCGTGCCAGTGGTGGACCAAATAACTGCCCAGGAACAGGATCGACAGCACAAGCGCACTCAGCATCAGGTTGCGGTGCCGTAGTTCCTGGCCGCGGCGGATGGCCCCATAGCCCCAGAGCAAAAGCACCGTGGCCGCTGCGTTCAGCGAGGCGTTGAGCACCGGAAGGCGCTCGGGGGCGATGGCCGCCACGGCCGCCACACCGCAGCCGCCCAGCAGAAGCAAGCCTCCCAGTGCCGCCCAGGCCAGCGCGTCGGATCGGGAAGAGACACCTGCGGTCATGGGCTACTCCTTGGCCGAGGCGGCCGCCGGCTGTTTCTTGGCGGCAGGTGGCTTCCTGCTGCTTTGCGTCTGGTCTGGCTTTGTCCCTTGGGTACTCAACAGTTCTTTGAGCTTGCGTTTGAGCCGGGCCACCTCCACGTCGAAGGTGCTGGAGTAGGAACCCTGAACTCGGCCTTGGGCATCGACCAGCATGAAGCGGTCCGAATGGGTCACCTTGCCGAAGGCCACCTTGAAGTTTTCCTGGCATACCCGCTTGATCGGCTCCACGCTCCCCTGGGGCGAGGTAAGAAACACCCAGCGGCCCGGATCCACGTCGTACTGGTGGAAGAAGTGCCGGGCGTACTCTTGGAGCACCTCGGGCCGGTCGTTTTCCGGATCGACCGAGATGCTCACGAACACCACCGGCAGCTCCTTCAGGTCGCCTGCCAACAGTTGGGCGATGCGGTTGTTGAGCTTGACACAGGCGCTTTGGCAGCGGGTGAAGAAGAAACTGGCCACCCACACCTTGCCCTGAAGCTCTTCGGAAGAAAACGGCTTGCCCTGGGCATCGACCAACTGGAACCGGCCCACCGGGTAGCCGTAGGGATTGGCCGGCGGTTGCTGGGATTGCTGCTGGCGTTGGGAGTCCACCTTGCGGGTGAACTTGTACGCCCCGTAGGCGGCCACGGCGGCCACCAGCAGGCCCAACCACGCCATCACGGCCCGATTCATCGCAAGTCTCCTTGAGTACGGGAACGGCTGACCCAGGCCCCCAGTGCTATCATAGCGGCGCAAAATCCCAGGGTAACCGCCCAGCAGAGCCAAAGGGGCGGATCGCCCGAGGCGGCGGCCAGCTGGGGGGCGTTCCAGTAGAGCATCCGCCGCACCCCACCCACGGCGTAGGTCATCGGGTTGACCAGCATCAGGTAGCCCAGCACGCCCGGCGGCGGCGGAAAGAACGCCCCGGAAAGCAACCACATGGGAAACAGCACCACGCTCATCACGGCGTGGTAGCCCTGGGTGGAGTCCATCCGCCAGGCCAGGATGAAGCCCATGCCCGTAAGACTCAGGCCCGAGACGAACAAAAACACCACCGTACCCACCAGGCCCCAAAGCCCCGGTTGCAGGTTGAGCGTGAGCCCCAGCAGCAAAAACACCAGCGCTCCCACCAGGGCGATGGCCGTGCCGCCCACCAGCTTGCCCAACACCAGGGCCCAGTTGGGCACCGGGGAGACCAGCACCGCTTGCAGGAATCCTTCGCGGCGGTCTTCGATGATGGAGATGGTGACGAAGATGGCCGTAAACAGCAGGATGAGCACCAGCACGCCGGGAAAGAAGAACTCCCGGAACGGCACCTGCTGGCCGCCCTGGGGCAATTGGAACGTTTCGCGGAACCCCTCGCCGAAAAACAGCCAGAACAAAAGCGGCTGGCCCAGCGAACCCACCACCCGATTGCGCTGCCGCACGAAGCGCAGCCACTCCCGCAGCCCCAGGCTCCAGGCGGCCAGCCAGCCGGAGGCTGTGCCCGCCTCGGGGCCGCTTTCCACCGCGGGGACGCTTGCCGGGTCGTTCATGCCGGGGCTTCCTGCTGGGCGGGATCTTGCTGGGTCGGCTCGGCGGCCCAAAACCGGTGGCCCGTCCGCTGGATGAACACGTCCTCCAGCGTGGGCTTGCCCACGGTGATGGAGCGGACATACTCTTGCACCAGCGGGGCCAGTTCTGAAACCAGGCGATGCCCCTGGGGATGTTCCAGCCGCACCGTGTGATCGATCACCGCCGGGGTGAGCTGGAGTTTTTCCTCGATAATCCGGGCCACCTGCTGCGGGTCTTCGCATTGCAGGGAAACGATGTCCCCGCCGATCTGGCTCCGCAACGCCCCGGGCGTGTCCAGGGCCACCAGGCGGCCGCGGTCCAGGATGGCCAAGCGGTCGGCCTTTTCGGCTTCTTCCAGCAAGTGGGTGGTCATCACCACGGTGACTTGCTGTTGGCGGCGGATGCGTTCCAGGTAGTTCCACAGGTCGCTGCGGGCGGCCGGGTCCAGCCCGGTGCTCGGCTCGTCCATCAGCAGCACGCGGGGGCGGTGCAGCAGCCCTTTGGCCAGCTCCACGCGGCGGCGCAAGCCCCCGGAGAGCTTCTCCACGGCCTGGTCGCGCCGCTCGGCGAGCCCCAACTGCTGGAGCATCTCCTCGATCCGCTCACGCAGATGCGCTCCGCTTAGCCCGTACAGCCACCCCTGGTGGCGCAGGTTTTCCCACACCGACAGTTTCCCATCCACGCTGGCGGCCTGGAACACCACGCCGATCTGGCGGCGCACCTGCAGCGACTCCTCGGTCACCGAGTGGCCCAGGATGCGGATCGTCCCCTGCTGCGGAGGGATGAGCGTAGAGAGCAAGCGAAACAGCGTGGTCTTGCCGCTGCCGTTGGGACCCAGAAAGACGAAAATCTCCCCCCGGGCGATGCTTAGCGAAACATCGTCCAGCGCCTGGTGCGAGCCGTAGCGGAAGCTCACGTTCTGGATTTCAACCGCAGGCGTCTGGGCCATGGCGAGGAGGGTGGGTTATGGGGGGCTTTCCCCGGGCTTCAGCCCGGGGAAAGCCAGACGAACGCACGCATCATGCTTTCCTCCGCCGACTCAAGCCGACGGCTCGCTGCCGGAGCTATCAGTGGTGGGCCGGCCGGCCTTCGTGCGGCGCCGGGGGATGCAGCCATTGGGCTTCCTGGGGCCGAGGGGCGTGCCGCACCCGTTCCAGGCTGGGCGTACTGCCGCCGGGGCCGGGGTCGTAACGCCACATCACGTCGGGCACCAGGGCCACGATCAGAAACACGGCCATCACGCTGGCCGGAATGGTGAGTACGTACTTCCAGTTGGCTTCGTACTTCAGGTGCATGAAAAACAGCATCACCAGCGTGGCCTTGGTCACGGAGACGGCCATCATGAAGGCCCAACCCACCGCCGGGGTGTCGTGAAAGGGCCAGTAGTCCGAGTAGGTGAAAAACGACGCCCCGGTGAGCACGAACAGGGCAAAAAACACGTACCAATAGACCCGCGTGTCGTGCGGTTCGTGGTGCTGGGTGTCGTGTTCAGTCATGGGGTTTTCTCTCCCGTTTTCTTTTCCTTTGCCCAAGGATGCCGCCGCGAGCGGATTACCGCAGGGCTTCGCTTCGGCTCACTTCACTTTAGAACAAGTACAGCAGCGGGAACAGGAAGATCCACACGATATCCACAAAGTGCCAGTACAGGCCCAGGGCTTCCAGGTGCACAGTCCGGTCCAGCCCCAGCCGCTTGGGCAGGAAGAAGGCGAAGGCGATCAGGCCCACCAGCACGTGCGCGGCATGGAAACCGGTGAGGGTGAAGTAGGTGCTGGCCCACAGGTTCCCCCCCGGAATGACCATCGGCAACCCGTGCAGGATGGGGAACTCCTCGCCCAGGGGCGGGTGCTGCTTGCCCTGCTGGTCGGTCCAGGGGTGCATGATGCGGTAGGAGAGCTGGGCCAGTTGTTCCGGTTTCACGTCCGTATCGTTGACCACGCTCAGCACATGCTGTTCGCAGATGGCCAACTGCTGCATCACCTGCTGCAGTTCGGCTTCCAGCTGCGTTCGTTGGGCGCTGCCGGGTTCCAGTTTCTTCAGTTGTTCCTCGATCTGCCCTCGCCGCTGCACCAGCGGGGTGGTGATCTCCACCATCCGCTTGCGCACCGCCGAGGCGTAATAGACATCGGGGCGTTCGTAGATCAGGCTGTGGGGCTGCCAGGGATAGATGCCGTGGGAGAACTTGGCCTGGTATTCGTAAGCCTTTACTCCCAGGAACACCGCCCCCAGGGCGAAGGTGAGCAGCAGCCAGAACTTGGCCGCCGCGGGGTTGTCCCGCTTGGCCCCCTCCAGCGACAGCACAATGCACAAGCTGGAGCAGATGAGCACGAAGGTGTTGAACGCGCCGATCGGTTCGCTTAAGTGCACATCGTGCGGGCGGGGCCACACCGGCGTACCGAACCGCAGCACCACGTACACGCCGATCAACGCGGCAAAGAACATGATCTCCGTGGACAGAAACAGCCACAGGAACAACTTGCCGTTGGGCAGCGGCAAGGCCGGCTGATACTGCAAGTGAATGTGGTGTCCGTGAGCTTCGGCTTGGGCCATCTCTTGCGGCTTCCTGTGTCAAACGGTCCTTGGGCAAAGACTACTATTCACTGCGGCGGTTCACCCGACCGGGCCAAGCAGCAACAACACCAGCAGTCCCGGCAGGTACACCAGCGAAGCATGCAGCAGCCGCCGGGCGGCGGCCTCGCTGCGGGTTATGGCAAACCGCCAGGCCAACACCGCCTGGAAGCTCCCCAGGGCCACGGCCCCCCAGGCATACAGGTTGCCCAGGGGATAAAAGCCCACCGGAAGCAAACTCACCGGAACGAGCAACCCGGCCGCCAGCAGGGCTTGCAGTCCGGCGGCTCGCCCCGAGGGCTCCACCACCGTGAGCATCTTCATGCCGGCCTGGGCGTATTGTCGGCGATACAGCCAGGCGATGGCCATGAAGTGGGGGAACTGCCACAGATAGACGATGGTAAACAGGGTCCAGGCCCGCAAATCGAGCGGACCGGTGGCCGCCCAGCCGATCAGGGCCGGCAGCGCCCCGGCCACCGCACCCACGGCCGTGTTGAGCGGGCTGTGACGTTTCAGCGGCGTGTAGCAGACCACATAGGTGATCCAGCTGGCCAGGGCCAAGGCGGCGGCCATCCGGCCCACCCCGCAGGCCAATAGGGCCACGCCCAGTGTGACGCTGACCAGGCTTGCGCACCAGACGGCCGGCAGCGAGAGCGTCCCACGCACCAGGGGGCGAGAAGCGGTACGGGGCATGAGGGCGTCTTGCCGCACTTCCAGGCACTGGTTGGCTGCACTGGCGCTTCCGGCCACCAGGGCGGTGCCCAGCAGCGTCAGCCCCAGCACACTCCAGGAGGGAGGTCCGCCGGGGGCCAGCACCGCCGCCACGGCCACCACGAACAACACCAACAGCAGCAGGCGCACCTTGCCCAACGCCAGCCAGTCGGCGGCTCGGGCCACCACGGGCCGCAAGGGCAAGGCAACGGCCAGCACGGCTTGGCGCATCAGGGATTCTCCAGCAGCAACGAGCCTCCGGCGGCCAGGGCCACCGGCACCAGGGTGGTTTTCAAGGCGGCGGTGTTCCGCACGGGTTGGGGTTCCGCCACTGCGGCACCGGCCCGCACCAGGCCGTGCACCCGCACCGTGCGAGCCAGCCACACAACGCTTGTGGCCAGGATCAACGAGCCGGTAAGCACATGGGCGGTGGTGGTGAGCACCTGCGGGCCGCTATAGGCCACGTTGAGCCAGCGTTGCGCCCAGGCTGTGTGGCCTAAAAACCCCGGCCAGGCGTACTTGAACCCCCAGGTGAACACGCCCAGGGTCAATTGCACCAGCAGCAAACCCCCGGCCAACAGGGCCGGGCGGGCCAGCCAGCCCCGGGGGGGCAGCCCCCGGGCCAGCCACGCCCCGGCCAGCACGTGCCCCAGCACCAGCAAGGCCACCGTCAGGTGGAACATCAGCACCAGGACGAACGCCCGCCAGGAGGCCGTCTCGGGGAAGTGCCGCAACACGGCTCCCAGCACGATCTGCACGTAAACCAGCCCGGCCAGCAGCGTCACGCACCGCAACAACCTGCCCAGCCGGACGGCCAGGGACGGCAAGAGGTTTTGCCAAGCGGGCTCTTCGCCTGCTTGCAGCCAGCGGCGTCCGGTGACCACGGCCAGCAGGGCCACGAGGGAGAAGAACACCGGGGCGGTGCAACCGTGGACCAGGGCCAGCGTCTGCTGCCGCAGCACCACCCGCATCCCGCCCAAGGTGCCCTGGAAGATCACCAGGGCCAGGGCCACCCAGCCCAGGCGGCGCACCCAGCGGCGAGGGTCTTTCCACTGCAGCAATACGGCCAAGGCGATCGTCAGCAGTCCTACCAGAGCTCCCAGCAACCGGTGCCCGTGCTCGATGAACACCTGCCAGGGGCCGTAGAGCCAACGGGTGAGCGGATAGGTGAACATGCCGTAGCCGAAGGTGGTGGGCCAGTCGGGCACGGCCAACCCGGCCTTGTAGGTGGTGACCAGCCCGCCCACGAACACCAGCGCAGCCGTACCCCCCAGCACCGCCAGGGCCAGGCGGTGCGGCCAGGGGGAGAAGCCGGCAGCGGACGGATTCTTCGGCATGGGAGCGGAGCCGTTACGTGCTTAGGAGGCCGGTTCTTCCTGGGCGGCTTGTTCTTTCTTTTCCGGGGGCGGCTGCACCTGCGGGTAGTAGTCCTCGTCCACCTCCGGGGAGCTGTACTCGTAGGGGCCGCGATAGACGATCGGCTGGAAGTCGAAGTTCCCGTGCCCCGGCGGGCTGGGAGCCGTCCACTCCAGCGAGTTGGCTTTCCAGGGGTTGCGTCCCACCCGCGGACCCCAGAACAGGCTATAGAACAAGTTGGCAAAGAAGATCAACTGGCTCAGGCCAAGCAAAATGGCCGAAACGCTCATGAACTGGTTGATGGGCAGCAAGTGGGCGAAGGCCTCGTAGTGGTAGGGATCGGCCAGGCGGCGAGGGAAACCGGCCGCGCCGACCAGGTGCATGGGATAGAACACGCCGTTTAAGAAGATGAACGTGAGCACAAAGTGCACCTTGCCCCAAAACTCGTTCATCATGCGGCCGAACATCTTGGGAAACCAGTAGTGGATCCCGCCGAAGACGGCCAGCATCGTGCCGCCGAACAGCACGTAGTGGAAGTGGGCCACGATGTAGTAGGTGTCGTGGATCATGATGTCCACCGGCGTGGCGGCCATAAAGATCCCAGACAGCCCGCCGATGATGAACATGGACACAAAGCCCAGGGCGAACAACATGGCCGCAGTGAACTGGATACGGCCGCCCCAGATGGTGGCCAGCCAGTTGAAGGTTTTCACCGCGCTGGGCAGGGCGATCATGATCGTGGAGAGCATGAACGTCAGGCCCAGGTAGGGGTTCATCCCCGACATGAACATGTGGTGCCCCCAGACGATGAACCCCAGGCCCGCAATCCCGGCAATGGCGAACACCATCGGCTTGTATCCGAACAGGGGCTTGCGGGCGAAGGTGGAGACGATGTCCGAAACCATGCCCATCGCCGGCAGGATCATGATGTACACGGCCGGGTGGGAATAGAACCAGAACAGGTGTTGCCACAGCAGGGGCTGGCCGCCCCCGGCTCCCACTTCGGCGTTGTTGATGAGCACCCCCTCCGGGAGGAAAAAGCCGGTGCCCAGGGTGCGATCCAGCAGCAGCATGAACAGTGCGGCGGTGAGCACCGGCAGGGCGAACGCCTGCAGGATGGCCGTGATGAACATGCCCCAGATGGTCATGGGCATGCGGAACAGCGTCATGCCCGGGGCGCGCATCTGGATGATGGTGGTCATGTAGTTGACCGAGCCGAGCATGGAGCTGATACCGACGAAGATCACACCCCAGAGCCACAGCGTCTGCCCGGGCCCACTGGCCGGCGCGGCGGCTTGCACACCCGACAGGGGCGGGTAGGCGGTCCAGCCGGCGGCGGCCGCTCCGCCTTCGACGAAGAAACTGGCGATCATGGCGATAAACGCCGGCCACATGAACCAGTAGCTGAGCATGTTCAGCACCGGGAAGGCCATGTCCTCGGCGCCGATCATCAGCGGGATGAGAAAATTGCCAAACGCCCCGGCCAGGATCGGAATCACCACAAAGAAGATCATGATCGAGGCGTGCATGGTAAACAGCATGGTGTAGAACTCCGGGGGCATCTGCCCGCCCTCGGAAGCAAACAGCAACTTGCCCAGCACTGGCAGCGGGGTCCAGGGCCAGGCCAGCTGCCAGCGGATGCCCAGGGCCAACAGCCCGCCGATCACCAGCCAGAACAGCGTGGAAAACAGGAACTGGATGCCAATGACCTTGTGATCCAGCGAAAACACATAGGTGCGCAGGAAATCCAGCACGGGGCTTGGAGCCCGCTCCACGTGGCCGTGTTCCGCAACGGTGGCACTCATTGGGTTGCCTCTTGCTCGCGATAGAGTTTCTGGAGATGGGCCTCGTACTCCTCACGGGACACGACGCGGAGGCGGCCTTTCATCTTGTAGTGACCCCAGCCGCATAGCTCCGCGCAGACCAGATCGTAGTCCCCTTGCTCCACAGCCCGAAACCAGACCGGGATCACCCGGCCCGGCAACGCGTCTTGTTTGACCCGCAGGTTGGGCAAAAAGAAGCTGTGCAGCACGTCCATGCTGCGCAGGTTGATCAGCACCACTTCGTCCACCGGCACCACCAGCAGGTTCACATCGTAGATGTCATCAGGCGTGTCGAACTTGCCGTCCGGGCCGGGATAGCGGATGCGCCACTCGAACTGCCGGGCCGTCACCTCGGCCAGGGGGGGCACGTTGGGTTTTTTGATCTTGTGTTCGGCCCAGGCGTTCATCTGGTAGATGGCCATGAACAACAAGGTCACGGCCGGAAGCAGCGTCCAGATGATCTCCAGGTGATGGCTGCCGTGGGTGTACTTGGCCGGCTGGTCGTTCCGCTCCCCGTCGTATTTCCACATGAACCAGAACAGGGCCACCTCCGTGCCGATGAACACGATCCCGGTGATCCACAAGATAAAGTTGAACAAGTGGTCCACCTGGTAGCCGTCGGCCGAGACGTCCTTGGGCAGCCAGTGGTCGTAGTACGGAGCGGCCAGGATGGCGATCGTGCCCAGGATGGGCACCAGCAGGAAAAACAGGCTCCAAATGCGTCCCACGACTTGACTCTCCTGCGTGTTGGCACCGAAACAGGCTGGTTCGCGTGCAAGGGAAGAACCAAGGGCGAGTGTTTACAAGCGTTGGCGTCCCGGCCCGTGACTCTCCTGCGGCCGGGCGAACTGGCTCAGGTCCTCGTAGGGCAGCCAGCGAACGTACTCCACCAGGTCCCAGATCTCGTCGGAGCTCAGGGCAGTGTGGGCCGGCATGGGCGTGCCCTTGATCCCGGCGGCGATGCGGCGGTACAGGTCCACCGGGCGGCGGCCGCCGCGGTAGATGTTCAACCGCAGGTTTCGGGGCTGGATTTGCTGCACCGGCAGCAGCCAGCGGCGCCAGAACTGGTCTTCGCTCATCTGGCCTGCGAGCACTTTGTTCCAGTCTTCGGCCTTCTGCTTGTTCCAGTCGTCGTGTCCCACGTCGCCCCCGTCGCCCAGGCCGTGCACCCCGTGGCACTTCACGCAGTTGCCTTTTTTGGGGTCGTAGTAGAGCTTGCGGCCCCGCTCCACGGCCGCCAGGCGGTCTTCTTCGCTTTGCAGAGGCTTGCTGCGGGGCGGGGGCACCAGCACGGCGCCGGGGTCTTCGGCCGCCCGCCACTGGCTCACCACGTTCTCCAGCAGCTCTTGCAGCAGGTCGTTCTCCAGCGAGTCGGTCCCCTCCTCGATCAGGGTGCCGATCAGCAGCTCCTCGAACTGCCCGCGGATGGCC
>Ga0256839_1004434_pt1 | contig 13712 bp, 14 predicted proteins | sample 354166metaG_FD_185968 | JGI IMG/M metagenome (GOLD analysis project Ga0256839, IMG submission 185968) | Hydrothermal vent microbial communities from Mid Atlantic Ridge, Atlantic Ocean - 354-166 | ecosystem: Environmental > Aquatic > Marine > Hydrothermal vents | place: Atlantic Ocean: Mid... | reverse complement strand
GCCGAGATCGAGGAATGGCTGGTGAAGCTGACCAGCAACCGCCGGACGTGGGGTTTTGGCCTGTGCTTTTTGTATCTGCGCAACGTGAAGGGCTTTGGTTGGAACCATAAGCGTGTGTATCGCATCTATTGTGAACTGGAGCTGAACCTGCGGATCAGGCCAAAAAAGCGCTTGAAGCGGGACAGGCCGGACGCGCTGGCAGTGCCGGATGCGGCCAACCATACTTGGTCTATGGATTTTATGGCGGACCAGCTTGCGGATGGGCGTTCGATCCGCACCCTGAACGTGCTGGACGACTTCAACCGCGAGGGTTTGGGCATAGAAGTGGACTTTTCACTGCCCGCCGAGCGGGTGGTGCGCAGCCTAAACCAGATCATTGAATGGCGCGGGAAACCGCTGATTATCAGGGTCGATAATGGCCCAGAATACGTCAGTGGAAAACTTCAGGCATGGGCAGAGAAAATGGGGGTTCACATCCAATACATCCAACCAGGGAAGCCCCAACAAAACGCCTATATCGAACGCTACAATCGGACGGTCCGCCACGAATGGCTGGATCAGAACATCTTTGAAACCATAGAGGAGGCCCAAGAATAGGCCACGAATTGGCTCTGGACATACAACAACGATCGGCCCAACATGGCCATTGGCGGGATCACTCCCGCTATGAAACTGAAACTAGCCGCGTAATTCTACGAGCGGACCCCACGAAAAATGGGGGGATTACCTTGAAAGTAGCCGAAAATCTGATAAGCAAAATTATGTTAAACATAAGAAATCAAATTTTGAAGAGGTGTATTAAATGAGTGCTTTAAAAAAATGGCTTTTATGGCCTCTATTTTGGGTTTGTTTAGTAGCAATCGGGATAGTTGCATACGCATTCATTGGTGGAACAATTGGTAATGCTATAGGGTCATTTTTTGGTTACCCAAATATAAAAAACACCCAAAGCAGTTTGTGGTTGTATTATCTAGGAGCTTTTGCGCTTTTAGGGACTACTGGCTTACTTTTTACAGTTTTTGAGATATTGATCAAAAATACAAAAAGGGGTTCAAGAACTTCCTTATTTTTGGTTTTGCCAGCGATTTCTATACTGATATTCGGCCCATTTTTTTGGTCTAATGTACCCAAGCAATATTGCATCCAAGTGGCCGATCTGGAAATCGAAAGGCAAGATGGAAAGCTGGGTTTCGTCGACCGCACGGGTAACTGGGTGATCCGTCCTCAGTTTGAGTATGCCAGCCCGTTTGCAAATGGGCTGGCCTCCGCAGTGCAGGATGGAAAGAGGGGCTTTATTGACCGTACGGGTAACTGGGTGATCCGTCCCCAGTTTGAATTTGGAGGGAGTGCTTTTACTGCAAATGGACTGGCCTCCGCAGTGCAGGATGGAAAGTTCGGCTTTATTGATCGCACGGGTAACTGGGTAATACGCCCCAAGTTTTATGGTGCTAGCCGATTTGCAAACGGGCTGGCATCCGCACAGCAAGATGGAAACGGCTTTAAGTACGGCTTTATTGACCGCACGGGTAACTGGGTGATCCGTCCTCAGTTTGAATTTACAGATTATTTTGCTGAAAATGGGCTGGCAGCCGTAGTGCAAAATGGAGAGGGCGGATTTATTAACCGTACGGGTAACTGGGTGATCCGTCCCCAGTTTGAACAGGTGCGGTCTTTTGCTGAAAATGGGCTGGCACACGTAAAGCAAGATGGAAAGTGGGGTTATATCGACCGCACGGGTAACTGGGTGATCCGTCCCCAGTTTGAAATTGCGAGTACTTTTGAAGATGGGCTGGCTTACGTAAGGCAAGATGGAAAGTGGGATTATATTGACGACACAGGTAAAACTGTGCCCCGCCCGCCTGAGTGTTGACTAAATACATTTTCTTTTTACAGCTTCGCTGGTACTGGGCCTTGTAGCCCCGCCTCATAAGTTTGGGTGATAAAGGTTGCCCGAAAATTTGACTAGATTGCCATAAAGTGTATCAAGTAAACGACCGTTTATGTGATACACTTTAGTCATGAACACTGACCAACCAGCTTCGAAATTTGTAGCTTACTATCGCGTATCTACCGCAAGCCAAGGCGAAAGCGGCCTTGGCTTGGAAGCCCAACGCATAGCCGTACAAACATACCTTGCCACCAACCCAACGGCGGAGCTGGTGGCCGAGTTTACCGAGATCGAGAGCGGTAAGAAAAAAAACCGCCCTGAACTGAGCGAAGCCGTGAAGCTTTGCAAACGCCACAAAGCAACTCTGGTAATTGCCAAGCTCGACCGACTGGCAAGAAATGTTCATTTCGTTTCTGGTTTGATGGAAACGAACGTAAATTTTGTGGCTTGTGACAACCCACACGCCAACCGCCTAATGGTTCACATGCTGGCCGCGTTCGCAGAGCATGAACGCGAAATGATAAGCCAACGCACCAAAGACGGCCTAGCGGCGGCTAAAGCGCGTGGGGTGGTACTTGGGGCAAACGGTAAGGTGCTAAGTCAACAGAACCAGAAAAAGGCCGATGAATTTGCCAGATCAACCGCCGAGCTTATTCGGCAAATACCAGAAGATTTACGCCAGACAATTACAATCTTGACTCGTGAGTTAAATGCTCGAAAAGTACCCACAACGCGGGGCGGTGTTTGGGATCGAACACGGGTTTATAGGTTGTTGAAAAGATGTAACGAATTGGGAGTAAATCTAAGTTGAAGAACTTGACCGAAGTATTTCTAGAGGAAAACTCAAAGCTACTTGTCATGTTGGCAGAAAAGCTTGGTAAGCTTGGCGACTATGAAACGTCCCTTATTCGCCTTGAAGGCAGCATTGAAAATTATGGGCGAAGTATAAAAGTACATTACGAGGCGACGCTCGCTGAAGGTTTAAGCATTGAGATGGTCGCAGCACACTCTAGAAATATTGAAACTGCGCAAGCTCAAGTGAAGAGTTGGGAATTAGAGAAAGGCATGATCCTTAGCCTGTTAACACTAAACAACGACGCTAAAAAAGAACGGAAAGATATAATTTCCAACCAATATGAGCTTGAGGAAAAGATGCGTTTATCAGAGTTGGACGCTGAAGAAAAACGACGCGACCACGAACGAGAAATGAAGATCATTGACCACGAGATAGCCCGTGAAAACCGTCTGGCAGCCGAAGCTGCGGCCAAGGTTGCGGCTACGGCACAAGAGCAAGCCAGCCAGTCGATAGATAGCTTGTTGAAAGGATTGCAGGGCAATGGCGACAGCTAAAACCGACAGTGAGCGCCAGTTTGAGGCAGCCAAGTTACGCCTTGAAAACGCACAAAAAGCAGTAAGTGCAGCGGAACGGATAACAACCGGCCACCCGTCCAAGATCGAAACCAAAAGACGCGCTCTAGCCAATTTAGAAAATACTATTCACCACGCGGATAGTGACCAAAACAGCCGCGCCAATCGAAGCACAAAAGCGAGAGATTTAAAGGGCGACCTTGCGAAACTTGAGCAAGAAATGAGCGAAGCCAACAGCGCCCTAAGCAGCGCTCGCAGTGAAGAGCAAACAGCCAGAGAAGACGAAAGCCAATCAGCCGCCGCATTTTCAGTTGAAGCCGATCGAGCGCGGCTAGACGCAGAGACGCAACGCACAGAGCTGGCCGTGCGCAGTAACGAGCTAGCAGAGCGCAAGTTTGCGCAGTCAGAAAAATCCGCCGCAGACACCGCCCAAGCAACCCTAGATAAGGCCAGACTAGACGGTCAAACGGCTAAGGAAATTTCGAGCTATGAGGTCAAAGCAAAAGCGGCGACTATCAAATTTGAGTATCAGCAGCGCCGCGAAATGCAGGAATTTGACGCCGCAAACCGTCAACATGAAATAGCCACGACGAACCAAGGCAACCTAGACCTTGCGCGGCTACAAGGGGAACTCGCCGAACGCGGCTCGATCTTGAACCACGGCCAAGCCCTAGAGATCATCAAAGCAAACGAAATCGCAGACGTTGGCCGCATTATGGCAAACGGCAAAGAACACCGTTTGAACGTCACCCACGAGACGAACGAAGATATACGCAAAGCCGTGGCGCTCATGGAGCTAGCCACGCAGAAAGGCGTCACTGACACGCTCAACGCGATGAAACTTTTAATCGTGAAATCATACTTACGCAGGGCAGAAATGACCCACGGGCTTGAGATTGCAAAAGAAGCGCGAGCCGAAGAACTGGACAGCGTGGCCGCTGATATGGCCGAAATTGCGAAATGGAACGCGAGGCAGAGGCACGAGCCAGGCGCGAACGAAGACCCTGGCTAAAATCCTATTCTGATTTGGCCTAAGCGAACTTGTGGCGTATAATGCCCTAACCTAACCACCTCCAAAATATCACTCGAACAAGCTGGCAGCGTATCGGTTCTGGAAGAGCTAACCCGTATCGGGTGGGATCGAGATAGCAACGTGAACGCGCTTAAGCGTATGCGCCTAAAACTCGACAACGGCGAAACCCTAAGCCCAGATGAGCAAGCCACGATAGACGCCGCCCGCGAACGTATCTTGGCAAATTTCAAAGCCAGAACACAGACCGGCGATGTGCTGGACATTCCAGCGCTTGAACAAAATGTGGAGCGGATAAAAGCCGAGATGCTGGCCAAGTTTCAAGAACTCGCAGCCACGATCATAGAGCAATTTTCAGAGGGCGATTTAACACCACAAGAAGCACAAAATGAGCTGGCAAATATTGTGCAAAGGATTGAGAAAATCCGTTAGCGAAACAGCGCGTAATTTTCGCGAAACCATGCGAAGCGGAACGAAACCAAATGCAGCGCACCGGCTTGCAGATTTTTGAACGTGCGTTGGCTGATCTAAGACCCGAACAGAGACCGACCACAGGGAGGGTTTCTACAGGTAAGATGGGGGGAGGTTACGACTTTTAATATAGGGATGAGTGGAGCGAGTGGGCGGGCGGGGCGAGCTACAATATGAGGGGTTGTTTGAGTGATGGACGGGCAAGGATGAAGAGGGAGCGAACGACAGTGAGGGAGCGATGAAGACGGGAACGGAGAGAACGAGAACAAGACGGAGTATTGTAGAGAGATTTTAATTACAGTTTGACAGGTAAGCATATGTTATTAATGTAATAACCAGATCATCGGTACAATACGTAAAACAATGATCTAAACAAAAGTCAATACAATACAAAAGGTTGCAAGGAATTGAGACAAGAGGTCATAAGCGCATTTGAAAAGACCTATGCCAACTTAGGCTTGGAAATTTCAAATTCTGCGACTGAAATCGACCCACTCAAAATACCCTACGGCACGTTCACACTGGCCGACAACCCCACCCTTGCCGCCCATATTTGCAACAGTGTTGCAGAACAAACCGGCGCATTTTGGACGCTCACACAGTTCAAACGACTGCAAAACACACCGCTAGAAAAGCCGGTCGAACCAGACCCAAAAAACCCCGCATTGTGGCCACAGCCAAACGCACCCTTGCCCCCTGCCCTTGTGGTGAAATACGGCACGGCCAAAGCGCGTAAGACAGTCGCCGCATACAACCTAACACAAGCCCACAATGCCTACGAAACTGCCCTTAAAGACTATCAGAAATTATCACTACAAATACGCGCTATCCGTGCGTCTGATAACTTTGATGAACGCGGCTATATGGTGGCTTTTTGTAACGCCCTTAAAGTGGATTTTCCGGCGTTTGTGCAGAGCTTTTTTTTTACCCCAAAGTGTCTAGCCGTTAACGAAGAAGCCCGCAAAGCGCACACCTTCATTTGCGCCGGTACAAGATCGGGAAAATCCCAAACCATGCTGCACCTGATCCGCCACTATGTAACGACCGACACAGAGCCAGCTTTGGTGATCCTCGATCCACACGGCGATTTAGCTGACGATGTTGCCCGCTTCCCTGAGAACGCCACAAACGGGCGTTTGGTTCACATCAAAGCCAACCATATCAAAGGCCGTAAAATCTCGTTCAACCCGTTTGACTGCCCGCCAGAGTTTCGCGAAGAAAACGCCCTCTACAGACGTCAAAAGCAATTTTTAGGGGCATTGGAGCAGATCAACGGCGAACCCTTCTCTAAGGCTCAAAGACCGTTCCTTTTACCTATTCTGGGCGTATTATTGCACAAGGAAGGTTGCACCTTTAAAGACCTCGTGCGGTTCATGGACGACAACCGTAACGGCGATCTTGTGGAGTATGGCAAGAGCCAGCTACCCAACGAAGAGAATAAGGATTTTTTCAAGTACAGGTTCTACGACAAGACTAAAGAAAGCTCAAAAGAAGCCTTAAGCGCCCGTTTCAGTGACATTGTAGCCGATCCGGCCATACGAGATTTTCTGTGCAACGATAGCACTTTTGACCTGCCCGCTTGCTTGGACAGCAGCAAAATCATTGTGTTTGAGTTCGACCCTAATGAGCAAAGCAAAGAGGCTATTACGACCATTGGACAGCTCATAAATGCCTACCTCGTCAGCTTCGCTATGGCGCGACCAAAGCACAAGCGCTACCCGATCCATCTCTTTGCTGATGAGTGCCAATATTTTGTCAGCCCTACCATTCAAGAGATCATGGGAGAAGCGCGAAAATTTGGCCTTTACGCAACCCTCGCAACACAGCGGACGGAGCAAGTTGGCCGCGATCTTTTAGACGCGATTTTGGGCAATGTTGGCTGTTATCTCATAGGCCGAAACAAGGGAAAAACCGCCGAAGTAATGGGCAAAGAACAGCCCATCACTGCCGATGAAATTCGAGCATTGCCAAAAATGCACTTTTACCAGATCGAGCCAGAGCGCGAGCCGGTACGCACCAAAATTGACGTTTTAAGCGGTAAGCATAGACTAACGGGCGAAGCGTGGGCGGCGGTCAAATACAAGCAAGGCGAGCTGTACTACCGACCCAACCACCCTACCCCGTCCGAATACCAGCGAACGCCCACCAGAGAAGCGCAGGACGCCAACAAGGCCACAGCTCTACGAACGCACAACACCAGACGCAAGCCGATGATTGCCGCCCCCTATCTCGGTAAAAACCCAAACAAACCTTAGAGCAACTCCATGAATGATATTATAAAAACCCTGTCAGAAGAGCCGCGTAAAGCCTTGGTGGCACTGGCAATGTTTCGATTTTTGACCGTCAAACAATTTATCCGTTTAGGTGTTTCTCAGGCAGCAAGTGAAACTGTTATTAGAGACTATGTTTTAGCGACTTTAGAACGCCCACGCCGCCCGCTGGCCAAATCCAAGAAGCTAAGCCGGTGGCTGCCAAAGGTTCACTATATGACCAAATACGGCGCACAAGAGCTGGCCGACCTATACAAGGTTCCTATGGAAGAGTTTCGCTACCCTATCGGCCAAGTACAGTTTAGCGAAATGCTGGCACGTCACCGCTTTGCACAGGTCGATTTTCACATAGGGTTCCGGCTTTGGGCGCTATCACGCGGAGCGGATGTTCTTATTAGTGACATGGATTTTGACGTAAGCGGCTCACGGATCAAAGGCGACTTTGAACCGGCCACCACAATTAACGTGCCAAACAGCCCCCGCCCCGTTATTGCAGATGGTATTTTTGCTTTTAGTCTGAATGATACGCCGATGATCTACGCGCTTGAAGTCCACCGAACCACCCAAACAAAAGCCGTGGCCGCCCAGATCAAGCGTTATATGGATGTATTGGAAAGCGGCGCATTGGGCTTTAAATATGGCGTTCAATATCCCACTGTCGTTTGTTCGGTTCACACGCTTGATAACGTCCTGAAAGGCGTGAAAAAGCACTTGCTGGCCATGCCTGACTTTGCAGCCTTCAGGGATCATTTTTTATTCAATACCACCGAACAACTGGCGGTGGGTTTTTCCGAAGGCTGGGAATTTGCAGACGGTGAACCGGCCTACCCGTTCCCAAAATCCAAGACCCCACGGCTGCAAAAACTACTGGATGAGATCATTATATAAGGGGCGTCAGCCGTATTTTACCAGTTTCCAACAAGGGTATTTCTTCAATACGATTCATCAAGTTAGGCGGGATGTTCGGGAAGGGTGGACAACGGCAAACGGGGATGAGGTTAGGCCGTTTGGATAAAGGTTAAAAAGATAAATTGTAAACTTTTTATACAAACACACATTTTTTTGCTTTTTCTCATAGCATGGCTTACTTATTCTTAAGTTCGATACACTTTTTTAGGAAGCCTAAATAAAATATCCGTTATTTGGAAAAAGGAAATGGAATAACAATATGTGGAAACTGCTATATTTCATCGGTATCGCATTCGTAATTCTTGCTGTAGCGATCACCATGCCAAACAAAACCCAAGCAGGAGAGTTCGCTAATTATTGCGCACCACTTGCTGATGGTGAAGTTTTGGATTCCGAGCTAACGCCGCAAAATATGGGATACATTTTTGATGAAAATCAAAAAATAATAAAAGCGCGTGCCGATCAACTTGAGCAATACTACCGTGATGGAATTACCGAAGAATGTGGTGCCGGTGATATTGGAGCCTACGTGGAGCAATTGGGTACTCGCGTGTTGCTGGTGGTGTATCCGCCGGGGCAATACCCGCTGGGGATCGCGCCGGAAACCATGCAGCAAATTCAGGTGAACTATGCGGCATGTGTTGCTGAAGAGTTGGCATTTGTGGATAAAAACAATAATGGCAAAATTGACGAAAGTGAAAATGCCAATTTGTACAGAACAGGCGAGGTTTTTTGCAATGAAGAGCTACAAGCCGAAATGCGCCATGCTGGGGAGATAGCCGCTTTGAATGCAGAACAAGCACTGGCTGAAACTCAAATTGCTGATGCCCACGCCGCAATGGAGGCCCGGACACGAGCCATTATTCAGGGCGCACGAGAGGAAATTGGCCTGAACTAAATATCTCAAAATTTGTGAAATACGTTGATTTGTGGTAAGATAACGAGAAGTAATCCTTATTTCTTATGCCTTTAGGTGGAGCCGACAACCCATTTGGTGGTTTGGAACTCAATTCGCAAACCGATAAAACGCCAACCTAGGCAGTAAATAGCAAGTATAAAAAGTAAACCTTTTATATTTTTAACATTTTTTCTATTTTACAATTTAGCTTTTTATACTATGCTTTATCTATGGGAAAAATTGTATCATTTGTGGCGCAAAAAGGCGGGGTTGGGAAATCCACTCTCGCCCGCGCCCTCGCCCGCGAAGCCGCCGCTAATGGTTGGGCAGTCAAACTGGCCGATCTGGACACACAACAAGGCACGGTTGCCGAATGGCACCGGCTACGGCTGGCCAATGAACACGAACCCGTGGGTTCGGTCGAGGTTATCGCCAAAGCCGCAACCGCCTTGGCCATGCGGGACAATTACGACCTGCTTATTCTGGACGCCGGAGCACGGGCAAGCGAGGCCACCAGCCTTACGGCCAAGCATTCCGATTTGGTTGTTTTGCCAACCGGCGCAAGCCGTGACGACCTGCTACCGGCAATCCGTTTGGCGCATGAATTGCGCAAGGCCAAGATACCGCCCGAAAAGATGGTATTTGCCTTGGTGCGGGTTGCCACCAAAACCGAAATTGACGAAGCCCGCGAATTTATCAACGAAGCGGGCTATCAAGTATTAGAGGGCTGTTTGTTTGAAAAACCCGCCTACCGCCAAGCCCAGAATGAAGGGCTGACCGTCACCGAAACCCGCTATAAATCCCTGAACGAAAAAGCCGATGAATTACTGCAATCCCTCGTAAATCTTTTAATGAAATAGGCACATGGCAAAATTTGGAAAAAAACCGAGCCGCTTGGGAACCCCGCCAAAGGTGGAAGAGGCCAGCACAACACTGGAAGCCCCCGAACACGCCCCAACGCCCCCCAACCGGACAAGCCGCAAAAAGACAGGCCGAACGGTGCCTTTTGGAACCAAGGTAACGGCTGAATTTGACGAGGCTTTTCGTGAGCTGGCCTTTAAGAAAAAGATGAAACACGCCGAAATGCTGGAAGAAATGTTGGCGTTATATCAGGGAAAAGATAAATAGTTAAAATGTAAACAGTTTGTCTTTTTATCTTTTTGTGTAAGGCTATTATTGGCTACCGATAAAAACCTGAAAAAGGGGCTTTGCTTGGGGAGGGTGATTTTTTCGCCCTCTAAGCGCCAAAACTCCCTCTTGGTCATGTGACTACCTAAAACCGCCTAAAGCTTCCGTATGGGCGAATTTAACCCCTCTCCGTCGATGTTTGGAGGTAATCCACGCCCCCAAACCGAACGGCGCGGAACTTATTGGTTTTTGGTGGGGTGGTGATCCGCATCTTAGCTTAGCAATAACTTGCGGCCTGATTAGGTATTTTCCGATTTTCTTAAACTTAGCCTTTTTCATATCTTAGACTGGTTTTGAGCTGAATTTTTAAAAGCTTTGCTGTCCCCTCTAGTGATTTTCTAAATTAAAAATACCAAAAAAGAAAAACTGCTACTGCTAGTTAGTAGTTTAATATCTTTGATATTCTTTCTTTTAGCTAGAGGCTGTATATTGAAAATACGGAAAGCCTTATAAATAAAGGTTTTTGCGGTGTTAGGGGGGTAGTAGAATCGTGGTTTTATGAGGCTTAGGGGGGTAGTAGAATCGTGGTTCGTGGAAAATGGCTATTATCCCCTTATAAATAAAGGTTTTTACGGTGTTAGGGGGGTAGTAGAATCGTGGTTGCCTTTTTTGCCAATAAGTCGTTATTAATAAAGGATTTAACTAGATTTACACAGTAAAAATCACCCTCTAAGGGGGGTAGTAGAATCGTGGTTTAGGGGGGTAGTAGAATCGTGGTTCTAAGTTTTTAGGGGGGTAGTGCTAGCGTGGTTAGGGGGGTAGTAGAATCGTGGTTGGGTATCCCTTAGGGGGGTAGTGATTATATTTGATCTACCCCCCTAACTGTGGTAGGGTTGATAAAGCTAATCACAATAATAATGATTCGAGTAGATATGGCGACCTTACAGCTCCAAAAGTACTTGGAAAAAAACACCATAAAGCACCCCACGGCGCTATTACACTTTGAGCGACAGCTAACAGACTTTGAGCAAGGGGTGCTTTTTTTATGCGTCCATATAGTTGCCAAAACGGAACGTGCAGCGGATGGCTTTTATTACCTGAATAAAAGCCTTGTACGGGCAGTAATGTGCCAAGAGAGTAACCAAGATTATGCGCGTATTAATGATGCTGTTAGGGTGGTTTCTAAGACCGATTTACAATTCAATTTTCTAGGCGAAGATCGAACTTTTGATGATTATCAAGCACCGTTGATTATTGGGCGGGCAACAAGCAAAAAACGCGGGGTTATTGCCTTTGAGGTTCACCCTCGTATTGAAAAACTAGTGAAAGACCCGCGCGTATTTGCGCGGCTCAATATTTATTTTATTTCAGCACTTGCAGACGTGAAGCGCGGCTATTCATTCTATGCCCTTTTTAAAGATTTTTTAGACCGTACAAAGAGTACAGAAATTTCTTTGGATTATTGGGAATTGAGAAATTATTTAGGTGTTGCCGATACTAACTATCCTGATTTTAAATCATTCAAACGCTGGGTTCTTAAGCCGCTTATAGACGCTACAAATAGCCGAACAGATTTAAATCTTGCTTACGAGGTGGTAAAAACAGGCCGCAAATTAACCCACCTAAAATTCACGATTAAACCGCAAGCATGGCAATTACAGCTTTTCGAGGCCGAACATGCGGAACGTATGGTAACGGAACTGGGCAAAACCTTTGACGGGGCAGTGATCGAGAACCAAGCCGCGCCGGTTCAGATCGAGGCTACTAATAAAACCCGTGTGGCTCTGATTGATAAGTGCGTTAAAATTGGTGTGACTTCCAAAACGGTAGAACGGGCGCTTAAAGAACACGGGGAACAAGGGGTAGGGGAGATTATAACCCATACCGAAACCCGCTTTAAGAAAATGGATAGCAAAGGTGAAACCTACAGCGCTAAAAACTATCTGGCAAAAATGCTCAATGACGGGGTGGGGGTGAAAGCCCCCGTCGAGCGCGAGAAAACCGAACAAGCACGGCAAAAATTGGCAAAGCGTGAATTGGAACGACAAGCCAGAACCGCCGCGCAAGAGGTCGAGGATACTTTAAAGGCTAAATTTGAAGCACACAGAAAACACCGTGCGGATGAACTACTAGAACAACAAACCGCCACTGCTATTGCCGAGTTGGGGGAGCGGGTGGCAAAAGATCTGCCAAGCATTGCCGATTACCGCCGCCGCTGGAAAGAAATAGGGATGCAACCGGCCAAGCTGGATAGACGCAAAGCCACAGATAAAACCATATACGGTGCGTATGTGGTGCGGGAAGCCCTGAAAATGTGGGGCAGGGCGGATGATTTGGATTTTGAAAGTTTTAAGAAACGGGTATTAGAAAGCGCCTAAGCCGTCATATTTGCACAAGCACAGTAAACTCGATAGAATGAAAACCATGAACCAGACCTTAGAAAAATGCATCACTCGAATGCGCGACTTGCCAAACACAACGCAAGCGCAGCTTGCAAATGTAATTGGCGAGTTAATTGACGATATTCGTGGTGGGGCGCAGTTTGAAGATGATATGAAAGACCCCGCATATCGTGCATATGTCGAAAAGGCTTTAGCTGAAGGGGAAGCAGATATAGCCGCTGGCCGCTGTGCGCCTATAGGTGAGGTTTTTGGCGACATTGAACGGGATTTTAAAGCCACGCATGGCCTATAAAGTTACGTTTACCGCCCGTTCTCAAAATGACCTAAAATCTATTTTGAATGACGGCTTAGGCCGATATACACCTGCGCAATCTCTTGGATATATTCAGGGCATGCGCCGAAAATGCGAGCTTTTAGATGTGTTCCCGAAACGTTCAACTGCTTTGCTGGTGAGAGGCAAAGAGTATTGGCGGCTAACATTCAAAGCCCACAATATTTATTACCAAGTGGACGACCAAGAAGAACACGTTTTTGTGGTGGCCATACTGCATAATAGAATGCAATTTGAGGCGAGGCTTTAAAAACTATGGCCACAGAAAGCCTAATAAAGTAAATTATGTCAATATTTTGGCCCTGTTACTCATTTTGGGGTTCTAGTATGCTTCTTGCAAAAGTCTAAGAACAGGATGTTATAGCATGTCTAAGGTATTGAAGTTTATAGTAGTCGCTTTGCTTGTTTTGGTAGTGGCACGGTAATCCCCCCGAAAAAAAGTGGTGTTCATAAGTAGAATTTTCTTGGCATAATAATCTGAGGAGATTTTGAATGAAAAAGAAGAAATATAGCGATGCGCAGATCATGGGTATTTTGAGGCAGGCCGAGAGCGGTGTGCCGGTTTCTGAACTGTGTCGCGAACATGGAATGAGTAATGCCAGCTTTTACAAATGGCGGGCAAAGTTTGGCGGGATGGACGCATCAATGATCTCGGAGATGAAGGCGTTGGCTGAAGAAAACCGCCGCCTGAAGCGGATGTATGCCGAGATGAGCATGCAAAATGATTTGTTGAAGGAAGTGCTCGGAAAAAAGCCGTAAGGCCGTCTCTGCGCAAAGAGATGGCCGTTGAGGCGGTCGCCAGCCGTGGCATCAGCGTTGCGTTGGCGTGCCGGACGTTCAACATCAGCGAGAGCTGCTATCGATATGAGCGTCAGTTGAGCGACGAGAATGCCGAGATCGAGGAATGGCTGGTGAAGCTGACCAGCAACCGCCGGACGTGGGGTTTTGGCCTGTGCTTTTTGTATCTGCGCAACGTGAAGGGCTTTGGTTGGAACCATAAGCGTGTGTATCGCATCT
>Ga0256839_1004433_pt1 | contig 13712 bp, 16 predicted proteins | sample 354166metaG_FD_185968 | JGI IMG/M metagenome (GOLD analysis project Ga0256839, IMG submission 185968) | Hydrothermal vent microbial communities from Mid Atlantic Ridge, Atlantic Ocean - 354-166 | ecosystem: Environmental > Aquatic > Marine > Hydrothermal vents | place: Atlantic Ocean: Mid... | reverse complement strand
GTGGAGGGCGACGCGGTGGAGTTGATCAAGGGCACCGTGATCGACTGGGTCGAGGACCGCCTCGGCGCCCAGTTCACCTTCACCAACCCCAACGAGCGGGCCCGTTGCGGCTGCGGCGAGAGCTTCAGCGTCTAGGAACCGTGCCGCGGGTGGTGTTCCTGCTTCCGGACGGCCGCCGCCTGGAGGTGGAGGTGGCGGAAGGGGTGCGTGTGCTGGACGCCGCCCGCGCGGCCGGGATTCCCATCGAGGGCGCCTGCGGCGGGGCGCTCGCCTGCGCCACCTGCCATGTGATGCTGCCCGAAGCCTGGTACGCGCGCTTTCCGCCGCCCAGCCCGGAGGAGGAGGAAATGCTGGAACTCGCACCCGAGCTCAGTCCCACCTCGCGCCTGGGCTGCCAGCTGCGCCTCGAGGCGGGATTGGAGGGGGTGACCATCCAGGTGCCCGCCTCGAGCCTCCTCGCCTAGCCGGAGCCGCGTGCGATGACGGCCGACCCCCTGGTCGAGAGCGGCGTCCGCCTGCCCGGCGTGGCGCCGGGAAGCCGGGTGGTGGTGGCCATGTCCGGAGGGGTGGACAGTTCGGTGGCGGCGGCGCTGGTGGCGCGCGGCGGCTATGAGACGGTCGGCGTCACCCTCCAGCTCTATGATCAGGGCGTCGCCACCGCATCCGGCCGCAGCTGCTGCGCCGGCCAGGACGTCTACGACGCGAGGCGGGTCGCGGACCATCTCGGCATCCCCCACTATGTGCTGGACTTCGAGGAGCGCTTTCGCCGGGAGGTGATCGCCGACTTCGCCGCCGCCTATGCGGCCGGGCGCACCCCGATCCCCTGCGTGCGCTGCAACCAGCGCATCAAGTTCCGCGACCTTTTGGCCGTCGCCCGAAAGCTCGGCGCCGCCGCCCTGGTGACCGGCCACTATGTGCGCAGGCGGGAGGGGCCCCGCGGTCTTGAGCTTTACCGGGCCGCGGATGCCCGCAAGGATCAGAGCTATTTCCTCTTCACCCTGACCCCGGAGCAGCTCGCCTTCTGCCATTTCCCGCTCGGCGAGCTCTCCAAGGAAAAGACCCGCGCCCTTGCCCGCACCCTCGCCCTGCCCACCGCCGACAAGGCGGAAAGCCAGGACATCTGTTTCGTGCCCGACGGCGACCACCAGCGGCTCGTCGCCGCACTCGCCCCCGAGGCGGCCCGAAGCGGCGACATCGTGCACCAGGACGGCCGCGTCCTCGGCCGGCATGCGGGGATCGGCCGCTACACCGTCGGCCAGCGCCGGGGCCTCGGGGTGGCGACCGGAGAGCGGCTCTATGTGCTGGAGATCGACCCGCGCCGCCACCGCATCCTGGTCGGGCCGCGGCGCGCCACCCTCTGCGCCGAAGCGGAACTCGAGGAGGTCAACTGGCTCGGCGGCTCCCCGCCCCGGAACCGGCTGCTCCAGGTCCAGCACCGCTACAACCAGCCGGCGGTGCCGGCCCGCCTGAGCGCGACCGGCGCGGGAAGGGCGGTGGTGCGCTTTCTCGCTCCGGAAAGCGGGGTCGCGCCCGGTCAAGCCTGTGTGTTCTACGAGGGCGAACGGTTGCTCGGCGGCGGATGGATCCGGCGCGCCCCCCGCCTTGCCGGCCAGGCCGCGGCGGCGCAGCAACGGGTGGGCTGCTGAAGCGGTTGTGCCCGGCGGTGCGCTCCGCTATCAGCCGCTTTCACGCGATCCCGACCACGGGGGCGAGGACATGGCCGGCGCGGGTGCGCTTCGGGAGCGGCGGGCGGCTCCGCTTGCGGTGGTCGAGGAAATCCCGCTCCGGGCGGCGGGGCGGGATGCGGTGTTTTTGTTCGGCACCCTGATGGATGTCGACATCCTCGCCGCCCTGTTGGCCCGGCCGATCCGGCCCGAGGAGCGGATGGCGGCACGGCTTGCCGGCTTTCGCCGGGTGCGGGCGGCCGAGGCCTGCTATCCGATCCTGGTGCCCGATCCCGAGGCGGAGGTGGAAGGGGTGTTGCTGTTGCGCCCGAGCGCCGAGGACCTGCGGCGCATCAACCACTATGAGAGCGACGAATACCGGGCTGCGCTGTTCCAGGTGCGGGGTGCGGACGGCCGGCGTTATCGGGCCTGGGTGTTCCAGGCGCGCCCGGAGGTGCTGACGGCCACGGAACAGCCCTGGGATTTCGAATCCTGGGCGAGACGGCACAAGGCGGGCTTCTTCGCCCGCATCGCCGAGTGGATGGCCGACTACCCCGAATCCGACCAGCCCGAGCCCCGCAACCGGCCTTGACCCCCGGCGCCTGCTGTGCATGTGAGCCGGGGCCGGTCGCCTCAGGCCGAAAGCGACGGGAGGGTCCATGACCGCGCGCGTCTTCTCCGGCATCCAGCCGACCCACGGCCTGCATCTGGGCAACTATCTGGGCGCCATCCGCCAGTGGGTGCGGCTGCAGGACGACGGCCGCTACGAGTGCATCTACTGCATCGTCGACCAGCACGCGCTGACCACCCTGCAAAAGCGCGAGGACATGCGCGCCCACACCTACGAGGTGGCGGCGGCCCTGCTCGCCTGCGGCATCGACCCCGAGCGCGCGATCCTGTTCGTGCAAAGCCAGGTGCCGGAGCACGCCATGCTGCACTGGGTGCTCGGCTGCGTCACCCCGCTCGGCTGGCTCAACCGTATGGTGCAGTTCAAGGAAAAGGCCGGCAAGGACCGCGAGGGCGCGCCGCTCGGTCTCTACGCCTATCCGGTGCTGCAGGCGGCCGACATCCTCGCCTACAAGGCGGTGCTGGTGCCGGTGGGGGAGGACCAGAAGCAGCATCTCGAACTGGCGCGCGACATCGCCGGCGCCTTCAACCGGAAGTTCGGCACGGATCTGTTCCCGCTCCCCGAGCCGCTGATCCTGCCCGAGGCGGCCCGCATCATGTCCCTGCGCGACGGCACCCGCAAGATGAGCAAGTCCGACGCCTCGGACATGTCGCGCATCAACCTCACCGACGATGCGGACACCATCGCCCTCAAGATCCGCCGCGCCAAATCCGACAGCACCCTCGGCATCTGGTACGATCCCGAGACCCGGCCCGAGGCGTCGAACCTGCTCACCATCTACGCCGCGCTCGCCGAACGACCGCGCTCGGAAGTGGAGGAGGAGTTCCGCAGCGCCTCCTTCTCCGCCTTCAAGGCGCGTCTCACCGAGCTGGCGGTGACCAAGCTGGCGCCGATCTCCGCCCGCATGCGGGAGCTTTTGGCGGACCGTCCCATGCTGGACCGGGTCTTGGCCCGCGGTGCGGAGCGGGCCCGGGCCATCGCCCGGCCGGTGGTGGAGGAGGTCTATGGGGCGGTGGGCTTTCTTGGCGCGGGCGGCGAGCGGGAGCGCTCATGATCGCGGACCGGGAGGAAAGCGGGGCTCGCGAGACGGCATCGACCGGTGAGCGCGCCCGGCCCCGACGGCTGGCGCGCTGGCGTCTCGGCCTACTCGCGCCCCTGCTGCTGCTCCTGGTCTACTATGCCGGCGGCGCGCTTTACCTGCACCGCATCGACGACGACCCGGCGTTCGCCGCCGACCTCCAACTGCCCGAGGGCGCCTCCTACAGCGTGGCCGTCGCCGTGGCCCTGATCGACCGGGAGGTCAACCGGAACCGCTGGGTGGCCAACGATCCCCTCTTCCAGCCCGGCGCCCTGCTCGACAACATGCCCCAGTTCCAAAAGGGCATCGTCTCCGCGCTGTCCCGCTTCGCCATCGAGCTCGCCGACCAGCTCGCCCGCATCCGGGGTTCGAGCGAGATCGACCCGGACGCCGACACCGCCGCCGGACGGCTCAAATACCCGGGTGACGTCTGGATCCTGGAATGGTCCACCACCCCGGTGCAGCCGAGCTCCGAAAGCCAGTACCGCAAGGCGCTCGAGGCCCTGAACCGCTACAACCGGAGGCTCGCGGCCGGGGAGGCGGTGTTCGATTCCCGAGCCGACAACCTGCTCGCCACCCTGGATCGCATCGCCTCCGATCTCGGCTCCGCCTCCGCCGCCCTCTCCGACCGCATCCAGCAGGGCGGCGGGCTTCTGGACTTCGGGGCCGACGACCTGTTCTACGCCACCAAGGGACGGCTCTACGCCTATCTGCTGCTGCTGCGCGCTCTCGGCCGCGATTTCGCGCCGGTGATCGCCGAGCGCAATCTCGAGCGGGCATGGCAGCAGCTGCTCGACACGTTCGAGCAGGCGGCCACCTTGCGCCCGTGGGTGGTGGCGAACGGGGATCTGGACGCGCTGCTGGTGCCGAACCATCTGGCTGCCCAGGGCTTTCTCCTCTTGCGCGCCCGCACCCAGTTGCGGGAGATTACCAACATCCTCTTGAAGTGAGGGGAGGTGCGGCCCCGCGGAGGAAGCAGCGATGTTCATCCAGACCGAACCGACGCCCAACCCCGCCACCGTCAAGTTCCTGCCGGGACGGGAGGTGCTCGCCCAAGGTGCGTTGGACTTCACCGACCCCGAACGGGCCCGGCAACTGTCGCCGCTGGCGGCGCGCATCTTCGCCGTCGGCGGGGTGGTCGGGGTCCATCTCGGACGCGACTTCATCAGCGTCACCAAGAGCGAACAGGAGGACTGGTACCTCCTCAAGCCGGCGGTGCTGGGCGCCATCATGGAACACTACCTCTCGGGCGACCCGGTGGTGGCGCCGGAGGCGCTCGCCGAGGCCGAACCCGCGGCCGGCGCCGCCGAGGAGGACGAGACCAGCCGCCGCATCCGCGAGCTCATCGAAACCCGGGTGCGACCGGTGGTGGCGCGCGACGGCGGCGACATCGTCTTCCAGGGCTTCGAGCGCGGCATCGTCTACCTGCACCTGCGGGGAGCGTGCTCGGGCTGCCCCAGCGCCGTGATCACCCTCAAAAACGGCATCGAGAACCTGCTCAAATACTACGTCCCCGAGGTGGTGGAGGTGCGCGCCGTCTCCTGAAGGATCGGCCGGTGCTGCTCGCCCTCGACTGCAGCTATCAGACCGCGAGCGGGGCGCTGGCTCGCGGCGATGGTACGCTGGTGGCGAGCTTCACCCGCCCGCCCGGCACCTGGCGCGGGGAACGGCTGATCGACGAGCTCGCCGAGCTCCTGGCGGGGGCCGGGGCGGACTGGCGCGAGCTCGAGGCCCTGGCGGTGAGCATCGGCCCGGGGCGGTTTACCGGGGTCCGCACCGCGGTGGCGCTGGCCCGGGCGGTGGGGCTCGCGACCGGACTGCCCGTCTACGCCGTCTCCACCCTCGAGACGCTCGCCGCCCTGGCCGCATCCGACCCGGCCACCTCACCCCTGCTCGCGCTGTTGCCGGGCAAGAAGGGTGAGGTGTACGCCCAGCGTTTCCATCCCGACGGCTCCCCGGCGGAGCCGGCCACAGCGCGCTCGCCTGCGGATCTGGCCGCCGTGCTGCGCCCCCCGCTTCGCCTGGTGGGACCGCGCGCCGCCTGGCAGGCAATCCCTGGGGCGGACCGCGTCGCGCATACGGACAGCGGCCCCCATGCGCTCGGGGTGCTGCGGGCCGCTCTGCGCCGCCGGGCTGCGGGAGGAGAGCCGGCACCCGCCTCCTCGGTGAGCCCGCTCTATCTGCGGGCGCCCGATGCCGATCCGGGTGCCGGACGGCCCCTGATCGCGAGCACGGCCTGAGCGATGCTCGAGCTGTCGGCGCCCACCACCTCGCTGCAGATCAAGAACGTCGGCCCCTTCGACCTGGGCCGGCTCGCGCGGCTGCACCGGAGCTGTTTCGAGGACGCCTGGAGCCGCAGCGATCTCGCCCACCTGCTGGCGATGCCCGGCGCCTTCGGCCTCATCGCCCGGCTGTTCGAGCGTCGCCGGTTCGATCTCGAAGCGCGACGCGGGGTGGGCTTCGCCCTCTGCCGCCTCGCCGCCGATGAAAGCGAGCTTCTGTCCCTGGGCGTGCTGCCCGCCTATCGGCGCCGCGGGGTGGCGAAAGCGCTGCTCGCCGCCGCCATGATCCGCTCGCTGCACCTCGGGGTACGGATCATGTTCCTGGAGGTGGCGTGCGACAATGTGGGCGCGCAGCGGCTCTACGAATCCTTCGGCTTCGAGCGGGTCGGGCTGCGCCCCGACTATTACCGGCTGCCGGACGGGCGCCGGCGTCCGGCGTATACCATGCGCTGCGATCTCATCCAGGCCCGCCGGCTATTGGAGCGGGACCGGCAGAGCCTGCCGCCCACACCCCCTCGCGCAGGGCGTCTGAGCGGCTGAGCCGCCTCGAGCCCGGCCCGGAGCGGCCGCCGCCCCGCGCCGCGCTCCCGGCGTTCATCGTCTGCGACGCACCCAAAGTTCGTGGCAGCCGTCTGCGAGCGGCCGCACCGCCAGCACTTCCTGGCCGTGGTCGAGCAGCGCCCGCGGCACGTTGGCGAGCGGTTCTTCGCCCCGCAGGACGACGCGCAGCACCTGCCCGACGGCCATGCCTTCGAGGGCGATCTTGGTGCGCACAAACGTCATGGGGCAGACATCGGAGGTTATGTCCAGCTCCCGATCGGCCTGCATGGCGGTTTTTTGCCCCATTTCTTCGACCCCTTGAACGCGGGATTGTCTTTGACAAGATCTCTCCTACGGTATATGGTGCGTTCGTCTAGCAAACCGAGCTAGGGGAAAGTTCCCGGCATGAGCGAAAAGATCAGCCAGAGCGAGCTGCTGTCCCTGACGACGGAGATCGTGGCCTCGCACGTCTCCAACAATATGGTCGCGGTGGGCGATCTGCCGCAACTGATCTCCCTCGTCTACACGACCCTGGCCAAGCAGGGTCAGGAGGAGGAGAAGGAGCAGGAGAAGCCCACCCCTGCCGTCCCCATCCGCAAGTCGGTCACACCCGACTACATCATCTGTCTCGAGGACGGCAAGAAGCTCAAGATGCTCAAGCGCCACCTCAAGACCCACTACAACATGTCGCCGGAGGAGTACCGGCGCAAGTGGGGCTTGCCGGACGATTATCCCATGGTGGCGCCCAACTACGCCAAGCAGCGCAGCGTGCTGGCGAAGAAGATCGGTCTCGGCACCCGTCGCGCCCGGGGGCGGAGCGCCGAAGCCTCGTGAGCGCGGGACGGAGGTCGTTGCGGGGTGCATCGGTGCCCCGCGACGGCCTCCGGTGCCGCTTGAAGCGGGGCTGGGGCTGTCTAAGTGGAAGGCACGGTGCGGCGTTGTGGTGGTGCCGGCGTGCGCAGGAAGCTGTTCATCAAGACCTACGGCTGTCAGATGAACGTCTATGATTCCGAGCGCATGGCGGCGCTGCTGGCGCGCCACGGATTCGAGCGCAGCGACCGGCTGGAGACGGCCGATCTGGTCATCCTCAACACCTGCCACATCCGCGAGAAGGCGGCGGAGAAGGTCTATTCCGAACTCGGCCGGCTCGCGCGGCTCAAGCAACGGCGCAAGGCGCGCGGCGAGGAGATGACCATTGCGGTGGCCGGCTGCGTCGCCCAGGCGGAGGGGGCGCTGATGCTGGAGCGGGCCCGCTGCGTGGACATCGTGGTCGGCCCGCAGAGCTACCATCGGCTGCCGGAGCTGCTCGCCCGCCGGGCGCGGGAACGGGGTGCGGTGCTCGATACCGACTTCCCGGCCGAGAGCAAGTTCGACGAACTCGGGGTCGAGGGCGGAGCACCCGGGGTCTCGGCCTTCCTCACCGTGCAGGAGGGATGCGACAAGTTCTGCACCTTCTGCGTCGTGCCCTACACCCGCGGCGCCGAGATGAGCCGGCCGGTCGCCGAGGTGATGAGGGAGGCGCGCCTGCTCGTCGAACGGGGTGCCAAGGAACTCGTGCTGCTCGGCCAGAACGTCAACGCCTATCACGGCATGGGGCCGGACGGGCGCGAATGGAACCTGGCCCGGCTGCTCTACGCCCTCGCCGAGATCCCGGGGCTTGTGCGGCTGCGCTACACCACCTCCCATCCCTCGGACATGGACGAGGAGCTGATCCGCGCCCACGGCGAGCTCGCCCCGCTCATGCCGTATCTGCACCTGCCCATCCAGTCGGGCTCCGATCGGGTGCTCGCGGCCATGAACCGCCGCTATCGGGCGGCGGATTATCTGCGGCTGGTGGAGGCGCTGAGGCGGGTGCGGCCGGATCTCGCCCTCTCCTCCGACTTCATCGTCGGCTTTCCGGGCGAGGAGGAGGAGGACTTCCAGGCCACCCTCGCGCTCGTGCGCGAGGTCGGGTTCGCCCAGGCCTACGCCTTCAAATACAGTCCGAGGCCCGGCACCCCGGCGGCGGCGATGCGCCGGCAGCTTCCGGAGGAGGTCAAGAGCCGGCGACTTCAGGAGCTGCAGGCTTTGCTCGAGGAGCAGACCCGGTCCTTCCACGCCGCCCAGGTGGGGCGGCTGCTGCCGGTGCTGTTCGAGCGCCCGGGGCGCCATCCCGGTCAGCTGGTCGGCCGCAGCCCGTATATGCAGGCGGTCCATGTCTGCGACCGCGAGCTGCGCATCGGCGATCTCGCCACGGTCGAGATTACCGGCTATCATCCCCACAGCCTCGCCGGGCGGGTGGTGCGCCCGCATTGAACCATGGGAGAGGTGCCGCTGCGCCAGCTCGCTTCCGCCGAACGGCGCACCCAGGCCAGCCAACGGCTCCGCTTCGCCGACAACCGTCTTTGCGCGCTCTTGTTCGGGCAGCACCAGCTCCATCTGGCCCGCATCGAACAGCAGCTGCCGGTGAGCCTGATCGCCCGCGGCAACGAAGTGTGGGTGCAGGGGGAGAGCGAGGAGGCGGTGGCGCAGGCGGCGGCGGTGTTGGAACGGCTCTACCGGGAGCTCGAGCGGGGGATTTCGATCGGCCGCGAGGAAGTGGATGCGGCGCTGCGGCTGGTGCGGGGCGAGGCGGAGCCCGGCCGCTCGCAGCGGCTGTTGTTCGAGCTCCAGATCAAGACCGAACGGCGCACGGTGCTGCCGCGCTCGCCCAACCAGGCCCACTATCTGCGGGCGCTGTGGCGGCACGATCTCGTCTTTGCCCTCGGTCCGGCCGGCACCGGCAAGACCTATCTCGCGGTGGCCGCCGCGGTGGCGATGCTGCGGGAACGGCGGGTGGACCGCATCATCCTCTCCCGGCCGGCGGTGGAGGCGGGCGAGCGGCTCGGCTTCCTGCCCGGCGATCTCCGGGAGAAGGTGGACCCCTATCTGCGCCCCCTCTACGATGCCCTGCACGACATGTTGCCGGAGGGACGGCTTGCGGCGCGCATCGAAAGCGGCCAGATCGAGATCGCTCCCCTCGCCTTCATGCGCGGACGCACCCTCGCGAACGCCTTCGTCATCCTGGACGAGGCCCAGAACACCACCCGGCTCCAGATGAAGATGTTCCTGACACGGCTCGGGGAGAACGGGCGCATGGTGGTGACCGGGGATCCCAGCCAGGTGGACCTGCCGCCGGGCACCCCGTCCGGGCTCGCCGACGCGGTGGACCGCCTCGGTCGGCTGCCCGGGGTGGCGGTGGTGCGATTCGGGCGCGAGGACGTGGTCCGCCATCCGCTGGTGGCCCGGATCATCGAAGCCTATGAGCGGCCCTCGGACAGGGGGGAGGTGCAGGAGGGCGATGTCGGCTGAAGCCGCCTTGGACGACTGGGAAGGCGACAGTTCCCTCATCGTCGATCTCGAGATCCAGGATCCGCGCTGGCGACAGCATGTTCCCGAGCTTGTGAGCCTGTGCCGACGCGCACTCGAGGCTGCGTTTGCGAGCGCGGCGGTTGAGCTCGGACGTCCGGTGGAGGTGGGCGTGCGGCTTGTGGACGATGCCGCCATCCGCCCGCTCAACCGCACCTATCGCGGTCGCGACCGGGCGACCGACGTGCTGTCCTTCCCGATCCTCGGGCCCGAGGAGCTGGCGCGGCTGGCCGAGGCGGGCGAGCCGGTGCTGCTCGGCGACATCGTGGTGGCGCTGGAGACCGCCTGCCGCGATGCCGAGCGTCTCGGCCGGCCGCTGTCCGGCCATCTGGCCCACTTGTTGATTCACGGCGCGCTGCACCTGCTCGGCTACGACCATGTCGAGCCCCGCGAGGCGGAGCATATGGAGGCGCTCGAGGAACGGGCGCTCATGCGGCTGGGCGGGGCCGACGCACAGCGGCGGGGAGGCTTGGGATGAGACCGGCTGCGAGTGCCGAGCCCGGTCCTCGCTCGTGGTTCGAGGCCGTGCTCAAACGGCTCCGCGAACTCGCCGGACGCGAGGAGGATGTGCGCGAATCCCTCGAGGAAATGATCGAGGAGGCCGAGCGCTCCGGCCTCGGCGGGCTGTCCGAGGAGGAACGGGCGCTGTTGCTCAACGTGCTGGCCTTCGGGCAGCTCAAGGTGGACGACCTGCGCGTGCCCCGGGCCGACATCGCCGCGGTGGCGCTGGACGCCGACCTCGCCCAGGTGATCGAGGCCATGCGGCAAAGCGGTCACACCCGGCTTTTGGTCTACCGCGACCATCTCGACCGCATCGAGGGCTTCGTCCACGTGCGGGACGTGCTGCCCTACTGGGCGGACGGGACCGGCTTCCGGCTCGCGGACTTGCTGCATCCGGTGTTGTTCGTGCCCCCGGCTATGCCGGCGCTCGACCTTCTGCTGGAGATGCGGCGCAGCCACCACCATGTGGCGGTGGTGGTGGACGAGTTCGGCGGGGTGGAGGGACTGGTCACCCTGCACGACCTGATCCAGGAGATCCTGGGCGAACTGCCCGACGAACACCAGCAGGCCGAGGCGCCGCTGCTGGAGCGCAAGAGCGACGGCAGCATCGAGGCGGAGGGACGGGTCGAGGTGGAGGCGCTCGAGCAGCTTTTGGGCATGCGTCTGCTGGAGGAGGAGCGGGAGGAGGTGGAGACGGTGGCGGGCCTGTTGGCGGCGCTGAGCGACCGCATCCCGCAGCCCGGCGATGTGGTGGACCATCCGGCCGGTCTGCGCTTCGAGGTGTTGGAGGCCGATCCGCGCCGCATCAAGCGGGTGCGCATCCGGCGTCTGCGGCAGGGAGAGGAGACATGAGTGCGACGGTTTCCACACCGCCCGCGATCGGGTCGCTGTGGCAGCGCGTCCTGGCCCGGCCCCGGCTCTTGGCGCTCGCATCCGGCCTGGTGCTGGCGCTCGCCATCCCCCCGGTCAATCTGCTGCCGGCGGTGTTCGCCCTGAGCCTCCTCTTCCACCTCAGCCTCGAGGCCAAAAGCGGCAAGCGCGCGGCGCTCTACGGGCTGTTGTTCGGCTTCGCCTATTACCTCGCCACCTTGTATTGGGTCGGCATCGCCTTCTTCCAGCTGCCCGGAGCGGGACGGTTCGCGCCGCCGGCGGTGCTGCTGTTGGTGCTGGTCCACGCCCTGTTCACCGCCGCCGCCAGCTGGGGCACCTGGCTCGCCCGCCGGCTCGGCATGGTGGCCGCAGGGGCGGTGTTCGTGCTGCTGTGGACGGCGGGCGAGGTGGTGCGGGGCGAGCTGTTGCGCTTTCCCTGGAACCCCATCGCCATCGTGTGGTCCTTCTCCGACCTCGGCCTGCAGCCGATCGCCTGGATCGGGGTGTACGCCTTCGGCCTGCTCACGGTGCAGCTCGCCATCCTGCCGGCGTGGCTGTGGCGCGCCGAAGGCGGGCGGCTCTGGCCGCTGCTCGCGGGCGGGCTGCTGCTCGCCGCCCCCTTCTTCGTCGGCTGGCTGCGCCTCGACCACGCCTCCGGACAAGAGGGCATCGGGGTGCGCATCGTCCAGCCCAACATTCCCCAGTTCCACAAATGGAAACCCGAGCTGCGGGAACGATGGCTCAAGCGCCATCTGGGCCTCGCCGCGCTTCCCTACGAGGGCCCGCCGCCGAGCCTGGTGCTGTGGCCGGAGAGTGCTGTGCCCTATCGGGTCGAGGACCGGGAGATCCGGGACATCCTGGCCCGGGTGGTGCCCGAGGGCAGCTATCTCGCCTTCGGCGCCGAACGGTATTTCGAGGCGCCGGACGGTCGGCCGGTGCTCACCAACAGCCTGTATCTGCTCGACGACGGCGGGAATATCATCGATCGCTACGACAAGGTCGACCTGGTGCCCTTCGGGGAATATGTGCCGTTCCGGGACGTGCTGGCCCGCTTCGGGATCCGCAAGCTCACCGTGGGCGGGCTCGACTTCACCCCGGGACCGGGCCGGCGCACCCTGGCCGGCGACGGGCTGTGGCCCATGAGCCCGCTGATCTGCTACGAGGCGGCCTTTCCCAACGCCGCCACCGACGGCACCTCCCACGCGCGCCTTCTGGTCAACATCACCAATGATGCCTGGTTCGGCAACAGCTCCGGCCCCTACCAGCACTTCGCCAAGGTGCGCATGCGGGCGGTGGAGACCGGTCTGCCGCTGATCCGCGCCGCCAATACCGGAATCTCGGCCATCGTCGATCCCTTCGGACGGGTGGTGGAGATGCTGCCGCTCGGCGAGACCGGCGTGATCGACGGGACCGTGCCGGCTGCGATCGCGCCGCCGCCCCTGCAGACCCGGCCGTGGCTGCCCTATGCGGCGGTGGTCGGGTGGCTGTTGGTGATCGCCTTGATTGATCTTCTGCGCAAACGGGCGCACAAAGAGGTGAGCCCTGAGCGCGCCTTGATACGTCCCCGACCCTAGTCCAGACGTCCCATGTCCGAAGCCCCCCATCCCATCGACGTCCATGTCGGCAAGCGTCTTAGATTGCGCCGTTCCCTCATGGGTCTGAGCCAGGAGAAGCTGGCCGAGCTCGTAGGCGTGACCTTCCAGCAGATCCAGAAGTACGAGCGCGGCACCAACCGCATCGGCTGCAGCCGCCTGTACCGGCTCGCCCAGGTGTTGCAGGTGCCGGTGAGCTACTTCTTCGAGGGGCTCGATCCGCCGGCGCGGGTCGCCGTTCCCCCCGGGCTCCAGGAGGCGCCCGCCCCCTTCGAGCACGAGGATCCCCCAGGCGACCGCCCGCTCGTGGACCGCCGCGAGACGTTGGAGCTCGTGCGCGCCTTCAACCGCATCACCGACCCCGTCATCCGCCGCCGCATCTACGAGCTCACCAAAGCCTTGGCCGCATTGCAGGCCCGAGAGGGCTCCTAGCGCGGCGTGCCCTTGACCGGGTGCGAGCGCTCGCCTTATCTCGGGCGCGCCGCCGCACCGGCGCCACACGCCGCTTTCGCCGCCTTGAGGGACACTCCGGATGCCGCGCAGCGACTTTCTCTTCACCAGCGAATCCGTCTCCGAGGGCCACCCGGACAAGATCTGCGATCGCATCTCCGACGAGGTGGTGGACGCCTATCTGCGTGCGGATCCGCATGCGCGCGTCGCCTGCGAGGTGCTGGCCACCACCAACCGCCTCGTGATCGCCGGCGAGGTGCGCGGCCCGGAGACCATCACCCACGACCACATCCGCTGCATCGCCCGCGAAGCGGTGCGGGACATCGGCTACACCCAGCCGGGCTTCGATTGGCGCAAGCTCGAGATCGAGGTGTTGCTGCACGAGCAGAGCGCCGACATCGCGCTCGGGGTGGATGCGCGCGAGGACAAGGACGAAGGGGCGGGCGACCAGGGCATCATGTTCGGCTATGCCTGCGACGAGACCCCGGCCCTGATGCCGGCGCCGATCCACTACGCCCACCGCATCCTGCAGAGCCTCGCCGAGGCCCGTCGCGCGGGCGCGCTGCCGGAGCTCGGCCCCGACGCCAAGAGCCAGATCACCCTGCGCTATGCGGGCGGGCGGCCGGTCGGCGCCACTTCGGTGGTGGTCTCCACCCAGCACCGGGCCGATGTGTCGCAGGAGCAGGTGCGCGAGATCGTCCGCCAACATGTGGGGCGGGT
>Ga0256839_1004432_pt1 | contig 13715 bp, 15 predicted proteins | sample 354166metaG_FD_185968 | JGI IMG/M metagenome (GOLD analysis project Ga0256839, IMG submission 185968) | Hydrothermal vent microbial communities from Mid Atlantic Ridge, Atlantic Ocean - 354-166 | ecosystem: Environmental > Aquatic > Marine > Hydrothermal vents | place: Atlantic Ocean: Mid... | reverse complement strand
GAAGGTTTTGACCCTGTTTATGGTGCACGTCCACTTAAACGCGTGATTCAGAGTAAAATTGAAAACCCACTTGCCCAAAAAATACTAGGCGGTGAGTTTGCATCAGGTGATAAGATAATGGCTGATATTGAATATGGACGTATTGTTTTCAAGCATTAAACTGCAAAATAAAAAAGGATTGATGATTCATCACTCCTTTTTTATTTTAAACTAACCTCCTCCATGTGCTGCAGCATGATTAAATCTGCAACTTCTCAAAGGCGGTAACGTCTGAGGGAAAACACAAGGAGGATATGAAACGACAACAGATCGTTTAATCGGCCCTTTCACTAGTTCTACTACTTTAAGACTGTGATTTTTTCTTTGCACAAAAGGCCCTGCATCAGCAACTGAATTAACCGTAATATCATCATCACTATTATTAGTTATTATATAATACTCTGACTTGGATGAACATTAGGACAACCTGTAGTGCTATTTGCATTCGTTATTGTGCAGGTAGTAGTAGGAGCCGCCGATATCGCTTCATTAATTAGTTTGCCACTTACTCCTGCTGTAATAATACCTGCTAATAATGATGTTGTAGCAAGGGTACGAATATGCCGCCCTTGCATTCTAGGCAATATAAATAGAGTCATACTCTTCTTTATATTAAAAATCATAAGCACGTCCTGAGGGCGTGGGTAGATCGGTAGGCTCTAGCCTGACGAATGTGTCGCAACATATAGATGCCAGCAAAAACTGTCATTCTCGCGTAGGCGGGAATCCATCTGTCAGAATGGCACTTTGTACAGCCATGGATACCTGCCTTCGCAGGTATGACGTTATTTGTATGCAAAGTGACGTGAGTTATTAAGAATAAATACCCTTCTAGGGTGAGATCAAAACCATGTTCTAAGAACGTGGATTTTTAATTGTGATAATTATTTTACCTACGATCTATATTTTCAGTACAATTAAAACTATTGGTGCAAATATAGGAAAAATAATATGCAAGTATCTTTAGTTATAACCATCTTAGGGTCAGATCAACCAGGACTGGTGAAATCACTGTCTGAAACACTTAACCGCTTCAGTGGTAACTGGACTGAGAGTCGCATGAGTCATCTTGCAGGAAAATTTGCCGGAATCTTGCAAGTCTCTGTGCCAGAAGCTCAAGTTAATGAACTCACCACAGCGCTTAAAGCTTTGCAGTCAAATGGTTTACAAATATCCATTGAAAAAGCAGATCAAGATATATCAGCGAAAGCAACGACAGCTACAAAGGTTTTAAGTCTTGAATTATTAGGGCAAGACCGTCCTGGGATTATCCGTGATATTACCGAACAGCTGGCGCGATTGAATGTAAATATCGAAGAGTTAGATAGCGAGGTAAAAGAGGCCAGTATGTCAGGTGGCACACTCTTTTGCGCCAAACTTCAGTTAGGCTTACCAGAAAGTGTACCAACAGAAGCGGTACAAGATTCACTTGAAAGTATGTCTGATCAATTTATGGTGGATATTAATTTTACCTGAATCAGTAGTAACTACTCTTCTTGAGAAAATATTGGATAAGTCGATCTGAATTTAGTGCTGAAAAATTGTACTCGATAGGTCTTTTCTTATTTTATCTTAGTGCGAACGAATCACATTAAAGGTAACGGGTTTGCTCATCATCACAATGCGCCCACCGCGATCGACAATTTTTGCCATTACGGCATGAGTACCACCACTTAAATTTGAGAAGTTATTAATCCGAGATTTACTTCGAGTCATTTCTTTTCCATCAAGCATAAACGCTATTTGATGTCCTTTTTTGAGTGGAGGCTTGATGCTTAACATTGCGGAGACTTCGCCACCAAAACCTGATTTTATAATTTGGTTTTCTTTTGGCGCGACAAAAGCTAACTTGGTATATATCACTGGTTTTGCTTTAGCTAAAATAGGAGTAGCCACAACTGGTTTTACGACAGAAACAGCTTTAGACGTATCATCACCAAGTGGTTTCCATTGCTCTTTAAAGCCATCAATTACCATAATTTCTGGCATTTTAAACTTATCAAGCTTAGCGTTAGCGGGTGGCTCATCACCGTATTGGATATTACCGCGCGCATCTTTCCATTTAAAAACGCCATCTGCAGAAACTATCAGACTCGAAAGCACGATTAAAAAAAGTATTAAACTCTGTAACGTTATTGAACGCATAGCACCACCTTGTAAATCAGCAATTTGCCTTAATAGTAATAGACTTAGTATAGCAAAGAAGGTTCAAGCACTTCGTCGCTTTTCAAAACCATACAAAAACACTAGAGAACAGACTAAATGAATAATGAACTAATACCGAGTGATCCCAATGATAAAAAATGGGCAATGGCAATCCATCTTTCCGCGTTGATTGGATTATTATTGCCTTTAGGATTAGTACTAGGGCCTATTATAGTTTGGATGCTTAAAAAGAATGAAGGCGACTATTTTGACAAACAAGGCAAGAATGCAGTGAACTTTCAACTAACCATTTTGATAGCTGCCTTCATCTTCGCAGTCTTAGGGACGATAATTAAACCACTTTTTGCTTTGGCTTTTGTTGCCGGTATTGCTGGGCTTCTATTTGCTATCATTGCTGGTATAAACGTGAACAGTAACGGTGACTATAAATATCCTTTTTCTTTTCGCTTTATCAAATAACGCGGCCAAAACCCCAAGAAAAGTCCAACTTTAGAGCGCTTGCTCCGCCAACACGAACTGCCTGAAACATTAGCTCTGCCATTTTTGTTGATTGGCGAATACGTGCAACATCAAGCATTAACTCTGCATCTGCTGCTAGGCGCTCCAGATCTTCATTTGGGTAGCCTGCCCAATATTTAAGGTCATGTAAAAAACAGGCGGGGTAAATATCTTTACCTCCTGTTTTATCGGGCCACATGGTGCAACCATCGCTACTAAACTTCAGTGCTGGCGGATCATTTTCTATTTTCTTCCACAAACTTTTTAAACCGTAATACTCACAAATTTCTTTTATTTTTTCTAATGAGACTTCTTCATTGATCGCTGGTAATTTCATAGAAACCTCCATTTAACATTTCTTCTAGTATACTCTCCCTATGTTTATTGACCAACGACACCGCGATAAAGAAACCACCTCAAAAGGTGAGAAAATCTTTATTGTTATTATTAGTTTAGTTTTCCTATTTATGATGTCGATGGAAATCATCACTAACTACGAACCACGTAAATTGGGTGCTTTGCTTTTTGTTATTTTTTGGATTCCACTACTATTCATTCATGAATTTGGTCATGCCATTATGGCAAAACTACTGGGGTGGCGCGTTAATCGTATAGTGATTGGTTTTGGGAAAGTCCTAGTGCACACGCGTTTACTCGGTGCGCCAATGGAAATTCGTACCATTCCACTGGAAGGCTTTGTACAAATCGCTCCTAAAACAGTAGCGCTTGCACGACTAAAACATGCACTAATTTATTTTGCAGGCCCTGGTATTGAACTGTTAGCCTTTTTTATAATTACAGCAGTACTTGGTGGCTTTGATCAAATGTTTAGTATCTCAAATGATTACTCACACATTGCTTTACAGAGTTTTGCCTTCGCGGCACTTGCTGGCGCAGTGATTAATTTGATTCCCATCGGCATTATTACCAAAGATGGTAATACTCCAAATGATGGCATGGGAATCTTACTGTGTTTATTCTCAAGTGGTATGGATTATGAACTTTGGATCCGGGAATCAAATAAAGAAAAAGAGTTTTAAGCCCCTTTCTAAGCTCAAAAAATGCTTAGAAAACACAAATCATCGAAAATAGGGGGGGGTGACTATCAAAAATAGCTTATATTTATACCCACCCCCCCCTATTTTTCGATGATTTGTACTAATAAAACTCTATATTTGCACCTTTTTATACCCTTCCAGCAATAAGTCATGCATTCTCCAATCACTCTCTAAAGGGAAAATATCTTCACCATCAATTAATGCAAGCGCATCGCTCAATACTTTTTTTCCATAGAGTTTTTCAAGTGATGATCCATATTTTGCCATGCCTTCTAACTGCAAAAGCGTGTTGATGCATTGATATGTTTTTAATCGCTGTGGGTCTATTTGCCTAAAGTGCAGTAACCATTCGCAGCCTTCTTGAATTCGCTCATTATCCTGTATTTTTAGAGCGAGTAATGTAATTAGCTCTGCAATACGCAGGTCTGCAAAAATACTATCTTTATCAGCAGGTAAACCAATCAGTGCAGCAACGGGGTGTTGATCGTCTGCATTCAAATCATCAAGCTTTTCAATCAGTCTTTCACAGTCTTGCTTGGTTTTATCTTTGGCTAAAATGGCTTCTCGAACATCCATTCCGTTATTATTGTTTTCCCACACGAGGTCATCTGGTGGATATATCTCAGACATTCCTGGCACTAATACACGACAGGCATAAACGCCTAGCTCTTCATAGTCCATGATGAAAATATCATTGCCTTCTTCGTGGATACGCTCGCATAACCAGCCAAACTCTTCATTGGTTGTTTCTGCTTTACCATCCCAATCACTGAAGTCATGATCTGCCTCATTACGTAAAAACTCCCAACTAACGATTCCGCTTGAATCTATAAAGTGTGTTTCTAAATTTTGTGGGCTAGCGATTTCATCTAAATCAAATCCTGCTTCGGCAAAACCTCCTAGTGCATCTAGGCCACGCCCTTGCAGTAATTCTGTTAGCGCACGTTCAAGTGCTACTTCAAACTTCGGATGAGCACCAAAGCTCGCGTATACGCCTTGGTTTTCAGGGTTGAGCAATGTCACGACCATGACGGGGTACTTTCCCCCTAGCGAAGCGTCTTGTACCAGCAAAGGATAACCAGCTGCTTCTAATTCCTTTATGCCTGCTTGAATACTTGGGTAGCGCGCTAATACTTCGTCTGGCACATTCGGCAAGCAAATGCCTTCTGCAATAATTTTAAATTTGACATAGCGCTCAAAAATTTCTGATAGTGCTTGCACGCGAGCTTCGTATTTTGTATTACCTGCAGACATTCCGTTGCTAACATATAAATTGCCAATAACATTTACAGGAAAATATACCGTTTCTTGCGTGCGTTCGCACACATACGGGAGTGCGCAAATACCTCGTTTATGATTAGCCGAGTTTGCATCTATCAAATTACTGGCATTTAATTCACCATCTGGATTATAAAAGTTTTGGAGTTCTTCATTCAGCACTCCTTCGGGCCAAGAGCCATTATTATTAGTTTCAAACCACTTTTCGCTTTCATAATGCACAAACTTGCTATTAGAAATTTCATCCCCAAGATAGTAATCTGCCCAGAAATAATGGGTAGAAAGACGCTCGAAAAACTCCCCCAAGGCACTGGCAAGTGCTGCCTTTTTTGAAGCGCCTTTACCGTTTGTGAATAATAACGGGCAGTCACGATCGCGAATATGTACCGACCAAACATTCGCTATTGGATTTAACCAAGATTGTTCAATTATATTGAATCCAATCTTTTGCAGTTTTTGTTGCATAGAATTGATCGAATCTTCAAGAGCGGCATCTTTGCCTATAATGTGTGTAAGCATATTGGACTATAGTTATTAATAAGAATGCTTGAGATTATAGAAGAACAATGAGTTAAATGTATGAATAACATCGTAACAAATTCAACTATAGAAACACCTCACGGGAAAATTCCGCTATGGGTTTATATTGTGGTCTTCTCAATTTTATTAATTGCTCTCAGCAGCTTTGGTGTTTCAAAATATCAACAACTACAAACCCAAAAATCAAATCAAACTCAGCGCACCAAGGTTGAAGAATTACAACAATCATTACTGATACAAGATGATGTTATTAATACCAACTGGCTTCACACTCTAAATCCATTAGTTAAAAGCGTAAGAGGAAGTGTTCTTTGGAGTAGCACAAAACAACACGGGATTATTAAGCTATACAACTTGCCCAGCCTTAATGAGAATCAGCAATATCATCTCTGGATGTATGATCTTAGCGCCAAAAATAGTGCGCCTATTTCTGCGCTTATTTTTAAGCCAAAATTTAAAAACCTAATCATACCCTTTAAAGCAAAAAGCACTGTTGCGACACCGTTTAAATTTGAAATAGTCCTTGAAGAAGACGGTATTGAAGGTGGCTTATCCCTTTTACTGGCTCAACCTTAATTTATTCCTTACAAGAAATAGACCTATAAACTGCATTGAAACTACATTCTTTATAATTATTTGCTAATATACTCGTAATTACCTCATATCAAAAATATTTCACACTATGACAGACTCAAAAGACCCTCAGAATAGTCCAGAAGATAAAGCCTCAGCCTTAAATTTTACCGAGGCTTCAGAATCAAAAGAATTTTTACGAGCAGAGCTAGATAAAAAACAAGCATTGCTTGCAAAATTAACTGTTGATTGTAACCCTTTAGAACGCGCAGCACTACAATATGATATTGCTGAAATAATGCTTGATTCTGGTGGAAGCGGAATGCCAGAAGCGGCATGGGGCTTAGCAAAAGAAGCTTTTGTAATCTACATGGAACACGACAAAATCGAAGAAGCAGTCAATGCCTGCGATGTTCTTTATCGTACAGAGTTACCTGCTGCCGTTGTAGCGCTTGGGCACGCAATGTGGTTATCAGTAACCTACCCCATTGACCCTGAACTCAGCATATTAATGATGAAAAATTTGATCGATGATACTCCGCCAAAATCAGATGGTGCTGCTGTCGCTGCTGCAACAGCACATTATATTGCAGATTTACGATTGAAAGACGAGAAACGTGAAAGTGTTATGTTCTTAACAAAGAACCTCATCACTCAAGTTGCCGAACGTCACAGTAATGTTAAGGATCAAGGTCAGCTAAATTTTTGGATGGACAAACTAGAGTTAAATGACCCTGCTGATTTCTTGCCAAAATTATCACAGGTAATAGACGCAATAGTGACAGGTGATTGGTGGTTTGATCGTGACGAGCTACGAGCAAACTTACCTGTAAACTAATAAAGTAAACATCCACGTTCTTAGAACCTGGTTTTGATCTCACCCTAGAAGGGTGTTTATTTTTAATAACTCATATCACTTTGCATACAAATAACGTCATACCTGCGAAGGCAGGTATCCATGGTTGTACAAAGTGCCATACTGATAGATGGATTCCCGCCTACGCGAGAATGACAATTTTTACTGGATCCATAAATTAGCTTACACATTCGTCAGGCTAGAGCCTACCGACCTACCCATGCCCTCAGGACGTGGTTATTATTTTTAATATAAATTCCTATCTATAAATAACAGTTTAATTCAAATTATCAAGTTGCTTCATCTTTTTGTCTGTTGCTTCTTGTATTTGCCGTTCTAAATCTTTCGCTTTTTGCAATGCTTCAACGTGGCCGGCAAAAGGGTTTTCTATTTTTGATTGTTGAGTATCGCCGCAAGCCGTAAGTGTTAATGATGCTATCGCCAAAATCAAAAGCTGGATAAATGTTCTCATAAGTAACTCTTTATTATTTTAATATTATGAGTCCTAATGTAGCATATTTTTATCTGCTCACGCTAAACGCTAGATAAACGGCAAGCTCTTTCCCTTCCTAATTTCAGGTTCCAACTGATGTTCATAGCCCTTCGGGGCCCGAGCCTAGAAAGGTTATTATTTTAAACTACTTTGTTAGTAACTTACTTAAACTTGCAATATCCTGTTCTTCTAAGGTACCTGATGCTTGCTTAAGCTTTAATGTATTTAATAAGAAATCATAATGGGCACTACTGTAGTCTCGTCTTGCTGAAAAGGTTTCACGCAAAGACAACAACACATCAACCGCTGTACGCGTACCAGCCTCAAAACCAGCTTGAGTTGCTTTAGCTGCTGTTTGAGTTGAGTTTAATGCTTGCTTAAGTGCTTTTACTTGTGACAAACCAGACAATATTGTTAAGTAAGCCGCGCGTGTTTGCTGCGCTGTTAAACGTTTTTGTAGCTCCAACTGCTGGCGCGACTGCTTTAATCTAAGTCGTGCTTCAAGCACTTTAGAGTCAATCTTTCCACCTTCGTACAAAGGCATACTAAAATTTAAACCAACAGATGCATCAAACTTATCTTGATCAAATGCATCTTCACCAAAGGTTGAACTACCCGAATGTTTAGCAAATAGATTAAGTGTGGGTGATTTTGCCGCACGTTCAATATCAATGGTTTTTTGGGCAACGTTAATTGCGTGTTGTGCCACGATAACTTGTGGGCTATTTTTAATCGCCGTTTTCTCCCATGCATCTATGCTGTTAGGCTTTGGGGTTATTAATGGAATATTGCCCGAAGCGCCATTTAATTTTTTATAGTATTTAGTGGTAATCGCTTTTAATGATTCACGAGCAACATCAATTAGCTGCTGAGCAACAACAACTTGTGCATTGGTTAAATCATAACGAGCCTGTGCTTCTTTAACATCTGTAATAGCAGAACGCCCAGCGTCAAAATAGGCTTTTACCTGATTAAGCTGACGACCTATCGCCGTTCTTTCTGCTTTTCTAAATGCAAGTGTTTCTTCTGCATTTAAGAATTGAAAATAAGCATCTGCGACTCGAATGATCAAGTTCTGTTTATCAATTTCTAAACTGGCTTTTGCTTGTAAGATTGACGCATCAACTTGAGAAACTTGAGCATCAAGTTGCTTGTTGATTAAAGGTTTACTTAATGACAAATTATAACCAAGATTTAAAAATGCACTCTTATCTTCACCACGTAGTGTGCGTCCTTGATATTGCAGGTTGTAACTAGTATTTGCACCCAAATCAACACGTGGTTTTAATGCAGACATAATTTGAGGCTTTTTCTCAAGCGTTGCTAGATAATTGGTTTTACTTATTTTTAGTTGCAGGTCATTTTTCTTTGCGTGCTGATAAACCTGCAATAGGTTTTCTGCTTGAACAGAGCTGGCCACTAGGCAACTCAGTGTAATTATTGTGCTTCCTACTTTTGTAGATAATGACATAGGTCACTCCATTTATTATTTATTGCTTCATCTAACTTAAATTATAACAAATATTAACAAACACTAATATACTGTTTTTACAATTTCCATCTATTAAATTTTCTTAGGGTCTACACTTTCTTACCTATCTGTATCGAGCATCAGTACTTTTATTCTATTTATCTCGTGATAAAAAATATCACATAAAATACGATCATTCATTGATAACTATCGGTAGTCGTACTGTAACTTTAAATCCACCCAACCCTTTTGACTGACTGAAGCATATCGAGCCATCATAGAGTTTTACTATATCATTACAAATAGCTAAACCTAAACCATGACCTTCAACAGACTCATCTAAGCGAACGCCTCGCTGTGCCAATAACTCCAATTCCTCTATAGTTTTCCCTGTACCATCATCTTCTACGATAAGGCTTATTTCTTTTTGCTTTTGATCAATATCGACAGATAACTTCACATGCGATTTAGCCCATTTATAAGCATTGTCCATCAAGTTACCTAGCAGCTCTAACATATCTTCACGATCACCAAATAATTTAACCGCCTTATTAATATTTAAGCTTACTTTCAAATTTTGTTTTTGATGGGCTTGCTTCAATACATCAATGAGCGTTGCTAGCTCTTCACGAGGGTCAAAGCGTTGCGTGGTATTACCCAAACCCGCTAGACGCGCACGTTTTAATTCTCTATCAGTAAGTTGGCGGATTCGTTCTGCTTGGCGTTTAGCTTGTTCTAAGCCCTGCTCAGCTTCATCACTATCTAATTGCTGCATCAATAAACTGAGTGGTGTTTTTAGTGCATGAGCAAGATTACCCAATGAATTACGCGAGCGCTCCATACGTTGTTGCATCAGCGATAAACTACGGTTGAATTCTTTAACCAAAGGATATATCTCGGTAGGCACATCTTCGGATAATTGCTTTCTTTTACCCAGTTCAATTTGCTGAATTTCTTGGCGTGACTTATCAAGGTGCTTAAATAAGCGTCGAATCACAAAACGCTGCAGTGCTAAAATTAGGAAAAATCCAACCACTCCAATAATAATAAAAAGTAATGAGAAATATTGCCGATTTTTCATTAATAGGCTCATATCTTCAGCGATGGAAATGGTCATATTCTGTCCATTTTTACTATAGGCTTTGGTCCAAACAATAAGATGCTGTTCCTTAGGACCCATTACATCATGTACAACGGTTGCCATACCGTGCTTCAAATCAGAATCGATCGGAGTTCGTAGCTTTTCATTTTGCAGCGACGGAGAATAGAGAGCATTAATATCTCTATTAAATTTAATTGCATAATAGTGCCCAGAATCTGGGGTATTGTAAACAGGGTTGATTCTCCCCTGCCTCACTCTCGGATTTTGAATACTAGTATCCAAGGTGTCTAATAGCCTCTCTGCATCAAGCTCTAAACGTGATGTTACAAATTCTTCTAATAAACTTCGTGTAGATAAATTAGCAACAATTACCAAGCCCAGTAAAATTAATAACAAGACAATTGCAAGACTGGTTTGTAATTGGCGCTCTAGCGACTTCATGTTTGTTTACTTTATGCCCTTTGTAATATCAACAATGTCAGCAAAAATATAACCCTGTCCTCTTTTAGTAACGATACGTCCTTTGCCAATTTTTAAACGTAAATGGCGCACATAAACTTCTATTAAATTACTATCTTTATCAAAGCCTTGGTCATAAACATGCTCGGTTAAGCGTGTCTTAGTTAGAACCTTATGGGGGTTAAGCATAAAATAACGCAGTAAGCGGAATTCTGTACCTGTAAGTTCAATGGGCTCACCCCCATTGATAGAAACGTGTTGGCGTTCTTCATCCAAGACCAAACCATTACTTTTAAAGTTATTACCGACCATATTATTATTGCGACGCACTAACGCTAAAATACGCACTAACAATTCTTCAACATGAAAAGGTTTGCCCAAATAATCATCAGCGCCCGCTTTAAAACCATCAACACGTTCGTGCCAAGCATCGCGCGCCGTTAACACAATCACAGGGACCTTATTATCACGTTGTCGCCAATTTTTAAGAACCTCTAAACCTGGGCGCTGAGGCAAACCCAAATCAAGGATAATAGCATCGTAGGGCTCTTCATCACCCATGAATTCAGCATCCACACCATTATCTGCCACATCAACGGCGAAACCTTCTTTACTTAATTGCTGTTGTAAACTTTGGCTCAGCTCAACATCATCTTCAACTAATAACAATCTCATAAGATGACAATATACAACATAGATGAATTGAAGCTGAAAAATAAATATTTATTCTAAATTAACATTTTCAGTTTCATTTAAGGTTTCTACATTAATATACGCCTGATAAATAATTAACTAACTAGGAGACACAATGAAAAATCTTAAAACAATATTAATTTCAACCCTACTATTATCCCAAGTAGCATTTGCTGACAATAATAAACATGAAGAGGGCGAAAAGCTCTATAAGACTAATTGTGCCGTATGTCACGGTACTACAGGCGGAATGGATACAAGCAAGCGAATAGCTCCTCCTGTTATTGCAATAAGAATGCATTACATTAAAACATACTCAGATGAAGATTCATTTGTAACAGCTGTTTCAGAATGGGTTGAAAAACCAGAAGAGGAAAGAAGTATGATGCGCGGGGCTATTCGTAAGTTTAACCTCATGCCTGCTATCTCTATACCAAAAGAAGACGCTGAAAAAATTGCAGCTTACATCTATGCTGGCGATTTAGAAAGCCCTGAAGGCTACCAAAAACATTATGAAGAAAAGCATGGTAAAAAAAGCAAGAAAAATATGGAATAACTACTCGACTGTGAAAAATGAATTTATCCTCACACAGAGCTGACCTCTTGCTTAGCTCTGTGGATTAGGCAATGCTTGTACGAGCCTTCAGCCTTCAAGTATCCATTATTCAAATCATATGTTTTACAAAAGATCATTCAGCTCAGGTAATGCCCCAGATATTCCTACTTTACTCGTAGTTGATTTTGCATCGCCGCCCTCTTTACCTTTAAAGTTAAGCATCCATTCAAGATTATTTTTAGAGGTTGCATAATCAAGAGCATCTTCGCGTGATATCTTGCCTTTCTTGTACAGTTCAGCAAGTGATTGATCAAAAGTATGCATACCATCGACCGCACCTTTTTCAATGATAGCTTTAAGGTCTTGGAAGTTACCTTTTCGAATAACTTCTGAAGTGAAAGGCGTGTTTACCAATACTTCCGTCGCTAGAGCATAACGCCCATCAGAACCTTTAACTAAACGCTGAGCGATAATTGCTGAAAGGTTTAACGACAAGTCCATTAATACACGACCTTTTTGCTCAGATGGTAATAGATAGATTAAACGCTCTAAAGCCTGAATTGTATTAGTTGCGTGTAGCGTACTGATGACCAGATGACCTGTATCTGCAAAACCCATCGCTGCATCTACAGTTGCCGTGCTTCGAATTTCTCCAACCATAATTACATCAGGCGCTTCTCGCATTGCTTCTCGCATTGCATTCTCGTATGAGAGTGTATCAAACCCCACTTCACGTTGACCTATGATTGATTTATCGTGACGGTAGGTGAATTCGATAGGATCTTCAATGGTTAAGATATGTCCAGCATGACGCTGATTCCTGTACTGAATCAACGATGCCATTGAGGTTGATTTACCTGCGCCTGTCGAGCCGACAAAAAGGAATAAACCTTCTTTTTTCATTACTAATTCTTTTAATACTTCAGGCAAGCCTAAATCTTCCGGTGCCTTAATGTCAGAACGAACATAACGAATTACCATCGAGACTTCACCTCGTTGGAAATAGACATTCACGCGAAAACGTCCTAAATCTTTTACCGAAACACCTTTATTCATTTCTTTGGTACGGCGAAATACAGTCCATTCTTTATCAGACATTAGCTCTTTTGCAAAAGCTGCAATCACTCCGGGCATTAACTTATTTTTCGAGATTGCCTCTAATTCGCCCATTACTTTTATTGTGGCATGAGCACCTGTGGTTAGAAAAATGTCAGATGCTTCGCGCTTAACCATGGCTTCGAGGTAGGGTATTATTTTCATTATCTTCTCGTTATATTTTTTATATGTTATTTATGGGTGATACTTTTACATTAAAATCATATCTTTCGTGTAAAGGTTTATTATTTAAAGTTTTGGCACATATTCATCTAAGCTTTCCATTGCCAAATCCCCCGTACCTTTAAAGAAATCACCTTTCTTAGCTTGCTTACTGTGAAGTTTTAGTTGTAAACGCAAGTCATTAACCGAGTCAGCATTTCGTAGGCCTTCTTTTACTGAGATCATCTTTGCATCAATTAAGCGGAATAGTGCTTGGTCAAAAGTACACATACCAAGTTGGTTTGATTTAGCAATTAGCTCTTTAATGGCAGGAACATCACCATTTTGGATTAGGTCTGCCATCATTGGTGTGTTTAGCATGACTTCTACCGCTGGTAAACGTCCATCATCTTTAATCTTTCTTACTAGACGCTGTGAAATGACACCTTTCAAGTTTAAAGATAAATCCATTAATAATTGATCACGACGTTCTTCAGGGAAGAAGTTAATAATACGATCTAAAGCTTGATTGGTACTATTTGCGTGTAATGTAGTTAAACAAAGATGGCCAGTTTCCGCATAAGCAATGGCATATTCCATTGTTTCTCTATCACGCACCTCACCCAATAAAATAACATCAGGAGCTTGTCGCAATGTGTTTTTCATCGCGATTGAA
>Ga0256839_1004431_pt1 | contig 13715 bp, 10 predicted proteins | sample 354166metaG_FD_185968 | JGI IMG/M metagenome (GOLD analysis project Ga0256839, IMG submission 185968) | Hydrothermal vent microbial communities from Mid Atlantic Ridge, Atlantic Ocean - 354-166 | ecosystem: Environmental > Aquatic > Marine > Hydrothermal vents | place: Atlantic Ocean: Mid... | reverse complement strand
ATCAAAAATTACTTAACCTCTCACTGAGCATGAAACGAAGAAAATGGATTGAGGGAATATGGAATGAATCCCAGAATTTTAGCTGGCCTTTTGTGCCAACCTAATTCTCTAATGACAATTCCGGGTTGAATACAAACTATTCCCGTTAACCCGAACTATTCATAAAAATCATGAATAGTTCGGGTTAGTCAACAAAAAACGGGGCTAAAACCATAGCTTTAGCCCCGTAAATTACCTTATTGGGTATTATGGCCCGCCCTTTTACGCCTCGCCCACGGCACCGCCAAAATTCATCGGGAACTTGGGCGCGCCATCGGTTTGTTTGATTGGCCCGTGTACAGCTTCGTACTTGCTGATGTTTTCACTCAGGGCGGCCAGCAGCCGCTTGGCATGCTCTGGGGTGATAACCACCCGCGACTTAACCTTGGCCTTGGGCACACCCGGCATTAAGCGAATGAAATCGATCACAAACTCGCTGTTGGAGTGGGCAATCATGGCCAGGTTGGCATATACCCCCTCAGCTACCTCTTCGGTTAACTCTATGTTAATCTGATTTTGCGGAGGGTGTTGTTCATCTTGTTTCGACATGGCTATTCGGCTTGGATTTGTTCATTTTCGGCCACTTCTTCGGGAGCATTAAGCAGGGCTTCGTACTCCTCTTTATTGGCTACAATCAGGTTATCAAACTGACGCTGACCGGTTCCGGCCGGAATCAGATGACCGACAATTACATTTTCCTTCAGGCCGTTCAGGGTATCGCGCTTACCCCGGATAGAGGCTTCGCTAAGCACCTTGGTGGTTTCCTGGAAGGAAGCAGCCGAAATAAAGCTTTCGGTACCGAGTGAGGCCGCGGTAATACCCTGCAACATTGGCCGCGATACCGCAGGCTGGGCCTCACGGGTCTGCACAATTTTCAGGTCTTTACGCCTAAGTACAGAGTTTTCATCACGTAACTGCCGTGAATCAATAATTTGGCCCGGCTTGAAGTTCTCCGAGTCACCGGCATCGGTAACCACAAGTTTCTCCAGGATGATGTCATTTTCTTCCCTGAAAACAAACTTATCTACCATTTGATTCGGCAGGAAAGAGGTGTCTCCGGAGTCAACCACCCATACTTTAAGCATCATCTGGCTAACAATTGCCTCAATATGCTTATCGTTGATTTTCACTCCTTGCAGACGGTAAACTTCCTGGATTTCATCCACCAGGTACTCCTGTACTGCGGTCGGGCCTTTAATCGACAGGATATCGGCCGGGGTAATGGCCCCGTCTGACAGCGGTGTGCCGGCCCGGACAAAGTCGTTATCCTGTACCAGGATGTGTTTCGACAGCGACACCAGGTAACGCATCTTCACCCCGTCTTTCGACTCGATGAAAATCTCACGGTTGCCCCGTTTGATGCCACCATAGGTTACTACCCCGTCAATCTCACTAACCACAGCCGGGTTAGAGGGGTTACGGGCTTCAAACAGCTCGGTAACCCTGGGCAGGCCACCGGTAATATCACGCGATTTACCCATAGCCCGTGGTATCTTGGCCATTACCTGGCCGGCCCGTACCTTATCGCCCTCATCTACCGCGAGGTGGGCGCCAACCGGCATGTTATAGCCTTTGGTCTGGTCCTTGCCGTTGATGATAATAGAAGGGTTTTTGGTTTTATCCTTGGTATCGATAATCACCTTTTCACGGTGGCCGGTTTGTTCGTCAGATTCTTCTTTGAAGGTAACATTTTCAATAATGGCTTCAAATTCAATCTTACCGTCAAATTCGGACAAAATCACGGCATTATAGGGATCCCAGTGGCAAAGCTGGTCGCCTTTTTTCACTTTGGCGCCATTCTTAACATTCATTATAGCACCATAAGGCACGTGGTTGGTCATCAAGACCACTTTGGTCTTCGGCTCAATTATCTTGATCTCACCCGAGCGCCCCATAACTACCGTTTGCTTTTCGCCATCGGCATCTACAGTATCCAGCACCCGCATACCATCATATTCTATCACCCCGTCAAACTTAGCTGCTATCTGGGCTTCTACGGCAATATTGGAAGCCGTACCACCTACGTGGAAAGTACGCAGGGTAAGCTGGGTGCCCGGTTCTCCGATAGACTGGGCGGCAATTACCCCCACAGCCTCGCCTACCGACACCATATTGCCGGTAGCCAGGTTACGGCCATAGCATTTGGCACAGCCTCCGCGCTTGGTTTCACAGGTAAGCATAGAGCGGATTTCCACCTCTTCAATACTGGTTTCATCAATGCGTTTGGCAATGCTCTCGGTAATCTCATCGCCCGACTCACAAATAAGCTCGTTGGTAAGCGGGTCGTATATATCATGGACGCTCACACGGCCAAGGATACGCTCAGAGAGGGCTTCCACAATTTCCTCATTGTCTTTCAACGGGCGGACGACAATGCCCCGCAGGGTGCCGCAATCTTCTTCGTTGATTACCAGGTCCTGGGCTACATCTACCAGCCTGCGGGTAAGGTAACCGGCATCCGCAGTTTTAAGGGCGGTATCGGCCAATCCCTTACGGGCACCGTGGGTAGAGATAAAGTATTCAAGTACATCCAGGCCTTCTTTAAAGTTAGAAAGGATGGGGTTCTCAATAATAGAGCCTACCGAGCCGGCAATATTTTTTTGCGGCTTGGCCATCAGGCCCCGCATACCCCCCAACTGGCGGATCTGCTCGCGTGAACCCCGGGCACCGGAGTGCATCATCATATAAATAGAGTTAAACCCTTGCTGGTCTTCTTCAAGTTGTTGCATCAGGGTGTTGGTAAGCTGGGAGTTAATCCTGGTCCAGATATCAATTACCTGATTGTAACGTTCGTTATCGGTGATCAGGCCCATATAGTAGTTGTTCCATACGGCATCAACTTCTTCTTTCGCCTGGGCTACCAGCTCTTCTTTCTCTTTCGGCACCATTACATCGTTCAATCCCATAGACAGGCCACCTTTATAGGCCGACTGGAAACCGAGGTCTTTGATGTCGTCAAGGAACAAGGCGGTCCTGGCCATACCTGATATCTTCAGGATTTTGGCAATCACCTTCTGTAATTCCTTCTTGGTCAGCAGCTTGTTAATGAAGCCAACTTCTTCGGGCACATGCTGGTTGAACAGCACACGGCCGGCCACCGTTTCTACTACCTGCATACTTAGCTCGCCCGTACCCTCATCGCGCACATTAACCCTAACCTTAATATTGGCATGTTTTGACAACCTGCCCTCGTTAATGGCGATAATTACTTCATCGGCCGAGTAGAAGGTCATGCCTTCGCCCATAACCGGGTTTTCTTTGGTGCCCTTACGGCCCTTGGTTACATAATACAAGCCCAACACCATGTCTTGCGAAGGCACGGTTATAGGCGCCCCGTTGGCCGGGTTCAGGATATTATGCGAGGAGAGCATCAATAAAGAAGCTTCCAGAATGGCCTCATGACCAAGGGGTACGTGCACCGCCATCTGGTCTCCGTCAAAGTCGGCATTAAAGGCCGTACATACCAACGGGTGCAATTGAATGGCCTTGCCTTCAATCAGTTTCGGCTGGAAAGCCTGAATACCCAGCCGGTGCAGGGTTGGCGCGCGGTTAAGGAGTACCGGGTGTCCTTTGAGGACATTCTCCAGGATGTCCCAGATGACCGGATCTTTGCGGTCAACAATTTTCTTGGCTGATTTTACGGTTTTTACAATACCCCTTTCAATCAATTTCCTGATGACAAAAGGCTTGAATAACTCGGCAGCCATATCTTTTGGCAAGCCGCACTCATGCAGTTTAAGCTCAGGGCCAACCACAATCACGGAACGGCCGGAATAATCAACCCGTTTACCCAACAGGTTCTGGCGGAAACGGCCTTGTTTACCTTTAAGCATATCGCTTAATGATTTCAGTGCCCGGTTACCATCGGCCCTCACGGCATTTACTTTTCTGGAGTTATCGAAGAGCGAATCAACCGCCTCCTGCAACATTCTTTTTTCATTCCGCAGAATCACTTCCGGGGCTTTGATGTCCATCAACCGCTTCAGGCGGTTGTTGCGGATAATCACCCTGCGGTACAGGTCGTTAAGGTCGGAAGTAGCAAACCGGCCACCATCAAGCGGCACCAGGGGGCGTAATTCCGGGGGAATAACCGGCACCATACGGATTACCATCCAGTTAGGTTGGTTTTCGATACGCGTACGGGCATCACGGAAAGCCTCTACTACCTTCAGGCGTTTTAAAGCCTCGGCCTTACGTTGCTGTGAGGTATCGGTAGCGGCCTGGTGGCGGAGGGCATACGACAGCTCGTCCAGGTTGATCCTGGCAAGCAGCATTTCCACGCCTTCGGCACCCATTTTGGCAATAAACTTATTGGGGTCGCTGTCATCCAGAAGTTGGTTTTCCCGCGGCAGTTTATCGAGGATGTCTAAGTATTCATCTTCGGTAAGGAAGTCCATCTGTGAAATGCCGTCCTCCTCTTTGATACCCGGTTGCACCACAATGTAGCGCTCGTAATAAATAATCTGGTCGAGCTTCTTGGTAGGCAGCCCCAGCAGGTAACCTATTTTGTTGGGCAACGACTTAAAGTACCAGATATGCGCCACCGGCACTACCAGTTCGATATGGCCCATACGCTCTCTGCGCACCTTCTTTTCGGTAACTTCTACCCCGCAGCGGTCGCAAATAATTCCTTTGTAGCGAATACGCTTGTACTTACCACAATGACATTCCCAATCTTTTACCGGGCCAAATATCCGTTCACAGAATAACCCGCCCATTTCAGGCTTGTAGGTTCTGTAGTTAATGGTTTCCGGTTGTGTTACCTCACCATGCGAAGCTTCCAGGATTGATTCCGGAGAGGCCAGGCTGATGGTAACGGTGGAAAAATCGGTGTTTATTTTTTTATTTTTTCTGAATGACATATTCTCTGCAAATTATTTGAGCTGATTATTCAAGGGTGATTTCAAGGGCCAGGCCGCGCAATTCATGAATCAATACATTAAAAGACTCGGGAATATTGGGTTTGTGCATATTTTCACCTTTTACAATGGCCTCATAGGCTTTTGCTCTGCCTATCACGTCATCTGACTTGATCGTAAGTATTTCCTGCAGTACGTGGGCGGCACCAAAGGCTTCCAGGGCCCACACTTCCATTTCGCCAAATCGCTGGCCGCCAAACTGGGCTTTACCCCCGAGCGGCTGCTGGGTAATCAGGGAATACGGACCAATTGACCTGGCGTGCATCTTATCATCTACAAGGTGGCCCAGCTTAAGCATATAAATTACGCCAACGGTAATCGGTTGGTCGAATTTATCCCCGGTAAGGCCGTCATACAGGTAGGTGCGGCCATATTCAGGCAGCTTGGCTTCTTTAAGTTCGGCCGCTACCTGTTCCATTGTGGCACCATCGAAAATCGGGGTAGCGTATTTACGTCCGAGTTTCAGGCCGGCCCAGCCAAGAACAGTTTCATAAATCTGTCCCAGGTTCATTCGCGAAGGTACACCCAGGGGGTTCAAGACAATATCCATGGGTGTGCCGTCTTCAAGGAAGGGCATATCCTCTTCACGCACAATTTTGGCTACCACACCTTTGTTACCGTGACGGCCAGCCATTTTATCGCCTACTTTCAGCTTACGCTTCTTGGCAATATATACTTTAGCCAGCTTAACAATACCGGCCGGCAGTTCATCGCCTACTTCGAGGATAAACCTTTCGCGCTTAAACTCACCGGTGATTTCGTTTCTGCGGGCCACGTAATTCTTAACCAGGGTTACAATTTGCGCGTTAATTTTGTCATCTTTGGTCCAGTTATCCAGGGCCACGTCTGAAATAAGGTTCACTTCCTCCGGCACCGCATAGGTGCTTTCATCGCGATAAATATTCTTTTCCGGGAACAAGTTGGCCTCAATTACCTTGGCGGTAAACTTGGTGCCCTTGCTGATGAGTTCATCACCGAATTTATGGGTGATGCCTTCACAGGTTTTCCCCTGCAACAGCTTGGCCAGTTTGTCAATCATCTCTGCCCTTACGGCCAGCAAATCCTGGCCATATTTGCGTTTGAGGTTATCTACTTCTTTCTTCGCCCTGGCCCGCAGGTCTTTGTCTTTCTTAGGGCGCGAGAACAGCTTGGTTTCGATAACCACACCGCGCAATGAGGGAGGCGCTTTTAACGAAGCATCTTTAACATCCCCGGCCTTATCGCCAAATATAGCCCGCAGCAGTTTCTCTTCCGGAGTGGGGTCGGTTTCGCCTTTGGGGGTAATCTTACCAATCAGGATATCGCCTTCCTTAACCTCGGCCCCTACGCGGATGATACCATTTTCATCCAGGTTCTTTACGGCCTCTTCGCTAACATTGGGGATTTCCGAAGTAAGTTCTTCTTCCCCACGCTTGGTATCCCGCACTTCCAGGTCATACTCATCGATGTGGATTGAGGTAAAGACATCATCCCGTACTACACGCTCGGAAATAACGATGGCATCTTCAAAGTTATACCCCTGCCATGGCATAAAGGCTACCTTGAGGTTACGGCCTAAGGCCAGCTCACCGCCCTGAGTGGCATAGCCCTCGCACAGGGGCTGCCCGGCTTTTACCTTATCGCCTTTCTTAACGATAGGGTTCAGGTTTATACAGGTATCCTGGTTGGTCCTTCTGAACTTCACCAGGTTATAGGATTTGGTTTCCCCGTGGAAGCTGGTCAACAGTTCTTCCGGGGTCATATCGTATTTTACCTCAATACGGGTGGCATCCACATAGGTTACTTCACCGTCTTTTTCGGCCAATATCAAGGCCCTGGAGTCAAGGGCTATGCGTTCTTCCAGGCCGGTACCCACAATAGGCGCCTCGGGCCGTAATAACGGCACTGCCTGACGCTGCATGTTCGAGCCCATGAGGGCACGGTTGGCGTCATCGTGCTCAAGGAAAGGGATCATAGAGGCAGCCACCGACACAATCTGGTTCGGGGCCACATCCATATAGGTGGTTTTGTCCGGCTCTACCAGGGGGAAATCCCCTTCAAACCTGGCCTTAATCTTGTCATTAACAAATTTACCTTTGTCGTCAAGCGGGGCATTGGCCTGGGCAATATTATGGGTGTCCTCCTCTTCAGCGGTAAGGTAAACAATATCGCTCGGCTTCATGCCTACGATACCGCTTTCCTTCACCTTGCGGTAAGGGGTTTCGATAAAGCCCATATTGTTTACTTTGGCATACACACACAGCGAAGAGATCAACCCGATATTCGGTCCTTCCGGGGTTTCAATGGTACACAACCGGCCGTAGTGGGTATAGTGCACGTCCCGTACCTCAAACCCGGCCCGCTCCCGTGAAAGACCGCCCGGCCCGAGGGCCGACATCCTGCGCTTATGGGTAATCTCAGCCAGGGGGTTGGTCTGGTCCATAAACTGCGAAAGTTGGTTGGTACCAAAGAAAGAGTTGATAACCGAAGACAAGGTACGGGCATTGATCAGTTCTACCGGTTTAAAGTCTTCGTTATCGCGCACGTTCATGCGTTCCTTAATGGTACGCGCCATTCGCGACAGGCCTACACCAAACTGGTTGTACAATTGTTCGCCAACCGTTCGCACCCTACGGTTGCTCAGGTGGTCGATATCATCCACCACGGCTTTCGAGTTAATCAGGCCGATCAGGTATTTGATGATTTCAATAATATCTTCGGTAGTCAGCACCCGCTTATCCAGGCCGATATCCAGCTTCAGCTTACGGTTAATACGGTAGCGGCCAACTTCGGCCAGGTCGTAGCGTTTGTCGCTGAAGAACAGGCTCTGAATCAGGTCGCGGGCGGTGGTTTCATCCGGGGCCTCTGTGTTGCGCAGCAGGCGGTAGATTTGCTCAACGGCTTCTTTTGCCGAGTTGGAATTGTCCTTGGCCAGGGTATTGAAGATAATGGTGTAATCGGTTACCCTGACATCGTCTTTGTGCAGGATAATTGACTTGACACCACTTTCCAGAATAATCGGCAGGTCATCGGCCTCGAGGATATGGTCGCGCTCCAGCAGTACTTCATGGCGGTCAATAGACACCACTTCCCCGGTATCCTCATCCACAAAGTCTTCCGTCCAGGTGCGCAGTACCCGGGCCGCCAGCTTGCGGCCAATGACCTTTTTCAGGTTGGTTTTGGTGGCCTCCACCTCTTCAGACAAGCCAAACAGGTCGAGGATATCTTTATCGGTACCGTAGCCGATTGAGCGCAGCAGGGTAGTTACCGGGAACTTCTTTTTACGGTCGATGTAAGCATACATAACGTTGTTTACATCGGTGGCAAACTCAATCCAGGAGCCCTTGAAAGGGATAATTCTGGCCGAGTACAGCTTGGTGCCGTTGGTATGCTTACTTTGGGCAAAGAATACCCCGGGCGAGCGGTGCAACTGCGACACAATTACCCGCTCGGCACCATTGATTACAAACGACCCTTTGTCGGTCATGTAAGGGATGTTGCCCAGGAATACCTCCTGCTCAATGGTTTCAAAATCTTCGTTTTCCTCATCGTTGCACGACAGCCTGAGCTTGGCTTTCAGCGGTACGGAATAGGTAAGTCCCCTATCAATACATTCATCTACCGAATATTTTGGCGGATCAACCAGATAGTCAACAAATTCTAATAAAAAGATATCTCTTGAGTCGGAGATGGGAAAATTATCTGAAAATACTTTGTACAGGCCTTCATTCTCTCTTTTTTCAGGCGGGGTTTCCAACTGAAAGAAGTCTTTGAATGATTGCAACTGGACATCGAGAAAATCAGGGTAATCGATAACTTTTTTAATGGATGAAAAGTTAATGCGATTGTTTGGATTTGCTTTTGCCAAAACTTTATTTCTTTAAAGTTTATAAATAAATGCAGCCGGGCTGCGGTATAACGTTTGCTTGCGCTTAAATTAGCATAAACAGGAAAAGCCCCCGATCCCAGTTATGGTGGGACAGGGGCCTGAAATCATAGGTCTAAACCTAAGGGCCACAAAGGCTTACTTCAACTCTACTTCCGCCCCAGCTTCTTCAAGCTGTTTCTTCAGGCCTTCTGCTTCGTCTTTGCTTACGCCTTCTTTTACAGCCTTAGGAGCGCTATCTACCACTTCTTTAGCTTCTTTCAGTCCAAGACCTGTTAATTCTTTAACCAGTTTAACTACGGCTAACTTGGCTCCGCCCGGGGCTTTCAGGATTACGTCAAAAGAGGTTTTCTCTTCTGCACCACCTTCATCGCCACCCGCAGCACCGGCAACCATTACCGGAGCGGCTGCCGCAGCAGGCTCAATGCCATGCTCCTCCTTGAGGATTTCAGCTAGTTCGTTTACTTCTTTCACAGTTAGGTTAACCAACTGATCTGCGAATGCTTTTAAATCTGCCATTTTTTAAATTGTAATTTAAATTCGGTTTAACTCTTTTTTATTGTTCACGTTCAGACAAGGTCTTTACTAAGCCTGCCAGGGTATTGCCGCCACTTTGCAGGGCAGCGATAACATTCTTGGCAGGTGACTGAAGAAGGCCAATGACTTCGCCAATGAGCTCATTTTTAGATTTGAGTTCACTGAGCATTTTCAAATGTTCTTCACCTATGAAAAGATCGTGGTCGATGGAAGCGCCTTTTAACATAGGTTTGTCATCCGACATGCCTGATTTCCGGTATTTTCTTATCACCTTAGCCGGTGTATTTGCCGCCTCTTTAGAAAAGATAATGCCCGAAAAGCCTTTTAATACAGTTTCGGTAAATTCCGTATAATCTGCATCAAGTTTCTCTAACGCCTTTTGAATCAGGGTATTTTTATACACCCCGTATTCTATACCGGCTTCGAAACATAATTTTCTGAAAGCATTGATTTGCTCTACCGTCAGGCCTGAGGCATCGGTAATATAAAAATTACTGTTCTCCGCAAACTTGCTGGTAAGCTCCTCTATTACTAATCCTTTTTCCTCTCTAGTCATGATTATAGTCCTGCTATTGAGCTTTTGTCAAGTTTGATGCCGGGGCCCATGGTACTTGACAAGCTGATACTTTTAAAATAGGTTCCTTTGGCTGAGGAAGGCTTCAGCTTATTAATGGTGTGCAGCACTTCTTCAGCATTTTCTTTGATTTTTTCCGGTTCGAACGAGGCTTTGGCCACGCTGGCATGAATGATACCAAACTTATCCACTTTGAAATCGATTTTACCGGCTTTCACTTCGGTAACCGCCTTGCCTACCTCAAGGGTAACCGTACCGGATTTAGGGTTAGGCATCAGGCCGCGGGGGCCAAGTACCCGGCCCAGCTTACCAACCTTGGCCATTACCGTAGGCATGGTAATAATCACGTCAATGTCGGTCCAGCCGCCTTCGATTTTTTTAATATACTCATCCAGGCCTACATAATCGGCCCCGGCATCTTTGGCTTCCTGCTCTTTATCGGGGGTACACAGCACCAGCACTTTGGTATCTTTACCGGTACCGTGGGGCAGGGTGGCTACACCGCGCACCATTTGATCGGCCTTTTTAGGGTCAACCCCAAGGCGTACGTCCAGGTCGATCGATTCGTCAAAATTTGCCGTGCTTACCTCTTTTATCAGGGCAGCAGCCTCGGCCAAAGAATATTCTTTGCCTGCTTCAATTTTTTCGTTCGCTGCCTTGCGTTTCTTTGTTAATCTTGCCATCGTTTACTTCTTAGTTAGCCCAGGGAGCTGTGCCTTTTACATTAATACCCATACTGCGTGCCGTACCGGCTACCATTTTCATGGCCGACTCAATGGTAAAAGCATTAAGGTCGGGCATCTTGGTTTCGGCAATGGTCTTGATCTGGTCCCAGGTTACCGAACCTACCTTATCGCGGTTTGGTTCTGCTGAGCCTTTCTTTTTCTTGGCTGCTTCGAGGATCATTACCGGTGCCGGTGGGGTTTTAATCACAAAGTCGAACGACTTGTCGGTATAGATGGTTACCAAAACCGGCAACACCTGACCTTGTTTATCCTGGGTTCTGGCATTAAACTGCTTACAGAAGTCCATGATATTCAAGCCTTTACTACCCAATGCCGGGCCTACCGGAGGTGAAGGGTTAGCTGCACCGCCCCTGATCTGTAATTTAAGATATCCGCTTATCTCCTTAGCCATTTTTCTAATCTTCTTTTTCTACTTGCATATAGTTTAGCTCAACCGGGGTGTTTCTGCCGAAAATTTTCACCATCACATTAAGCTTTTTACGTTCTTCAAAAACTTCTTCTATTGTACCGGTAAAACCACTGAACGGGCCGTCCATTACTTTTATGGTTTCGCCTACAATAAAAGGCGTATCGAGTTTGGCTTCCAGGTCGTCCACCTCTTCCACCTTACCCATGATGCGGTTAATTTCTTTTTCCCGCAGCGGCACCGGTACTTTAGAGGTACCCGCCCCGTCTCCGAGGAAACCAATTACCCCGGGGATAGAGGTAACCACATGTTTGGCTTCACCATGGTTAAGGTCGGCCTGCACCAGTACATACCCCGGGAAAAAGTTACGCTCACGTACCCTTTTCTTGCCATTGCGCATTTCATATACCTTCTCGGAAGGAATAAGTATCTGCGTTATATACTCCTGTAATTTCTCACGCTCCACTTCCGTTTCCAGGTAAGATTTAATTTTCTTTTCCTGGCCGCTGACCACCCTTATTACATACCATTTCAACGCCTCACTCATAACCGCTCCCATCTAAAATGCCCCATAGAACCACGACAAGGCATTATCAAATGCAAAGTCAAAAATACCAATCATCACTGCGAAAATAACCGAAGCCACCAACACCAGTACCGAGCTGCTCTGTAAGTCTTTGTACTTGGGCCATGAGACTTTATCTCTCATTTCCACAACTGATTCCTTTATAAATGCTACTAACTTTTGCATTGACTCTATGAGTTTAATGTTTGCACGGGTGGAGAGACTCGAACTCCCAGCCAACGGTTTTGGAGACCGCTACTCTACCAATTGAGCTACACCCGTTTAAAAGCACAACCCGAAATTGGGAGTGCAAAAATACAATTTAATTATAAATATAACAAACGCGTTCCAAAATTTTTGGAACGCGTTTGCTGTATTTTACAGAGTAGGTTTACTCGATAATTTCGGTTACCTGACCAGAACCTACCGTTCTGCCACCTTCGCGGATAGCGAAACGCAGGCCTTTCTCCATCGCAATAGCGTTAATCAAGGTTACCTCAATAGAAACGTTATCGCCCGGCATTACCATTTCAACGCCTTCCGGCAGCATGATTTCCCCGGTTACGTCTGTGGTTCTGAAGTAGAACTGCGGGCGGTACTTGTTGAAGAAAGGGGTATGACGGCCGCCTTCTTCTTTTGACAGCACATAAACCTCGGCTTTGAATTTGGTGTGCGGGGTAATAGAGCCGGGCTTACAGATGATCATACCTCTTTTGATCTCGGTTTTTTCAATACCGCGTAAAAGCAGACCAACGTTGTCACCAGCTTCTCCGCGGTCGAGGATCTTACGGAACATCTCCACCCCGGTTACAGTTGATTTAAGGTTTTCGGCCCCCATGCCAATAATATCTACCGGGTCTCCGGTGTTGATAACGCCACGCTCAATCCTGCCGGTAGCCACAGTACCACGACCGGTAATGGAGAATACATCTTCAACAGGCATCAAGAAATCTTTGTCGATAGCACGCTCAGGCAGCGGGATGTAGCTGTCAACAGCATCCATCAACTCCATTACCTTGGCTTCCCACTCAGGCTCACCGTTAAGGGCGCCAAGGGCAGAACCCTGGATAACCGGAATGTCATCCCCCGGGAAGTCATACTCAGAAAGCAGTTCCCTGATTTCCATTTCCACAAGTTCTAACAACTCAGGATCATCAACGAGGTCAACTTTGTTCATGAATACGACCAGGGCAGGTACACCTACCTGACGTGACAACAGGATGTGCTCCCGGGTTTGGGGCATCGGGCCATCGGTAGCCGCCACCACAATGATAGCGCCATCCATCTGCGCAGCACCGGTAACCATGTTTTTCACATAGTCAGCGTGACCAGGGCAGTCAACGTGGGCATAGTGCCGGTTTTCCGTCTGGTACTCGATGTGCGCGGTGTTGATGGTGATACCTCTTTCCTTTTCTTCCGGGGCGTTGTCAATGGCTGAGAAGTCTGTAACTTCTGCAAGGCCTTTGGCAGCCAACACTTTTGAAATAGCAGCGGTCAATGTGGTCTTACCATGGTCAACGTGACCGATAGTACCAATATTAACGTGCGGTTTTGAACGATCAAATTTTTCTTTAGCCATGTTTGAAAATTCTTATTTAGTTAATATTAATTAATATTCAATTATTACAATTTAAGTTATTGTCATTCCCGTAAGTCAACCAATCGTTATCGGTTAACGCTGACCCCATGAGGGGGGATTATCCCCAAAGCCCCTGCCTGCAACTGGCAGGCCTGACCTCTTTACTTACTTCATCTCTCCACCAAAGCCTCTTTTGGCTCATTTTTCGAGCCAATGAGGGGATTTGAACCCCTGACCTCTTCCTTACCAAGGAAGCGCTCTACCCCTGAGCTACATCGGCAGTATTACCTGCCTGCAACAGGCAAGGTCTGAGCGGGAGAACTGCCTGTATTGCCCCGGCAGTTTAGCGGGCCCCGAACTACCCCGCCAGAGGCAGGGGCAGGCGCGCCCAACGGTCGCTCTCCTCAACAAGTTAAATCCTTTATCCCTATCACTTCTTTTAGTGATACGTGAGCGGGAGACGAGCCTCGAACTCCCCGCCTTAT
>Ga0256839_1004430_pt1 | contig 13717 bp, 10 predicted proteins | sample 354166metaG_FD_185968 | JGI IMG/M metagenome (GOLD analysis project Ga0256839, IMG submission 185968) | Hydrothermal vent microbial communities from Mid Atlantic Ridge, Atlantic Ocean - 354-166 | ecosystem: Environmental > Aquatic > Marine > Hydrothermal vents | place: Atlantic Ocean: Mid... | reverse complement strand
AGCGCCCGAATGGAGTGCCCGCATATTGCTCTCGCAACTGATTGGCAGAGAGATTTCGCCCGATCCGGAAATTTGCGGGATTACCGCAGATTCACGCATGGTTCGGTCGGGCTTTGTCTTTGCGGCCTTGAAGGGCGAGCATTTTGATGGTGCAGATTTTATCCATGAGGCCATAGAGGCGGGGGCGGTTGCCATATTGGCTGATAAGGGTGTTTGCGCTTCGGTTCCTGTGATAGAGGCCGAGGAGCCGCGTTTGCGTCTTGCCCAATTGGCATCGCGTTTTCATGCCGGGCAACCGGATATGGTTGTCGCGGTCACCGGAACCAATGGCAAAACTTCGGTGGCCAGTTTTACCCAGCAATTATGGGCAATGCTCGGGCAAAAATCAGGATCGCTTGGCACTTTGGGGGCTTTTGCGCCCGGTTATGATTATTCCCTGCGCCACACCACACCGGATCCGGTGGAGATTCATCAGGTCTTGTCGACCATGACTGCTTTGGGCACGACCCATCTGGCCATGGAGGTTTCCTCGCACGGGCTTTCTCATTACCGCGCTGATGGGGTGCGGTTTTCCCATGCGGCGTTTTGTAATATCACGCAGGATCATCTCGATTTTCATGATAATTTTGACGATTATTTTAACGCCAAGCTTCGCCTGTTTACGCAATTACTGCCTGATGATGGGGTGGCGGTGGTCAATATGGATGGCGCGGGCGCGAACCGTGTGCGCGAGGCTGTATTGGCGCGTGGTGTTGGGCTTCTTACCACTGGCAAGGGCAATCAGGATTTATCCTTGCAGACAATCGAGCCGATAGCCCGGGGCCTGCGGGTGAAAATTGCCGCTGCCGATGATGTTTTTGATTTGATGATACCGCTATTTGGTGATTTTCAAGCGGAAAATGCTTTGCTGGCCGCAGGACTTGTTATGGCTAGCGGTTTTGTGGCGCGGGAAGTTTTGCCTTTATTGGAGAAACTGCAAGGGGCACCGGGGCGGATGCAATTGGTTGGCGAGCGGCAATTGGAAAACGGCAAGGCTAGCATTTATGTGGATTTCGCCCATACGCCGGATGCGCTGGCGCGGGCTTTGGCAGCCATTCGCCCGCATGCAAAGGCGCGTATTCATCTTGTTTTTGGCGCAGGCGGGGATCGCGATAAGGACAAGCGCCCATTGATGGGGGTAGAGGCCGCCAAAGGAGCTGATAACATTATCATTACCGATGATAATCCGCGTAAGGAAGATGCAGCGGAAATTCGTGCGCAAATACAGGCGGCCTGTCCGCAGGCGCAAAATATTGGCGATCGGCGGGTCGCCATTCGCACCGGCATAGAGGCTTTGCAGGCGGGAGATGTTCTTGTCATCGCCGGTAAAGGCCATGAATCCGGTCAGACCGTGGGGACGGTCACTATGCCTTTTAACGATGGGGTCGTTGCCAGGCAGGAATTGGAAAAAGTGGAACGGGTATGTTGAGGAGCATGATCATGAAACAGGAATTATGGACCGCCTATGAAGCGGCTGCGGCAACCGGCGGCATGTTATGCGCCAAAGGCTCGCCCAAAGATGCCGAGAATGAAATCTGGCCGGAAGAAGACTGGTCTGCCAAGGGCCTGTCGATTGATACCCGCACTTTGAGGCCCGGTGATATTTTTGTTGCCCTGAAAGAAACCCGCGATGGTCATGATTTTGTACGCTCGGCTTTTGAAAAAGGCGCGGCGGCGGCTTTGGTTTCACGCCCGCCCGAGGATATGCCGAAAAACAAGCCCTTGCTGATAGTGCCGGATACGCTTGGCGGCTTGCGCGGTCTTGCGGCGGCGGCCCGGGATCGGTGTTTTGGACAATTGATCGCGGTCACCGGTTCGGCGGGCAAAACCTCGACCAAGGAAATGCTTTATGCGGCCCTTCAAGGTAGTGGCAAGGTGCATGCGGCGGCCAGAAGTTTCAATAATCATTTTGGCGTGCCCCTGACATTGGCGGCGCTGCCGGAAGATGCGGATTTTGGCATTTTTGAAATCGGTATGAACCATAAAGGGGAAATTACCCCGCTGACGAAGCTGGTGCAGCCGCATATTGCCATCATCACCACTGTCGCGGCGGCGCATCTTGAGTTTTTCGACAGCGTTGCCGATATTGCCCGCGCCAAGGCGGAAATATTTTCCGGCCTGCGCTCTGGCGGCATTGCTATTTTGCCGCGCGATAATGAGCATTATGATCTTCTTGCAGCAGAGGCCTCTGACTATGGGGCGCGGATTGTTCGTTTTGGTCGCCATGAAAAGGCAGATTATCAATTGCTGGATTATCGGGCCGTGACGGATGGTGCCGAAATCACGGCCATGCTTGGCGGCGAGCGCGTTTCGTTTTCTCTGCGGTTGACGGGCGAGCATCAGGCCATGAATGCCCTTGCGGTCCTGGCGGCGGTGGATGCGAGCGGGGGCGACAGAGAAAAAGCCCTTGCCGGTCTTGAGAAATTTGCAGCCGTAGAGGGGCGCGGGGCGCGCTATGGGCTTACCCTCGACGGGAAATCCGTTACGCTAATTGACGAAAGCTATAACGCCAATCCGGCCAGCATGCGCGCAGCGCTTTCCAGCCTTGAGGGTTTGAAAGGCCGGCGCATAGCCGTGCTTGGCGATATGCTGGAGCTGGGAGAGGACGCGCAAGGCCTGCATCTTTCCCTGAAGCCCTTATTACAGGCCGCGAATATTGACCTTGTATTTTGTGCCGGGCCGATGATGCGGGGACTTTTCGAGACCCTGCCAAAGAATATGCAAGGCGCTTGGTCCGAGGCGGCGATTGATTTAGAGGATGCGATTTTGGCGGCTGTCAAAGCGGGGGATGTTATTATTGCCAAAGGATCGAATGCATCAAAAACCAGCGCTTTGGTAACAAAATTACGCGCCCATGAAAACAAACAAGAAAAACCCAAAGGCTAGAGGGGACCCCAGCCATGCTTTATCATATTTTTTATCCGTTGAAAGACGATTTTGCTTTGTTCAATGTCTTTCAATATATCACCTTTCGCATGGGTGGGGCGGTTATGACTTCGCTCCTTATAGCCTTTATCATCGGGCCGGGGCTGATCAACTGGATGCGACGCAAGCAGGGCAAGGGCCAACCCATTCGGGAAGATGGCCCGCAATCGCATATTATCGAGAAAAAAGGCACGCCAACCATGGGCGGGGTATTGATTCTAATCTCGCTGGTGGTTTCGGCTCTGCTTTGGGCGCGACTTGATAATGCCTATGTCTGGATCGTCCTTGGGGTAACCTTGTCTTTTGGCCTGCTTGGCTTTGTGGATGATTATTTGAAGGTCACCAAGCAAAATACAGCGGGTGTGGTCGGCAAGGGCAAGCTGGTATTCCAGTTTGCCGTAGCGCTTTTGGCGGGTTGGTTTTTTGTCCAGACCCTGAGCAATGATCCATCGGCGCCGGAAGGGCTGGCCAATTCAGTGCCATTTCCATTTTTCAAGGATTTCTGGTTGCCCCTCGGTTTTATGTTCATTCCTTTTGCTGCCTTTGTGATTGTCGGCGCATCCAATACTGTCAACCTTACCGATGGCCTTGACGGTTTGGCGATTGTGCCGGTGATGATTGCCGCGGCGAGCTATATGTTTATTGCATATCTGGTTGGCAATTCCATCAATGCGGAATATTTGCAAATTCCTTATGTGCCGGGAACTGGTGAGTTGGCGATAATTTGCGCGGCGATTGTCGGGGCGGGGCTGGGTTTTTTATGGTTCAACGCACCGCCCGCGATGATTTTTATGGGCGATACCGGATCGCTTTCTCTTGGCGGAGCGATTGGCGCTATCGCGGTTGCCACCAAACATGAAATTGTTCTTTCCATTATTGGCGGGCTGTTTGTGTTGGAAGGGCTATCGGTGATGATCCAGATTGCTTCGTTCAAACTGTTTGGCAAGCGGGTTTTTCGCATGGCGCCCATTCATCATCATTTTGAACAATTGGGCTGGAAAGAGCCGACCATTGTCATTCGCTTTTGGATTATCGCTGTCATCCTCGCCATTATCGGCCTTGGCACTTTGAAGCTGCGTTAGGAGAAATAAAATGTCACCGCTTGACCATTATGAAGGCAAAACCATTGCCCTTTATGGCGCGGATCCCGGCGGCATCGGGGCGGCGGATGCGTTGCGTCAGGCGGGGGCGAATATTTTATTATGGGATGAACGCGGCATCATTCGCGAGCAATTGGAAAAGACACCCTATCGCTGCACCCATCCCAAAAACTGGCCCTGGGACAAGGTCAGTGCGGTTTTTGCCGCAGCCTCGTCCCTGTCGCGTCTGTCCCCCAATCACCCAATCATGCGGCAGATTGCCAGCAAAGATATCGCTTTTGCCACGGTGGCGGATTTGTTCGCGCAATGTGCCGAGCCTATGCGCGCGCGGGGCAATCAGCTCATTGCCATATCCGGATCGCTTGGAAAGTCTCTTTTGGCCAGTCTCATCCGTCACATTTTGCACACTGCCGGGCGTAAGGCGGTGATTGCCGGTGAGGGGCCTGACGAGGGCTGCCGCAATTTTCTTTCCTGTCTGCCTTTGCAGAAAACGGCGATCATTACGGAATATCCCCTGCCGCTTCTGGCCAATAGTGGTCATATTCCTTGCGATATTGCCGTGATCACCAATATTTTTGCCCATGCGGTTGAACGCGAAGGTCTGCAAGGGGCCATGAAGGGCGTGCTAAACCTGCACAAGGGGCTTGCTGCCAATGGCGCTTATATAATTGGTGTTGATGGCCGCATTACCCAAGGGCTTTGCACGACATTATTGCGAGCGGGTAAAAAACTTCACGGAGAAATTATTCCTGTTTCAGGCGAGGCGACGCTTGGTCATGGCGTGTTTTCTATTGAAGGCCATGCCTATGCGGCCAGAGCCGGGAAAACATCGGAATTGGGGAATTACTCCCGCGCCAGCCATTTGCAGGGAGCAGCCCATAATGAATTGGCGGCGGCAGCGATTGCTGTCTGTCTCAAGCTTGGCCTGCAAACCCCGCAAATTATCAAGGCCTTGCACAGCTTTCCCGGCCTTTCCGGACGGGTTGAAATGCTCGCCCGCGGTGATGGCTTGCTGGCGATTGATGATAGTGCCTGCAGTGCTTTGGAAGGTGTGGTGCGGATAATTGGCGCGCTTGACCATGTCTATTGGATTGGTCACGGCGGTGCGCGCGGATGGAGTAATTTGCGCAAGGTAAAAGAGAATATTGCGGCCATTTATCTTTATGCCGGTGACCCGGAAACGGAAAGAATGATTACCGATATGGGTATTCATGTTCAAAGCTTTGATAGTCCGGCCATGGCTATTGCTGCCAGTTATTATGATGCTGAGCGCGCGCGCCTAAACGGCAAGTCAAAAACCATTCTCTTCGCGCCAGCTTGCCGTACGCGCAAAAACGCCAAGGCACGGCAGGAGTTTTTGACCTTTGTTCATCGATTAAAACAGGCGGGCGTTGCATGAGCACTATTCGCGTTACAAGATTTCAGGATCAGGTTCAGAGCCATGTCAGGGCTTTGGTGCGGGCAATTGCCCGCTGGTGGCGATCGATTGACCGGGTGTTATTCATTGCCACTGGCGCTTTGATGCTGGTGGGCATAACTTTATGTTTTGCCGCAAGTCCGGTGACAGCAACGCGCCTTGGCCTTGATGATCCTCTATATTTTGTCGAACGGCAAATGCTGTTTTTTGTTCCCTCGATTGCAATCCTGTTGGGCTTGACATTTTTACGCCCCTTGCAGGCCAAGCGCCTTGGGGTGTTGGTTTTTATGGCGGCTGCGCTGTTAATGGTGGCGGGATTGGTGTTTGGCCCGGAGATCAATGGCGCAAAACGCTGGCTGCTTGTGGGTGGTTTTTCTTTGCAGCCATCTGAGTTGATGAAGCCCGGCTTTGTGATGACCGCTGCCTGGTTATTGGCGGAAGGGGCGCGGGACAAGTCTTTCCCCGGCGGCTTGATTGCGCTGATGTTGTACGGGGTGATGAGCGTCTTGCTTTTGATGCAGCCTGATTACGGGCAATGGGGATTGTTGACGGTCATTTGGACGGTGATGTTCTTTATTGCCGGATGGAGTTGGTTATGGGTTGTCGGGCTTGGTATCGCGGCGGTTATTGCCTTGATCGCGGGTTATCAATATGCGCCCCATGTGGCGAGCCGGATTGACCGCTTTTTAAATCCCGGCATTGGCGATAATTATCAGGTGGATAAGGCGCTGGAAACCCTCGCCAATGGCGGGTTGTTTGGCAAGGATTTTTCCGGCGCCACCCAAAGCATTAAATATTCCCTGCCCGATGCCCATACGGATTATATTTTTGCGGTGGCGGGCGAAGAAGCCGGTTTCATGCTTGGGGCGTTGATTGTTGTATTATTTGCAACGCTGGTCGTGCGCAGCTTCATGCGTGCGAGCGGGCAAAGCAGTATTTTCATGCAGACAGCGATTTGTGGTTTGGGCGCTTTGATCGGGTTTCAGGCGATTATCAATATGGGGGTCAGCTTGAATCTGCTGCCCTCAAAAGGCATGACATTGCCGTTTATTTCCTATGGCGGCTCATCGTTGATAGCGTCGGCTCTGACCATCGGCTTGCTATTGTCTTTAACCCGCAAGCGCCGCCAGCACTGGACCGGGCGGGACCAATTACCATGAGCGGGCGCAAAACCATTGCATTGGCAGCAGGGGGCACGGGCGGCCATATGTTTCCGGCCCAATCTCTGGCCGAAGAAATGCGCCAGCGCGGGTGGAAAATCATTCTATTCAGCGATGAGCGCGGCCTTCGCTATGGAGAGGGTTTTCCCGCGGACGAAATTATTAAATTGAAAGCCGCAAGTCCCAGCGCCCGTGGGCTGTCGGCTAAAATATCTGCTGGCTTCATATTGCTAGGGAGTATTTTAAGAACCAAAGCGGTGCTGGCCCGGAAAAAGCCGGATGTGGTGGTCGGTTTTGGCGGCTATCCATCAGTGCCAGCGACTTTTGCGGCGCGTTTATCGGGGATTCCCTATGGGTTGCATGAACAAAATGCGGTTCTGGGCCGCGCCAATCGTTTGCTTGCGGGAAAAGCAAAATTCATTGCCCATGGCTTTGCGCGGCTTGACAAATTGCCCAAGACCAAGGCGCATATTCTCGAAACGGGCAATCCGGTGCGCGCAGCGATTGCGGCCAAAGCCGGGCAGGGCTTTAAGGCGCCGGACCATGATGCGATAATTGAAATTCTGGTTTTTGGGGGATCCCAAGGGGCAAAGCTGTTTTCTACCGTCATTCCAAAAGCGATAGCCATGCTGCCGGATGCTTTACGGGTGCGGGTAAAAATGACCCAGCAGGCCCGGGCCGAGGAAGAAGATGATCTGCGCGCTGCCTATGATAGTGCCGGTGTGGATTGCGAGATTGCGCCGTTTTTTTCTGATATGCCCGAGCGTCTGGCCAGAGCCCATCTGGTCATTGCCCGCGCCGGGGCGTCGACGGTGACAGAAATTGCCGCCATTGGCAGGCCATCGGTTCTGGTGCCGCTGGGGATTGCCATGGATGACCACCAAACCGCCAATGCCGAGGTGCTGGTCAAGGCCGGGGCAGCCAATCGCATTGGTGAGGCTGATTTTACGCCGGAAAAATTGTCCAAAATTATGGCCAATATTCTCGAACAACCCCAAAAAATCGCCGAAATGGCCATGCAGGCTCAAAAATCAGCCCCTCGCCAGGCGGCGGCAAAACTGGCAGACAGGGTTGAGCAGATTGTACAGGGTAAAAGTTGAGTTGAATATGGCAGAATGTCCTACCACCACAAGAAAGATCAAGATCCGATTGCCTTTTGGTATTGGCCTTGTGCATTTTGTCGGTATTGGCGGCATTGGCATGAGCGGGATTGCCGAGGTGATGCATAATCTTGGCTATGAGGTTAGCGGCAGCGATATTGCCGACACCGCCAATGTGCGCCGCCTGCGCGAAAAGGGGATTACCATTACCATTGGCCATCGCCCGGAAAATATCAAAGCGGCAAGCGCGGTTGTAATTTCAACCGCAATTAAAGGCGATAATCCGGAAATCGCCGCTGCAAGGGCGCGCCATATTCCGGTGGTGCGCCGTGCGGATATGCTGGCGGAGTTGATGCGCCTGAAATGGAATATCTGTATTGCCGGGACCCATGGCAAAACCACGACCACTTCCATGGTGGCGGCTTTGCTCGATGCTTGCGGGGAGGACCCGACAGTAATCAATGGCGGGGTTATCAATGCCTATGGCACCAATGCCCGCCTCGGGGAAGGTGACTGGATGGTGGTGGAAGCCGATGAAAGTGATGGCACTTTTATTCGCCTGCCGACGACCGTGGGCGTCATCACGAATATTGATCCGGAACATCTCGACCATTATGGCGAGTTTGAGAGCTTGCGCCGGTCCTTTGATCGGTTTATCGAAAATACACCCTTTTATGGCTTTGGCGTTGTCTGTCTGGATCACCCCGAAGTGCAAGCCTTGGTCGGGCGGGTGACGGATCGGCGATTGATTACTTATGGGCTTAATCCGCAAGCGGATGTTCGCGCGGAAAATATTGCCTATGGTGATTTTGGCTCGCGTTTTTCCATTTTGTTTCGCGACAAAGGCGCTGTGCAATCACGCATTGATGACATTGAACTGGCCATGCCCGGCAAGCATAATGTGCAAAACGCGCTGGCAGCGGCGATTGTTGCGCGCGAATTGGGGGCGCGTGAAGCGCAAATACGAAAAGGCTTTGCCGGTTTTGCCGGGGTCAAAAGGCGTTTTACCAAAATTGGAGAAATTGATGGCGTGACGCTGATTGATGATTATGGCCATCATCCGGTGGAAATCACCGCCGTTCTGGATGCGGCGCGCAAGGTTTGCGAAGGCAGGGTCATCGCCGTGGTGCAGCCCCATCGCTATACCCGTCTGCGGGATTTGTTCGATGATTTTTGTGCCTGCTTTAATCAGGCCGATAGTGTTTTTGTTGCGGATGTGTTTGCGGCAGGCGAGGCACCGATAGAAAATTTCAATACAGAAGATCTGGTACGCGGGGTGGCCAATTATGGCCATCGCGATGCGCGCTATTTAAGTGACTGGAAAGATTTGCCAGACCAACTGGCCGCGATGACAAAATCTGGCGATATGGTGGTGTTTCTTGGTGCCGGAGATATTACCCTGCGTGCTGCTGAAATGGTTGATGCTTTGCAGAAATCAAAGGGAGGTAGCTGATGAACGCCATCCTCTCTTTGCCAAAGGTCAATGGAAAAATCATAGAAAGCGCGGATTTGTCGGCTATTACCTGGTTTCGGGTTGGCGGTCCGGCAGATTTCCTGTTCCTGCCAGCCGATGAAAAGGATTTAAGCGATTTTCTGGCGGCATTGTCCGCGGATATACCGCTCATGCCCATGGGGGTGGGGTCCAATCTGCTGGTGCGCGATGGCGGTATTCGCGGCGTGGTGCTGCGCCTTGCCGGACCTTTTGCCAAAATTGAAATTGAGGGTTTGCGCCTGCGCGCCGGGGCCGGGGCGCTGGATGCCTCGGTGGCCAAACGGGCGGCGCGTGCGGGCATTGCCGGGCTTGAGTTTTTGCGCGGGGTTCCCGGCACCATTGGCGGGGCATTGCGAATGAATGCCGGGGCCTATGGCAGCGAGACCAGAGATCGGCTCGTGGAGGCTGTGGCCTATAATCGCAAAGGCGAGCGCCATGTTTTTTCTGTGGAAGAACTTGGCTATGCCTATCGCCATTGTTCCTTGCCGGAAGAATTTATCTTTACCGAGGCTTTGTTTGAAGGCGAGGCCGGAGAGCCTGCGGATATCGAAGCGCGGATGGCAGAAATTATGCGCAAGCGCGAGGACAGCCAGCCGATCCGGGAAAAAACCGGCGGCTCCACTTTCAAAAATCCGGACCCGGAGCAGTCGGGTGGACGTGGATCCTGGCAATTGATCGATGCGGTTGGCGGGCGCGGATTTCAGATTGGCGACGCGCAATTTTCCGAACAACATTGCAATTTCATGATCAATAAAGGCAAAGCCAGTGCCGCCGATCTGGAAGCTCTGGGGGAGACCATGCGGGCCAAGGTGAAGGCAGAGCTTGGTGTTGATTTGCATTGGGAAATTAAACGGGTAGGAGAAAAACCTTGAGCGGGCAGAAAAATATTGCGGTCCTGCTGGGCGGCTGGTCATCCGAGCGCGAGGTGTCTCTCGTTTCGGGCAAAGCGGCGGCAAAGGCTTTGCGCAATCTTGGCCATAGGGTCGAGGAGATTGATGCGGGGCCTGATCTGGCGCTGCAATTAAAAGAAGCATTTTCTGGTGCTGGCCCGGACATTGTCTTTAACGGCCTGCACGGGCTGGGTGGCGAGGATGGCATAGTGCAAGGTGTGCTGGAGACCATGCGCCTGCCTTATACCCATTCCGGTGTTGCCGCTTCGGCGCTGGCCATGGACAAGACACGGGCCAAAATTGTGTTGGCCAATGCCGGTCTGCCCGTGCCCAAGGGTGAGATTTGGCAGCGGGAAGATTTTGCGGACACACCGGCTATGGATGGCGCCCATGTGATTAAACCCAATCGCGGAGGATCTTCTTTCGGGGTCTATATCATGGGCGAAGGCGATAAGCGTTCGCCGCGTGAACTGATTGCGGGCCATGATGAAAGTGACACGGAATTTCTGGTTGAACCGTTTATCCCGGGGCGCGAGCTGACAACGGCGGTGATGGGGGATCGGGCGCTGGAGGTCACGGAAATTATCGCGGCCAATGATTTTTACGATTATGAAGCAAAATATAGCGATGGTGGATCGCGCCATATCGTTCCGGCGGATATTCCCGAGGGGATAAGGGCGCTCTGTCTGGATTACGCTTTGCGGGCCCATAGGGCGCTTGGCTGCCGGGGGCTGACCCGCACGGATTTTCGTTTTGACGAGACCCAGGGGGCGGCGGGGCTTTATATTCTTGAAGTTAATACCCAACCGGGTTTAACTCCAACATCGCTGGCGCCGGAACAGGCGGCGCATTGTGGGGTGGGGTTTGAACAATTGATCGACTGGATGACAGGAGACGCCTCATGCGACGGGTAAGAAAATCGAAAAAGAACAAGGGTGGCCTGCTGGAACGCACCGGCGCGCAGATTGATGGCTGGTTACAGCGCGCCGTCAGCGTGCTGATTACCTATGTTTCGGTCTTTGTTGCCGGTTTGAGCGTGCTGGTTTTGCTGATGCTGTTTGCCGGAGGGTATTTCTTCAATCTTGGTGAGCGCGTGGCCAGTGCATCAGCCGATGCTGCTCGCATGGTCGGTTTTGAGGTTTCGCGGGTGACCTTGAAAGGCGCCCGGCATATTGATGAGCATGAGATTATCGCAGCCTTGAATGATGAACTGGCCGGGCCCGTGGTCGGGCGATCATTATTACATTTTGATGCCAGCAAAGCGCGCCATGAGGTTGAGCGCCTTGGCTGGGTGCGTAGTGCGGCTATTTCGCGCTTATGGCCCAATACGGTGCATATTTCCATTGAAGAGCGGGTGCCGGCAGCGCTTTGGCAGCAGCCGGATAAGGGGATCCTTTTCTTGATTGACGGGGAAGGCAAGAAAATTACCAGAGTTGGCGGCGATGAATTTGCCGGTCTGCCGGTTATTCTGGCTTCCAAACGCCCGCAGGACAGTGTCTTGCTGATGCGGGAATTGTCAAAATATCCAAAAATGAAAACCCGTATCGTGGCTTTGCGCCATCAGGGGGATCGGCGTTGGGATTTGAAGTTTCGCAATGGCTTTACCGCCAAACTGCCCGCGCCCGGTGGCAATAGCGCGGTGGAAGACGCCATTGCCAAGCTTGCGCAAATGAATGCCGGAGAGGGCGCTCTGGGCGAGAAGATTTCCATTTTGGATATGCGTGATCCGAGCCTTGTACGGCTGAAACAAACCAAATAGCGAATTTAGGTTCATTTCATGGTCAAACCCTTTTCATCCCCCCCGCTAAGTGATCGTCAGGGCGGTCTTATCGGCATTATGGATGCTGGATGCGGAAAAATTGCTTGCGTGATGGCGCGCTATTTTCGCGACGACAATATGCAGGCGGCGGCTGAAATTGTCGGTGTTTCCCATCGCGCCAGCAAGGGCGTTGCGCCGGCAGGCTTCCTGCAAAATGATAGCGCTGACCCGATTGCCAATATTATTGAGGCCGCCGAGACCATGGCCGGTGAGCGGTTGCGGGAAATATTGGTGCTGGTCAATGGTCGCCAGATTATCAACCATCGGGTGGCGGTCGAAATAGAATTAAACGGTCAGGCTGTTCTCGATGATGATGTCAATTTATGCGTCAAGCGCGGTGTCGAATCCTGCTTGCGCAAAGACCAGACCATGCTGCATGTCTGGCCAACACGGTTTCGTCTGGACCGGACCAATCCGGTCGATGATCCCCGGGGGCTTTGTGGGGAGACCTTATTGGTGGAAATTACTTGCCTTGCCGCCCCCAAATCATTTCTGGCCAATCTGCGTCAAAGCCTGGAGCGTTGCGATGTGCGGGTGCGGGGATTTTTGGCGGCCCCCTATGCGGCCTCTTGCGGGGTGTTGATGGCAGATGAAAAACAGATGGGGGCATTGTGTCTGGATATTGGCGCCCGCACCACCTCTTTTGCGGTCTGGCAGGATGGGGCTTTGTGCCATGGGGGGCATGTGCCCATTGGCGGCGATCATATTAGTGGTGATCTGGCCAAGGCCTATGGGCTTGGGGCCAGTGATGCGGAGCGCATCAAGGTGCAGCGGGGATTGGATACAGAAATTGGTGAAGAGGGGCATTTGAGCCTTGCTGATGTTATTGCGCCGCGGATGGAAGAGATTTTTGAGCGGGTCTTGCAGCAAATGGCGGTTGCGGGCATTGAGCGCGATCAGCTTGCCCGGGCAATTATTACCGGCGGGTCCGGGCAGTTGGAAAACCTGACCCCGATTGCCGAAGCTGCCCTTGGGCTCAAAATACGCATTGGCAAGCCATTGAACGGGTGGGGCGGGCCGAGCGCCGTTGGCAGCCCTGCTTTTGCCAGCCTGATGGGAGCGATTGAACTGGTCCATGCGGATTTTAGCGGGCGCTTTGACGCCATGGCCCCGATAGAAGATGACAGCGCCTCGCACCGAACCGGTACGGGCCCCAAAAAAGCGTTTGGCTGGCTGCGCGATCATTTTTGAGGTTTGGTCAATGGGCAAGCTGTTTTTAAGAGCTGTCCCTTGAAAACATGCCTTGGGGCATGGGGTTTTGTTTGGACTGCAATGTCCCTGCAGTCTTGAAATATAGGAAAGGTAAACGCAGCCTTAACCATTTAGTAACCGATTTTACCGATATTTTAACCATCAATTTATCAGGGGAAATCGGAGCACCTCATGCCGTTAAATCTAAGCGTACCGCCGGTCACGGAACTAAAACCAAAAATCACAGTCATCGGCGTTGGTGGCGCTGGCGGCAATGCTGTCAATAATATGATTGTCAGCGAGCTGGATGGTGTCGAATTTGTCGTCGCCAATACCGATGCGCAGGCGGTCGGATTGGCCAAATCCAAGCACAAAATTCAACTGGGCTCTGCGGTCACCCAAGGTCTCGGAGCGGGGTCTCAGCCCGATATTGGCCGCGCCGCCGCCGAAGAAAGCCTTGATGAGATTATCGATCATATTGAAGGATCGAACATGCTGTTCATAACTGCCGGCATGGGCGGGGGCACGGGCACAGGCGCGGCACCGGTTATTGCCCGGGCAGCGCGGGAACGCAATATTCTCAC
>Ga0256839_1004429_pt1 | contig 13718 bp, 13 predicted proteins | sample 354166metaG_FD_185968 | JGI IMG/M metagenome (GOLD analysis project Ga0256839, IMG submission 185968) | Hydrothermal vent microbial communities from Mid Atlantic Ridge, Atlantic Ocean - 354-166 | ecosystem: Environmental > Aquatic > Marine > Hydrothermal vents | place: Atlantic Ocean: Mid... | reverse complement strand
GTCGCGCCGGCGCAATTGATAACGGCGCACCGCGGCGTTGTGCTCTTCCACGGTGGCGGAGAAATGATGGCTGCCATCCCCCTTGGCGACGAAGTACAGGCTGTCGTCCTCGGCCGGGTGCAACACAGCATGAATGGAGTCACGTCCGGGGAGGGCGATGGGCGTCGGCGGCAGACCGTGATGACGGTAGGTATTGTAGGGATTGCCGCGGTCACGCAGATGTCGTTTACGCAGATCACCGTCGAATTCCTCGCCCAGACCATAGATCACCGTGGGGTCGGTCTGCAGCCGCATACCTTTCTGCAACCGGCGAATGAAGACACCGGCGATGCGGGCACGCTCCTCGGGAACGGCGGTCTCTTTTTCGACGATAGAGGCCAGAATCAGGGCCTCGTAGGGGTCTTGCAGCGGCAATCCGTCCTCCCGACCGGCCCATTCACGCTCCAGCACCCGCTCCATGGCGGCCAGGGCGCGGGCGAGGAATTCCTCGTCGCGGGTACCCCTGGGAAAGAGATAGGTATCGGGCAGGAACCAACCCTCGGGGTCGCGCCCCGGTCGTCCCAAACGAGCCATGATCTCCTTGCGCCCCACGCCCTCCAAAGTGGATTGGATGGCCGGATGCTCGGCCAGGGCTCGACGCAATTGTTCGAAGGTCCACCCTTCTACCACGGTGAGGCTGTGCAGCCGTACCCGTCCCCGTACCAGGATGTCGATGAGCTGTTCGATGCGGATGTGGGGTGGGATCTCGTATTCCCCCGCCTGCAATGCCCGCTCCTGGCCCCGCCAACGCAACAACCACAAGAAACGTTGCGGCTGATCGATGACCTCGGCGTCTGCGAGCCGCTCGGCCAGGGCCACGGCGCTGGTTCCCGGGGCCACCTCCAAGACCACCGCTTCCTCGTTGAGCACCGGGCTCTCGGCATAGGTCCGCAGAGCAATCCAATACCAGCCCCCCACCAGGCTGACGAGCAACACGGCGATGCCACTCAAACGAAAGAGTGCCCGGGAAGACACAGCCTTCATGACACGGCCTCCCACAGCCGCCGGGTGATGGGTCCGGGAGCGGGGTAACACCGTCCGGCCAGTATGCGCACCGGCCACACCCCCACCACGGCGTTGGTGAGAAACACTTCTTCGGCCGCCGTCACCTCTTCAGGGGAAATACGCCGCTCTTCCAGCGGGATTCCCAGAGCGAGGGCCCGTTCCATCACCACCTCACGCATCACCCCGGCCACGCCGCAACGGTCCAACAACGGTGTGAGCAATACCCCGTGTTGCACCAGGAACAGGTTAGTGCGGCTCCCCTCCACCACCCAGCCCTCGCTGTCGCACATCAATCCTTCGTCCGCTCCCGCCCGACGCCATTCTTCGCTCGCCAACACTTGATGCAGGCGGTTGAGGTGTTTGATCCCTGCCAGAAGCGAATCGAGAGGCAGGCGCGTCCGGCACCAACACACCACGGCCCCGCGTGTCTTGATGGCATGCATCCCCGCCGGCCAGGGCCGCAGCATCAGCCAGCGCCGCGGCTGGGGACGGGCGGGGGGCAGGTACCCCTGCCCGCCTTCACCCCGGCTGACCAGACATTTGAGGACCGCCCGCGCCTGGCCCGCCGCCGCCCGTTGCCACTCATCAATCCAATCCACCGGCTGGGGGAAGTCGATCCCCAGACGAGCCAATCCCCGTTGCAACCGTTGCACATGCCGTTCGAGATGGCGTATCCGGCCATCGATCACCGCCAGGGTCTCGAACACGCCGTCTCCGTAGTGCAAACCGCGGTCCAGGGGAGGGGGATCACGGCGCTCCTTTCCATCGAGCCACCAACGCCCCCCCATGGCTCATTCCTCCAGGGCCTGCAGCAGCCCCTGGGCCTTGGCTCGAGTCTCGCCGAGCTCCTTCTCGGGGCGGGAGTCAGCGACGATACCCGCCCCGGCACGGAGTACCAAGCGGCCCGAAGCGCTGCCGTCACGATAGTGGGTGAAGCTGCGGATGAGGATATTGAGATCCATCCGCCCATGGAAGGAGAGATAGCCCAACGAGCCGGTATAGGGGCCGCGGGCCTCGCCCTCCAGCTCATGGATGATCTCCATGCACCGCACCTTGGGACAGCCGGTGATGGTACCGCCGGGGAATACCGCGGTGATGGCTTCGGCCGGGGTGAGCCCGGGGCGCAGGCGGCCACGGACGTTGGAAACGATATGGTGCACATGCGCGTAGGATTCGATGGTCATCAGCTCATCCACCTCCACCGTCCCCGGGCGACAGACCCGCCCCAGGTCGTTACGTTCCAGATCGATGAGCATGATGTGTTCGGCCCGTTCCTTGGGATCCCCCAACAAGCGACGGTCGGGATCACCGTCGGCCTCTCGGGGCAGGGTGCCGGCAATGGGGCGGGTCTCGAGACATTCCCCGTCACCATAGATCAACCGCTCGGGGGAGGAACTGATCACCGCGCCGTCCTCCCAGGTGGCCAGGGCGGCGAACGGGGCGGGATTGGCCCGTCGCAGACGGGCATACAGCGCTGCGGGGTCCAGCCCCTCACTCTCACCCCGCCAGGCACGGGAGAGATTCACCTGGAAGACATCGCCCTCGCGGATATAATGCAGGATCCGTCGCACCCCCTCCAGATAGGCCTCGGGGGGATCTTCGCACCAGTGGCGCAGGATCGGTGGGCGTTCCCACGGGAGAGACGCCCCGTCCACCCGGCGCACGTCGCGCGCCAGACGCTCCAGCAAGGCCTCCTCGGGATCCTCACCCCCGACCACCAGCCAGGTACAGCCCTCCACATGGTCCACCAGCACCGCCCCGGGACAGTACGCCAAACGGGCATCCGCCAAGCCGGGAGGCATATGACGCGGGAGTCCGGGTTCGACGGTGGCGTTGACTTCATACCCCAGATAGATGAACCAGCCACCGACGAAGGGCAGATGATCCGGGGCACCGTCGAGGGGGCGCGCCGTGGGCCAGGGACGCTGGAGCTGGTGCAATACCGCCCACGCCCCTTCGCCGCAAGGCTGGGGCTCGGCGGGAAGGATGCTCCAGCGGGCGCTGCGCGGGTGTTGCGCGGCACTCTCCAGCAAGTGGGGATAGCGCTCGGGCGCCAGGCGGTGGAGGTGGAGCAGGTCGATCCGCCCCTCCAGGCGCCGTGCCCGATAACCCCGCTCCGCCGCCAGTGTCTCGTTCACCGAAGTCGGGAGAAGACGACCGTACCGTTGGTACCCCCGAAACCGAAGGAGTTGGAGATGGCCACCTCGATCTTCATCTCCCGGGCCTGGTGAGGAACATAGTCCAGGTCACATTCGGGATCGGGGTCGTCCAGATTGATGGTGGGTGGGGCCACTTGGTCACGGATGGCCAGCACGGTGAAGATGGCCTCGATGCCACCGGCGGCACCGAGCAGGTGGCCGGTCATGGATTTGGTGGAACTGACCGCCAGCCGTTTGGCATGCTCCCCGAAAGCCCCCTTGACGGCACGGGTCTCGGCCACATCACCCACCGGCGTGGAGGTACCATGGGCATTGATATAGTCCACCGCCTCGGGAGCGACACCGGCCGAGCGCAGGGCGTTGAGCATACAACGTCGGGCACCGTCGCCATCCTCGGGCGGGGCGGTCATGTGGTAGGCATCGGCGCTCAGACCCGCCCCGAGATATTCGGCATAGATCCGTGCCCCGCGCCGCTTGGCGTGCTCGTATTCTTCCAGCACCAACACCCCGGCACCGTCGCTGAGCACGAACCCGTCCCGGCCGCGGTCCCATGGACGGCTGGCCCCCTGGGGATCGTCGTTGCGGGTGGAGAGGGCGCGGGCGGCACAAAAACCACCAAGCCCGGTGGGGGTGGTGGCCATTTCCGCACCGCCGGCGATCATCACGTCGGCCTCGCCGCTCTGAATCAATCGGCCAGCCTCACCGATGCTGTGGGTACCGGTGGTGCACGCGGTGACGATGGCCAGGTTGGGACCTTTCATGCCGAACATCATCGACACATGCCCGGAGATCATGTTGATGATGTTGCTGGGCACGAAAAACGGCGAGATGCGCCGCGGCCCACTCTTGAGGAAGGTCTGGTAACCCTGTTCGATGCCGCCGATACCGCCGATGCCGGAACCGATGATCACCCCATAACGTTCCGCCTCGGCCTCGTCCACCTCCAGCCCGGCGTCGCGGATGGCCTGTACCGCCGCCGCCACACCGTAATGGATGAAGGTGTCCATCTTCTTGAGATCCTTGCGCGGAATGTATTCGCTGGGATCGAAGCCCCGCACGGAACCACCGAAACGGGTGGGAAAGGCACTCACGTCGAAGTGTTCTATGGGCGCGATGCCACTGTTGCCGGCAAGGATGTTCTCCCAACTACTGGCCACGTCCAAGCCCACCGGGGAAACCATGCCCATCCCGGTGACTACCACTCGTCTCTTGCTCACGGATTCACCTTGGCGCTTGTGCGGTGTCCTGCCCATGGCCTTTCCACCCCCAGGCTCGGACACCCCTGAAGAAAAAGGCCGAAACCCGGACGGTCACGGCCTCCTCCCGTCCTTAGACGTCCGAGAATTTATTGCTGGACGTGGGACTCGATGTATTTGATGGCGTCTTCGACGGTGGCGATCTTCTCGGCCTCTTCATCCGGAATCTCGCAGTCGAATTCCTCCTCCAAGGCCATCACCAGCTCCACGGTATCCAGGGAGTCGGCGCCCAGATCGTCTACGAAGGAGGCCTCACGGGTTACTTGTTCTTCTTTCACGCCCAGCTGCTCGACCACGATCTTCTTAACGCGTTCTTCGATGTCGCTCATGATGTTGTTTTCCTCCCAACGATGATGCGCAGCATTCGAACTGCGGCCGGTATTGTAAGTAAATCGCGCCGGCAAGACCACACGAGGCCGGCGCCTTTCTGTGACGGCTCAAACCATTCTGAGCCGGATCAAGCCATGTACATCCCGCCGTTGACGTGCAAGGTCTCCCCGGTGATGTAGCCCGCCTGAGGTGAGCTCAGGAAAGCCACCGCCTCGGCCACTTCCTCCGGGGTACCGAAACGGCCCGCCGGCACTTGCTCCAGCAGGCGCTGCCGCTGAGCCTCGGGAAGCGCCCGGGTCATGTCGGTATCGATGAAACCGGGGGCCACGGCGTTGACGGTGATCCCCCGCGATCCCACCTCCCGTGCCAGCGATTTGGTGAACCCGATCATCCCCGCCTTGGCGGCGGCGTAATTGGCCTGACCGGCATTACCCATCACCGCCACCACCGAGGCGATGTTGACGATCCGCCCATAGCGGGCCTTCATCATCGGACGCAGACAGGCCCGGCTCAGGCGGTAGACCGAGGTGAGGTTGGTGTCCAGCACCTTGGCCCATTGTGCCTCGTCCATCCGCATGAGGAGATTGTCTTGGGTGATCCCGGCATTGTTCACCAACACTTCCACCGCACCGAAGCGTTCATTCACCGTCCGGAGGAGGGCTTCCACCGATTCCGGCGAGGTGACATCCAACACCATCCCGGCGCCTTCGATACCGGCCTCCTTCAAGGCCTGGTCGATGGCCTCGGCGCCGTTCTCCGAAGTGGCAGTGCCCACCACCACCATGCCGCGTCCGCCCAAGGTCAGGGCGATGGCGCGTCCGATCCCCCGTGAGGCCCCGGTCACCAGGGCGATGCTTCCGTGTCGTTCGTCAGCCATGGGCAAGCTCCTCCATTGCCGCCAGGGCGGCCTCCAAGGTGGCGCCATCATACACCGGCGAGGTGGTGAGGGCGCGATCGATGCGCCGGTTGAGACCGGCCAGCACCTTGCCAGGGCCGGCTTCGATCGCGGTGGACACCCCTTCACCGGTGAGACGGCGTATCGTCTCCACCCAGCGCACCGGCGAATGGAGCTGGCGCACCAGGACCTCACGGATGGCCTCGGGATCATCGTGAGCGGAGACATCGGCATTGTGAATCACCGGGATGCGCGGCGCACGCACCTCCACCTCGGCTAGGCGTTCGGCGAGGCGCTCGGCGGCCGGGCGCATCAAGGCGCAATGGGACGGCGCACTCACCGGCAGCATCACCACCCGCTTGGCCCCCGCCCGGCGCGCCGCTTCCATCACCCGCTCGACGGCATCGCGGTGACCGGCGACCACCACCTGACCCGGGGCATTGAAGTTGACCGCCTCTACCACTTTGCCGGCGGCATTCTCGCTACACAGGGCTCGCACCTGGTCATCGTCCAGTCCCAGCACGGCGGCCATGGCCCCCACCCCTTGGGGGACCGCGGCCTGCATCAGTCGCCCCCGTTCAGCCACCAGGGGCACGGCCTCACTCAAAGACAAGGCATCGGCGGCCACCAGGGCGCTGTATTCCCCCAGACTGTGCCCGGCCATCACGCCCGCCTCGGGGCCCCCCTCGGCCCGCCACAGGCGGTAGACCGCCACCCCGGCGGTGAGCATCACCGGCTGGGTGTTCTCGGTGCGATTGAGCCGTTCCAGCGGCCCTTGCTGACACAGCTGCCACAGATCCAGGCCCAGGACCTCACTGGCCTCCTCGAAGGTCTCGCGCACTGGGGGGCGTTGGGCGAAATCGGACAGCATGCCCAACGACTGGGAGCCCTGCCCCGGAAAAACGATTCCGAAATTCATGGAGTTACCCTTGATTTCTCAATATGTCGCTCAAAAATCGGTCAATACACCAGCAAGGCGGAGCCCCAGGTGAAACCACCGCCGAAGGCCTCGAGCAACAACGTCTCCCCCCGACGGATCCGTCCGTCACGCACGGCGGTATCCAAGGCCAGGGGGATGGAGGCCGCCGAGGTATTGCCTTGGTCCTCGATGGTGACGATGACCCGCTCCATCGGCAATTTCAGCTTCCGGGCCGTGGCCTGGATGATGCGAATGTTGGCCTGGTGGGGCACCAACCAGTCCACCACGCCCTGTTCCAGCCCATTGGCCGCCAGGGTCTCGTCGACAATGGCACCCAGGGTCTTCACCGCGATCTTGAACACCTCGTTGCCACTCATGCGGATATGCGGCTGCCCGCCCTCGGGGGGAGGCTCAGAGACTCCGCCATCGGTGGTGAGGAGTTCTTTGTAACTGCCGTCGGCATGGAGGTGGGTGGAGAGGATTCCCGCTTCGTCAGCGGCCTCCAGGACCACCGCGCCGGCCCCATCCCCGAACAGGATGCAGGTGGAGCGATCGCTCCAATCGACAATACGCGACATGGTCTCCGCGCCCACCACCAAGGCTCTCCGCGCACCGCCGGTGCGGATGAAACGATGGGCCACATCCAGGGCATAGACGAAACCGGTACACACCGCTTGCACGTCGAAGGCCGGACAGCCGTGAATCTCCAGGCGCTCCTGCAACAGACAGGCGGTGCTGGGGAAGACCCGATCCGGGGTGGTGGTGGCGACGATCACCAGATCGATGTCGGCTGCCGTGACTCCGGCAGCCTCCAAGGCTCGACGCGCCGCCTGTTCGGCCAAGTCGCAAGTGGATTGTCCTTCGGCGGCCAGATGGCGCCGGCGGATGCCGGTGCGCTCGACGATCCATTGATCGGAGGTGTCCACCATCCGCTCCAGATCGGCATTGGTGAGGACGCGCTCGGGGAGATAACTGCCGGTGCCGGCAATACGGGAATGGATCACACTGCCTGCCTCTGCGCCAGCTGCTCGGCGAGGCGCTCACGAATGCGTTGAGGGACTTGTTTCTCCACCTCGGTGACCGCCACCGAGATGGCATTGGCAAAAGCCAGTTCATCGGCCCCCCCGTGGCTCTTCACCACGATGCCCCGCAGACCCACCAGCGAGGCGCCGTTGTAGAGGCGGGGATCGATGCGCTGTTTGAAACGCCGCAATACCGGCGCCGCCACCATGTAAGCCAGCCGTCCATACCAGGAAGAGCGGAAGGACTGGCGCAGAAAATGGGCGATCATCTTGGCGACACCCTCGCTGGCCTTGAGGGCCACGTTACCCTCGAAACCGTCGCACACCACCACGTCCACCTTGCCGGCGAAGATGTCGTCACCCTCCACGAAACCAATGTAGTTGAGATCGCTGTGAGCGAGGCGTTCGGCAGCGCCCTTCACCTTTTCGTTGCCCTTGATCTCTTCCTCGCCGATGTTGAGCAATCCCACCGAAGGACTGGGAATATTGTCCACCGCCTCGGCCAGTACCGAGCCCATCACCGCAAACTGAAAGAGATTGTCGGGCGAGGAATCGACGTTGGCGCCCAGATCCAACACATGACAATGGCCACGCTGGGTGGGCAAGACAGTACAGATGGCCGGACGGTCGATGCCGGGCAGGGTCTTCAGGACGTAACGCGCCGTGGCCATCAAGGCCCCGGTGTTCCCCGCCGAGACACAGGCCCCGGCCTCCCCCCGCTTGACCAGTTCCACCGCCACCCTCATGGACGAGTCTTTCTTGTAGCGCAGGGCCTGGGAAGGCAGCTCGTCCATCTCCACCTGCTGCGAGGCGTGGTGGATCCGCAGCCGCGCGCCTTCTGCCGCCCCCCGTTGGGAAAGCACCTCGCGCAAACGCGCCTCATCGCCCACCAGAATCAGCGACAGCGCGGGATGACGGCGGAGCGCGGCCAGGGCGGCGGGAACGACCACGGCCGGGCCGTGATCACCGCCCATCGCGTCCAGTGCGATGGCAAGACTCAAGGCGTCACTCTTCCTGGTCTTCGGTGCGATCGAGATCGATCACCTTCTTGCCACGGTAATAACCGTCGGGGGTGACGTGATGGCGCAAGTGTGTCTCGCCGGAGACCGGATCCACCGACAGCGTGGGGGCCTTGAGGGCATCGTGAGAGCGGCGCATGCCGCGTTTGGAACGGGTCTTGCGATTCTGTTGAACGGCCATTTCCGGTCGGGCTCCTAAATCTATGGTTCAGATGGCTCGGAACCGCCGTCTTTCAACCGGGCGAGAATGGCGAAAGGATTGCTCCGCCGTGGCGTGCCTGCCTCTTCGGCCTCGGGCGGCTTCGGGCGGCACTCCACCGGATGCCGGGGGATCATGGGGAGGGCGAGCAGCAACTCATCTTCCACCATCTCGCGCAACAGCAACTGCTGACGCGCCATCACCACCGGCTCGTAGCCATACTCAGCCAACCGCTGGACATCGGCCTCATGGCGGGTGAAGGCCAGTCTCACCTCGCGGAGGACCCGGGTCTCCCATGGGCCGAGGCAGCGCTGACAGGTGAGGCGCAATCGAGCCTCGATCACCGCCTCGGCATAGGGGATGCCCTGCCGGTCCCGGTCGAAAGACAACGACAAAACCACCTCGCCCTCCCCGTCGTAGAGGGATTCGGCGAGGCGATCCATTCGGTCCAGCCCGAGCGTCCCGCTCAGCTCCCTGCGCGTCTCGGCGAAACGCAGCGGTTCGATGAACGTGGGCAAGGACTGTGACATTGGGCGGCAATGATAGTCACGCCGTTGTGGCCTGTCAAAATCGGGGCGCATCCGCCACCAGGCCGGGCCACGCCGGCTCTGCTTGACATTCCCCTGCCGTGCGGGGAAACATGGCCACGGACCAAACTCGAGCTGCTCATGATCCGCAAGATCCTCATCGCCAACCGTGGCGAGATCGCCGTGCGCATCGTGCGTGCCTGCGCCGAACTGGGCATCACCTCAGTGGCCATCTATACCGAAGCCGATCGCCACGCCCTGCACGTCAAGAAGGCCGACGAAGCCTACCACATCGGCCCCGACTCCATCGCCGGCTATCTCAACATCCATCGCATCGTCAATCTGGCGGTGGCCACCGGTTGCGACGCCATCCATCCCGGTTATGGCTTTCTCTCCGAGAATCCCGATTTTGCCCGCGTCTGCGCCGAACGCGGCATCACCTTCATCGGTCCCTCGTCCGAGGTGATCGCCCGCATGGGAGACAAGACCGCCGCCCGCGAGGCGATGATTGCGGCCGGTATCCCGGTGGTCCCGGGCTCCGAGGGCAACCTGGCCGACGTGGATGAGGCATTGGCAGTGGCCGAAGAAGTGGGCTATCCGGTGATGCTCAAAGCCACCTCCGGGGGCGGGGGGCGCGGCATCCGCCGCTGCGACGATCCCGACGCCCTGCGACAGGCTTTCCCCCGCGTGGTCTCCGAGGCGGAAAAGGCCTTCGGCCGCGCCGAGGTGTTCTTGGAAAAGTGCATCGTCGACCCCCGCCACATCGAGGTCCAGATCCTCGCCGACCACCACGGCGAAGTCATCCACCTCTTCGAGCGTGACTGCTCCCTGCAACGTCGTCACCAAAAGCTGGTGGAGATCGCCCCCTCCCCCCAGCTGAGCGAGGCACAACGACGCGAGGTCTGTGACCATGCCGTGCGGGCAGCTCGGGCGGTGGGCTATCACAATGCCGGCACGGTGGAATTCCTTCTCGATGACCAGGGACGCTTCTATTTCATGGAGATGAACACCCGTCTTCAGGTGGAACATCCCGTCACCGAGGCCATCACCGGGGTGGACATCGTCGCCGAACAGATCCGCATCGCCCAGGGAGAACCGCTGGCATTCACCCAAGACCAGGTCGGCAAACGCGGCTATGCGATGGAATTTCGCATCAACGCCGAAGACCCCAAGAACGACTTCCTGCCCCACCTGGGGCGCATCACCCGCTATTTCGCCCCCGGCGGCCCCGGCACCCGCACCGATTCAGCCATCTACACCGGCTACGTCATCCCCCCCGACTACGATTCCATGTGCGTCAAACTCATCGTCTGGGCCCTGGAATGGGAAGCGTTGTTGCGCCGGGCGCGCCGCGCCTTGCAAGACCTCACCGTGGACGGGGTGCGCACCACCATTCCCTACCATCTGGAGATCCTCAAGAACGCGGATTTCCGCGCCGGACGCATCGACACCGGCTTCGTGGAACGCCACCCGGAGCTGGTGGACTACTCCACCCGGCGCCCGCCCCGAGACCTGGCGGCCGCCATCGCCGCTGCCATCGCCGCCCACCAGCGTTTGTAACAAGGAACGACCATGCCCAAGGTTCATGTCACCGAAACCGTATTGCGCGACGGCCAGCAATCCCTCATTGCCACCCGTCTGCGCACCGAAGACATGCTCCCCATCTGTCCCAAATTGGACCAAGTGGGTTACTGGTCCCTGGAAGTCTGGGGCGGAGCCACCTTCGATGCCTGCCTGCGTTTCCTCAAGGAAGACCCCTGGGAGCGATTACGCAAACTGCGCAAGGCCCTGCCCAACACGAGGCTGCAGATGCTGCTGCGTGGCCAGAACCTGCTCGGCTACCGGCACTACGCCGACGACGTGGTGGAAGCCTTCGTCGCCAGGGCGGCGGAAAATGGCATCGACGTCTTTCGCATCTTCGACGCCCTCAACGACCTGCGCAATCTGGAGACCGCGGTAGCGGCAGTGAAGCGCAGCGGACGCCATGCCCAGGGTACCATCTGTTACACCACCTCCCCGGTGCACGATCTCGATGGCTTCCTCGCCCAGGGCCGCGAACTGGAGGCCATGGGCTGCGATTCAGTGGCCATCAAGGACATGGCCGGACTGCTCACCCCCGCCGCAGCCGAAAAGCTGGTGGCCGCGCTGGCGAGCGAACTCACCATCCCGATCCATCTCCACACCCACGCCACCTCCGGCCTGGCGGCCATCTGTCAGTTCAAGGCGGTGGAAAACGGCTGCCAGCACATCGACACCGCCATCTCCGCCTTCGCCGGCGGCGCCAGCCATCCCGCCACCGAGAGCATGGTGGCCGCCCTGCGTGACACCCCCTACGACACTGGTCTGGACTTGGAGTTGCTGCAAGAAATCGGCTTCTATTTCAAGAGCGTGCGCGAGAAATACCGCCGGTTCGAGAGCGAATTCACTGGACTGGACACCCGGGTCCAAGTGAATCAGGTCCCCGGCGGCATGATTTCCAACCTCACCCACCAGCTCCGAGAGCAAGGCGCGTTGAACCGCATCGAGGAAGTCCTGGCGGAGATCCCCCGGGTACGGGCCGACCTCGGCTACCCCCCCCTGGTCACCCCCACCTCCCAGATCGTCGGCACTCAGGCGGTACTCAACGTCCTCACCGGCCAGCGCTACCAGAGCATCACCAACGAGGTGCGCCAATACCTGCGTGGGTGGTATGGACGCCCGCCGGGGGCGGTGAACGAAGAACTGCGCCGTACCGCCATCGATGACGAACCGCTCATCGACGACCGCCCGGCCAATCACCTGCAGCCCGAACTCGAGGCCCTGCGTGAAGAGATCGGCGCATTGGCCGCCAGCGAGGAAGACGTACTCACCTTCGCCATGTTCCCCGATATCGGCCGGGAATTCCTCGAACAACGGGCCACTGGCAAGCTGCAACCCGAGCCCCTGGAACCCCCGCCTGACGAAGAGACCCAAATCTGCGGCCCGGCCCCCACCGAATTCAAGGTCACCCTCCACGGTGAGACCTATCACATCCACATCACCGGCACCGGCCACCGTCACCAGGCACAACGCCCCTTCTATCTCCTGGTGGACGGCGTCCCCGAAGAGATCTTGGTGGAGACCCTGGCCGAAGTGGAGGTAACCCCCGGCGGCCCGGCCGGCCTGCTCTCCAGCCCCCGTGGCGACAGCGCCGACAGCACCCGCCCCCGGGCCAGTTCACCGGGGGACGTCACCACCACCATGCCCGGCACGGTGGTGGAGGTCCTGGTAAAAGAAGGCGAGCACGTCGAGGCCGGCGCCCCCCTGCTCATCGCCGAGGCGATGAAAATGGAGACCGAGATCCGCGCCCCCATCTCCGGCACGGTCACCGCCATCCATGTCGAGAAAGGCGCCCGAGTCAACCCTGACGAGACCCTGGTCCACATCGAGCAATGAACGACCGTCCGTTGATCCTCGCTTCCACCTCTCCCTACCGGAAAGAGCTGCTCGCCCGGCTGCAGATCGATTTCACCGCCACCGCCCCCGAGACCGACGAGACCCCCTGCCCCGGCGAAGCGGCAGAGACCCTGGTGATGCGGCTGGCGGAGGCCAAGGCCCGCTCCGTGGCCCCGCGGCATCCCCGGGCGCTCATCATCGGCTCCGACCAAGTGGCCAGCATCGAAGGGGAAATTCTCGGGAAACCCGGGGATGCGGCACGAGCAGAGGCACAACTGCGTCGTCTCAGCGGCCGCACGGTGGTATTCCACACCGGGATCGTCCTGCTGGACAGTGCCACCGGTGCCCTGTGGCGGGACCGCATCCCCTTCTACGTCACTTTCCGGGAATTGAGCGAAAGCACCATCCGCGCCTACCTGCAACGCGAACCCGCCTTGGACTGCGCTGGCGCGTTCAAATCCGAGGGGTTGGGGATCGCCCTGTGTCAACGCATGGAGGGCCAAGATCCCAGCGCCCTGATGGGCCTGCCACTGATCCGGCTCAGCCAGATGCTGGAGGCCGCGGGCCACCCGGTCATCTGAGACCGTTCAGATAGAACAGCTCGCTGGCGAGGCGCTCGGCCACTGCCCCACCCAGGCGGCGCGCCAAACGATCCAGATAGCTCTCGCGACGGGTGAAATCCACCACCCGTTCCACCCCGACCACCTCACGCGCCACCTCGCCGACACTGGCCAGACCGTCCACCAAACCCAGCTCCTTGGCCTGACGACCGGTCCACACCCAGCCATTGAACAGATCCACCTCCTGGGACAGGCGCTCCCCGCGCCCGGCCTTCACCGCCTCCACGAACTGCCGATAGGTATCCGCCAGCAGCGACTCCACATGAGCGGCGTCCTCGGGATCCAAAGGCGAGAAGGGGTCGAGGAAACCATTA
>Ga0256839_1004428_pt1 | contig 13718 bp, 11 predicted proteins | sample 354166metaG_FD_185968 | JGI IMG/M metagenome (GOLD analysis project Ga0256839, IMG submission 185968) | Hydrothermal vent microbial communities from Mid Atlantic Ridge, Atlantic Ocean - 354-166 | ecosystem: Environmental > Aquatic > Marine > Hydrothermal vents | place: Atlantic Ocean: Mid... | reverse complement strand
GCCGCCGAAAGCCCTTTGTCCTGCTGGGATTCGGGGGCTTGGCGGTGGGCTTTGCGCTCTTGGCGGGCGTCTCCCGCCTAGGAACCCTCCTTGCGGTTCATGTCGGACTCACGTTTGTGTGGGTGGCTGGGGCGTCCGTGATCACGCCCTTGGTGATCGAGGGCCTCCCCCGTACCCTCTGGGAGCGGAGGATCGGGGGGCTCAACCGCTTCGGGGCCTTCGGCTGGATGGCCGGACTCATTCTGGGAGCCCTGTGGATGCGCCTCTTTGTCGAGTCCGACGGCGAAGGCGCGATGCGGACGCTCTACCTCGTCTTGGGGGGCTTGGCCGCCCTGGCCGCCGTGCTCGCGGCCCTCTGGATTCGGGAGCCGCGGGCTCACGCCCCCGTGGACCGTCGCTTTAAGGGGATCCTCCCCGCGATGGCGCTCCTCTGGGAGCGGTTCCGCTTCGCGCCCGTCTCGCTCTTTCACCTGCTGCCGACCCCGCAGAAGCTCGGGCAGGTCCTCCGGGGCCGAAACGGCTTCGGGGTGCCGCTCACCCGCTTCTTCCAGAGCGTGGTGGTGTACACCGTGGGGTTCCAGGCCGTCTTCGTGACGCTCCCGCTGTTCCTCAAGGAGGAGTTGGGCCTGCCGCCCTCGTGGGTCTTCGCCGCGTTCGTGCTTCACCAGGGGGTGACGGGGCTTATGACCCCGCAGGTGGCGCGCTTCGCCGAGCGTTATCGCACGCGCCACCTCCACCGGGCCTTCTTGGGCGTGCGGGCCGTGCTCTTCCTGCTCGCCGGAGGGCTCGTCCTCCTGAAGGGCCACCCCGCGCTGCCCGTGGCCCTCGTGCCCTTCTTCGTGCTCACGGGGATCAGCTGGGCCTTCGTGAACGTGGCGGCGCTGGCGATCGTGGCCAAGCGGGTCCGGCCCGGTCGCCGCAGCCAGGCGATCGGGACCTATCAGGCCTCCCACGGGATCGGGACCATCATCGGAGCCCTGCTGGGCGGGCTCTTGGCGGAGTGGAGCTATCCCGCGGCCTTCGCGTTCGCCTCGCTCTGCGTGCTCGCGGGGCTGCGGATGGGCGGGAAGCTTTCTCTTCGCCCTCGAGGGCGTCCTCTCTCCTCTCCCACTGCCTCCGCAGCGGCGAACTAGCTCGAGGAGATCTCCGCTAAAGCCGCCTCGATCACGTCGAGGCCCCTCTGGAGCTCCTCGTCCGCGATCACCAAGGGGAGGAGCATCCGAAGGACGTTCCCGTACAAGCCCGCCTTGGCGAGGATCACCCCGCGCCGCAACGCGCTCTGTATGATGTGGGCCGTCTCCTCCGAGGCGGGCTCCTTCGTCTCCCTATCTTTAACGAGCTCCAAGGCCCGCATCGCGCCGAGGCCCCGCACGTCGCCCACCAGCGGGAACTCCTCTTGGAACGCCCGGAAGCGGGCCTCCAGCTTCTCGCCCAGCGCGCGCGCCCGCTCCAGGAGCCTTTCGCCCTCGATCACGTCCAGGACGGCGAGCCCCGCGGCGCAGGCGATGGGGTTGCCCACGTACGTCCCGCCGATCGCGCTGTCGGGGACCGAATCCATGACTTCCGCCACCCCGAGGACCCCGCTCAAGGGGAGGCCGGACGCGAGGGATTTGCCCAGGCAGATGAGGTCCGGCTCGATCCCGAACTGCTCGGAGGCGAAGAACGTCCCCGTGCGCCCCACGCCCGTCTGGACCTCGTCGGCCACCAGGACGATCCCATGTTGCGAGCAGAACTCCCGCAGCTTGGGGAGGAACTCGGGGGTGGGGACGACGAAGCCGCCCTCGCCCTGGATGGGCTCGACCACCACGGCGGCGATCTCGTCGGGGGCCACCAGCGCCTTGAGGTGCGTTTCCCACTCCGCGAAGCTCAGGGGCGTGCGGTAGGGGTTCGGGAAGGGGACGCGGTAGACGTCGGGAGCGAAGGGGCCGAAGTGGGCCTTGTAAGGGGAGGCCTTGTGGGTCATGGTCATCGTCAGGAGCGTGCGCCCGTGGAAGGCCCCCTCGAAGACGACCACCGCCCGGCGTTTGGTGTGGTAGCGCGCGATCTTGACGGCGTTCTCCACGGCCTCCGCGCCGCTGTTGAAGAACGCCACCCGCTTGGGGCGCTCCCCGGGTGCGTATTGCACGAGTCGTTCCGCCAGAGCGATGTAGGGCTCGTAGGCGATGACGCTGAAGTCCGTGTGGACGTACTTCTCGCTTTGTGTCCGAATGGCCTGGACCACCTTGGGGTGGGTGTGGCCCACGACGAGGCAGCCCCAGCCGCCGGTGAAGTCGAGATATTCGTTCCCGTCGACGTCGCGCACCACGGTGCCGCGGCTTTCGGCGATCATAAACGGCGCGAGCGACGTGCACGCCGGGGCGACGACCTTCTCCTTGCGCTTTACGAGCTCTTGGGACTTGGGCCCGGCCTGACCGAGTTGAAGCTTTCCCGCTTCTGTTGTTGATTGTTGCATCACCATTTCCCCTTTCGCTTTCTCATGTCGTCGCGTGGAAATAGACGCGGAATCCCCCGCGCGGGAAGACGACGTATGCTAGCACAGGAGCGGGATCTCCTGCAAATCAGTGATCCCTTGCACGCCGTAGGGGAGCAGAGTACCATGGATTCGCAGGACGGCGACGCAGGAGAGGGGCATCGTATGCGCGTGGAACTCCTAAAGTCGAAGATCCATCGGGCGCGGATCACGGGCAAAAACGTCGACTACGAGGGGAGCCTCACCCTCGACCCGGAGCTCATGGAGGCCGCCGGGATCGTCCCCTACGAGAAGGTCCAAGTGGTCAACGTAAACAACGGCTCGCGGCTGGAGACGTACGTGATCCCCGGGCGCCGCGGGTCGGGGGAAGTGGTCTTAAACGGGGCCGCGGCTCGCTGGGGCGAGGTAGGCGACCCCGTCATCCTCCTCACCTACGCCCAGGTGGACGAGCGCGACCTCGCTCAGTACAAGCCCCGCATCGTGCTCGTCGACGAGCAGAACCGCGTCCTCCCCCAAGCGACGCCCTCGCTGGGAAGCGCCCGCTAGCTCCCTTGTCTTAGGGATTAGCCCCCGAGGACCGTCCGACGGGCCAGTCCGAGCGCAATCAGCACCAGCACCACCCACAGCGGGAAGTCGCTTCGCTGAGAGGTTTGAGAGCCGCCCCAGACGTTGTCCTCCCGATCCTCCTCCAGCACCCGGCGGTAGGGGTCGATCTCCACCGCAACCAGGGGCGCCGCGGTGGTGAACTCGAAGGTGAACTCCGGCGGGATCCCATCCCAACGGAGGGTCTGCACGCCCCCGTCGGCGGTCGTGAACGCGACGTCTACGGGCATCTTCAGCTCGCCCTCCCGGCGGACCGTCACCCGGTTGAAGGAGCGCCCGTCCTCCTGCGGGGTGCTCTCGACGCCCCCGACGGAGAAGTTCAACGTCTGGGTCGTCCGCAGCCACGGATCGAAGAACCAGTCCAGCTCCCAGCCGCTCACCTCCTCGGCCACGGCGATGAAGTCGGGCGTCCGCACGTTCCGGAAGAGGAAGCGGGCGTAGTACTCCCGAAGCACGCGCTCGAAGGTCTCCGCTCCCAAAAGCCCGCGCAGCATCCACAAAATGCCCGCCCCCTTGACGTAGACGGCCTGGGCGTAGACCCGCAGCGAGGGATACTCCGAGGCGGGCTGGAGCACGGGCTCCCCCGGCTCGCGAAACTCCCAGGTGCTACGGACCAGCGCCTCCGAGTAGTCCAGCTCCTCGATGAAGTAGAGCTCTTGGGAATACGTGGCGAACCCCTCGTCGAGCCAGGCCTCGTCGTACTCGTCGTTCCCCACCGCCCCGTACCACCACTGGTGGGCCACCTCGTGCGAGACCTCGTACTCGCTCCCTCCTGCGATCAGGATGATCCCGGGGTACTCCATCCCACCCCCGACGGTGACTTGCGCCGCCGTGAAGACGGGATACGCATAAGGCCCGAAGCGTTCCGCGAAGAACCCCAACGAGCGGAGCACCTTCCCGCTTAAGGTGGGCATATCGAAAGTGAGCACCCGCACCGCGACCCCATCGAGCTCGACCTCCTCGACGCGATAGCGGGGGGAGGCGACCCAGGCGAAGTCATGGACCCTCTCTGCCACGAAGCGCAGGGTCTTCTTCCCCGTCTCCTCGCTTACGGCCTCGAACTCCAGGAGTCCCGTAGCTCCCACCTCGAAGTCCGCCGGGACGGTCAGCTGGACGTCGTAGTCCGCGAAGTCGCCGTAGAACTCGCCGATGTAACTATAAGGCTCGAGGTGCCAGCCCCGCTCGTCGTAGGCGGCCAGCTTCGGATACCAGAGCGCGATCGTATAGACCCCCTCGCGGTGGCCGCTGCGGATCGCCCAGCGCGCCGCGAACTCCGAGCCCGGAGGGGCCTCCATGAGGTCGTAGATGAAGTCGAATTGCAGCCGCAGGGACTCCCCGTCGGCGAGGGACTCCCGCAGCCGGACGGTGAGGAGCGTGTCCTCCACGGAGAACTCCAACGGGACCTCGACCCCCAAGCGGTCTCGGTAGGCCACCCGCTCCACGGTCAGAAAGGCGTCGTCGTCGGGGTCGGCGTAGATCCCGTCCAAGTCCTCCACGCCCGCCCGTCGTTGAAGTTCCTGTTGGTAGAAGCTGTTCGAGCCCCGCCGGAAGGCGTTGGGGTAGACGTGGAAGTAGAGCTCCTCCAAGGTTTGACCGGTGCGGTTCACGAACTCCACGGTCTGGGAGCCTACGACGACGTTTTGTAGGGGGTCGAGCTCGGCCTCGATGGTGTAGGAGACCTCGTTGGGCGGGAGGGCCCCATAGCTCCCCCACGGGAGGGCGAACAGGAAGACCCCTATGCAGACGGCGCGCAGCATGAGCATCACCTCAGGGCGATTATAGGCGAACCCGTGCGCGGCGCGCTACAATCGGGCCATGGCGGACCCAATCCCGAAGCAGGCGGTGGTGCTGGCGGCGGGGGAGTCGTCGCGGTTCTGGCCCCTCTGCGAGGGGAAGCACAAGAGCCTCTTCGCGCTCCTGGGGAGGCCCCTGATCGCCTGGACGCTGGAGGCGCTCGCCCGGGCCGGGGTGGAGAGGGCCGTAATCGTTCAGGGTCCCCATCGGCCCGTGGAGCGCGCCCTTCGGGGATATGAGCTTGAGCTTCCGATCGCCCTAAGCTACGTGGTGCAGCCCGAACCCCGGGGGATGGGCGACGCCCTCCTCCGGGCACAAGCCCTTCTGGACGAGCGCTTCTTCGTGGTCCACGGCCACTCGTTCACGGCGGACCGGTGGCTGCCCCTCCTGGCCCGGAAGGCCGAGGAGACCGGCGCAGAGATCGTGCTCGCCGGGAAGCGCACCCAAGAGCCCTGGAAGTACGGGGTCCTCGCGCTCGAGGGGGATCGGGCGCGGGGGATCGTGGAGAAGCCCGCCCCCAAGGAGGCTCCGAGCGACGTGCGGGCGCTGGGGTTCTACCTCCTGCCCCGAGGGTTCTGCGATGTGCTTCCGGAGGTGGGGGAGGATCACTACAGCTTCGAGGCAGCCCTCGACCGGTGGATGCGGGAACGGGGGGAGGCGCGCGTGGTGGTGGGAGAGCACCCGAGCGTCTCCTTGAAGTACCCCTGGGACCTCTTCGACGCCGTGTGCGTCTTGTTCGACGAGCGCTTAGAGTCCTATCGGGCGCCCACGGCGCAGGTGCATCCGACGGCGGTGATCGAGGGGAACGTCTACCTGGGGGAGGACGTGCGCGTGTACGAGTACGCGGTGTTGAAGGGGCCCCTCTACGTAGGGGAGGGCTGCGTGATCGGGACCCACGCGATCGTGCGGGAGTACTGCGATCTGGAGCCCGGGGTGACCGTGGGGGCGCACGCGGAGGTCGCCCGCTGCTTGTTCCAGAGGGGGGCGAGCACCCACTCCGGGTACTTCGGGGACTCGATCTTCGACGAGGGGGCGCGCGCCGGGGCGGGGACGGTCACCGCCAACGTGAAGGTCCACCGAGATGAGGTCAAAGCCGTGGTCAAGGGCGAGCGGGTCCCCACGGGGCGGCGCTCCCTGGGCACGATCGTGGGAGCAGAGACGCAGCTGGGGATCGGGGTGCTCACGATGCCCGGGGTGCTCATCGGGGCTCGGGCGTTCGTGGGACCCGGAACGGTGGTGGGCGAGAACGTCCCCTCCGGGACACGCTGCTATGTGCGACAGGAGACGGTCATCAGACCGCCTCGAAAGCGAACCCCCTCTACGGACGTGCGCTCCTCCGTCGATCGAGGTAGTTCTGAAGGATGAGCACGGCGGCCAGTCGATCCCGCACCTCTCTGCGCCGCCGACGGCTGAGGTCGGCCTCTAGGAGCACCCGCTCGGCCTCCTGGGTGGTGAGGCGCTCGTCCACCAGCTCCACGGGGAGCCGGAGCGCTCCCTCCAGCTGCTCCTTGAATTGCAGGACTTCTTGGGCCTTCGGACCGTAGGAGCCGTCCATGTTCAACGGCAGCCCCAACACGACCCTCTCCACCTTCTCCCGCTCGATGACCTCCCGCAGATGCTGAAGGTCTTCCTCGAGGGAGCGGCGCTCGTAGACCTCCAGGGGCGAGGCGATCGTCCAAGTCTCGTCGCTGAGCGCCAGCCCCAGGCGCTTCTCGCCGTAGTCGATGCCTAGAACGCGGCCCATTTAGTCTTCCCGCTCCTGACGGCGGATCTCGTCCTCCAGGCGGGCCAGCTCTTCCTCGATTTGGGAATCCAGCGGGTGGGCGAGCGCGGGGATCGTCGTCACCTCGTAGAGGCGCTGCTTCTCCTGGAAGCCCTTAAGAGCGTGGAGTCCTCGATCGACGTACTGCAGGCCGGAGAGAGGGCCGGCCAGACGCTTTACGGTCTCGGAAACCCAAACTTGGCCGCCCTCGGCCTGCGCGGTGATCCGGGCGGCTAGGTTGACGGCCCGCCCGATGTAGTCGTCCCCCTCTCGGATGGGCTCGCCCACATCCAGCCCGATGCGCACCCGGATCCGCTCCCCTTCAGGGCGGCCTTGATTGTACGCCTCCAATTGCCGCTGGAGGGCCACCGCCCCGGCCACGGCCCGTCGGGCGCTGGAGAAGGCGATCATGAACCCGTCGCCGTAGCCCTTTACGATCTTGTCGCCCCAGCGCTCCACGGTTTGGCGGATCAAGCGGTTGTGTTCCTTAAGAACGGCGAAGGCGGCGTCGTCCCCCCGCTCCACGTAGCGGGTGAAGTCCTCCATGTCCGTGAACATGATGGCCACCAGACCCTCGGGAAACTCGCTCTGTAGGGTCTGGCGCTCCTCGGCGGAGATCTCGGGGGAGCGGCGGGGGAAGAGCGCGGGCTCAACGTACTCCTCCAGGATCTTCTTCTTGAGATTCCGCTTGATCTCGTCGATTTCGGCGTCCGTGCGGGCTCGGGCCCGGATGTACTCGGCGATCGCTTCGCCGATGGGGGAGCGGGCCAGGAACGCCGAGGCCCCCAGGAGCGATCCGCCCAGGATGAGGGCCGTGAGCGCCTCCGGGGCCTCCGAGGCCAGGATGGCCACGATGGGCACGCTGAAGACGGCCACAATGGCCGCGATCCCCGTCCACTTCATTGCCCTCGCCTCCCCCGGCAAGATACCGGATCGACCGTGAGGACGCCAAATGAGATGAGAGCGAAATCCTGAGATCAGCATCACTTGTTCCATTCGTCCCTTTACGCTATCAATAGGGATGAAGTCTATGGCATGAGAGGAAGGAGAAGGAAATCGTCGTGAGGGGTATAACAAAGGAGCCTCCCGATGATCCGCAAGATCAGGATCGATGGCTATAAGTCCTTCCAAGGGTTCGAGCTGGAGTTGCGACCGCTGTCCGTGATCTTCGGTCCCAACGCCTCGGGCAAGAGCAACCTCTTGGATGCGATCTACCTGCTGTCCCGGGCCGTAACTTGCCGGAATCTTAAGGAAGCCTTTGAGGGCCACCGAGGTTTCCCCTTGGAGAGCTTCGGTTATGGCTCCGGCACCTATGAGGAGCTTCTTCGGAAGGACCGTGTGTCGTTCCGTTTCGAAGTCGATGTGGAGATCTCTCCGCGGGTTCAGAGACGGGTTGCGGAGATCATCGCGGAGAAGCGGCGTGGAATCGACGCGGACAAGGGGGAGAAAGGCAAGTCCCATCGGGGCGTCACCGAGAGGTTCCTCCGCTACCAGCTGGTCATCGAGGCGTTGCCCAAGACCGGATATCTGCGGGTTCGGGATGAGCGCCTGACCGCCCTCAAGCGCAACGGGGAGGAGAAGAAGCGCACCCCGTTCCTCGAACGGCGGGGACAGCGCCTTCACCTGCGCATGGAGGGCCAAGCCCACCCCACGTACCACCCCATCGGCCTGGATCACACGATCGTCTCCACCGCGCTCTATGAGCCGCACTACCCCCATATCACCGCCTTTCGCATGGAGCTGGAGAGCTGGAGGGTCTACTACTTGGAGCCCCGAACGCTGATGCGCGAGGAGGTTCCCCTCGCGGAGATAGACTCCCTCGGCCCCCACGGCGAGAACCTCGCAGCGTTCCTTAACTATCTGCAATATCGGGAGCCGAAGGCGTTCGAGTCGTTGAACCGAACCCTGCGGCGGATGCTCCCCAACAACCCACAGATTGAGGTGGAACTCCTCAAGGAAGGTCGGGTAGGCCTGCGGTTGCAGGAAAACGGGCGCTGGTATTCCGGGCGTCTCATCTCCGAGGGGACGCTTCGCCTCGTGGGGCTGCTGGCCGCCGTCCATCCCATCAGTCGAGCGAGCGTCGTGGCCTACGAGGAGCCGGAGAACGGCGTCCACCCCACCCGGCTCAAGCTTATCGCAGAGCTACTGAAGAACGTCGTCGCCGCAGATCCCGGCAAGCAGATCCTCGTCACGACGCACTCGCCGCTCCTCCCGGAGTACTTCGACGACGAACAGCTCTTCGTCTGCCGCAAGGAAGAGGGGGTCACCCGCATTCATCCCTTCCGCACCGCCGGCCCTCTCTATCGTCGTCGGGACATCGAGGGCGCGCTCGAAGACCGCATTGTCCGAGGGGACTACGGTGGCTAAGGTCCGCGTGGTCTACTTCTTGGAGGACCGCGCCCAGGAGGGGTTCCTGCGGGCGTTGGTAGAGCGCGTCGCCCGCGAGGAGGGCCTTCCTGTCCATGCTCTCGTCCACGATGTCCGCTCCGCCCGCCACGGATCCAAGGCCATCGGGGAGTTCCGCCGATTCCTCGTGGATCTCCGCAGGGATCGAGAATCCCTCCCGGATCTTCTCGTGGTCGCCGTGGATGGCAACTGCAAGGGGTACGGCGAACGCGCGACCCAACTCCGCAGGATGCTCCAACCCACGGATCCCTTCGGCGATCGAGTCGTGTTCGCCATCCCGGATCCCCACATCGAGCGCTGGTACCTGATGGACCAACGCGCGTTGAAGGAAGCAACCGGCCTAGAGCGTGCGCCCGAGATGCCGCCCTATAAGTGCAAAAGGAGCGCCTATAAGCAGGTCCTCCGGGATGCTCTGAGCCGCCCACCGGTACACTCCCTATTGGGAGGCGTGGAGTTTGCCGAGGAGATCGTCGAGCGCATGCGAGATCTGGAATCCCTGAGAGCCGCCGACGCCTCTTTTGCGAGGCTGATTGCCGACCTGCGGTCGGCCCTCCGCTCGCTGCGGAGAGCGCCATCTCCCCCATCGGACTCCTCCGCGACGATGGGGGCTTGAAACCCCCGATCCCACTATGCAGAGAATCCTCGAGCAAGCTGCGGAAATCGACCTGCAAGAGCGGCTCTGCGACCGCTGCCTGGGGCGCTGCTTCGCCCGCTTGGGGACAGGGCTCTCCAACGAGGAGCGCGGGCGCGCCCTTCGGGTGGTGCTCGCGATGCTCCAAGGGCGCGAGCCCCGATATGTGAGCCCGGAGGCGTGCGCGATCTGCCGCGGGCTCTTCCACTCCGTCGACGCGTGGGCGGAGCGGGCTTTCGAGAGCGTCGAGGGCTACGAGTTCCGCACGTATCTTGTCGGGACACGCGTACCCCCGGAGATCGAAGAGGCCGAAAGAGAGCTCTGGAAGCGCTACGGGATCGCCCTCAAGCAGGCCGAGCCCCTCAAGCAGGAGTTCAACCGCGAGGTGGGCAGGCGGCTGCGCGAACGGCTCGCCGCCCGGGGGAGGGACGCGACCGTGGACTTCGAGCGCCCCGAGGTGGAGGTGCTCCTCGATCTACCGCGTAACCGAGTCGAGAGGAAGGTCCACTCGCTCTACATTTATGGACGCTACCGCAAGCTCGTGCGGGGGATCCCGCAGACGAAGTGGCCCTGTCGCCCTTGTCGTGGCCGGGGGTGCCCCGAATGCGGCTACACGGGCAAGCAGTACCCCGAAAGCGTAGAGGAGCTCATCGCGGAGCCCGTGCTGGAAGCGGCCCAAGGCGAAGGCCACGCGCTCCACGGGGCCGGGCGCGAGGACATCGACGCCTTGATGCTGGGCCGGGGGCGGCCCTTCGTCTTGGAGATCGAGCGCCCCCGCAGGCGCTCTTTGGACCTCAAGGAGCTGGAGCGCACGATCAACGAGCGGGCTCGAGGAAAAGTGGAAGTCCACGGGCTCAAGCCGGTGGACCGCAGGGCCGTCGAGGCCATCAAGGGCCTGGAGGACAAGCGCAAGGTGTACCGCGCGCGGGTCGAGTTCGAGCGGCCCGTCACCCAACGAGAGCTGGACGAGGCACTCGCGAAGCTCGTCGGGGAGATCCAACAGCGAACGCCTCAACGGGTGAGCCACCGCCGGGCCGATCTCGTGCGGACCCGGCGGGTCTTTAGCATGAAGGGCGAGATGACGGGCGGGCGACAAGCCGTAATCGAGGTCGTCGCCGAGGGCGGGCTCTACATCAAGGAGCTGATCTCGGGGGACGCGGGGCGCACCCGGCCCAGCCTGAGCGAGATGGTGGGCGTCCCCGCCCGCGTCACCGAGCTCGACGTCCTCGACGTGCTGGGCGAAGTTCCGTTTGAAACCGAGGCGGCGACCGAGACGCAAGCCGAGACGACTGCGGAAGAGCCGTCATGAAGGCATTGGTGACGGGGGCTTCGGGCTTCGTGGGGGCCAATCTGGTGCGGGCGCTGCTCCAGAAGAACTACAAGGTGCGGGCGTTGGTGCGGCCCTCCTCGAGCCTAAGAACGCTCCAGGGGCTCGACGTCGAGCTCGTTCAAGGGGACGTGCGCGATCCCGACTCCCTCTACAAGGCGATGGAAGGCTGCCCGCTCGTCTTCCACGCCGCCGCGCTCTACGCCTTCAACGTCCGGCCCCGAACGCTCCTCTACGAAGTGAACGTCGAGGGGACGCGCAACGTCCTCGAGGCGGCCCTGCAACGGGGCGTGGAGCGGGTGGTGCACACCAGCTCCGTGGCCGCCCTCGGGGGGACCCGCTCAAACGAGCCCCTCGACGAGCGCGTGGAAGAGCCTTGGCTCGTGGGAGACTACCAGCGTTCGAAATACCAGGCGGAAAACGTCGCTCGGGAGTTCGCAAGCAAGGGGCTGCCCGTGGTGATCGTGAACCCCTCGATGCCCGTGGGGCCTTATGATGGGAAACCCACCCCCTCGGGACGAGTCATCGTCGACTTTCTGAACCGAAAGATGCCTGCGTACGTCAACACGCGCCTCAACGTCGTGGACGTCGAGGCCGTCGCGCTAGGGCATATCCTGGCAGTCGAGAAGGGCAAAGCGGGCGAGCGCTACATCTTAGGCGGCGAAAACCTCACGCTGGAGCAGCTTTTGGGGAAGCTCTCCCAAATCACGGGCCTGCCCGCGCCGAAGGTGAAATTGCCCTACGGGCTGCTGCTCCTCTTCGCCGCCCTGGGGACGCTGGTGGGCTCGTCCCGGCTCAACGGGGAGAGCTGGAGGATGGCCCGCTTTCACCCCTACGTGCGCTCGGAGAAGGCCGCCCGCGAGCTGGGCTTTCCCGTAAAGCCCGTCGACGGGGCACTGCGCCGGGCCGTCTCGTGGTTCCGGGAGAACGGGTACGTCTCCCGCGGATACTAGCGCTTGAGCGCGTTCTTGACGAGCTCCGCCCCCATGGCCCAGAGCCCGCCGGGGAACTTCTTCGCCTCGTGGAGCACGGCGTCGAGCGCTTCGAGAGCGGCGTCGACCTCGCGCTCCGTGATGACCAGCGGCGGCAGGAACTTCACGATGTTCACCCGATGGCCCGCCACCTGCGTTAAAATGCGATGATCTCGCATCAGGCTCATCACCACGAGCTGGGCGAACAAGCCGGGCTGCGCCTTCTCCAGCGCCGTCCAGCCCGCCTTGAGCTTCAACGAGCGGGGAGGCCCGAACTCGATCCCCAGCATCAGCCCCTTGCCCCGCACGTCCTTCACGAACTCGTGTTTCTGCTGCAGTCCCTTCAGGCCTTGCAGGAAGCGCTCCCCCAACTCGGCTGCGCGCTCGACGAGCCCTTCTTCTTCCAGAATCTCCAAGGTGGCGAGCCCGGCGGCCATGGCCGGCTCGTTCATCCCGAAGGTGTTCGAGTGGACGACCGAGCGCTCCAAGCTCGAAAACACCTTCCGATGGATCTCGCGGCGGGTGAGGATCGCGCCCACGGGGACGTAGCCGCCGCTGAGCGCCTTGGCGACCGTGACGACGTCGGGCTCCAACCCCCAGTGCTCGCCCGCGAACCACCTCCCCGTGCGCCCCAAGCCCGTCTGCACCTCGTCCAGAATGAACAGAGCGCCGTGTTCCCGACACAAGCGCTGCGCCTCGGACAAAAACTCGTCATCGGGGACGTAGACGCCCTTCCCTTGGATGGTCTCCGCGATGAACGCGGCCACGTCGCCCCTCTTCAGCTCGCGCTCCAGTGCTCCCCGATCGTTGAGGGGGATCGCGGTGGCGGGCAGCAGGGGCTGAAACCCCTCGCGGAAGTGCCGCTCGCCGTTGACGGAGAGCGATCCGAGCGTCAGCCCATGGAAGGCGTGCTCCAGATAGAGAAACCTGGGGCGGCCCGTAGCGGCGCGGGCGAACTTCAACGCCCCCTCCACAGCCTCCGTCCCGGAGTTCGTGAAGAAGACGGCCTCCAGCCCGGCGGTGGGAAAGCTCCTTCGGGCAATCTCGACGAGCCGCTCGGCCAAGAGGCCCGCCAGGAGGGGGCAGTCCATCTGCACCAAATTCGGGCGGTCGAGATCGAGCAGCTCGTGCAGGGCGCGCTTGACCTTGGGGTGCCCCCGCCCCAGGGCGAAGACGCCGTAGCCGCTTAGCAGATCGAGATAACGCTCGCCCCGGTCGTCGTAGAGCCAGGGGCCCTCGCCTTTCGTATAGGGCTTGTCGAAGCCGATCAACTGCAGAACGCGCACGAACGCGGGGTTGAGGTGCCGTCGGTGCAGCTCGTAGGCTTCGTCCTGCCGCTGCTCGATGAGCTTCTTGAGCTCCATCTCGCTCCTCGCGGAAGCCGCTTAGGGAGAAAAGCGCTCCTTAGGCGGGAGGATTTGGATCTCCCACGTGACGTCCGCCCGGCCCTTGACGGTGTTCGAGACGGTGCAGTACTTCTCCTGCGACAACTCTACGGCCCGCACCACCGCCTCGCGGGGGACGTCCGTGCCCCAGACCTTGTAGACGATATGGATCCTCTTGACGAACTTCGGCGGCCCCATCTCGATCTCCCCCCGCACCTCGACCTCTACGTCGTCGAAGGCGACGCGCTTCTTCCGGAGGATGGACACCACATCGATGGCCGTACAGCCCCCGACGCCCATCAGCAGGAGCTCCGTAGGGCTGGGCGCGGCCTCGAAGCCGCCGACCTCCCTTCGGGTGTCGATCACGAC
>Ga0256839_1004427_pt1 | contig 13720 bp, 17 predicted proteins | sample 354166metaG_FD_185968 | JGI IMG/M metagenome (GOLD analysis project Ga0256839, IMG submission 185968) | Hydrothermal vent microbial communities from Mid Atlantic Ridge, Atlantic Ocean - 354-166 | ecosystem: Environmental > Aquatic > Marine > Hydrothermal vents | place: Atlantic Ocean: Mid... | reverse complement strand
TTCGTCTTTGGCATTGGCCTGCAAGACCCACGGTCCCACCGTAATGCAAAGTCCGGTTATCAACGTGTCGTCAACTAAAAAGTTCATCTTGCACTTCTGACCAAGTTTGACGGACAGCTTTTTTTCCAGAGATTGCTGGACAGACGGTATCAATGCACTCGCACTGGTCACCGTGATTTCACCCTCCCTTTCCGCCACTGCCTTGGCCAGGGTTTCTATTTTCCCGGCAGGCCAGGTTTCAATATCCTGCATTAAAACTTCGGCTAATTTTATGTCCAATTCCGGGCCAGCAAGGCGTTGCAGAAATTTCGCGGCAAAGGCCACAGCCTGTGCCAGCGCCCGTTTTTCAATTTCACGTTGCCTGTCAGCCTGTTTCCTGGCCTCTGCCACCTGAAGGCGTTGCCTTTCTTTCTCTATCGCCTGACGCACGTCATCCAGACCATTTTCGCGCGCTTCCGCCAGTTCTTTGGTGAGGGCGGCATGGGCTGCGGCCTGCTCCCGTTCCCAGTTCCTGATGCGGCTTTCATGCTGTTCCCGCAACAATTCTGCCTCGGCCTTTTGTGCCTCAGCTTCCTGAATCATCTTTTCAATTTTTGCGCGGCGGCGAGCCATTATCCCCCGCACGGGCTTATAAAGAAAATGGTTCAATATCCATACCAGAACAACGAAGTTTATCAGCTCAAGAATGAATGTGGTCAGATCAATCTGCATTGTTTTTACTTCTGCAACAGATATTCAAGCATCGGGTTGCGGAACAACACGATCAGCACGATCACCAGCACATAAATTGCCAGCGACTCAATCATGGCAAGACCGATAAATAAAGTGCGCAGGATTGATTTTTCCGATTCCGGTTGACGCGCAATGGCATCAATGGCCTGTGCAATCGCCCGCCCCATGGCAATGGCCGGCCCCATTACGCCAAGTGCAATGGCCAGTAACGCCGCAACTGTCGAAACGATGGTAAGTAATCCTATTGTGGTCATGATGGTTCTTCCGTCCTTTCTTTTGTGTTCTGTTGGGATTGAATACCGCCAGCGATATAAACCAGCGCAAGCATTCCGAAAATATAAGCCTGCACCAATGCTTCAATAACATGAAGCAGCAGCAACGGTACCGGCACCAAAAAACCGGCGACAACAAGCACCAGAAGCGCTGCCATTTCAAGGCTCGCCATATTGCCGAACAGCCGCACGGCCAAGGCCAAGGTACGGGAAAATTCACTGACAATATGGAAGGGAAAAAGCAGCGGGCTGGGCCTCAGATAATGTTGCAAGTAAGCGCGAAGTCCGTCAGCGCGGATTCCGTACCAATGCACCGACAGAAAAACCAATACCGCCAGTGCTGCTGTCAATGACAGATCCCCGGTTGGTGAATGCAGTCCGGGAATGACCCCGGTTAAGTTGGCCACAACAATGAATATCCATAGCGAGCCAATGAAAGGCACCAGAAAACCGGCCCGTCCCGGCATCATATCATTCACGCTATCTTCAATGGCGCAAACCACAGTTTCCAATATGGTCTGTATCATTCCGGGGTTATTATCGCTTAACCGCCGCGTGGCCAGAAAGCTGACAAACCCGAGTAGCAATATAATTGCCCCACTCATGACGACCGTTGAGGTTATACCCAGCGGCCCCAGATTAAATACAATGGAAATCTCATTCATTATGGTCTCCCCTTAATGAATAGCCATATATTGACCATTCCTGTGGCCACACCCAGTACGATCAGGCTGACGGTCCAGCGCACCGAATAGCCTTCAAAAAACCCGTCTATCCAGCGGCCAAGATATGCCCCGCCAATCACGGGAATAATAAACATCAAGGCCAGACTCCCCAGAAAAGCCGTCTGTGCCATCAATGTGGGACGGTCCTTTTCCGCTTTATGCAACCTTTCCGCATCCCTTTGCGCGGCCTGTTCAAGCTTTTGTTTACCCTTGTCTCCCAAGACTTAGCCCCTCTCGCGCTGGAGCTGCCACAGGCGACGGGTCATTTCCTGTTCCATTCTGCTGATGCTGCTTTTGAAATCACGCAGGGTTTCTTCCTCCTTTGCCAGAATGTCGGATATGGCGGCGGCAACAACATTGTAGTCATTGCTGTGGATATAGCGGTGCGTACTTATAAAGAGTTCATCCTTCACAAAATATAACACGCCCCCCGGCAAGGCAATATAGCGCCAAGACCCGTCCGACAGGCGAAAGCGCGCCAGACCAAAACCAAGAATGGTCATCATACGTTCATGACTGGCCAGCAGGCCGAATGTACCCGTTGCATCAGAGCCAACAAAGCTGACAACATCTTCAACTTTCTCATATTGTCCGGCCGATTGCAGATATAGAAGAAATGTTTTCACGAGATATTCCTCCTGGGCTCATCTTTCATGGACCCCCGCATGTAGCATTGCTCCTCCGGCAAATCATCATAATCGCCGTTCAGGAAGGCCTCGCAGTCCGACAATGTATCTTCCAGACCAACGGAGACTCCTTCAATGCCGGAATGGCTCGCGACCGTATTGAAGGGCTGGCTCAGATAACGCTGCAGGCGCCGGGCGCGGGTTACAATCCGGCGGTCTGCCGGTGAGAGGGTCTCTATGCCCAACATGGCAATAATATCTTCCAGTTCATTATAATGCGCCAAATGTTCCCGTACGGTACGGGCAATATTATAATGCCGTTCCCCCACAATATGTTTTTCCAGCATCTTGCTTTGAGAAAGCAGGGGGTCAACGGCAGGGTAAATACCCCGTCCGGCCTGCTCCCGCGAGAGGATGACAAGAGTATCAAGGTGGGAAAGAATGGCGCTGACCGCCGGATCAGTCATGTCATCGGCGGGAACATAAACGGCCTGTACCGAGGTGATCGTTCCTGATGTCGTGGAGGCGATCCGTTCTTCCAGTTCTGCTACTTCTGACAGCATTGTGGGCTGATAACCGACCGTGGCGGGCATCCGCCCCAATAGTCCTGAAATTTCACTACCCGCTTGCACAAAACGGAAAACATTATCCATCAGGACAAGAACTTCCCTGTTCAGGGAATCGCGCAGATATTCGGCATAGGAAAGGGCCGCGGCTCCGGCGCGAAAACGCACGCCCGGCGATTCATCCATCTGGCCATATACCAGCGTGGTTTTGGAGAGTACGCCCGAGCGTTCCATCTCTTTCCACATCTCATGGGCTTCACGAATACGTTCCCCCACACCGGCAAAAACAGATACGCCCTGATGCAATGCGGCAATGGCATGCATAAATTCCATGATCAGTACCGTCTTGCCAACACCTGCCCCACCAAACAAGCCCGTCTTGCCGCCGCGTACAAACGGGCAAAGCAAATCGATAACCTTTATCCCGGTCAACAGAATCGATTCCGGAGCCTTAACGTCGGCTATGGGGGTTGGCTTAACCAAAATTGGCCTGTATTCTATTGCTTCAAATGGTGGCTTGCCGTCCAGAGGCTGGCCAAAACTATCCAATACCCGACCCAGACAATCCGGCCCCACCGGAACAGATAAAGGCCCGCCAGTGCTGTGAACCTTTGCTCCGCGCTTTAGGCCAGATGTGCTGTGCAAGGCGACAGCCCGCACATGCTTTTCATCAATATGGTGATGAACCTCCAAAAGACATTCTGTGTCGTCCAGTTTGACATTCAGGGCTTCATGCAGGGCAGGAAGATGGGGCCCAAAACAGGCTATCTCGACAACAGGGCCGGATACACCAACAACCGTTCCCAATGCTTCAGATGATAAACTTGCCACTGTCTTACTCATCTCATTCCCCGGTCCAGAGTTATCTTGAGCTTCGATCATTTCCATTCGATCATTTCCAATGGAATAACCCCCGGATTTTCCATGGCGTGAAGCGTATCGATCGGCATGAAAGTCGATTCATTCTCATGGAGCATAAAAATATCAAAAATGTATATCATTGCCGATCAAAATCCTATTGATCACAATCAATAAGAACTGCGTCTGGTCATGTTAACCTATCCTCCTGATAGTGAGGAAAAGGAAATGCCGCGCGCAGAAATTAATGACTATCCCCCCTCCATTCGGGATATGCATATAGAAATACCCCTCAAGAATGTCACCCTTGAAGGCAGGCTTACTGTCCCGGAAGGAGCCACCGGCCTCGTTATATTCGCTCATGGCAGTGGCAGCAGCCGCTTTAGCCCGCGCAACTGGTTTGTGGCGGAAGTCCTGCATGATCAGAATATAGCCACTCTGCTGACCGATCTGCTCACTACAGAAGAAGAAGCGATTGACCTGCAAACCCATCACTTGCGTTTTGATATTCCGCTACTGGCTGCACGGCTTGTGGGCATTGCCGCCTGGGCAAGAAATGACCCCAAAACAAAAAAACTGAAACTCGGTTTTTTTGGCTCCAGCACAGGTGGCGGTGCTGCTCTTATTGCTGCCGCAAAAATACCAAAGAATATTGCCGCTGTTGTCTCTCGGGGGGGACGGCCTGACCTGGCGGGCGAATATCTGTCACTGGTCGATGCGCCCAGCCTGCTCATTGTTGGCGAAAGGGATACCACAGTTCTGAACCTGAACCGGGAATCACTGAAAAAGCTCAATGAACATTCAAAACTCAGTGTAATTCCGGGAGCTACCCATCTTTTTGAAGAACCGGGCACGCTCAAAATGGCCGCCCGGGAGGCCATGAAATGGTTTAAATCTTATCTGGAATAATTGTATGTATTTTCAAGACAGAACACACGCCGGACAGGAACTGGCGACGATCTTATCAAAATATGACGGAAAACAGGATACCCTGTTGCTGGCACTGCCCCGGGGCGGCGTTCCCGTTGCTTACGCAATTGCCCAGCAGCTTAATCTTCCCCTTGATGTCCTTCTGGTACGAAAGCTGGGCGTTCCCGGTCGGCAAGAATTGGCCATGGGGGCCATTGCCGAAGATAATATTCTCTATATCAACCGGGATATTGTCCGTCAGCTCGACATTCCACCAGCCGTCATCGAAAATGTCATCACAAGAGAAACACAGGAACTCAACCGGCGACGTCAACTATACCGCCATGACCGGCCCGCACCACAAATAGGTGGTAAAACCGTTATCGTCGTGGATGACGGGCTTGCGACCGGCGCGACCATGCACGCTGCTGTAAACGCCTTGAGACAGGCAAATGTCAAACGGCTCATTGTAGCTGTGCCGGTGGGGGCCGATAGCACCTGCCGGGAACTGGAAAACTATGCCGATGAGGTGATCTGTCTCTATACCCCATACCCCTTTTACGGGGTTGGGCGATGGTATGAGGATTTCTCACAAACCAGTGACGGGGAAGTGGAAAAGCTGCTCATGAAAGCCAGATCACAAAGCAAGTCATATCAGGAGTAGGAAAATATGCCAAAGAGTGACAGGCTTCTGGTGGCCGCCCTTGAAAAAAATGCCTACCCTGTGGGGAAAATACTGCGGGAATATGATCCGATCATTGAAGCTGCCGCCGACAAACAGATGGTTCTGATAGGGGAGGCTTCTCACGGCAGTCTCGAATTTTACCGCGCCCGCGCCGAAATCACCCAAAGGTTAATCGAAGAACAGGGCTTTGATGCGGTGGCGGTCGAGGCCGACTGGCCGGATGCCTATGCCATCAACCGTTATGTCTGCGATATGCATCCGGGGGCCACCGCCGAAAAAGCGCTTAACCATTTTGAGCGTTTTCCCACCTGGATGTGGGCCAATCACGAAGTGCTGCATTTTATCAAATGGCTTCGTGCCTTTAACGGAATGCAGCAAGGAAAAACACATGCCGTCGGCTTTTATGGCCTTGATCTATACAGCATGAGTAGCTCCATTCACGCCGTTATCAGCTATCTGGAGAAAGTTGATCCCAAATCTGCATTGCAAGCCCGTAAGCGATATGGCTGCCTTGATTATTTTATGGATAGTCCACAGGCTTATGGCCAAGCTATAAATTTAGGGATGGCAGATTCCTGTGAAAAGGAAATCATCGCCCAGCTTGTCGATCTGAGACAGAAATCATGTGATTATATGAAGGCAGACGGCTTTATCGCTGCGGACGAGTATTTTTGCGCGGAACAGAATGCCAAGCTGGTCTGTAATGCGGAAGAATATTACCGGGCCATGTTCAGCACCCACGCTATCTCCCGGCCCAATTTATGGAATATGCGCGACCGCCATATGTTCGAAATACTTGAGGCTTTGACCAGGCATCTGGACAAACCGTCTGGAAAGAAAGCCAAAGTTATCGTCTGGGCTCATAATTCCCACATCGGGAACGCTGCCGCCACGGAAATGTCCCAGCGGGGAGAGTATAATATAGGACAGCTCACCCGTGAGGCTTACGGGGAGCGAGCGCTCCTTATCGGCTTTTCCACCGCCCGGGGCACGGTAACAGCCGCCTCTGACTGGGACGCGCCGACGGAGCGCAAAACTATCCGTCCTCCCCTTCCCGGCAGCTATGAAGATATCTTTCATCAAGTAAATCAGAAAGATTTTTTTCTGGACCTCCGGGAAGACACGCCAGCAACAGACCTGCTGGCCACACCCCGTCTGCAAAGGGCCATTGGGGTGATTTATCGTCCTGAAACTGAAAGACACAGCCATTATTATTACGCGTCCTTGCCCGAACAATTCGATTTTATGATCCATTTTAATGATACAACCGCCGTTGAGCCTTTGAATATTACCGCTGAATGGCATCGGGGTGAAATGGATGAAACCTACCCAACGGGTTTATAATAATAGCTTGTGATGTTTCAGGAAGCGAGAGTAACGGCGGCAGAAAAAATATATCCTTCGCCCCGGATGGTTTTAATGATTTCAGGATTTTTTGCATTTTTTTCTATTTTTTCCCGCAGGCGGCGAACCCGTGTATCAACGCTGCGGTCAAAAGGCTCCCACTGCCGGGCCGCCACAATATCCAGTATTTTATCCCGGCTTAACACCCGTTGAGGGTTTTTAAGAAAAACTTCCAGTAAACTAAAATCCCCCGAGGTTAGTGAAACTGGATTTCCATCTGGCGCTGTCAAAACCCTTGCCACCAAGTCAACCGTCCAATCCGCAAAATAGACCAGCTTTCTGGATGGGCGCTGGTCTGAATTATCGGAAGGCTCACGGTCATAAACCCCTTTTCGCCGCAGAATGCTTTTAATACGGGCCAATATTTCCCGTAAATGAAAGGGTTTCGAAATATAATCGTCTGCACCCATTTCCAATCCGACAACACGGTCAATCACATCTTTTTTCCCCGTAACCATCATGATACCTACATCACGGTCAATGCGCCGTATTTTTTGAGCGATGAAAAAGCCATCCTCATCGGGTAACGTAATATCGAGCAGGATAACATCCGGCTGCCCCGTTTTGAAACTTTGAAATCCTTGCTCGCCGCTGGTGGCGGTTTCAACTGCAAAGCCCTCTTGGCAAAGATATTTCGATAGCATGCGCAAGATAGCCGTATCGTCATCAATAAGTAAGATTTTTATCATGACTTTCCCCTATGCTTTCACAATGGTACGCCCTGATATACCCCACTGAATTGTCAAAAATTGTTACATTTTGTCACCAAATGTCACCATATGTGCCATCCGAATGTTTCCATAATATGGCACTTTATAAGAACATTACAAGTCATATCGTTTTTCAGTGATGCCACCCTCAATCTGGAGATCATTCATGCCTTATACAAGTCCTGCCAAAATTAATACGGAACAATATAGCCCGTCTTTCATTACGCATTTTGAAAACAGGAAAAATATAACTGTATATTCCAAAGCCAGACCCAAAGTCAGAAATATTTTAAAATACCATCCCAATCAGATCATTGCCTTTGAAAATGATCCGATTAACTACTTATATGAAATAATGGCCGGCACAGTGAAAACTTACAAAATACTCAATGATGGTCGTCGTCAAATTACCGGTTTTTATACCAAAGGCGATGTTATTGGTCTGCCTGTTGATGGCAGATATTTTCACACTATTGAGGCCATAACAGAAGCTTCCATCTGTTGCCATAGCAAAATTCAAATGAAACGACTGATGGATTCGGATCCTGATTTTACGCTGAAAATCATCAAATCTGCCCATGACAGACTGCGTGATGCCCATGAACAAATGATAAGCCTGGGCCGGAAAACCCCGGACGAACGTATTGCTGCATTTCTGCTAAAATGCCAAAAATGGGCCACCCTGCAAATAGCCACGCAGAATTCTATCATCAGTCTCCCCATGTCACGGATGGATATAGCTGATTACACGGGGCTCAGGCAGGAAACCGTTTGCCGGATTTTCAGTAAATTCAAGCGGGCCAAGCTGATCACACTATTACGTTCTGATCAACTTATATTAAATAACCACAGGCAATTATTAAAGCTTGCCAATCTCTCTGAAGACAATTCAGAAACAATCCCGCAATACCATTAGCGCAGACCTAATAAACAGCATAATATGTTCGTGAAACAGGTTCCAGTTCATATTGATCCTGTAAGAATGCAACCAGATCAATCAGATCCTCTACCGTCATAAGTTCATTATAATTTCGCATTCTTGATCGACCATATTCCTCTACCGGCGTGCTCAGGTATCTTTGTGAGATCTTGTGAGAGGGGTTTATAATTGACGTGACCAGCTCACCATAGGTCACAATCCGGGTTGTTTTTCCGCCCAGAGGTACGGTCATTATAAGGTCGTCTCCCTCTTTCACTTCATTCACCTCATCCAGCCCCCTGACAATATGACAGTCGTTGCATCTGAACTTAACGAATTTCTGCTGGCCTTTTAAGACATCACCATCAGGCAAACTAAAACCCCGCGAGGATTTGGGATCCACGTCGCAGGCTGTCAGGAACAGCATAACGGAAACGAACACAAACAATATATTCTTCTTCATAACGACTCTTTCCTTATATAATGGTGATTATTTGAAGCTCCTGCTATCCCGAGCATACCCCACCAAGGAACAGGCGAATTGATAGAAATCAATCAGCCCTCAAGAATTCTCCGAAGGTGACGCGCAAGGGTTTCCTTGCTGTAAGGTTTTTTGAGAAGATTATCTCCTCTCAATTCACCGGACGCAATCTGTTCTGCATAGCCCGTCGTTAAGGAAACTTTGATGTCCGGCTGTTGCTTTCGTACAAAATCCGCCAGTTCTATACCCGACATCCCCCCCGGCATAACAACATCTGTAAACAACAGATCCACTTGTCCCTGTTTTGCCAGGATATCAAGGGCCGACGGACCGTCTTTAGCCGTATAAACAACATATCCAAGTTCCATCAACCGTCGCGCATTTACCTGACGGACTTTAGGGGCATCCTCAACATATAAAATAGTTTCCCCCTGCCCGCGCATAATGGATTCTTTAATTTCCGCAGGGCTATTCTTCTCAGCGGGAATATCGTCTGCTTTTGGTAAATATATAGCAACAATGGTGCCCTTCCCCAGTTCGCTGCTGATATGAATATTTCCACCGGATTGTTTAACAAACCCATATACCATACTTAAGCCCAGCCCGGTTCCCGAACCTGCGGCCTTGGTCGTGAAAAATGGTTCATATATACGTTTAAGGATATGGGGAGACATACCTGTCCCATTATCGCACACAGAAAACTTGACATAAGACCCTTCTGCCAAGTCAGGAACCGTCTTATTAACAGAGTCAGCGACATAATTCTCCGTTTTCAGAATGATTTTGCCTCCCTCCGGCAAAGCATCACGGGCATTAAATACCAGGTTTAATATGGCATTCTCAACCAAACTCGGGTCAGCACAGATGGGCCATATATTTTCAGTGAAACCTTCTTCAATATCAATATCTTCCCCTATTGTCCGGCGAAGCATATTATACACAACTGATAAGAGCCTGTTAATATTAACAATCTTTGGGGAAAGCGATTGACGGCGGCCAAAGGCAAGCAATCGTTCAATCAATTGGGCCCCAAAATTCACATTCATAATTGCATCATCTAACAACTCCTTACCGTCGCGACTACTGACGTAATTATCAAGCATCTCCAGATCACCCAATATAACCGTCAGAAGATTATTAAAATCATGGGCCATACCACCTGTCAATTGTCCCAAAGCTTCCATTTTCTGGGCCTGGTGAATTTCTTCGAGATACCTGTTCCTCTCGGTAAGGTCATGTATCATTGCAACGAACGCGCAACTATCATCATAAGAAACTTCTGTAAGCGATAAATATAAAGGAAAGGCAGATTTGTCTTTGCGCAGACCGATAACTTCACGGCCCGTATCCAGAATATTTTTCTGACCGGTCTTGTTATATTTCTGAATATATTCATTATGGCGGTCATAATCCTGCTCGGGTATTAGAATTTTTACATTCTTGCCGTGCAGTTCTGACAGATTATAGCCAAATAACTTTGTAGCTGTAAAATTAACCTGCTCTATTTTACCATTTCTATCGGTTATAATAATACCATCATTAGCTGATTCAAAAATTGCTTTAAATTTTGCCTCTCTTTCGGAAAGCAATTCAACCATTGCCGAATGTTTACTAATATCCACACCTGTGCCAACAACATATGGTTCATTGGTTTCGGCACTGCTGATAATTGTATTTGACCAGGAAATCAAATGGGAAGCACCCTGTTTATTCACCCAATAATTGATATTCCTATTGGGTGTTTTCTGGGATGAAAGATTAAAAAAGACCCTTTTTGTGGCCTCAATTTCATCAGGATGCAACAAAAAATCCCATAAATACCGCCCCTCCACTTCCTGAAAGTCATATCCTGTCAATAGCTCGCACGCATGATTGAAAAATATAATTCTGCCTTTTTCATCCAGAACTATAATCAAGGCCGTTACAGCATTGATTATTTTTTTTGTCCGGCTGCCAAAGGGGATCATATCAATCATTTTCCAGTCCCAATGTTGTTTCTTACAATGAGCATACCAGAATTGACAGCATCTGTGTATTTTCTAATATCCGGATCCTGTCATTGGGTTTGTCCGATTAACTTGCCGCTACAGGGCAGGCTCTGTTAACGGGCATGGAAACAGCTTCAATAACCTCACCTGATAAATTATGGGGCAAATGTGTGGATATATCGCCAAGGGTAAGAATACCAACCAGTTTGTTACCCGCATCCAGCACAGGCAGACGCCTTATCTGTTGGTTTTCCATCAGACGGATAGCATCCTCAATATTTTCATTATCATTACACCAGATCAGGCCCTTTGACATCACATCACTGACGATCATGGCATCTGTATCCAAACCATCTGCCACGCCCCGGCAGGTAATATCACGGTCCGTGATAATCCCGGCCAGGTCACCATCCGTTTGACAGACGAGCAAACAGCCAATATCAAGATCACGCATTTTTCGTGCCGCCGCCTTCAGGTTCTCTCCTTCATCAATTGTAATGACCGTTGATGACATAACTTCTTTTACAAGCATCTCAAATCTCCTTGGGGTTAAAGTCATTCAATAAGAACGCATTACATTATCCTGCTGGCCCAAAAACTGATTATGATTACAACGGCAATCAACTGTCCTTTCGGCCAAAATCATCCTCCAGCCGGATAATATCATCCTCCTCCAGATAATCACCAAGCTGCACTTCCACAAAAACAAATGTTTCCTTTCCCACATTTGTTACCCGATGAGTCGTATCTTTGGGAATGGTTATACTATTTCCGGTTTTTAATAATATTTCCTTGTCATTAACCTGAACCAGACCACTGCCGCTGGTAACCAGCCAATATTCCGACCGATGCCGGTGTTTTTGCAAACTCAGTCTTTTTCCGGGCTTCACATGGATTGTCTTGACTTTTCGCCCGGCAGTGTCTTCCAGAATTTTATAATACCCCCATGGGCGGCGGCTTTCCCAGACATTCCGGATTTTATGATAAATATCCTTACAGCATTTCACCGGGATGGCCATAATGCCTTTACTGAATTCAGCCATAATATCTACCGTCCTGATCATATGTTCAGCTTTCCTGAATATGCGTCCTCAAGGAACGGGATAATCCGTTAATATTACGACCAACCCATCCTTTGGTTATAAGAAAATTACGATGTTTTGATTTCGATTTTTTTTTGTGGCTTCCGGGCCTCAGGTGACTTGGGCAAAGTTATTATCAGAACACCTTTTTTGAATTTAGCTTCCATACTGTCTTCTTCAATTTCCGAAGGCAGGTAAAAAGATCTTCGAAAAGATCCGCAGCTGCGTTCAATGCGGTGATAATTTTTTCCATCTTCTTCCCGTTTATCTTCCTGTTTTCCCTCGACGGTCAATTGTCCATCGGAAAAAGTGATGTCGATATCCTTCTCATCAAAGCCGGGCAGATCCATGGTAACTTCTATTTCTTTATCCGTTTCGCTAATATCCGCAGGTGCAAAGCCAGCCAATCCTTGCTTGTCCCTGTTCCAGTTTACAGGGAGCCCAACCCTCGGATTGAAACTATCAAATAACTGGTCCATTTCTTCTCTCAATGTTTCAATTGACAGAAATGGTGTGTTGTTGCCATTACCTTTACTGTGCCAAAGTGAAGGTACAAGATCGCGAATACTCATGTTTTTTCTCCTTTTAAGTTGAAACAATAATCATTTTCTGTCTGTTCCTGACCATTAGAAAGGAAAAAACGGATCATGTTATGATTGCAATCAATCAAGAGAGTATTTTTTGAATCTAATGAGAAAAGAAAACATCTAATGAGAAAAGAAAACCGGCAGCGCCTGATTTGAATAAAGACTTTTTGTCACGCCCCCCATAATCACTTCCGTAATTCGAGAATGCCCCCAGGCACCCGCAACAATCATATCCGCGTTCATATTTTCCGCAGTTCTCATAATGACCTCTGCCGCGGTATCGGTGATATCGCCCTGCATGGCTTCTACATTGACCCCATGCCGTGCAAGATAAATACAGATGTCTGCGGCAGGAACGGCCTTCTTGTCATATTCCCCGACAGTTAAAACAACCACCCTGTCTGCTTTGCGTAAAATCGGCAAGGCATCATGCACAGCTCTGGCACTCTGCGCACTGTCATTCCAGGCCGCCAGAACCCGCTTTCCAATTGTCGGATATGTCGCATGTTTGGGGATTGTCATAACGGGTATACCGCTTTCCAGCATGAAAGATGTCATGTTATCCAGAATTGGGCTGCTTCCCTGTTCAGCCTGATTGAGGATCGTCATATCCGAGCAATGCGAATATAATTTGTAGAATGAGAGTATGTCTCCTTCCTCCTGATGTCTGTCGAAATGAATGCCCGCATGCTTCATATTATCTTCAAAATTATCCCACAGCTCCCTTGCCCTGGTCTTCATTATATGATGCTGATCACGGTAAACTTCTGCCGAGAGGGGCATATATGGGACTGTTTGCATCATATGCTCCAATGTGGGCAACACATGAACACCCACAATATGCGCCTCAAATTTCTGGGCCAAGGTAACAGCGGCTGTTATCCGTATTTGACTATTCGATGTATGATCAAGTGGCACCATTATAGATTTCAACATCATTTTCTCCTTCATTCTTTCCTGGTGTTATTTTCCAAGCCAGATTCTGCTGCGGCAACTTTATCTTTTACAAACAGGAAACTGTCCGGTGTAACAGAAATTGAATCGATACCGGCTTCAACCAGAATCCGGGCATATTCAGGGTCATCACTGGGGGCCTGGCCACATAGGCCAACCTTCACGCCCTTTTTATGGGCGCGTTTAATCAAATCCCGAATCAGCGCTATGACCGCCGGATCA
>Ga0256839_1004426_pt1 | contig 13721 bp, 10 predicted proteins | sample 354166metaG_FD_185968 | JGI IMG/M metagenome (GOLD analysis project Ga0256839, IMG submission 185968) | Hydrothermal vent microbial communities from Mid Atlantic Ridge, Atlantic Ocean - 354-166 | ecosystem: Environmental > Aquatic > Marine > Hydrothermal vents | place: Atlantic Ocean: Mid... | reverse complement strand
GCGCATTCGCCCTGATTCCCGGTGCAACATGCGAGAAAACACCCATCACAGCAGCTCCCTTGAGGAGTCGGGACCCAAAGGCGGTTTTGGTGGAGGGGAAGTCACGGATTCAGGTGTCATACAAAGGGCTGAGGGAAGGATCGGAGATCTCGATGCTTCTCGAGGCAGCGCGGCAGATCCCCGAGGCGCTGTTCATTTTCACGGGCGGACTCCCTGAAGTCGTCGCCGCCTTTCGGGTGAAGACGGAGGAGATGGGGATCACCAATGTTCGTTTCACGGGATTTCTTCCTTCGCTCCGTGATCCACTAGCCTACATGCGGGCAGCCGACGTTCTCCTGAGTTTCTATTCGTCCGACACACCGACTCTCCGCCACATGGTGCCGAACAAGATCATCCAGTATGCGCGTTCGGGGACACCGATCGTGAGTGCCGATTATCCGGCCATCCGATTCATGCTCGGCGACGAGGGCGCGATCTATGTCGAGCCGGAAAACGTCGGCGCTCTTGCAGGGGCGATCCGAGGCCTGATGACAGGGCACATCGATGGCAGAGGGAACGCCGCCAAGGTCAAGCAGGCCCTGATCGGTCAGGGGATCGATGACCGGGCACGGGCGATCTTGGGTTTCTTTATTGACGGAACCGCAGAGGGGAAGGCCGGACATGCAGGCACCTCTTGATACCGGAGTCGGCCGCCGCAGCGCTCGAGGTTATCCTCGAATCCTCTGGATCGCGCCCAATCTGAACCATTACAAGAAGCGCTTCCTTGACCAGCTGGCCATCCGTGAAGGGCTCGACATCCTAGTGCTTGCGGGACAGGGAAGCACCGCCGAAGGCTATCGCGACGACAATGCCGCACCGTCCTACGATATCGTCCGTCTGTCGGTGGACAAGAGACGTTTCGCCTTCTCTCCCCGCGTCCATGCCGCGGTGCGGCGCCTCTTGCGCGATGAACGGTTCGACGCCATTCTCATACCTGCAGAGAAGAAGCACCTGCCGCTCATCCTGTTTCTCGTTGCGCTGCGTCGTCGGCGTGGGTTTCGGCTCGTGACCTACACTCACCCGATCCTCCGCTCGCGGGGCGACCGGATCTCACGCCGGGATCTGACTTGGACGCGGCAGGTGTTTCGTCTGTTCGACCGGGTAATCTTCTACACCGAGCAGGCACGGGAACAGGCGGTCGCCGCGCAACTCGTCTCTCAGGGAAAGGCCGCTTTCGCAAACAATACGCTCGACACCGCAACCATCAGAAAATGGGCTGCTTCCGGGACCGATTCGAATGGCCCGCCAACCTTGCTCTTCATTGGTCGCCTGACACCGCGCAAGCGGCCGGATCTGCTGCTCGACCATTACGCTTCATTGAAGAAAAAGATCCCGGATCTCCACCTGATCATCATTGGGGATGGTCCCGAGGCAAGAACGATAAGGAATGCGGCAGCACACGATGCCACCATTCACTGGTGCGGGGCCTTGATCGACGAAACTGCCATTGCTGCACAAATGAACAAGGCACATGCCGTGTTCGTGCCCGGAGAGTCCGGTCTTTCGGTTGTGCATGCTTTCGCCTATGGCAAGCCTTACATGACATGCGACCTGCCGAGGCTGAACCACGGTCCCGAGATTGCATATCTGCGCGATGGGGAGAACGGCCTGATGCTCTCGGGGGATCCGGCTGCTGATGTGCCGCGTCTCCAGGCACTGCTGACGGATTCCGCGCGTCACGAGGCAATGTGCCGCTCCGCTCGAGAGACGGCGGAGATGCTTTCGATCGAAAACTGGTGCCGGCAGATGGCATCCGCTCTGACCGAATGGTGAATGGTCGTATTCGCATGCAAGAGGTAAAAATGAACGACGGGGCCCTTTCCGCTGCGGCTGGAAACAGCTCTGGCTCGAAGCTACGGGCGCTCATCATCGGTCCTTATCCGCCGCCATTTGCCGGTCCGGAAATGGCGATCAAGATGTTGCTGGACTCGCCGCTGAGGGACGCATTTGATCTGGTTCATCTCAATACCACCGTCAGGCGCAGCAATGCCGACAAGGGAAGACCCGGGCTCGGGCTTGTCGCCGCCTTCTTCAGCTACACGGGCCGCCTTCTCCGAACACTTGCTGGCTATCGGCCGCAAATCGTCTATGCCTTCGTCACTGCCACGCGAATGGGCTGGTTGGGGCGCGACGTGTGGACGATCGCACTCGCGCGGCTATTCGGAGCCAAGGTCGTGATCCACATGCGTGCGGGACATTTCAGGCACCGGCTGCAATCGGCCACGCGCCTCGAGGTCGCTGTGATTCACTGGGCATGTCGGCGGGCGCATCGCTGTCTCGTCCAGGCGCCTTCGCTCCGGGACCAGTTCGAAGGGCTGGTACGGGACGAGGCCATCGCGGTTGTTCCCAACATGATCGACATTAGGCGTTATGCTCCCGTTCCCCCGGAGGAGGGAGAACCCGGTCGCATCCTCTTTCTCGGGCATCTGACGGTGGCTAAAGGGTATTGCGAGCTTCTCAAGGTCGCACCGGAGATCTTCAAGGTGTTTTCGCACGCTCGCTTCGAGTTTGCGGGCGCGAGTATCAAAACGGAACGAAACGTCCATCACGTCCAGACAACGGGGGAACCCCTCCCCTCCGAGGATCCCGAGGAATGCTGGCAAACGTACATCGCCGGTCGTCACGAGGACCGCTGCCGTTACCTCGGCGTTCTCGACGAGTCGGCCAAGATCGAGGCATTGCAGCGCTGCGATTTTCTCGTTCTGCCTTCCTTTTCGGAGGGGTTTTCGATGGCGGTTCTCGAAGCGATGGCCATGGGAAAGCCGGTGGTCACCACCGCCGTCGGCGCGATGCGCGACTTCGTCGTGGATGGGTGCAACGGGCTCGTGATCTCTCCGGGAGACACCCAGGCGCTCAATGCTGCCATCCGCCGTCTTCTCGCAGACCGGAAGCTGCGTGACCGGATCGCGAGAACGAACGCGATCTACGTTCGGGAAAACTTTTCACAGGAAAGGGTGGCCTTTCTACTCGCACGCATCTTTCATGAAATCGTGGGTTCATAGGTCGGAAACGGCCTCGCCCCATCCGGGGCAAGGGATCGGAAGACATCATGTGCGGCATAGCCGGAATCCTGTCCGAAGCGGAGATCGGGACGCGCTATCGTCAGGTCCATGCGATGACCCGAAGCTTGGTTCATCGAGGGCCCAACGATGGCCGGATCTACGTGGATTACCACGTCGCCTTGGGATTCCGGCGTCTTGCCATCATTGATCTTGAAAGCGGTGCCCAGCCTCTTTCCAACGAGGATGGTACCGTCTGGCAGGTGTTCAACGGGGAGATCTACAATTTTCTCGAGCTGCGTCGGCGTCTTCTGGCCAAGGGCCACATATTCCGCACGCGTTCGGATTCGGAAGTCATCGTCCATGCCTACGAGGAGTGGGGTGATGACTTTGTCCACGAACTGAAGGGCATGTTCGCCCTTGCACTGTGGGACAGCCGCCGCCGTCGACTCGTCTTGGCAGTGGACAGGTTCGGGATAAAGCCGCTTTACTACGCAGAAGGCGACGAGGGGTTCGTGTTCGCATCGGAGGCGAAGGCCCTTTTCGCTTCGGGGATCGTGCCCTGCGAAGCCGACTATTCCACCCTGCCGTTCCACATGGCCTTCCTCACGGCGCCCTTTCCCCGGACGATGTTCAAGGGCGTGTGGAAACTGGCACCGGGGCACATGCTCGTCGTCGAGGATGGCCGGCTGACCGATCGGGCCTACTGGAATGGCACGTTTCGCGAAACGCCCGAACGGTGGCGTGGGGAACCGTTCGAGGACATTGCGAAGGCCATCGACGATGCCGTCATGGCCCAGTCGCTTTCCGATGTTCCTCTGGGCGCGTTTCTCAGCGGTGGCATCGATTCCTCCGCCGTGTGTGAGGCGCTCGTTCGGGGAACGGGGAAGCCGATCGAAACCTACTTCATCAGCTTTGCACAGGAGGATATCGAGCGCGACATTCTCATGGATGAGCAGCGTTACGCCAGGATGATGGCAGAGCGCCTCCGCACCATGCATCACGAGATCACGGCAACGAGCGATGGGCTTGAACGCCTGCTTCCGCGACTAGCCTGGCATCTGGACGAGCCAATCGGCGATCCGGCGGCCATTACGACCTATCTCGTGAGCAAGGCGGCACGGGAGACGCTGACCGTCCTGATGAGCGGTGTCGGCGGCGACGAAATCTTCGGCGGATACCCTCGCTATCTCGCCATGATGCTCCTTGCCCGTTACCGCAAGCTGCCGGCACCCTTGCGTCATCTCCTTCACATGATCGGAAGGATGCTTCCGGGCGGACGGAACGCCCTTTTCCGCAATGCCCGGAAATTTCTCAGGGCGGCCGAGAACGATCCGTTCTCCGCATACATGCGCATGCTCAGCTACTTCTCACCAGAGGAGCAGCGGACGCTGTTCACCGCCGATTTCGTCAGTTCATTCTGTGGAGAAGACCTGTATGCCGGACACCGCCGACTGTACGAGGATGTCGAGGATCAGCCCGTTCTCAACCGTCTTCAGGCCATCGACCTGCGGACCTTCCTTCCCTGCCTCAACCTGACCTACACCGACCGCATGAGCATGGCCGCATCCATCGAGGTGCGCGTTCCCCTTCTGTATGACGATCTGGTCTTCGCGATGACTACCTTGCCGGTGGAGCTCAAGATTCGCGGCCGGATCCGCAAGTATGCCTTCAAGAAGTCCATGGTTGGCCGCTTGCCGGAGGACGTGATCTTGCGACGGAAAGCGGGGTTCGGTGCGCCCATACAATCCTGGTTGGCCGGCCCAATGCGGGAGATGAAGAACGAACTGCTCGGCGATGAACACCTGCGTCGGCAGGGGATTTTCTCGCCGCAGGCGGTACGGGCATTGCTCGAGGCCGAGGAACGGCAGGAGGACTACTACGCGAATCATATCTGGCAGCTCCTGGCCTTCCAGCTCTGGCACCGGGTCTTCATCGACGATCCGGCAGATCTCTCTCCGGCATCCCCGCCGCCTCTCCCACCGGCTGTTTCGCGTGCGGAGGGTGGCAACGCAGCCGGATCTTTCCATTACATGCGGATCTGACATGACCCAGAAACAACTCGCCCAGAAACTGAAGAAGGGGATCATCGAGATCCGGGAGATGCCCCTGCCCGCTCTCGAGCCGGGGCGCATCCTGGTGGCAAACCGCTACTCGCTAATCTCCGCCGGAACCGAGGCCTCCACCGTCTCGACCGCCCGCAAGAGCCTCCTTGGCAAGGCCCGTGCCCGTCCCGACCAAGTGCGGCAGGTGCTCGAGGTGCTGCGAACCCAAGGGCCGGTTCAGACCTACCGGGCGGTGATGAAGAAGCTCGATGCCTACTCGCCGCTCGGCTATTCTTCTGCCGGCGAGGTGATTGGTGTGGGAGAAGGCGTGCGGGATTTCGCGGTCGGTGACTTCGTGGCCTGCGCCGGAAACACGGCCAATCATGCCGAGATCGTGTCGGTTCCCGTGAACCTCGCTGTCCGCCTGGATCCGGAGGCCGATCTCGCGCAGGCCGCCTACAACACCCTCGGGGCCATCGCCATGCAGGGCATCCGCCGGGCGGAGTTGTCCTTCGGCGAAAGCTGCGCCGTCATCGGCCTGGGACTCATCGGTCAGCTGACGGGGCTCATGCTGCGGGCCGCGGGGATCCGGGCTTTCGGGATCGACATCGATCCACGCATGGTCGAGATCACGCTGAGGAACCGGGCCTTCGATCACGCTTGGGCGCGGAATACGCCGGGACTTTCCCGTGAGATTGTGCATCTCACCGACGGGCTGGGCGTGGATGCGGTGATCATCGCCGCCGGCACCTCCAGTCTCGACCCCGTCAACTTCGCCGGGGAGATTTCCCGCAAGCGGGGGCGCGTGGTGGTGGTTGGTGCGGTGCCCACCGGCTTCGACCGGGATCCGCACTACTACCGCAAGGAGCTCGATCTCGTCATGTCGTGCTCCTACGGCCCCGGCCGTTACGATCCCGACTACGAGGAAAAGGGGCACGACTACCCCCCCGCCTGGGTCCGGTGGACGGAGCGGCGCAACATGGCCGCCTTCCAGCGGATGATCAGCGAGGGGCGGATCGACCTTGCATCCCTCACGACCCACGTTTTCCCCCTTGAGCAGGCGGCAGAGGCCTACGAGCTCGTGCTCTCGCGCCGGGAACCCTTCCTTGGCGTGCTGCTCGAATACGCACGGCGTGACGAGGCGCCGGAGGCAGGACGCCGCATCGCCGTGACGGCCGCGCCTAAGGCGGTAGGTGGGGGCGGTATCGGCTTCATCGGGGCGGGCAGCTACGCACAGGGCTTTCTTCTGCCCAACCTGCCGGCGGGCGAGCACGTGCCGCGGCGGGGAATCGCGACGAGCTCCGGTACCACCTCCCGGCGGGTGGCCGAACGCTTCGGCTTTGCCTTCTGCACGGACGATCCTGATGCGGTCATTAACGATGCGGAGACGGACACCGTGTTCATCGTCACCCGGCACGACAGTCACAGCCGCTACGTTCGCCGGGCGCTCGAGGCGGGAAAGAACGTCTATGTCGAGAAGCCCCTGTGTCTCGACGAGGCGGAACTCGTCGAGATCGAGGAGCTTCTCGAAGGACTCGATCTGGCACCGCGGCTGATGGTCGGCTTCAACCGCCGTTTCGCTCCCCTCATCATGCGGCTGAAGGACGAATTGACCGCCGTCCCCCTCGCGGCGGTCTATCGGGTGAACGCCGGTGCCATTCCGCCCGACAGCTGGATCCAAGACCCGCAGGTTGGCGGCGGACGGATCATCGGCGAGGGCTGCCACTTCGTCGACCTTCTCGTCCACCTGACGGGCAGCCTGCCGGTCGAGGTCCATGCTGTAGCAATGGACGATCCCCACGGTCTCCACGATACCGTCTCGATCACCCTGCGCTTCGCAAACGGATCGGTCGGGACGGTCCACTATTTCGCCAACGGCCCCAAGGGGATGGAAAAGGAGAAGCTCGAGGTCTTCCAGTCGGGGCGCGCCTTCGTTCTCGACGACTTCCGCGAGCTTGTGATCCACGACGGCGGCAAGCCTCGCCGTCACCGGGCGATGGTCCAGAACAAGGGGCAGAAGGCCATGCTCCGCGCCTTCTTCGATGCGCTCGAACAGGGCGCGCCCGCGCCCATCCCCTTCACCGAGATCCGGGCAGTCACCGCCGCCACGCTCGCGGCCGAGCTCTCGCTGAAGAACCGCGCCCCCGTGAGGATCAGATGACTCCGAACGCGATATCGTCCGCCGACACCGACGGCCGCGAACGGCTCGAGGATGCTGTCCGGGGCCTCAGGGCATGGGTCGAGGCCAGGGACTTCGCCGGCCACGACGCCTACGACGCCCTGCGCAGCCCCTTCCTGAAGCTGGTGTCGCTGGGTATGAAGTGGCCGCGCATCGCCGTGATCCAGACGATGAAGCGGTCGCCGATCAACCTGCGCCCGCTTCTCGGCGTGAGGCCGGGGCACAATCCGAAGGGACTGGGCCTGTTCCTCGGGAGCTACGCCCGCATCCATGCCCGCAGCGCTGATCCGGAGGTGCGGCGACATGCGGAACGGTTGTTCGAACTCCTTACGCGCTGCGTCACCGTTACCACCAACGGCCACGGCTGGGGCTACAATTTCGACTGGCAGTCGCGCGCCTTCTATGTGCCGCGCGGCACACCGACGATCGTCAACACCGCCTTCATCGGCCATGCGCTGATCGACGCGTGGAAGGCGTTCGGCGAAGACCGGTTCCTCGATCTCGCCCTGCCGGCGCGAGGGTTCATCCTCCACGATCTCGCCCGCACGGTCGACGGCGACGCCTTCTGCTTCAGCTACACCCCGATCGACCGGCTGATCGTCCACAACGCTAACCTGCTCGGTGCCTCGCTGCTGATCCGGCTCCATCATGTTGATCCGCACCCCGAATCGCGGGATGTGGCGCTGGCCTCCCTCGCCTGGTCGATGCGGCGCCAGCGCGAGGACGGCTCGTGGTGGTATGCCGACACCGACTACCAGAAGTGGATCGACAGCTTCCACACCGGTTTTAATCTCCAGTCGATCCGGTGGTTCCTTGACCTAGGCGAGGCGGAGGAGCATCGGCAGGGATATGAGCGCGGCGTGCGGTTCTACGCCGACAACTTCTTCCTGCCGGACGGCAGGGCGAAGTATTTTCACGACCGGCTCGAACCGGAGGATGTCCATTCCTACGCCCAAGCGTTGGCCTTCTTCTCCGGGGAGGGAGAGCGATACGCCCCGCTCGTCCGCCGCGTCGCCGATCGCATGATTGACACCTTCCGGATGCCGGAGGGGTGGTTCGCATTCCAGAAGAGGAAGGGGAGGCCGATCCGCATTCCCTACATTCGCTGGGGGCAGGCTTGGGCCCTTTACGGCCTCACCTCGTGCCTGTCCCCGATCGGAGCATTCGACCCGAAAGGAAACATGCATGCTGACTCTCGGTATTCATGACGGCCACACGGCCACCGCCTGCCTGATGGAAGACGGCGAGATCCTCGCCTGCATTTCGGAGGAACGTCTCAATAAGGAGAAGGAATGGGCCGGTTTCCCGGAGCAGTCGATCCGGGAATGTCTGTGCCTCGCCGGCCGCAGCGCAGAGGAAATCGACCGCGTGGGCGTGTGCTCGCTCATGCCGCAGATCGGTTCCTACGGCTACCACAACCCTGCATGGTACAAGCGCCTGTTCGGCGCCGCCGTCCGCCTCCTGCCCGACCGGGCGCTGCAGAGCCCTGCCAACGTGAACCGGGTGCGGCGGCTTTCGGGGATGCTGTTCGGCGGCCGGAGGCACGACATCGTCGAGCGACTCGGCCGGATGGGGATCCCGGAGGAGAAGGTCGCCTTCTACGACCATCACCGCTGCCACGCGGCCACGACCTACTATCTCAGCTGGAACCGGGATCGGGGCCGCAATCTCGTCATCACCCTTGACGGGTCGGGAGACGGTGTCTGCGCCACGATCAACATCGGAGACAATGGCCGGCTGGAGACGATTGCGGAAACGTTCAACTACAACTCGATCTGCGAATTCTACACCCGCGTCACCCAGTATCTCGGCATGAAACCCATGGCTCACGAATTCAAGGTCATGGGGCTCGCACCCTATGCCTCCGGCTACGGCAAGGACGACATGAGAAATCTCTTCCGTTCCTGGTTTTCCGTTTCTCCGGATGACCCGCTTCAGGTTGTCAACACTTCTGGAGCGTGGAAATGGCAGTTCCTCGACCGGATGCGCCGGGAACTGGGCTTCACCCGCTTCGACACCATCGCCGGCGCCACCCAGGAGGTGTTCGAGGAGATCTGCCTGCAGTGGATCCGCAACGCGATCCGCGAAACCGGTATCGGCAATGTCGCTCTCTCGGGCGGCGGTTTCATGAACGTGAAGCTCAATTATGTCATCAGCGAGCTGCCTGAGGTGGAATCACTGTTCGTGTTCCCCAGCTGCGGCGACGAGTCCAACCCGATCGGTGCCTGTGCGCTCGCCGCCCTCGATGCCGGGTTCGACTACCGGCAGATCCGGTCAATGGGCATGCCCTACTGGGGACACGCCTACGGGGAGGAGGAGATCCGCAAGGCCATCGACGAGCGCCTCGCCGGGCTCGGTCTCGGGATTTCGCGCCATGACGACGTCAACCAGGCCCTTGCCGAACGGCTAGTCGCGGGCAAGGTCGCAGGTCGCTTCACCGGACGGATGGAATGGGGTGCGCGCGCGCTCGGCAACCGCTCTATCGTCGCCGATCCGCGCAACTCCCAGATCATCCACAAGATCAACAAGGCGATAAAGATGCGGGATTTCTGGATGCCCTTCGCGCCGGCGATCCTAGTCGAATATCGCGAACGCTACGTGAAGCTGCGCCCAGACTACCACTGTCCGCACATGACCATCGCCCCGGAGACGCACGAGGAAGCCCACGACGCTATCCCCGCCGGTCTTCATCCCTTTGACCGGACGGCCCGCTGCCAGATCCTCGATCCGGAGAACCACCCGTCCTTCCACGACCTCGTCACCAAGTTCGAGCGAATGAGCGGCATCGGCGGGGTGCTCAACACGTCCTTCAACCTGCACGGCGATCCGATCGTGATGTCGCCCGAGGACGCGATCCGCACCTTCCTCGATTCGGGACTCGAGGTTCTTCAGCTTGAAAACTGGCTGATTGAGAAATGATGCCCCCCGTTTCCCTAGGACAAGTGGTCGTCACGCCCGGCACGATCGACGAGATCGTTGCCGATGCCAGGCGGATGATCGAGGCCGGTGAGAAGTGCGCCTGTATTCCTCTCAACCTTTCGAAATACGTTCTCGCCAAAAAGGATGCGAAGCTTGCAAGAGCCATCCGCGAATGCGGCCTCGTGATCGCCGACGGAGTACCGATCACTTGGCTGGCCCGGCGGGTGGGGCATTCGGGGGTTCGCAGGATCACCGGAGTCGAGTTCGTCGAACGGCTCCTTGCCGATGCGGCTGATCGCGGCTGGGGGGTCTATTTTCTCGGAGCCAAGGAGGAGGTACTGCGCGAAGCCTGCGTGAGGCTGGAAGCACGTTTTCCTGGACTGCGGATCGCCGGACGGCGCAACGGCTACTTCGCGGAGGCGGACATCCCCGGCATCCTTGCCGACGTGAACGCCTCCGGGGCGCGGCTTCTCTTGCTCGGTCTCGGTCTGCCACAAAAGGAATATTTCGTCTTCGACCATTTCGATTGTCTTGATCCGCCTTTCTGCGTGACGGTGGGAGGCGCATTCGACATATGGAGCGGCAGCAAGAAGCGTGCCCCGATCCTCATCCAGCGCTTGGGGCTCGAATGGCTCTACCGCAGCCTCTACGACCCTAGCCGGGCGCAGCTCATTGTTCGGTATGGCCTGAGTTTCGCCCGTGATCTCGTTTTCCTCCCACGGCAGGAAACGGGGGGAGGATCCCGATGAAGATCATCAATGTGGTCGGTGCACGGCCGAACTTCATGAAGATCGCGCCAATAATCGAGGCGATCTCCCAGCACGGCAACGTCTTCGAACAGCTCCTCGTTCACACCGGGCAGCACTACGACGCTAGGATGAGCCGCGCCTTCTTCGAAGATCTCGGCCTGCCCCGCCCCGATATCAACCTCGGCGTCGGCTCCGGCACCCACGCCGAGCAGACGGGGAAAATCATGATAGCCTTCGAGAAGGTCTGCCTCGAGGAGGTTCCCGACCTCGTGCTCGTCGTCGGCGACGTCAACTCGACGATGGCCTGCACAATCACCGCCAAGAAACTCGGCATTCGGGTGGCGCATGTCGAGGCTGGGCTACGCTCGTTCGACATGGGCATGCCCGAGGAGATCAATCGCTTGTGCACCGATGTGCTGTGCGACCTGCTGTTCACCACCGACCGTATTGCCAACGCCAATCTGCGACGGGAAGGCCTTCCCGAGGAGCGCATCCATTTCGTCGGCAACGTGATGATCGACACGCTGCTCAAGCACCGCGAGAGGGCCGCGATGCTACCCCTGCGTCGGCGGTGGGGCCTCGAAGCGGGGGAATACGGCGTGCTGACGCTGCACCGCCCTTCCAACGTGGATGATCGCGAGACACTCGCCGGCATCCTCGAAGCGGTGGCAGTCATCGCCCGCGAATGGGGTCGGCCCGTCGTCTTCCCCGTCCACCCCCGCACCCGCGCCTGCATCGAACGGTTCGGTCTCGAGCAGATGCTCGAGACGGGGGAGCAGCCATGGGGAGTGTGGGTCCGCGAACCTCTCAGCTATCTGGAATTCCTCCACCTCACCATGTCCGCGCGCATCGTGCTGACCGATTCGGGCGGCCTGCAGGAAGAGACCACCGTTCTCGGCGTGCCCTGTCTCACGTTGCGTCCCAACACCGAGCGGCCGATCGCCTGCGAAGAAGGCACCAACCGGCTGGTCGGAAACGACCCCGAGCGCATCAGGGCGACGATGATGGAGGTGCTCGCGGCGCCGCCGCCCGAGGGACGGACGCCGGAGAAATGGGACGGCAAGGCGGCGGCGCGGATCGCCCAGATTCTGCACGACATGGTGGATAAATGAGACAACCGTTGATCACAGAACCAACCCGCTGAAGAATCAGAACGGTCGGGATAAGTGGATTATTCGTTGCCAATTCGGCAGGATTGCCGGGCAAGGCGTGGTTGATCGAGGTGACAGCGCCGCCGGGGGGCGGATGAGTGGACACCGGGGAGGGGGAGATGGCGGCGGAGCGCAGCATTCTCGTCACGGGCTGTTCCTCCGGGATCGGGCTCGATGCGGCCCGCAGCCTCCGGGCCCGGGGCTGGCGCGTCTTCGCCACCTGCCGGCGCGAGGAGGATTGCGCCCGGCTTGCGGCCGAGGGGCTCGAGAGCTTTCCCCTCGACTACGAGAACCCGCCCAGCATCGCCGCCGCGCTCGAGGAGGCCCTTTCGCGCACCGGCGGGCGGCTCGACGCCCTGTTCAACAACGGCGCCTATGCCATTCCGGGAGCGGTGGAGGATCTGCCGGTCGAGGCGCTGCGGGCCATCTTCGAGGCCAATCTCTTCGGCTGGCACGACCTCGTGCGGCGGACGATCCCGGTGATGCGGGATCAGGGGCATGGCCGGATCGTGCAATGTTCCTCGGTGCTCGGCTTCACCCCGGCGCCCTGGCGCGGCGCCTATGTCGCCACGAAACATGCGCTCGAAGGGCTGACCGACTGCCTGCGGCTCGAGATGCGCGATACCCCCATCCACATCGTGCTGATCGAGCCCGGGCCGATCCGCACCCGCTTCCGCGTCAATGCCCGCCGGCATTTCGAGCGCTGGATAGACTGGGAGGCCTCGCCCCGGGCCGAGCAGTATCGCACCAGCCTTCTGCGGCGCCTCTATGCCGACGACGACAAGCCCGACCGCTTCGAACTCGGTCCCGAGGCGGTGACGGCAAGGCTGATCCATGCCCTCGAGGCGCCACGTCCGAAGCCGCGCTACTACGTCACCACGCCGACATGGCTTGCCGAGGGGTTGAGGCGCTTCCTGCCCACCCGCTGGCGCGACCGGATTCTCGCCGGCAGCTGAATGTCCTTGCAAAGGCTAGCGCCGCGCCCTTGCCACGCCCTTCTCACCGCCGCTTCACCGGGCAGGTCCTCGAAAGCACGGCAAGCGCACGGACGCCCCATCCATTTCGGGCCTTCCGCCCCGGCCCTAACGCTGCTGCTCTTTCCGGGAGCGACAGAAGGAGATGGAGTATCCAATGGAACAACATTTGTATGGGGATGGAGGGTACTGTCAAATATCTTTCGCACTTTTGGTCATGTGACGACGGCTCCTTGGGTTTGATCCGCGAATAGCGGGGTCATGTTCATGTATTTCGGGTTGCCCACCGGGTTCCGGCGATTCGGCCTCGATACGGTAGAGTTCGCCGATACGCTTCACGCCCTCTTCGGCAATCGGCGCACGCCCGGTGCGCGTGATCTCGACCAGCTTGCGCCGGGCGTGCGCCCAACAGAATGCCAACCGGATATCGGGGCCGACGCGATGGCGCAGGCGGGCGGCGGCCAGGTTCAGGCAGGACTTGCCGTCCGGAACGCTCCCGTCGCGCCGCGAGGCGGACCGCGGGATCATTCCCTCGGATAATCGGGGGCGAGCAGCCGGTTGTAGCCGGCGTAGCCGTCGACCTGGAGGACGCCGCCGAAGCCTTGCAGGATCCTCTCCGCGTGCTCTCCGCCGCGACCGGGCGCGTAGGTGAAGGCCACACCGGGC
>Ga0256839_1004425_pt1 | contig 13723 bp, 15 predicted proteins | sample 354166metaG_FD_185968 | JGI IMG/M metagenome (GOLD analysis project Ga0256839, IMG submission 185968) | Hydrothermal vent microbial communities from Mid Atlantic Ridge, Atlantic Ocean - 354-166 | ecosystem: Environmental > Aquatic > Marine > Hydrothermal vents | place: Atlantic Ocean: Mid... | reverse complement strand
ACAAACCAAGGGCTTGATTTGCTGTGGACAAGTTATTTAATACTTGGGGCTTTTCAATATTTTTATTTAGTGCTCTGGTTAAATATTTTTTTGCTTCCTTGTTTTGTCCAAGAGACAAAAGTGTTGAACCGTAATACTCGCATAAAGTTGAATGCATTGGTTCTTTTTGTAAGGCTTTTTGAAAAATTTTTAATGCTTCCGTATGGAAGCCATTCATTTGCAACCCCAATGCTTTTGCTATAACTTCATTCATTCTATTGGTCCATAATAAACACAGCCAGAGCTACAGGTTTCACAAACTTCCACTTTAGAAAGAGTTGGCAATAATGGTTGTAATTGGTGCCAAATCCAAATGCATAAATTCTCACTAGTGGGGTTCTCCAATCCTTCAACATGATTTAAACAATTGTGGTCAAGTTGCTCATATATAGGTTTGAAAACCGATTTAATGTCTGCAAAATCAGTGACCCAACCTGTTTTTTCACCTATTTTATCAGCTAAAGAAATAATGATTTTAATTGAATGACCGTGTAAACGACCACATTTGTGTCCATCAGGAACATTGGGCAACCAATGTGCGGACTCTACTGTAAATACTTTATAAATTTCCATTATTTAATTTTCTTAACGTATAGAACCATATTATGATCAATTAGTTCATATCCATAGGAACGAACTAACTTGACTTGTAACTCTTCAAGTTCTTGGTTATAAAACTCTTTAACTTCACCAGAATCCACATCCACCATATGATCATGATGCTCACCTGTATCTAATTCATAGATTGCTAGAGCATTATCAAATTGATGTTTTACCAACAAACCCGCCGATTCAAACTGATTTAAAACACGGTAAATTGTTGCGAGTCCTATCTCATTATTTGATTTCCTAATCTGAGTAAACAAATCATCAGCTGAAAAGTGTTTTCCTGGATTTTTTTCAAAAAACTCCAATATTTGTAAACGAGGCAAAGTAACCTTTAAACCCGCATCCTTAATGTCTTGACCTTTCATTTTTTTCTCATTTAAATTATTTGACTGAAATTAACAGCTATTTAACGCGCATTATTGTATCATTCGAGCAGTTAAAAATTTAGTTATTATTATGAAATTCAACACAATTCTATTAAGCTTGTTTATTGCATTCTTTACAACGGCATGTATCTATAAAGTTCCAGTACAACAAGGTAATGTTCTAGTTCAAACAGATGTAGACCAAATCAAACCAGGCATGAGCAAAAGACAGATTGCAATTATACTAGGCACACCTGCGATTGCTGACCCCTTTAATCAAAACAGATGGGACTATATCAATACATTCAAAATCGATGGAAAAATCGATAACGTCAAACATCTAACACTCTTTTTTAAAGACAACAAACTTATAAAAACTGAAGGCAATTATTTTCCTGAAAAAAACAGCACAACAATATCTGAATAAATGAAATAATTGAGGTTTATTTAATAATTCCTGCTTCTTTTTGTTTTTCAGCTCGCCTTTTCCGAACTTCTTTTGGGTTGGCAATGAGAGGACGATAAATCTCCACTCTATCGCCTGGCTTTACTTCTTCATTGAGTTTTTTTATTTGGTTAAAAATCCCAACGTGATTAATTTTTAAATCAATTTCTTTATATTGTTGTAAAATTCCAGACATTTCAATTGCCTCTTTGATTGTCATGCCGTTGTTAAATTCTATAAAAAAAGATTCCTGCTTTTTTAAGGTAGGATAAATTATTTCAATTGTAGACATGCTTGGCTCTCCTAACAAAATCAGTAACCAGTTGTTGGGCTATAGTGCCAAAAGCTCTTTTAAATGCACCATTAAGTATACCTGATTTAAAATTAAACTTGAGGTGCAATTCAATTTTACTCGCATCTGAAGTTAAGCGAGTAAAAACCCAGTTTCCAGAAAGCTTTTCAAACGGACCTTTAACTAGGCTTAATTCTATATTAAAACCATTTTCATTTTGGAAAAATTCGTTTTTTGTAGTAAATTTCTGTTTTATACCAACCAAACTTACTGTCATTCCAGCCACCATGTATTTTTCATTTTTTTCAATTACGTGAGAGTCATGACACCAATTTAAAAATTGAGGGTATTCTTCAACTAAGTTGACTAAATCATACATTTGTTTGGCATTATGTCTGACAATGGCTTGTCGGTGTACTTGGTGCATATAGATTTGTTTAAAAAAAGTTTATTATACTACTTTTATGGTAAATTTTAGTACAATTGCACCCATGAGTAAAAAAAAGAAAAAAACACCATCAAATGTTATCGCAATCAACAAGAAAGCAGGTTATGAATATTCGTTTCTAGAAGATTTTGAAGCGGGTTTATCATTATTAGGTTGGGAAGTCAAAAGCCTAAGACAAGGAAAAGTCCAGTTTAATGATTCTTATGTATTTATTAGAAATGCTGAAGCTTATTTGATAGGAACCCACATCACTCCTTTATTAAGTGCATCCACTCATGTCGAAACAGAACCAATGCGTCCTCGCAAATTATTAATGCATAAAAAAGAAATTACACGGTTAATTGGTGCTATTGAACGAAAAGGATTAACCTTAGTGCCTCGAAAACTCTACTGGAAAGCAGGAAAAATCAAACTTAAACTGTCACTAGCAAAAGGGAAAAATATTCATGACAAACGCATGACCGAAAAAAACCGTGATTGGAGCAGAGATAAACAAAGATTATTGAAAGAAAACAGATAAACTGTTTTCTTTCAATATCATTTTTTTATTGCCAACAAGATAATGGTGTTTTTTGACCTAAAGAATTAAGTGTTAATACAGTACAATCATCTGAACCAAAATCATCATTGACTTGTGTTGAACCTTGTGCAGTCGCAGTAATGGTATAACCATCAGTATTGTCCATTGTATATAGGTAATCAGGCGAACTCATAAAATCTATTCCTGCATAACCTAAATCAGATGCTGTAGGTGTAGTTCCTGCATCTATAGTTGATGCATATTGTAAAAAAACAGCGTTATTTTTTTCTTGCCTTGCGGATATTTGAGTTAGCACATTGTGAGCCTCTACTCTTTTGCTACGAATCACTTGTCTTTGATAGGAAGGTATTGCATAAGCTAGAATCACACCAATTATAGTAATAACAACCAATAACTCAATTAAAGTAAAACCTTTAAAATTATTTTTCATAGCTACTCAAGTTCTCCAAAAGAGAATGGGGATTCTCCAATATAATACACCCTATTTATCAATTTAGTTTTATTTGGTATTGAAAATTTTCCCATTTCAACATTATAAATCTGTCCAATTTTTATATTTTGAATTGGCAATGTTGTTAAATTGGCTTTATAAAATACATTCTCACCTCTAAACGGGCTAAATGCAAAACGCTTAACTTCATTGTTAATTTCCAAAGAGATAAACACGTCTTTATCACCCTGAGAATTTTTCTTTTTTTCTACATTTATTACTTTGGCTAAAATTGATTGTCTTGAAACAAGGTCTTCGGCAAAACTCAGTGTTGATAACACTAATAACCCAATAAATACTATACTTTTATTTAACATGTAAATTCTCCTAGTTAGTCCAATATTATACGGTGCCAACTTTTTCTGCCCCATACTTTTGTCGGTAATTCTATATTTATGGAACCACCAGCACTTCCAGAGTCTGTTGTATCAAGATTTAATGTCGTGGCATTTCCACCTGGCGTCGTCAAAATATTTGCACCTAAGACTAAATCTGCCACAAAAATACCATCGGCGTTACCATTTCTAAATGGTTGGTCAGCTCTTCTACCCCCTGAACGAGCGTCTAATAGCATCACCCAACTTTGACCACCTGGTAAACATGGATCTAAGCCTGTCGGTATTATAGACAAAGACAACAATGTCTTTGTTCTGTTATCACGTCCCAATACATTAACCATTCTTTCACCCTGGCTAGGCAAATGAGTTATCCAACTTTGAGTAGAACTCACAAAATTGTCAGTTACCTCCCTAAACCCTGTTGTTGATTCAGTTATGTTTTGCGGAACAATTCTAGTATTAACATCTGAAAGAGAATACTGAGGGTAAGAATCTTTAGCATCACGCAAGCCCATTAAAAACTGTGTTGGTGTGGTATTAACATCCCTATCTGGTGTTTCAATATATTTCCCCGTTCCAAATACGACTAATACATCCTCAGTTGTATCTCCTGGAGTGAAAACACGAGGTGGTGTTGTTATTGGCTGATCCTTACTGCCATCAAATATTATCTCGGCAACAGTAGTACCTGAGGAAAAAACGTCTAAAGCATTCAGTTTGTATAAATTTCCGTGCAAATCCCCTGCATAAATAAAATCAGTTCCTTGGTCTGCAGCATAAGAAGTTGTAGATGGATCACTTGGATCATAAGCGACAAAGTCAGCAGCTACTGGAGGACCCATACCATTTGGCTCTGAACTTGAGCCACCACTACCCAGCCATTTATGCAATAAAACACCCGTTTCTAAATCTACAGCATACATTACTGATTTCTGGTTATTACTGTTGTATCCATTTGGTAAAATAGCAACCCATTTTGAAGCATGACTTGTCGGGTCGTAGACTCTAACAATGATGCCACCAGAATAGGTATATCCCATATCGTCGGGTTCTTGAACATCCGAAAATTCCCATAAAAAATTTGGCTCATTTTCAGGCGAACTTCCTAAATCCAATGCATAAAAAAGCTTTCCTCCATGGCGTAAATTACCTAAAGCATAAGTTCCCCAATTATTTCCGACAAATGCATCTCGCACAAATGGAGCGGCATCCACAAAGGATTTATGCTGATAAGCGGGATCCAGTAATTCTGCCATGTGATCAAATGAGGATGATGGGACAAATGCCCATAGTTCATTACCTCCACTTGAAGGGTTATTTAATCCAGAATCAAAAGCATGCAACATGCCATCATTTGCTCCAACCAATACTATACTGTTTCTGTTTTTATTATTATCTCGAAAAACAGCATAGCCCTCACCACTATCTGCTGCTATTCTTTCGGGTGATAATTCTGGCCATACTTCATCATCGTAGTTAGCTGAAGGTCCGCGGATTAATAAAGGTGCCGAATGTATAATATCACCTAGAAGGCTACGTCTGTCCCTAAGAGTTCCACCGTTTTGAATTTCTTGTGATTGATCCCCTCTTAAATAATTAACAATATCAGTTAAATTTATAGAGCCTGCGGAATCTAAAACAAACTCTGTATCAAGTAATTTTCCAGCGGCAATCGAAGGCAAAGTACCACTGGTGAAATTAAATTTTGCATGACCATCGGTGGTAAATATTTTACGAGAACTTGCTGTTTGAGATGCTGTTACAACAGAGCCTGTTGAAGGGCATAAACCACCTGTTAATTTACAACTCGCATCCCACTGAACAGCTCCTGATGTCCCATCTGCATTTAAGATAGCACCAGTAACCTGCCCAGACCAATCAGATGTATCAAATCCTGTCTTATACACAAAAGAATCTAAACCCACTACATTACCCGAAACTGAACCCGCACTGGCTCTACCTTTACGTGTAATGATATTTGAAACAACTTTATTTAAAGCAGTTGCGAGCTCGGTAGGATCTTGTGCACTAAAGAATTTTCCACGACTATTTAAAGAAGCGTGCCATACATCATCAATTAAACCACCTGTTTCACCAGTTCCTGGCCACGTTAATGTCCCATCTCTGATACCCGCTAAACTTGTTGCTGGATTTAATGCGCCAAATACGCCTAATCCAATATTAAAATTTACCATATGTTGCCAAGAAGCTGGATCATTAAGAGGATTCCAAAACAACTCTGGCTGCTCCCACCATTGTTGCCCTGTAGGCACTACGACTGTATTACCATTTCTATCCGTAAAATCCTCAATATATTGTGGTACTCTGTTCTCTAGAGAAGCTCTTAAATCTCTCCTCCAATAATCAAAGGCTTTATCAGCTAAAGTATTACCTTGATTACCAGCATACATACTAGAAGGTAAACTGGTTGGGTCGTAATTATAGACTAAATTTACTCCTGTAGGATCTAATACAGGAAAAGTCGTGGGTGCATTATCAGAATTTGTCGCAGTTCCTGATGCACTATTCCAACCACCATCTGAAATGGCTATATGGAAATTTTGCTGGCAAGATAGTTCAGAACCAAAGTTGTCGTCATAGTATGGGCTATCAGTATCTGTTGCACTGCCCTGTCTAAATAATTCACCCGCTCTTTGAGTTGCCAATCTTAATGGTGTTCCACCATCAGCTGGAATTGAATACAGCCAATCATAAAAATCATCGCGGTGTACCTCTGCAAACAAGTCCATATTTACACCTGATGGCTCATACGAAAGGTTGTTTAATTGTTGCCAATCTATTTTAAAATCAGGGCCAAAGTTAACAAAAGCATGAGTAACAGAGGACTTGGCTAATTTTCCACGTGTGTTATAATACGTATACCAGTTGGCAAAATTTTGTCTTTCAGCGGCACTGGCAGAATTCATGGTGTGCAAAGTATACTCACCTGCTCCTGTTCCTGAATCACCGTTTTCAGTCGGAGCACCTGGTCCATTCCAAGTTCGGTAAAAAGCTTCTCCAGATTCAGGTCCTTCACCTGGTTGTTGATTTATGTTGGCATTACCATTATTATAATTTGGATAGCTCCACCAAGTCACACTATAATCATCGCTTAAGTCATAACTACGCCCAAGTTCTGAATCTGTATCCCCTCCTAAATAAAAACCATCAAACTGAGCAGAATTATAGTTTGAGTTAGGAAATGAAGAACCATCAGAACGTACTGGTGGGAGATAATTTATTTCTGGATTATAATATATACGATTATAGTCAGTCGAAGTAAGGCTCACTTGTTGATAAGCACGCCCCGATGGCATCCAACCCCATGCCATACTGCCCGAATCATCAAAGGTAATAGCCAACGCCGGTGGTACGGATTGACTTAGGTATAAAGGTTCGTGTTTTAATAGTAAGGGTATAGCCTGCCCTATAGATAAAGATACCAATAAAGCAATACTGACCAGTGATTTAATTTTAATATTATTCTTTTTCATTTTCAACTCCTTAATTAGCAACCATGGCATAAACTGATTCATACAATACGTAGTAATTACCCGTTTTGTCGTTTGCTTTGGATGTGATTCTATAAGTTTTTAATTTAGCTGTTCTGGAATTACCACTACTGCCTGAACTTCCTGCTGTTCCTCCTGCCGAACCGTTATCGAGTTCACCAACTGTGTTAGCAAAATTACCACTTCCACCTCCAGAAGTATTTGTGCCAGTGGCAGTAAGGGATGTATCAGTCATTATAAACCTTGGCTCATCATGCAAATAAGGCATCAAAACACTTAAAGGATTAGGAGTACCTGGATAAGTTATTCCTCCTGTCATGCTTTTTTGTGTGATAAAATCATGCCATTCATCCGATCGAGGGTCATCATCGCAATAAGGTTCGCAAATACTATTGGTGCCATTATTGCGCTGAAAAGCAGTATACAAATAGTGCTCCACGTTAACTAATAAGGTGTAAGCCGCAGAATCGGCATAGTTTCGATTGGACAATCCGGCTGCCATTTTTTCTTGTAACAAAGCGGATTTCATCGAATTGACACCGATGACCGATATAATTAATAACAATATTATACCAATAGCCAAGGCTACGCCTCCTTGCTTTGTTCTTGAGTTAAATTTTATTTTATTTTTTCTCATAATAATTCTTCTTTATGATGTTAGTGTATTATATTTTTTAATGCGATAGTTGCAGTAAATTCTTTTCTGTGCATTTTATAATGCGGTATAGCTGATGCTAAGTCAGAGGATTGGAACTCTCCCGAACCATACTGGCTGTACCTAAAAGCAACATCTTGTGTGCTACTGTCATAAATAGTATTTAACAGTAAATGTATCTCTACAGTAGCCACAGAACGCCACCCACAACCAGCAATATTTGTCATAACACCAGTTGCCCCAGTAACACCTCCTAGCAACTCAGGAGCGGGCCAACAGTTGAGTGGAGTAAGTGCATTTTGCACTTCGTCTGCATTAATATACATAGTATTTGAAAAACCATCTTTTACGCCATAAATTACATCAAAATCATCCACCCCTTCTATTACTGCATTCGTTGTTCCATTAAATGAACTATAGAGGGTTGGAATAGAGCGACCATCAACAATATTGTTAGCGACATAATATGTGACATTAACAAAGTCTCTTTGCAAGTTATAGACCTTAGGTAACTTAGTCATATTAGGCGGACTTTGAGTTGTCGTAATTACTCCAGAGCCTATTGACTCAATATTCATAACTGAAGGAGATATGTTTTCGCAAGACATCAATAATACTTGACCTGAAGTTGGTACTGTACTCGGAGGGTTTGCACTTGCAAATGCAGTTAAGGTTATAGTATTAGTTGAAGAGTTAACAAAATCCACTTCTCTTCCACCACGTAAATATCGAACCGTTAACACATCTGTTCCTGCAATGCGATCACCGTCTCCAGTTCCAACTGGAGGCACATTAGCACTTATGTCAGCACCCGGATCTGTCAAAGCAGGAATACAATTTCCAGTTTCGTCACATTCATGACCAAACAATAAAAAACCTGGATCAAAGGCAACTTGGCCAGATGCTGTTGTCTCTAATGGAAGTCCTGGAATAAAACCGGCAGATTGAATATTCCAAGCAATTTTAGTTGATGCTAAGGCAGCTGGCGGTGGTGGCAATAATGGGTTAACGGGACCTCCTAACACTGGACTCTCCTCTTTTTCAGCAAAGCATGATGAGTAACCAGCCTGTGAAACTTGATCCCTCATTAATGATAGAACGTAGCGTCCATTTTCTTGTATGCGAGCTAAACCATTTTGCGTGCGGCTCATTTTTGAAGAGGTATTAAAAACCGTTACTAAGCCAGTCAAAAGAATCAACCCAATTAACAGTGCTATCATCAATTCAACAATTGAGAACCCCTGCTTTTTTATCAGCGTGTTAGTTATGTATTTATTTTTCATAGTACTCACAATTATGGATTAGCAACAACGATGACTTGTTGTGCTGAAGAAGCATTCGTTTCATTAGACTCATTCCAAGAAACAGTTACGGTGCACATACCCAAATAGGGCTCATCTGATAAATCACAAGCTGCTGGTGCCAACATAGCAACCGATGGAGTGCACTGAATTGAACCTTGACCATTGGGTAAGGTTTGGATAATCATATTGCTCCATTGCTGAGTGTCGCGAGCTGCTACGCCTGCATTACAACCACAAGGCGCTGATGCAGTACACATTGTTGAAACATCCATTATCGAACCAGGATTGCCATAATTTCCATTGTATGCATTTCTCCATAACTCCCACGAATTCATTCGCATAGTCTCAATGATTGAATGCGCAAGAAATGTAGCTTGTGAACGTAAATAGCCGTTGTGGTTATTTTTAACCGAAACTATCATAACACCTGCCACACCAAGCAAACCAAAAGAAAATACAACCACTGCAATCATGGCTTCAATTAAGGTGAAACCGTTTTGTGAACGCATTATTTGCCTGTTTTTAAGTAAAGTTTTTAACATTAGTGCGACCTATTAGATGATGCTAAACCAGAGGGTGAAACAGTTAAAGCAATAAAATTTGGATAGTCAGGTGTTTTTTGAATAGTAAAATCAACCAAAGTAGATGCTCCACCTTGGCTATCATAGGTTACTCTATCCAAGCCTCCATTTTCGGTAATTGTAATATTTCCTGAAACTTCTTGTTTAACTCTAACCGTTTGCGTTGTCACAGGGTTGGTGGGTAAGTCTTGAGTGATTATCCAACCATCTTCCCAATCAGAACCGTTATTCGATACGAGCGAAACATTTGTTCCTTTATCAATAGCCAAATTTCGAGCAAAATTCAAATCAGATAATAAATTGTTCGTCTCAGTGGACAATGATTGCCTTTGTGCAAAGCGACTATAAGCGGGCAGTCCATAGGAAACAAGAATGCCTACTATAGCAAGAGCAACCAGGAGTTCAATCATAGTAAAACCTTTGCTTAATCTGCTAAACATAAATTTGTTGTGTTTGTTCATGAAAATCAAAATTATTTGTATACAAAGCTCACAATAAAGAAATTTTCATCACTCGCAATAATAATGTGTATTTTTTTGACAAACGGTTAATTTATCAGGATGAACGGTCAAAGTTGGTGCAATCTAAGCTCTTTTGGCAGAGCAAAAACCATGCTTTCGGATTCTCCTGCCAATTCATTTATGGATACATTTGAAGAATGAGCCGTGATAAAATCCAACACGTCTTTTACTAATTTTTCAGGGGCAGATGCTCCCGCAGTGACGCCAATTGTATCTACATTTTCAAACCAATTTAAATTAATACAATCAGCGTCATCGATAAGGTAAGCTTTAACACCTTGACGTTCGGCGAGTTCGTGCAAACGATTGGAGTTGGAGCTATTGACACTGCCAACAACCAATACCAAATCGCAATCTCGCGACAATTCCTTGACGGCAACTTGGCGGTTTTGCGTTGCGTAACAAATATCGTCGTGTTTTGGACCTTGAATCTTAGGAAATTTTAATTTTAACGCTGAAATAATGCCTGCCGTATCATCCAATGACAGTGTTGTTTGGGTCACGTAAGCCAATTCACGTTCACCTTTAAGGTCAAGTTTTCGCACATCATCAATTGATTCTACAATAGTAACTGTACCACTGCCTTTTTCACAATCCCACTGCCCTATTGTTCCCTCAACTTCTGGATGACCTTCATGACCAATCAAGATTAAATTAAAATCACTCTTGCAATAACGCATAACTTCCATATGCACTTTTGTAACCAAGGGGCAAGTGGCATCAAATACTTTTAAACCACGCTTTTTAGCTGTTCTTCGCACTTCTTGTGAAACACCATGGGCTGAAAATATGACAATGGTCTCATCGGGAATTTCATCAAGTTCTTCAACAAATACAGCCCCTTTATCTTTAAGGTTATTAACGACAAAACGATTGTGCACCACTTCGTGCTTAACATAAATTGGTGCTCCAAAAAGTTCAATAGCACGATTAACAATTTCGATAGCACGATCAACACCAGCGCAAAAACCACGTGGATTAGCTAGAGTGACTTTCATCTTCTTGTCCAAATAGTAAATCTAAAATCAAAAACAAAGCCCCAATACTAATGGCAGTGTCTGCAATATTAAAGGCAGGCCAATAATACTCATTATAATGCACTTCAATAAAATCAATAACATAGCCCAAACTAAAGCGGTCATAAATATTACCTAGGGCACCACCAATAACAAAGACCAAGCCTAAGTTCAGGAACTTCTGATTTAACTTGGTTTTTGTTAGCCAAATTAACAGCCAAATGACGATAGTTGTGGCAATTATGCCAATAACCCAACGTTGCCAACCCGATTGATCGGCTAAAAAACTAAATGCCATGCCTTCGTTATGCATTAATGTCCAGTTAAGATAAGTATTCACATGGACGGCTTCATATATCTTCAAAGACTGTGTTGCCATGGACTTAGTTAGTTGATCCAAATAGAATACAATGGCACTAATTGGCAACCACCACAATCCAGATTTATGCGTTAAGCGATTAAGCATAATCTCTTTGCTCGCCATCGTCATCCACATTGGTTATGCAACGTCCACACAATTCTGGGTGTGTTGCGTTGGAGCCAACATCTTCACGTATATGCCAACACCTGATGCATTTTTCTCCTTTGGCAACTTGTGCAACAATAAAGACAGAACCTTCTTCCAACTCACACTCTATTGCTTCATCAGGCTTTTCTGAAATCGGCAACAATTTCGCAGCAGAGGTAATCAACACAAAACGCAGTTCATCATTAATGTCTTTAAGTTGATTAAACTTATCTTCGTCAACATAAATGGTCACATCCGCATCAAGGGAAGATCCAATTTCGCCAGTGATACGCAACTGTTCTAACAATTTAGTATTGGCATGACGGATTTCTCTAATAGCACCCCACTTCTTGTCAGTCCATTGCGAATTTTCTGCCACTTGCGGAATGTTATACCATTGTTCAAAAAGAATATTCTCTTTATTGCCAATGAGTTTCCAAATTTCATCAGCGGTATAAGTCATAATAGGAGCCATCCAACGTATTAAAGCTTGCAAAATATGGTGCATCGCTGTTTGAGCCGATTTGCGAGCCTTAGAATCTTTTTTAGCTGTGTACAGTCTATCCTTAAGCACATCTAAATAAAATGCACCCATTTCTTGAGAACAGAAAGTGCTCATTTTTTGGTAAATTTGGTGAAATTGATAAGTGTTATAATCTGCAATAATTTCCTCTTGCAATGCCGCTGCTTGCCTGATTGCCCATTGGTCTAACAAAGTACAATCTTTCACTTCAAGCATATGCTTTCCTGCATCAAAATCGTTTAAATTACCAATAAAAAAGCGCGATGTGTTGCGAATACGTCGATATCCGTCAGCAACGCGTTTCATGATTTCATCAGAAACCGAGATTTCTTTGGTGTAATCCGTTGAGGCACACCACAAGCGTAAAATATCAGCTCCATAGGTATCAATGAGCTGTTTTGGTGAAATGATATTGCCCAAAGACTTTGACATTTTTCTGCCGTCTTTATCCACCACATATCCATGAGTTAACACTTGTTTATATGGTGCTCGATTGTTTATTGCCGTTCCCGTCAATAAAGACGAGTGAAACCAACCACGGTGTTGATCAGAGCCTTCAAGATACAAATCGGCTGGCTCTCGTAATTCTTTGCGTGCACGCAAAACCGCAAAGTGAGAAACACCCGAATCAAACCACACATCTAACACATCCGTGGTTTTATCGTAATTTTCGGCATCCGATATTAAGTCATTGCTATCCGTGTCAAACCACACATCCATGCCAGATTTTTCCATCAACAAAGCCACTTTTTCCATCGCTTCTAAAGTATCCGGGTGCAATGCTCCTGTTTCTTTATGAGTAAATAAGGTAATGGGAACACCCCAAGTTCGTTGTCGAGAGATACACCATTCTGGACGCGTTTCAATCATGGAATAAATACGAGACTCGCCCCAAGCAGGAATCCATTTTACATGCCGAATCTCCTCTAAAGCTTTCTTTCTTAAGCCTTTTTTATCCATACTAATAAACCACTGCGGCGTCGTTCTAAATGCTGTTGGTGATTTATGACGCCAACAATGCGGATAAGAATGATTGATTTCTTCAAAATTTAACAAGACATTTTCTTGTTTCAATAATTCAACAATTGTCTTGTTCGCCTTCCAGATATATTGTCCACCAAATATCGGTGTGCTTTCTAAAAAGACACCATTACCTCCCATGGGATTGTATATTTCAACACCATATTGATTAGATACTTTAAAATCTTCCACACCATGACCACCAGCGGTATGGACCGCACCAGTACCCGCCTCTGTTGTCACATGTTCACCTAAAATCACAGGCACTTGTCTATCAGCATAAAATGGATGTTGCAATTTTAAACCTTCTAGCTTTTTACCGACAGCAGTAGTAATAACTTCAGGATTTTCAATGCCATATTTGCTACATACCTCGTTAACTAAATCTGCAGCTATAACCAACACATAATCTTTATGCCCTTTAACCAGTGAATAGTCCAACTCTTCATTCAATGAAACAGCCATAGAAGCTGGCAGCGTCCAAGGTGTTGTTGTCCAAATCGGAATTGCAACTTT
>Ga0256839_1004424_pt1 | contig 13725 bp, 14 predicted proteins | sample 354166metaG_FD_185968 | JGI IMG/M metagenome (GOLD analysis project Ga0256839, IMG submission 185968) | Hydrothermal vent microbial communities from Mid Atlantic Ridge, Atlantic Ocean - 354-166 | ecosystem: Environmental > Aquatic > Marine > Hydrothermal vents | place: Atlantic Ocean: Mid... | reverse complement strand
TGGCCAGCGTCGAGGGAAGGCCCAGCGCCCGCAGGAAACGGGCCGACTTGGGCGTTTCCAGAACGATGCGCGCGCTCGTCCCCACGATTTCCAGGCGGGTGATGCGACCGCTCGGCCCCTTGTCCAACACTTTCATCGACTGCACCGCGCCGGGGTCGAAGCCCAGGTCCTGCAGCACCCGCTGCACTTGGCGCGGGTTGACCTGCACGCGCCAGCGCTTGGCCAGGGACCAGGGGTCGTCGCGGGCTTGCAGGTAGGGGATGGGGCCGCCCCAGACCTCCTCGGCGGCGGCCGTGGTGCCGCCCGAATCGGCGTGGTAAACGGCCGAGATGGGCTCGCCCCGGTAGGCGAGGATGCGCCCGGCGGTGGCGCGCACGGCCTGGGTATGGCGCGGGGTCTCGGCGTCGAGGCCAAGGTAGACCTGGCAGCGGGCGGTGTCGCAAAGGTCGTAGTAGGGGTTGGACCCCAGGCGGCTGAGCGTGTAAGTGCGCGCCAGGATGGCCTGGGCCCGCAGCACCTCGAAGGGGAACGAGGCAGGCACTTCTCCAGGAAGGACGCCCCGGAGGTAGTCCTCGAGGCCCACGCGGTTGATCAGGAGCAGCCGCCCGTCCTGCCAGACGACGCGCAGGAAGCCGCGGTAGCGGCGCCCCGACACGGCAAAGGCCCCCTCGCGCGGCACGAAGGAAAGGAGGTTGCCCATGTAGCCGCTGGCGGGGCACGGAGGGTCGTCGCAGACGAGCTCGATGCCCCGATCGCTGGCCAGCAGGCGGTAGACGCGCGGCCCACCGTCGTCGGCGATGCGTCCGGCCCAGTTCCAGAGGCTGTGGGCGCCCTCGAGTTCAACCACGGCCAGCCCGGTCTCCTCGAGCAGCACCCGCACCGGCGGCGGCTGGGCCGCGGCACCCAGGACGAGCGCGAAAAGGATAACGAGGAGGCCGCGTTTCATACGAGCTCAGTCTAGCGCAGCCCTCAGGCCTCGAGGGTCACGTGGCCGCGTGCCGGGGCCTTGCAGAGGCGCTCGAGGACGTCGGGGCCGTGTTTGAGCAGGAAACCCAAGAAGCCGTAAACCCGTTCCTGCGGCCGTCCGAGGGGGCGCAGGTGGGTGAGCAGGCGCCGGAACTGGTCGCGCACGATCCGCTTCTGCTGCAGCTCGGCCGCGAGCAGCTTGCCGCGCAGGCGCTCGATCTCGCCCTCGAGCCGGCGCTGGCTGCGCTCGAAGGCGCCGATCAGCGTGGGGTCGAGCGCGGGCAGCGCGGCGAGCATGCGGCTGAACTCGTCCTCCACGCGCCGCAGCCCCCGTTCCAGCTCGGCCGCGGCGGTGCTCGTGCGCGCCAGCGCCTCCAGCATCGCCTCTTCGGGGGCCTCGAGGAAGGCCCAGGGGTCGAGGGTGTACTTCTCCAGGATTCGGCGCACCGGGGGCTCGAGCACCAGCCCGTGCATGCGGTCGATGACCGCCGGCGGCTCGAGGCCGTGCAACCGGTAGACCCCGGCGAGCTGGGCCACGTAGGCCATCTCCCCCGGACCCACGACCAGTCCCGCCGTGGGCACGACCGCGTCCTGCACCACCGGCCGGAGGCCCGCCGCGGGGGTGATCCGGGCGGGGTCGCGCTGCAGGATCGCCTTCAGGTCTGCGAGGCGGTAGCTGCGCACCCCGTCGGAGAACACCCCGTCGTCGTAGTAGAGGAGCCGACGCCGGCCGTCCTCGCCTTCCAGGAAGACGTTCGTCGCGCCCGCCGGCCGCCCCAGCGAAGGGGGAATGCCCAGGGACTTGAGCGCTTCCCCGGCGGCGTTGATCGCCATCGACGAGGCCAGCGGGTCTTCGAGCTCGCGTTCCATCGCGGGGGCGAAGAGGGGCGCCAGTTCGGGGGCCATGGGGTCGAGGGGCACGACCCCGTGCGGCCCCAGGAAGGCGAGCAGCAGCCGGGCGAAGGCTTCGGCGTAGGTCCATTCGCCCTCGAGGGCGCGTTCGATCCGTTTGCGCACGCCGGCGTCGCCGCCGAAGGACTCGAGGAATTCGCGCACCCGTTCGCGGTAGGGCGCGAAGGCGACGCGCGCCACCGGGACCGCCGGGGGCAGCTCGAGGGCGAGCTCGCGGATTCGCTCGTCGGCGTCGAGGAAGTGCACCCGGCTCACCTCGGCGGTGTCGTGGTCCTGGCTCGCCACCCAGAAGAGCCCGACCACGGGACGATCGGCGTCGTCGTAGGCGTAGGCGAGCTTCAGGGCCGAATGCGCCTTGTACAGGGTGAAGGCCGGGCCCGTCAGCAGCCCCGCCTGCTGCCCGGTGATCACGGCGCGGCTTTCGGGATGCCCGAGCCGGCGGACGGCCGCGAGGCTCGACTCGGGCGCCCCCAGGCGCTGCAGGTAGGCCTCGACGGCCGCGGCCAGCTCGGCTCGCGGGGCTGCGCGCTCCGCGGCGATGCGCGCGGGCAGGTCCTCGGGCCCGTACGGCAGGAAACTGCGTAAACGCCCTTGCAAAAAGGCCGAACGTACCTTACTCACGATCCTCCCCCAGCCCCGAGGCCAGCCGGCGGACGGCCTCGGGGTCCAACACCACCACGCGGCGGTAGTTGATCTCCAACAGGTCGCGCAGGGCCAGCGCGCCCAGCGCCCGCGTTACCGTATCACGTCCGGTGCCCAGACGGTGACTCATCTGCTCGTGGCTCAGCGGCACCTCCAACCCCTCAAGGCCGGGGCGCATCTGCTCGACGAGCAGCGCCGCCAGGCGCGGCAGCACCTCGTGGTAGCGCCGCTCGCGGTAACGGTCCTGGGCGGCGTGCAAGCGCCGGACGATCCGCTCGAGCAGCCAGCGGCGCACCTCGGCCGATCGCCAAGCCGCGAGCAGGCCCGGCCGCGGCAGCCGCAGGACCCGCGCGGGCGTCAGCGCCTCGGCGTGGTGGGCGTAGCGCCCCTCCTCCTCGAGGGCCTCCTCCCCGAAGAGTTCGCCGGGGTCGAGCACCAGCGTCGTCACCTCGCGCCCCTTGGGGCTGAGGCGGTAGAGCCGCACCCAGCCCGCGGCCACCAGGTAGAGCGCCGCGGCGGGCTCCCCTTCGGCGAAGACCTCGCGGCCCGCGCGCAAAGACAGCGGCTCGAGCGCGTCCGCCAGGGCTTCAGGAAGGTCCACGGGCTCTTCCGGGCGCATCCTCATCAGTCTAACCGAGCCTTCGGCCGGGACATCTGAAACTGGATACCGCGCATTCCCTGCCGTTTACTTAACTTGAGTGTTTAGGAATGAGGAGTATACCATGAGCGAATCGCGTCATCAGGTCCTGATCATCGGCGGCGGCACCGCGGGCATCACCACCGCGGCCCGCTTGACCCGCTCCGGCAAGAAGCTGGACGTCGCGGTCATCGAACCGTCGGACAAACACTTCTACCAACCCTTATGGACGCTCGTGGGCGCCGGGATCGTTCCCAAGGAGATCACCGTCCGCAAGGAGGCGTCGGTGATGCCCAAGGGGGTGACCTGGATCCGCGACGCCGTGGTCGAGATCGACCCCGACGCGAGCCAGGTACGCACCGCCGGCGGACGGACCATCGGCTACGACTACCTGGTCGTGGCCCCCGGCATCCAGTACGACTGGGACGCCGTGAAGGGACTGCGGGAAACCCTGGGCAAGAACGGCGTGGTCAGCAACTACACCTTCGAGACCGCCGAGAAGACCTGGGAAGCCATGAAGAACTTCGAGGGGGGCACGGCGATCTTCACCAACCCCCTGGGCCAGGTCAAGTGCGGCGGCGCGCCGCAGAAGGTGATGTACCTCGCCGACGACTACTGGCGCCGCACCGGCGTTCGCGGCAAGACCCAGATGATCGGCGCCTTCGCCGGCACCGTCATGCTGGGCGTGCCCGAGATCAACAAGAGCCTCGAGCGGATCGTCAAGCAGCGCGGCATCGAGATGCGCTTCTATCACAACCTGGTCGAGGTGCGCACCCACCCCAGGAAGGAGGCCGTCTTCGACGTGCGCGACCCCAAGACCGGCGCGACCACCCATCAGGAGGTGATCCCCTTCGACTTCCTGCACGCGACCCCGCCCATGAAGGCCCCCGACTTCGTGGCCAACAGCCCGCTGGCCGTTCCCGAGGGGCCGCACAAAGGCTACGTCGACGTCGACATCCACACCCTCCAGCACAAGCGCTACCCCAACGTCTTTTCCCTCGGCGACGCCGCCGCCCTGCCCACCGCCAAGACCGGCGCGGCGGTGCGCAAGCAGGCGCCCAAGCTCGTCAAGAACCTGCTCGCGGTCATGGAGGGGAAACCCGCCGAGGCCAAGTACGACGGCTACTCCTCCTGCCCCATCGTGACCGCGCGCGGCCGCGTGCTCCTGGGCGAGTTCCTCTACGACAACAAGTACAAGCCCACCTTCGTCTTCCTCGACCAGACCAAGGAACGCTGGGACATGTGGCTGCTCAAGCGCTACGTGCTGCCGCCCCTCTACTGGTACGGCATGCTCAAGGGCCTGGCCTGACCCTCGCTGCCTCCTTTCCGAAGAAACCGCCGCCCCTCGGGGCGGCGGTTTCTTCAGCAGCAAAAGAGGGGGTTCGGGTTCGGGGGAACGAGGCCGCGCGCCTCGGCCCGGACGAAGAGTTCGCGCACCGCGGCCTCGCCCTCCTCGCCTACGTCGAGGGAGAAATCGTTGACGTAGGTGCGGATGTGGGCCCGCGTCACCTCGTCCGAGAGCTCGTCGGCGTAGCGGCGCACGTAGTCCATGGGCTCGTCCGGGTGGGCGTAGGCGTACGCAAGGCTCGCCCGCACCGCCTCGTTCACCTCGCGGATCCGCGCCGCGCCCAGGTCGCGCCGCGCCAGGATGGCCCCCAAGGGCAGGGGCAGGCCGGTCTCCCCTTCCCACCACGCACCCAGATCGAGGAGCTTTTCGAGGCCGTGTTCGGGGTAGGTGAAGCGCGACTCGTGGATGATCAGCCCCGCGTCCACCTCGCCCGCGGCCACCGCGGGCATGATGCGGTCGTAACGCAGCTCCACCGGCTCGAAGGCGCCCTCGCCGAGGAGCAGCGAGAGCAGCAGGTAGGCGGTGGTGTAGCGGCCGGGGTGAGCGATGCGCGCCCCCTCGAGCGGCCGCGGCCCGCGGGCCACCACCAAGGGCCCCACCCCCCGGCCCAGCGCCCCGCCGGCGCGCAGGGCCACGTAGCCCTCGCGCAGGTGGCCGTAGGCGGCGTAGCTGATCTTGGTGAGCTCGAGCCGCCCCTCGAAGGCCCAACGGTTGAGCGTCTCCACGTCCTCCAGCACCTCCGCCACCGGCTCGGGCGCGGGCACCTTGCCGCGGGCAAGGGCGTAGAAGATGAAGGTGTCGTTGGGGCAGAGCGAGTAGCCCAGCTTCATGCCCCCAGGCTACCCGAAGCCGCTATCCTGGAGGCATGAACGAAAACGAGCCGCGCGGCCCCGTCCACCTGAGCGAGGAGCGGATCCAGGCCCGGGTGGCCGAGCTGGCCGCCGAGATCACCCGCGACTACACCGGCCGGACCCCCCACCTGATCGCCGTGCTGAACGGCGCGTTCATCTTCATGGCTGACCTGGTGCGCAAAATCGAGCTCCCCCTCACCCTCGACTTCATGGCCGTGGCCAGCTATCAGGGCACCGAGAGCTCGGGCGAGGTGGAGCTGATCAAGGATCTCGGCCAGCCCATCGGGGGACGCGACGTGATCGTGGTAGAGGACATCGTGGACACCGGCATCACCCTCGAGTACCTGCTCGACTACCTGCACGCGCGCAAGCCCGCAAGCCTGCGCGTCGCGGCGCTGCTCTCCAAGCCGGCGCGGCGCCTGCGCGAGGTACCGGTGGACTACCTGGGCTTCGAGATCGAGAACGCCTACGTCTACGGCTACGGCCTCGACCGCGACCAGCTGGACCGCAACCTGCCCTACATCACTTCGCTGCCGAGCGTCTGATCCGTGCACCTGCGAGGTTCGCCAGGCACGGCATGCGCCACGGACCGGGCTGGATTATGATGTCCCCCGGTGCCTTCGCGCCCGGGAGATCATGAAGACCTACCGCTACCTCGACCTCATCACCGCCGCCTTCGTGGCCGTGCTCATCATCTCGAACGTCGCGGCCACCAAGGTGGTCGTGCTCGGCCCCTTCACCTTCGACGGCGGCACGTTGCTCTTCCCGCTGGCCTACATCTTCGGCGACGTGCTCACCGAGGTCTACGGCTACGCCCGCAGCCGCCGGGTGATCTGGACCGGCTTCGCGCTGCTGGCGCTGGCCAGCCTCACCTTCAGCGCGGTCGCGGCGCTGCCCGCGCTCGCCGACCCCGAGGTCGCTCCTTTCGCCCGGGCTTTCGACCTGCTCTTCGGCCTGGTGCCGCGCATCGTGCTGGGCAGCCTGCTCGCCTACTGGGCGGGCGAGTTCGCCAACAGCTACGTCCTCGCCAGGATGAAAGTCCGAAGCCGCGGGCGCTTTTTCGGCGCACGGGCGCTGGGCTCGACGCTGGTGGGCCAGGCGGTGGACACCGGCCTCTTCCTGCTCGTCGCCTTCGCCGGGCTCTACCCCCCCTACGTGCTGGGGCTGATGTTCGCGAGCAACTACGTCTTCAAGGTGGGCGTCGAGGTCGTCTTGCTGCCGCTCACCTACGCGGTGGTGGGGGCGCTCAAACGCGCCGAGAACGAGGACTACTTCGACACCCACACCGACTTCAACCCCTTCCGCCTCGGGGGGTAGACTGCACTCATGCACATCGTCGAACGCGACGAAGACCTGCGCTGGATCCTGGGCAGCGCCTACACCGTGGCCGTGCTGGGGGCGCACCCCGATCCGAAGCGCCCTGCACACTACGTTCCGGCCTACCTGCGTGACCACGGCTACCGGGTGCTGCCGGTGAACCCGGGGTACGCCGGCCAGGAGCTCTTCGGCGAGCGGGTGCGGGCCCGGCTCGACGAGATCGACGAGCCCGTGGACGTGGTGGACGTCTTCCGCGCCGCGGACAAACTGGACGGCCACCTCGAGGAGATCCTGGCGATGGAACCGCCGCCGGGGGTGGTCTGGCTGCAGCTAGGGATCCAAAACGACGGCTTCGCCGAACGCCTGACGGACGCCGGCATTACCGTGGTCCAGGACCGCTGCATGCTGGCGGAACACCGCCGCTTGATGTGAGGGGCCGGCCACGGAAGCCGATGCCGTCCCCGACCTGTCCAGGGAGCGCCTGGAAGCTACGGGCGACTTCGACCGGCCGATCCGGATCCAGGAGGCGAGCGGGTTTCCCTGAACCGAGGACGCCGAGAAGGCCGGCCGCCTCCTCGAGGGCGGGGCGTCGTCGCCCCCGACGGCGGCGCGCCCGTCGAGGCGGGCCCGCGACCCGCTCGCCCTTTCGCGGGGGATGCGCCGCACCCGGAAGGCGCTCCGACCGGGCCGCGAGCGCCGCACCCTTGCTTAGGGCGATGCTCGTCCTGACCCTCGTGCTCGCCGGCTGCGCCGCGCCGCCGGCCAACCGGGTGCTGCCGCAGCGCTCGCCGGACGGCCGCTACGCCTTCGACTTCGACCGGGGCGTTCCGCGGATCCGGGAAGGCCGGCGGACGGTCCTGCGGGACGAGGCCGCTCCTTTTCGCAAGGCCCCCGACCTCTACTGGTTGTGGGGCGACGGCGACCGGCTCTGGCTTTACGACGACGCGGCGAAGCGCGTCGGCTACTACGAAAGGACCCCCGGGGGCTGGCGGTGGCGCTACTGGACCGGCGCGCGCTCCGCCCGTCCCGAGCGCGACCTGCTTCCCCCGCCGGAGCTCTACCCGCCATGCTCGAGCCGCGAATGACCCCCGCGCTGCGGCGGGCGCTGCTCGCCTGGTACGACGCCGAGCGCCGCGAGCTGCCCTGGCGCGGCACCCGCGACCCCTACCGGATCCTGCTCAGCGAGGTGCTGCTGCAGCAGACCCGGGTGGCGCAGGCCTTGCCCTACTACCGGCGCTTCCTCGAGCGCTTCCCTACGGTGGGGGCGCTGGCGGCAGCGGGTGAGGAGGAAGTGCTGCGGATCTGGCAGGGCGCGGGCTACTACGCCCGGGCGCGGCGGCTCCGTGCGCTCGCCGGGCAGGTGGTGCGCTCGGGCTGGCCCAAAGACCGGGCCGGGCTCTTGCGGCTCCCCGGTGTGGGGCCCTACACCGCCGCGGCGGTGGCGAGCATCGCCTTCGGCGAGCCGGTGGCGGCGGTGGACGGCAACGTGCGGCGGGTGCTGGCGCGGGTGCACGCCGAGCCGGAGCCGGGGCCGGCCTGGCTCGAGCGGGTGGCCGCGGCCTGGCTCGAGCCCGCCCGCCCCGGCGACTGGAACCAGGCGCTGATGGAGCTGGGCGCCCGCGTCTGCACGCCGCGGAACCCCGACTGCGCCGCCTGCCCGCTCGCCGCGATCTGCCGGGGCCGGGCCGCGCCGGAGCGCTACCCCGCGCCGCGCCAGCGGCGGGCGCGCACCGAGGAGCGCTGGGCGCTGGTGCTGCGCGCGCCCGGCGGGGTGGTGCTCGAGCGCCGCTCTGCAGGCCAGCTCGCCGGGCTGTGGGGCGTGCCGATGGGCCCGGGCGCGGCGCCGCCCGAGGAGGTGCTCGCGCGCTACCGGGCCGGCGCGGTGAAGGCCACGGGCACGGTGAGCCACGCCTTCAGCCACCGCCGCCTGGTCGTGCACGTCTTCCGCGGCCGCGCCCCAAAGGGCGGCGTGGCCCCCGCCGCGTGGCCGCTCGCCGAACTGGACCGCAAGCTACTGCGCGCCGCCGGGCTCGAGGACGCGGCCGAGGGCGAGGCCTAAGGCTGCCCGCGCGGCGGGCGGCGCGTGGCCCGCGGCCACCCGCCCGGTCGCGTAGAGGCCGGCAAAGCGGCGCAGCCGGCCGCTCGCCGCATCCCACTCCTCCGGGGCAAAGCGCTGGAAACGCACCGCGTAGGCGGGCGCGCCGTCCACGGCGGCCACCCGGTAGGCGTCGGTTGCAAAAGTGAAGCCAAGGCCTTGAAGGTGTTCGTAAAGGTCGGGGTAGGCCGCCTCCCCCAGCCGCCCCGCGGCCTCTTCGAGCGCCCCCGCCGAGAGCCGAGCGCCCAGGAAGCTGCCCACCGCCAGCACCACCGCGCCGGCTCGGTGGTCGAAGCCCTCCCAGGTGCGCACCCCGACGGCGCGCCCCCCCTCGAGCAAGAGCGCCACCGCCGACGACTGCAGGAGGTGGAGGTTCGCCAGACCCTCGAGCGCGTACTTGGCCCGCCGGTGCAGCGTCCAGAGGTCGTCGCTCGCGGCCTCGGCCAGGAGGCTGCCCACGGGCGCCGCGCCTTCGGGAAGCACCTCGGGCCGGTAGACGCTGTCGAGGCTATCGGTCACCAGCCCCACAACCAAGCCCCGGCGCGCCAGCGCCCAGGCGGCCTCGCTGCCGCTCGGCCCCGCCCCCACCACGAGCACGTCGTAACCGCTCACGACTCCGCTCCGCCCAGCATCGGCGCCCCGCGCTCGAGACGGAAGGCCAGGTAGCCGTCGCGGGGGGTGCGCAGCATCAACAGGTGCTCGTCGGGCGCGGCAAACCAGAGGAAGAGCGGCGGCTTGCTGCGCGGCCAGCCCCGCTGGTAGCGCTCGCCCTCGTAAGTGTAGGCCATGAAGATCTTCTCGTCGTCGTCGGCGTACCCCGGCTCGTAGAGGACGACCAGGTCGCCCTCGCCCGCCTCGGCACGCTCCATGACCTCCCACAGCCAGATCTGCGCCTCCACCGGGGTGAGGAAGACCCCGGCCGCCTCGCCCAACCAGGCGTAGGCGGCGTTCGGCAGCCCGGGAAAGGAAACGAAGACCCCCTCGGTCCCGTGCACCAGCTCGACCACCTCGTTGGCGTAACGGGCCCCGCCCGCGCTCTCGCGCACGAAGCCGGCAAGGAGTCCGTGGCGCTCTTCCAGCTCGCCCGGAGTGAGCCCCAGTTCGAGCGCCTCGATCAGAACCCGGTAGTTGCCCAGCTCGCGCGCCCGCTTCACGGCTTGTCCCCCACGTGCACCGCAGCGATGCCGCCGGTGAGCAGGCGCCAGCGCACCCCGGCGAAGCCGGCCGCGCGCAGCATGGCCGCGAGCCGCTCGGGCCGTGGAAAGCGCTCCACCGAGTTCGGGAGGTAGCGGTAGGCCTCGGGGCGGCCCGAGATCACCCCGCCGATCCAGGGCAGCACGCCGCCAAAGTAGAGCCGGTAGGCCCGGCCCAGAAGCCCCTCGGGGGGCGGCGGGAACTCGAGGATCACCGCCCGCCCACCGGGGGCCAGCACCCGGTAAAACTCAGCCAGGCCGCGCTCGTAGTCGGCGAAGTTGCGGAAGCCAAAGGCGACGGTGACCGCGTCGAAGCTTGCGTCTGCGAAGGGCAGCGCCAGGGCGTCGGCCTCCACGAAGCGCACGTCCAGCCCCGTCCGCTCGGCCTTGGCACGCGCGAGCTCGAGCATCTGAGGGGTGAAGTCAGCCCCCACCACCTCGGCGGCGGGGCGCACCCGCTTGAGCCGCAGGGCCACGTCGCCGGTTCCGGTGGCCACGTCGAGGATGCGGCGGGGCGCCTTCTCGGTGGCCAGCCGCACCGCCAGCCGCCGCCAGCGCTGGTCCACCCCGCCCGAGAGCAGCCGGTTGAGCAGGTCGTAGCGCGGCGCGATCTCGCCGAACATCGCGCGCACCTTGCGGGCCTTGGCCTCGGTCTCGTTCATCGGGCCCATCCTACCGCGCCCGAGCGGGGCTCACCCGCCCGGGGGCATGCGTTACAATCGGGGGCGTGAACCGCGTTTGGTTAGCCCTCACCTCCGCCGTTTTCCTGCTCCTGCTCGCCGTCAGCCCCTGGGCGATCGCGATGCGGGCCTTCGGGGGGAAAGGGGTGCTCGTCACCCTCTGGGGCACGGTCGACCTCTACGGCCGGGCCAAGGCGCTGCCCGACGTCAGCTGGCTGGGCTACTTCACCGCCTTCTGGGTGGCCCTGGCCCTGGTGGCGGCGGTGGCGGCGTTCCTCCCTGAGGCGCGCACCCGCGCCCGCATCTACTTCGCGCTCGGGCTCGCGGGCGTGGCCGTCTTCGCCCTGGAAGCCTACCTCTTCTACCACGCCGTCTGGGCGGTCAACGACGCGGCTTTGGCCGAAGGGGCCCGCAGGCCCCCGCTCAAGCGCTACAGCCTCTCGCTGGGGGCCTACGCGAGCTTCCTCTACAGCCTCTTCCTGCTCGCGGTGGGGCGGCTGCAACTCCCCGGCGGCCGGGCGCTCTTGGTGCGCTGGCGCGGAGTCATCGTTCCCGCGGTGAGCATGCTGCTCGCCATGGTGGCCGGCGCGGTCGTGGTCTGGATCCTCAAGGACGTCAAGATGCCCGAGGGCAGCGGCACCCTGGCCTACCTCGCGGCCAAGCTGGACCTCGTCACCTACACCTTCCAGCTGCTCTTCGGGCCGCTGCTTACCGCCTCCGGATGGTTCCAGAGCCTGCTCATCGCGACGCCGCTCATCTTCACCGGCCTCGCCGTGGCCTTCGGCTTCCAGGCGGGGCTGTTCAACATCGGCGCCCCCGGCCAGCTGACCATCGGGGCCATCATGACGATGCTCGTGGGCGTGCACCTGGCGAACGCCCACTGGTTCGCGGGGCTTCCGGACGGGGTGGCGCGGGCGATCTTCCTGCCGCTCAGCATCCTCGCCGCCGCCGCAGGCGGGGCGCTTTGGGGCGCGATTCCGGGATGGCTGAAGGCGCGCTTCGGGGCGCACGAGGTGATCAACACGATCATGATGAACTACATCGCCGCCTCGGTCTTCCTCTTCATGATCGCCTCCAACGAGTACACCTTCTTCGGCAAGTGGACCCTGCACATGCCCTTCAAGTTCCCCGGCTACGAGGCCCGCAGCTACGAGGTGGCCGAGTCGGCCCGCATCCCCTTGATGGTCAACCTCTTCGGCTTCCAGCAGGACGCCTCGGGCGCGTGGACGGGTGCGCTCAGCTGGGCGCTGCCGCTGGCGCTGGTGGCGATGGTCGTCGTCTACGCGCTCACGGCGCGGCTCGAGCTGGGCAAGCGGCTGCTCGCCGCTCTGGGCGCGGGCGTGCTCGGCTACTTCGTGGGCGGCTTCCTGCCCGGCGTTCCCATGGCGCTCTCGCCCAAGCTGGCGTCGGTGCGCCTCAACGGAGCCTTCGTGATCGCCGCCTTCGCCGTGGCCTTCTACAACTACTACATGTGGCGGACCCGCGACGGCTACGAGCTGCGTGCGGTCGGGCTCGCCCCCAAAGCGGCCGAGTACGGCGGGGTGAGCATCGCCAAGAAGACGATCCTGGCCATGGCCATCTCCGGCGCCCTCGCCGGGCTGGCGGCCACCCACTACGTCCTCGGCGGGGGCATCGACGAGTACCGCCTCAAGCAGTCGCTGCCCACCAACGTGGGCTTCGACGGCATCGCCGTCGCGCTTTTGGGCCAGAACACCCCCATCGGCGTCTTCCTCTCGGCGCTGCTCTTCGGGGTGCTGCTCACCGGCGGGCTGCAGCTCGACCTGCAGCTCGGCATCAGCCGCGAGCTGGTGATGATGCTGCAGGCACTGATCGTGCTCTTCATTGCCGCCGGCGGATTCCTGCCGCGCTACTTCACCGACCCGATCCTCGCGGCGCAAGCCGAAGAAGGCGTGCAGGGGGTGATCTGAGGTGAGCCTCGAAAGCCTCCTCACCGCGGCCTTCCTGGTGCCGCTCCTGCAGACGACGCTGCGCTCCACCACCACCCTGCTGCTCACCGCCCTGGGCGGGATGTTCAGCGAGCGCAGCGGCGTGGTCAACATCGCGCTCGAGGGCATGATCATCTTCGGCGCGCTCACCGCCGCGGTCAGCGCCCAGCTGATGGAAGCCCCCTACTTGGCCGAGAACCCCGGCGCCCGCATCTGGTGGATCCCCTGGGTCGCCGTGCTGCTGGCGATGGTCGTGGGCGCCTTCATCGGCTGGATCCACGCGGTCGTCTCGATCAAGTACAAGGCCGACCAGATCATCAGCGGCACCGCCATCAACCTGCTCGCCGCGGGCCTGCCCTCGCTCGTCCTCGCCTACTTCTACGACAACACCACCGCCTCCAAGGAGCTCGTCAACCGGCTCCCCGAGTGGCTGGGCTTCAGCCCGCTCGTCTACCTGGCCTTCGCGCTGGTGCCGATCACCTGGTACGTGATGTTCAAGACCCCCTGGGGGCTGCGGCTGCGCAGCGTGGGCGAGCACCCCGAGGCCGCCGACACCATGGGGATCAACGTCTTCCGCACCCGTTACACCGCGGTCATCCTCTCGGGGGTGCTCGCGGGGCTCGCCGGCGCCTTCCTCTCGATCGGCGTCCTCAACCAGTTCGTGCGCAACATGTCCGCCGGTCAGGGCTTCATCGCCCTGGCGGCGCTGATCTTCGGCAAGTGGCACCCCATCGGGGTGCTGGGGGCGACGCTGCTCTTCGGCTTCGCCAAGGCGCTGGCCATCCAGCTGGGCGGCGGCGACATCATGCCGCCGACGGTGATCGAGGCCTTCCCCTTCGTGATCACCATGCTGGTGCTGGCCGGCTTCGTGGGCACCTCGCGGCCGCCCAAGGCGATCGGCAAGCCCTACGAGAAGTAGCCGCGGCCCGAGCGGACACCGCCCCCGGCCGGGGGCGGTGTCATTCGTGGGTGCGGAAGCGGGTCCCCAGGGCCCCCAGCCGCACCTCGAGGTGGCTGCCGTCGTCGAACCAGACCTCCAGGTGGCGCCGGTTCAGGCGGAACCGTTCGATCCGGGGCACCAGCTCGGGGGCGGCGCCGCCCGCTTCGGGCGCCCAGGCCTGCACCCAGCGGGTGTGGG
>Ga0256839_1004423_pt1 | contig 13726 bp, 13 predicted proteins | sample 354166metaG_FD_185968 | JGI IMG/M metagenome (GOLD analysis project Ga0256839, IMG submission 185968) | Hydrothermal vent microbial communities from Mid Atlantic Ridge, Atlantic Ocean - 354-166 | ecosystem: Environmental > Aquatic > Marine > Hydrothermal vents | place: Atlantic Ocean: Mid... | reverse complement strand
GGGTCCAGCCGCGAGGGCACCACGCCGTAAGTGGCGATGAAGTGGTTCGCCGAGAACGGATCCAGCGAGATCTCGTAGAGGAACACCAGCACGTTGACGGCGATCAGCCCGAAGGTCACGACGGGCGTGGACCGGCTGGGCTGGGAGTCGCGCAAGGGGATCATCGGCTCACACCGTCTCCGCCCGTTCCGCATAGCGGCGGCTGACCCGCCGCTCCCCTTCGGCCATCAGCCGCTCGGCCTCGGTGGCGGTGGCGATTCCGCCCCGCGCCCCCAGGGCCGTGCAATTCAGAGCCGCCATGGCGTTGGAAAACCGCAGCGTTTTCTCGAGCCCCATCCCTTCGAGCACAGCGTAACAGAACGCGCCGTGGAAGACGTCGCCGGCTCCGGTGGTGTCCACGCAGTCCACCACGTAGCCGGGCGAGTACAGGTACCGCCCGTCCGCCCGGGCCAACGCCCCGTCGGCGCCGAGCGTCATCGCCGCGACTTTCATGCCGTACTCAGTCTGGATGATCTCCAGGGCGCGGAAGGGATCCGGCTCGCGGGTCCAGTTCGACGGGAACTCGGCGCTGGCGATCAGGTAGTCCACCAGCGGCAGCACCTTCTCGAACCCCGGATAGATCGTATCCACGTCCACGGCGACGGGCATCCCGTGATCACGGGCGATCCGCGCGGCATGTTCCACCGCCGGCGTGTCGTGGCCGTCGATGTGCAGCATGCGGGCGCAGGCGATCTGCTCGGGGGTGATCTCCTCGGGAGCGATCCGCAGGCACTCGGGGCGGCTCCAGAGGACCGTCCGCTCGCCGGTGGTCTTGTCCACCAGGATGTAGGCCGACTGGTTCGGGCAGTTGGCACGGACCTGGACGTGATCCAGATTGACGCCGGAAGTCCGCAAGCTTTCCATCTGCACCCGGCCCCGGTAGTCGTCGCCGATGGTCCCGATATATTTGGTCCGCAGGCCCAGCTTGGCGCAAGTGACCATGGCGCTGGCCACCTGCCCGCCGGGACTCAGGATCTCTTCTTCGAAAGCGATCTTGCCCCCGTAGGCGGGGAACTTGGGCAGCAGCAGGAGGGTGTCGGTGGCGTTCAGGCCGACGCCGACGATGTCGAACTGGGGCATCTACCGCCGGGGAGCCTCCGTCCTCATTTCGATGTCGGCCACTCGTAGACGTAGATGCTGTGGATGCGGCCATGGGCCTCGGCCTGCACCACGCGGATCGGATTCCACTCGCGGATCTCGAAATCGTGAGAGACCACCCTGGCGCCGTGTTTGAGAGACCGCTCCAGGCGCGGCCGCAACAGCTCGTTGGAACTGGTGAGCAGATAGAGCACCACCACGTCGGCGTCGCTCAAGTCCACTTCGCGCAAATCGCCCTGGATCACCCGGCACCGGTCCTCCAGACCCTCCTTCTTGATCCGTTCGCGGGCCTGCTTGACCAGCTTCGGCGAGATCTCGACCCCCACCGAGCGCGCCTTGAACTTCTTCGCCGCGGTGATGATCACCCGGCCGTCGCCGGAGCCGAGATCGTAGACCAGCTCGCCGGGCTTGACCTCGGCCGCCTCGAGCATTCTTTCGACGATCGGCTGCGGCGAGGGCACATAGGGCGCCAGGCTCCTGGCATAATCACCGGGCTGGGCCGCCGCCGGCCATGAGACAGCCAACGCCAGCAACAGAGCCGGAACGATGAGTCTCATCGGTTTCATCGCTCATCCCGAAGAAGCCGTTGTCACGCCACGCCGCTGCTTCCAGTCGAGGATCTCCGTGATCATCTCCGTCACGGCGTGATAGAGGTCCCGGGGACGGGTGATGGTGAACTCCCGGCCGGCCAGCGATTTCACCGCCAGCCCGATCGTGTCCCGCCACGGTATCTGATACGGATACAGATTGTAGTTCATGTAGAAGACCGGGAACGGCAGTTCACCCAACACCTTCAGATCCGCCACCGGAACCTTGTGGTCCAGAATCGCTTTCGGACCTGCGAATACGAGCGCGTCCGGCGGTTCGCCGGAGCCGAGCTCCTGCTGAATCAGCTCGGTCAGGAACCGCGTCTCCCCGCCCTTGTCCGTCAGCCGCGCCAGGTCGATCGTCCCCAGCTCGAGCTTGTCGAGCGAGGCCCCCAAAGCCGGAAAGTCGATCTGGTCGGCGTCGTCTTGCCGGAACAGCACCCGCCGCTCCTGCAGATTGAACGCCACCACCGAGAACTTCGAGATCCGCGGTTCCCGGGAGATCGTTCTCAGTATCGCCACTAGAGCAGACGTGTCGATGGGCTGCAGGGTTGCCGCGTGCTGGTTCTGAGGGGCGAAATTGACGAGCACCTTGATCCGCAGGCCGTCCTCTCCCCCCGTCCTGAGCACCGGGGGCTCTTCCTTGAACTGCTGGAACTCCGCCGCGGCCACGGCTCCCGGCCGGATCATCAGCCCGATGTCGGCGTCCCTGCCCTTCAGGCGCGCATCCACTTCCCAGAAGGCCGAGCAGACGCGGCCGGCATGATCCCGCATCAGCCAGTCCACTTCGTAGATCCCCTCGCCGACGTCGAAGACGCCGTGCAGGTAGGCATCTCCCGCAGCGTCCGGCTCGATCTCCGGAACACGGATCCGCTGGCGGAAGTAGACGGGCTCGCCGGCGGGATCTTTCGGGGTCACCCGGAACAATACATTGAGCATATTCGGGCCGCCGGCCAACTCTTTCAATGGGATCGCCACTTCGTAGCTGGCGTGGAACTTCAGGTCGAAGCCCAGCATGGGCTTGTTCGGGCTGACCGAGCAGGGCAGATCCCGGCGCGGCTGCCGGGCGATGAAGATCGCCAAGTCGCTGGTGTGCAGACGCACGCGGCCGTCGGGCCCGCTGCCGGGCATCACCACCTGGGCCGCAGCCGGGCTGAAGCACAGCGCCAGAAGCGCGCCGGCGGCGATTCCCGCCCGCTTCCGGATTGGTGGGCCGCTGGAGGTCATCGCAGATGGACCTGGCTGGCGATTATCCAGTGTACTCTACCCGCCTTATCGGCGGTCCGCCACTCCAACGATTATGATACAGTGCAGGTGATTATGGCATCGCGTAGTGTAAACAAAGTGATCCTGGTCGGGAACCTGGGCAAAGACGCCGAGACCCGCTTCACCCCCAGCGGCGTCGCCCGCACCACCTTCCCGGTGGCCACCAGCCGCCGCTGGAAGGACCAGCAGACCGGCGAATGGCGCGAGGAGACCGAGTGGCACAACGTCGTCCTCTGGCGCCAGGAGAACGTCGCCAACTATTTGACCAAAGGCCGCCAGGTCTATGTGGAGGGGCGCCTGCAGACCCGCTCCTGGGACGACCAGGACGGCAACAAGCGCTACATGACCGAGATCGTGGCCGACGAGGTCATTCTGCTCGGCGGCCGGGGCGACGTCCCTCCCGAAGAAGCCGGCCAGCCGGCCTCCATGCCCCGGAACGCCCAGCGCCCGGCCCAGGAGCAGAAGCCCGAGAGCCAGGGAACCGCTCTCGACCAGGGCATCACCGACGACGACGTCCCGTTCTGAGACCGCGACGGGGCTGGAAACCAGCGGGACTCACTCGAGCGCCGCCAGGGCCTCCTCGATCTCCTGCCGCGTGTGGCTGTCGCCGGCGCGGTCGCAAGCAGCGATGCCTTGCCGGTAGACCTCTCTGGCCTCCTCGATGCGTCCCAGCCGCGCCAGCGCCTGCCCGCAGTGAAAATAGGAGGGGATGTAGCCGGGATCGGCCTCGATGATCGCCCGGTACTCGGCGACGGCGCTCTCCAGCTCCCCGCTGTTGGCCAGCTCCATCGCCAGCATGTAGCGGGTCCGGCTGTCGCCGGGATTCTGCTGAACCAGGTTCCTGAGAATCTCGAGCCGGTTGGCGGGCATCGCCCTCATTCTAGCGAACCGGTGTGGCCGCGCACCGATCCGCGTTATCCTGAAGACCGTGAGCGAGCGCATGAAAGGACGCCCGGTTCGCGAATCCATGTCGGAATACTCCGAGATGGCCCTGCCGAACGACGCCAATCCCCTGGGTGACCTGCTCGGCGGCCACGTCATGCACCTGGTGGATATGGCCGGCGCTCTGGCGGCCATGCGGCATGCCCGCCGGCCCGTGGTCACCGCCGCCGTGGATCACATGACCTTCCTGCACCCGGTCAAGATCGGGCAACTGCTCGTGCTGCGCTCGTCGGTGAACCGGGCGTTCCGGACGTCGATGGAAGTGGGAGTGCGGGTCGAGGTGGAAGACCTCACCACCGGGGAGATCCGCCACACCTCGTCGGCTTACCTGACCTTCGTGGCCCTCGACGAGCGAGGGAAACCCACGGAAGTCCCCCCGGTGATCCCGGAGACTCCGGAACAGAAGCGCCGCTACGAAGAGGCCGGACGCCGCCGGATCCACCGCCTCGAGATGAAAGAGCAGGTCCGGCTCAAAGGGACCTAAGCCTTGTACATGTACTTGATGTTCGGCTTGTAGATGAGCAGGTTCGGCTGATCCTGCCGGGAAAGCTTCAGGCAGGTCTTGTCGTACCACTCGATGACACCGTGGAGTTCCTCGCCGTCCTTGAGGACGATCACCATCGGCGTCTTGGCCTGCATCTGCTTGACGTAATAGAAGTTCTCCGCGTTCGTGTGTTCCGGCGGCACCGGTTTCTTATGATTGTTCTGGTTCCGGCGAGCGTTCATTTGTTCCCTTATTTGAGCCAATGACGGACGGATGAGCTTTCGGTTTGCGGCCTCCACTCTGCCACCTCGATTCTCTTGAAAGATTGGCGATCTCGGACCTCGGGCACGATTCGCTGAGGCCGATCCACAGATGGGTGAAGTATCCGAGTACTGCTATATATGTACCACACAGTCCGAAACTCCAGCAAGCATTCCGCGGCGCCGCCGCCGGCCACGGGGCGCTCCGGCTGCGGGCCGGCTGTTATGATGAGTTTTTTCCGCTTCCGGCGTCGTCTCGAGTAGCGAACCCGGCCCCACCGGCCGGGCGCCGGAACCGCTGAAGGAGATGCCATGAGCGAACGTTCCTACCGCCCCTATGTCCCCGAGAACGTGCAGATGACGGAACTCACTCTCCGGGCGGTGCTGATCGGCCTGGTGATGACGATCGTTCTCGGAGCGGCCAACGCCTATCTCGGCCTCCGGGCCGGCATGACCGTGGCCGCCACCTACCCGGCCGCCGTCATCGGCATGGCCGCGTTGCGGCTGTTTCGCGGCAGCATTCTGGAAGAGAACATCACCCGGACGGCCGGCACCATCGGCGAGTCAGTCGCCGCCGGGGCCATCTTCACCCTGCCCGCCTTCGTCATCGCCCAGGCGTGGCCCAGCTTCAACTTCGCCGACGCGTACTGGAAGTCTACGGCCCTGATGGTCACCGGCTCGGTCCTCGGCGTGTTGTTCATCTCGCTGGTCCGCAGGGGCATGGTCGAGGATCCCGAGCTTCCCTTCCCTGAGTCGGTCGCCGCCTCGGAGATCCACAAGGCGGGCCAGATCGGCGCCAGCGCCGCCAAGCACCTGTTCATCAACATGGGCGTCGGCGCTCTGGTCTACCTGGGGGCCATGTTCCGGTTCTTCTCGATGGAGAAGGACATCCTGTTCCGGATCGGGGAGCTGGGCAAGAGCTTCGTCCGCGTCGGCGGCACCGGCAGCGAGGAGATCGTCAAGACCGGCGGCATCTCCATGGCCGCGGGCCCCTCCATCAGCCCCGCTTATCTCGGCGTGGGCTACATCATCGGGCCGAGCCTGGCGGCGCTCAACTTCTCCGGCGGCGTCATCGCCTGGGGCCTGCTGATCCCCTTGATCATCTTTTTCCTGGGCCCCGACCTGGCCGCCTACGTCCCGGAAGCCGCCGGCGCTGGGAGCTGGAGCGGCATGGCCTACAAGGTCTGGCTGAACATCGTCCGTCCCATCGCCGTCGGCGGCATGCTGGTGGGCGCCGCCTATACGCTCTTCAAGATGAGGCAGAGCATCTGGAGCGGCTTGAGCCGGACATTCAAAGACCTCCGCCAGGGCGAAGCCGACCCCGAGCAGCTCACCCGCACCGAGCGCTACATGGCGTCGAAGACCGTCGTCTCGCTCATCGGCCTGACCTTCCTGGCCATGCTGGCCATCTACATCTATTTCTCCGGCGACGTCGTCGCCGGTTTCATCGCCGCCGGCGTGATGCTCGTGGCCGGCTTCTTCTTCGCCGTCGTCTCCGGCAGCCTCGTCGGTTTGATCGGCTCCTCCAACAATCCGATCTCCGGGCTGACGCTTTCCACCCTCATCGTCGCGGCCCTGCTGATGGTCACCTTCGGCGTCTCGGGCATCAGCGGGGTGGCCACGGTGCTGGGGGTCGCCGCGGTGGTCTGCGTCTCCTCGGCGGTGGCCGGCGAGTTGCTCCAGGACTTCAAAGTGGGGTACATCCTCGGCGGCACCCCGCGGAACATCCAGATCGTCGAGCTGATCGCCGTGCTCTGCGCCAGCCTGGTGATGTATTTCCCGCTGCTGATCCTGCATCAGGGCAACATCAACGCCGGCGGCATCGGCTTCGGCGACCGGCGGCTTCCGGCTCCCCAGGCGGGCTTGATGGCCTCCCTCGCCGACGGCATCGTCGGGGGCGAGATGGCCTGGCCCCTGGTGATCGTCGGCATCATGATGGGCCTGGCCATGATCCTGCTCCAGGTGCGCAGCCCCATGCTCGTCGCCGTGGGGATGTATCTGCCTCTGGGCACGACCTTCGCCATCTTCGTCGGCGGACTGCTTCGCTGGGTCGGCGACACGCTGGCCAAGAAGCGGGAGCTGAACGAAGCCCAGACGGCCCGGGTGATCAACGTGGGCGTCCTGACGGCCTCGGGGCTGATTGCCGGAGAGGCGCTGATGGGGCTCGTCGAAGCCGCTTTCAACTTCTTCGAGTGGCCGATCCCGGCGTTCACGGAGCATCCCTCCTATCTCGTCGGTCTCGTCGTGCTGGCGGCCCTCGCCTTTCTGATGGTGTGGAACCCCCTGGCCCACGCCGGCCGCCCCGACGAGCCGGCGCCGCCGGCGGCGATGATGTAGGCGGCATGCCGGACCGGAGTGCAGACAGACCAAGGAGGCATGAGCCATGTCCTTGATGCAAGAAATACGGAGCTTTCCCGTGGAGACCGGCTCGGTCGCCGTCTGGTGGCTCGGGCAGAACAGCTACATCTTCAAGAGCCCCGACGGCACGCTCACCGGCGTCGATCTCTACCTCACCGACAGTTGCAACGGCCTCCATCCAGGCCTGAACCTCGCCCGCAGGGTCCCGGTCCTGATCCCGCCCGAGGAGCTCGACGTCGATCTGTTCCTGTGCACCCACAACCACCAGGACCACACCGATCCGGAGACGATCGCCCGGCTCCGGAACAAGGACACCGCGCTGTTCGTCGGCCCGCATCCCTCTTGCGGCGTCTTCCGGGCCAAAGGGATCGAGAGCGGGCGCATCCAGCCCTCCTGGCCGGATTGCGAAATCGAGCAGAGCGGCGTCGCCATCCGCGGCGCCTTCGCCCTGCCCACCGACGACACGGATCTGAACCATATGGGCTTCGTCCTCGAGTTCCACCGCGGTCCGCGGGTCTATATCACCGGCGACACCGACTACCACGAGTTGCTCGCCTCCACCGCCCGCCACAAGCCCGACGTAATGATCACCTGCATCAACGGCGGCTTCAACAACCTCTCCCATTTCGAAGCCGCCACCCTCGCCGGCAAGATCCGGCCCAAAGTGGCCATTCCGTGCCACTACGACATGTTTCCGGACAACGCCGCCGACCCGAAACAGTTCGAGGCGGCCCTGAAGGCCGCCGCCCCCGGGGTCCGCTACCACGAAATGACCCACGGCCGGCCCCTGGTCTATCCCGGCTGACCGGAGCGCCCCGGCGAAACCGGTAACAGACGGCCGCCGCCCGCCGTCAAAACCATAGCAGAAGCCCGGCCGCCGCCCGGCGTTCCGCGGCGGTGGCGTAGGATAGTATCTTGTCGTCCGTTTCGTCGCCCGGTTCCAGCGGTGGTGTGAGCTGGCCGCTCGTGTATCTGGGCGTGGCGTTCACGACGCTGGCGACCATTCTGCTCGAGCTCTCCCTGACGCGGATATTTTCCGTAGTTTTCTACTACCATTTCGCTTTTCTGGCGATTTCCATCGCCCTGTTCGGCTTGGGCGCCGGCGGACTCCTTTCCTACGCCGTCGGGCGGCGCCGTCCCGCCCTGTTCCACAAGCTGGGCGCGCTTTCGGCATCCGCGGCGGTCTCCGCGCTGGCCGCCCTGGGCTACCTGCTGGCCCAGCGCGGCGATCTGAGCACCGGGGCGCTGGCCCTGGTCTATCTGACGAGCGCCTTGCCGTTTCTGCTGGCGGGAACGGTGATTTCGGCGGCCATCGCCGAGACGGTGGCCCGGGTGGACCGCGTCTACTTCTTCGATCTGATCGGCGCCGCCGCGGGCTGCCTGCTGCTGGTGCCGCTGCTCGATCTGACCGGCGGGCCGAACACGGTGATCGGCGCCGCCGTGATGTTCGCCGCCGCAGCGGCCATCTGGTTCACCCTGGGCGCCTCCTGGATCGGCCGCACCCTCGCCGTGGCCCTGGCGCTGGCCCTGGTGAGCCTCATCGTGCTCAACACCAGGCGGCCCCTGGTGGACGTCCGCTACGCCAAGGGCGAGCGGCTGGCCGGCGAGAGGTTCGTCAAGTGGAACGCCTTTTCCAGGGTCGCCCTGGTCGAGGACTCCTCCGGCCTTCCCCGCATCCAGGTGGATGCCGACGCCACCATTCCTATCGCCGTTCAACCGCCCGAGGCCCTCTCGCCGGCACAGCGGCGCGAGCTCCTGGCGACCGGCCCGGGCCTGGCTCATCTGCTGCGGCCGGCCGCCCGCACCCTCATCCTGGGCGCCGGCGGCGGGGAGCCCGTGCTCCTGGCGCTCGTCTCCGGCAGCCGGGAGATCGTCGCCATCGAGGCCAATCCGATCATTGCCCGGACCATCATGCAGGATCGTTTTTCGGCGCTGAGCGGGCAACTGTTTCACCGCCCGGAAGTCCGCGTGGTGGTCGGCGACGGCCGCAGTTATCTGCGGCGCGGCTCCCGGCTCTACGAGGTGGTCCAGCTCTCGGTTCCCGGGATCCGCACGCCGGTCTCGGCCGGGGCGCACGCTTTCACGGAAACGGGCCTGCTCACCCGGGAGGCGTTTGCGGACCTGCTCTCGCGCCTCACCCCTTCGGGGATCTTGAGCGTCAACCACTGGGCCGCTGAACCGCCCGTCGGCTCCTTGCGGATCACCGCCACCGCCGTGGAAGCGTTGCGGCAGCGCGGCGAGCGCGGCTATCACCGCCACGTGATCGTCGTTCGCGACGGCTGGAACCATCGCGCCAGAGACACCGTGCTGGTGGCGCGATCCCCCTTCGGCAGCGACGAGATCGAGCGGGTGAGGAGCCTGGTCCGGGAGGGGTTTCTGCAGGCGCTCTATCTGCCCGACGAGAGCGCCCCGACGCCCTTTTCCCGCCTGCTGCGCCCTGGAGCGTTCGAGGAGTTCCTGGCCGAATATCCGTACGATGTGTCGCCGGTGGACGACAACCGCCCGTTCTTCTACTACACGGAGCGTCCCGGCGCCGTTTTTGCGTCGTTGGCTGACGGCCCGGCGGCGTCCCGCCCCGAGCTGACGGCCTCCGGGCTGTGGTTGCTGATCCGCCTGATGGGAATCGGCGTTCTGGCCACCGCGATCCTGCTCTTGCTGCCGCCGCTCTTCCTCGGCCGTTTGCAGCGGAGCCCCGGCACGACTCGCTGGCTCTGGTACTTCGTCTTCATCGGGGCGGGCTTCCTGCTCGTCCAGGTCTCGCTGATCCAGAAGTTCGTGCTCTTCCTCGGCAATCCCACCTACGCCCTCACGGTGATCATCTTCTCCATGCTCGTCTCCAGCGGAACCGGCAGCCTCTTCAGCCGCCGGGTGACCGGCTCTTCCCAGCAAGGGCTCATGGGGGCGCTGGCCACCGTCGCCCTGCTCATCGCCTTGATGGCCGTTCTCATTCCGCCGCTCACGCGGACCGGCGCCGGCTGGCCGATGCCGGTCAAGGCGCTCCTGTCGGTTTCCCTGATCGCCCCGGCGGGTTTCGTGATGGGCATGGCGTTCCCCTCCGGGCTGGAGCGCCTGAACCGGATCAACTCGTCGGCCGTGCGCTGGGCCTGGGCGCTGAACGTGGCGGCCAGCGTCCTCGGCTCGGTGACCGCCGTCTTCCTGGCCTTGCACGTCGGTCTGCGCGAGACGCTGCTGTTCGGCGGCGTCATGTACCTGGGGGCGCTCATGACCATTGGACCGAAGGCGGCCGCCCCGGCGCACGAATAGACGATGGACGCCTTAATGCGGGAGCTTCCACCCGGCGCTCTCGTCCTGGACCTCGCCGCCCGGTACGGGAGCTTCGACCCGCGGCGGTATCCGCAGTTGCGCGTCGTCCGGCTGGACATCGAGCCTCCCTGCGCCTCGGGCGGAGCCGCGGGCGTATGCGCCGACGCCGCCGCCCTCCCGTTCCCCGACGCGGTCTTCCATGCGGTGATCTGCAATCACGGCCTGGAGCACTTTCTCCGTCTGGACGCCGCGGTGGCGGAGATGGGCCGCGTCCTGCGCCCCGGCGGGGGGTTGTTCCTGTCGGTGCCCGACGCCGCGACGCTGACCGACCGCCTCTACCGGTTCCTGGCCCGGGGCGGCGGCCACGTGAACCGTTTCCGGTCACCCGGACAGGTCGTCAGCCTCGTGGAGCGCGTCGCCGGGCTGCCCTGCCGCAGCCGGCAGACGCTCTACACGTCGCTTTCGTTCCTGCACCCGCAAAACCGGGGCCCGCGGCGCAACCGCCGGCTGTGGCTGCTGCTCGGGGCGCCCGCCGGGGCGCTGCGATGGGCGGTGTGGCTGTTCCGAATCCTCGACCGCCGGCTGGGAACGCGGCTCAGCCTCTACGGATGGTCCTTTTACTTCGGATCGGCCAAGGTTCCCGCCGAAGAACCGCCGTGGAGCAACGTCTGCATCCGCTGCGGCGCGGGCCATCCCGCCGCCTCCCTGAAGAGATCGCGTTCGGGCTGGCCGCCGGCTTACCACTGTCCGGAATGCGGCGAACGGAACTTCTTTACCCCGGACCCTGCCTGAAGCCGTCCAGTCACATCCGCCGCAGGGCCATTTCCAGCGCCTCGACGAAGAAGTACTCGCCCCACATGACGCTCTCGTTGACGCCCAGCCCTTTGTGGATGTGGTAGACCCCGCCTTTCAAGATCCCCTCCCAGGAAGGATCGTCCTGCGCCAGGTGCTTCTCGCACAGCGACTGCAGGATGCGGATTCCCGTGGACCAGTAGAAGTGCCCCTTCACCGGGTCCGGCAACAGCCGGCACAGCCGCAGGAAGCCGGCCGCAGCGATCGCCCCCGCCGACGTGTCCAGTTGTTTCTGCTGCTCCGCCGGGGCCTTGAAGTCCCACGGCGGCACCCCGTCGGCGGGAGCGTGAGTGATGTAGTAGTCCGCGCAGGCCTCGGCCGTTTCCAGAAACCGCGGGTCGAGACTCCACTCGTAGGAAGCCCCGAACCCGTACAGCGCCCAGGTCAGCCCCCGCGACCAGCAGGAATCCCCGCGGTAGCCCTGGTGGGTGGTCTGCTTGAGGAATTCGCCGGTCTCGAGATCGAAGATGCCCTCGTGCGCCGTCGAACCGTCGCCGCGCACCAGCACCCGCCTGGTGGTATAGCAGTGGCGCAAGGCGATCTCGCGCAGCCGCTTGTCTTTCGTCTCGTGAGCGGCGTAGAAGATGATCCCGACGTTCATCATGATGTCGATGAACAGGGAGTTCGCCGCGATGAAGGAGCTCAGGTACTGGCCTTTCTCCTGATAGCGAAGCGCCAGCGTGCGGCCGGCCTGGATCAGCACATCCCTCAGCTTCGGGTCTTTGGTCTGCCGGTACCAACGGTAGTAGCTGGAGAGGAAGATGAAGCCGAGGTCGTGAACGTCCTGGTCCATCTTCCGCGGCTCCAGCGGCTCGGTATACCGCACCGCGTTGTCGAACCAGAACTTCCTGTCCGGGTGGCCCTCGGGCAGGTAGCGGTGGAAGATCCACATCATCCCCGGCAGGAAGCCGTCGCACCAGTGGGTCCAGGCCTGGCCCTCGTGCTTCCACTTGCCGTTCTGAGTGTAGAGGGGATAGTAGCCCGGGTAGATCTCCATCAACGACCGGACTTGCTTCTGCGCGAACCCGAGCGCGTTCTCGAAAAGCTTGCGATCTGCACTGACCAGCTCGAATTGGATCACGGTTCGTCCTCGGCTCTTCCCGCGGTGACTTCCCACACCAGCCGGGAACCCACGGGAATCTGCAACTTTCCACCTTTAACATAAAAGACGCCTGCGCCGCGGATTCGCTCGACCTCGGGCAGCCGCACCAGTTCCCATCCACCCATACGCCGGACGCCGCTGCCGGCCAGAATCGGCCGCTGCCCGCCGCTGACGTACGAGGGAAATCCCACCAGCCGGACCGCAGGCTCGGCCCGCTTGTTTCCGAACTCGACGCTCTCGAGGCCCACAGCCACCACGAAATAACCCGCGCCCCCGCCGATCTGCCCGAGGTGCAGGAGCCGGGCCGTCGCCCGCGCCCCCTTGGGCACCGTCACACCCCCGCGCTCTGCTTTTCGCGCCAGGCGCGCAGGCAGGATCGTTCCCACCGGCGTGGTCTCGTCGATCCCCGCCTCGAGAGCGATCTCCAGGCGCAGGCCCGGCGGCAGTTCAACGGTCTCCGGCGGCGCCGGCGGGGGAGCAGCTTCTTCAGGAGGCGGCGCAAAGGAGAGAAACGACTCGCCGGTATATTGCCGGCAGTCTGAGAACAGCGTCTCGTTCCGGCTCTCGTCCCCGTTGATGTGGGTCAATGTGGTGAGGGCGCGCCGGGGCAGCAGGAACTCCCGCCCGCCGATCTGCATCCGCTCGTACTCCAGGATGGAGTGGACCGCCTGAAGACCCAGCGAAGCCGGAATCTGCTCGGCGTGGATGTCCAGGCGCACCAGATCGAGAGACTCGGCGTCGGCCCAAAACGAGCCCGAGTAGGCCACTACCGCGCTGTTGTCTCCCACCCGAAGGCGGTAGCCGCTCCACATCAGCGGCACGCTGTAGTCGAACCGCTCGCACAGCCGCCCGCCGACCTCCTCCCGGCCGACGTAGGTGAACCGCGCCACGTTCGAAACGAACACGGCCCGGGCATGCGTGGCGAAGTAGCCGGTGCCGATGGTCCCGGACGGCACCATCTCGCGGGGATCGGTGGTGCGGAACTCGCGGGCTCCCGGCCAGGAGAACATCTCCTTGCCGTCCACGATGGCCACTTCCAGCCGGAGCGTATCGATCATTCGGAAACGCCGTGCGGGCGCCCGGCGCACGGAGCGCTGGATGGTCTCCATGCAGGTGTAGTTGGGCTGCCGGCGAAGCGTCTCCTCCATCTTCAGTTTGATCCGCGCCAGCAGCAACACTTCCGGCTTCAGGCCGGTCTGGGAAACCGGCTGGCCCTCCAAAGACAGGGCCGCCCCCAGCAGCAAGGCTGCCGCCCGATGTGTCATACCCGCATCACTGGGCCGCCGCGGCCCGCCGCGCCTCAGGCGCCGCCTCGAGCCAGTCCGGAGAACGCCCCATCTGCGCCAGCGCCAGCCGGGCAGCCTCGCGGAGGCGAGCGTGCAGGGCCGGGTGGGCCAGGAGCAGCCGTTCGAGCAACGCCCGAAACTCCGCCTGCTCCTCGGCCTTCTCCGGGCTGCGCCAGGACCGCCGCCCG
>Ga0256839_1004422_pt1 | contig 13729 bp, 8 predicted proteins | sample 354166metaG_FD_185968 | JGI IMG/M metagenome (GOLD analysis project Ga0256839, IMG submission 185968) | Hydrothermal vent microbial communities from Mid Atlantic Ridge, Atlantic Ocean - 354-166 | ecosystem: Environmental > Aquatic > Marine > Hydrothermal vents | place: Atlantic Ocean: Mid... | reverse complement strand
GAGATCGCTAACGACAAGAACAGCTTCCCAGACTGGCCCGACCTACCGGTCTGGTGGTACGCGAGCAGTCCGCCCGAGAAATCTCTCGACCCGGCCCGCCGGTTAGCCAATTCCCCACGTCCGGAAGCCGCGATCGTTGCCGCCAGCTACCTGATTGCCGCGACGGGAAAGGATGAGCAACTGGGTGTCGGCATCCTGCGTCAGTACGCGGCGGATGTCGATCTCACCCGTCGCACCGTCGCACGCTGCCTGCTCGCTCTGCACGACCACGGCACGCTCAATCCGGAGCACATTCGACACGATTTGAACCGGCTCCCGATCGGCCTGCAGGCGGGGGGGTTCCTCTGTTTGGCCCAGCTCCTTGAGCGGAAAGGCGATCGCCTGGACGCGGCCCTGGCTTACATTCGGGCGGGAACGTTGCACGGTGGCCGGCGCGGACTTGCCGCTCGTGCGTTGCACCGCGCCGCCCAGCTCCTCGATCAAGCCGGCTTCGAGCGGGAAGCAACCACCCTGTACCGCGAACTCGCTTCGCGTTATGCTGACACCCCGGAGGGCACCGCAGCAGCGGCCCGTTTCCGCCGGCGCTGAGCATTGCGGCCCGACCGCATCCCGGTGTGAGCGTCGACAATCGATGCCAGAGGTTACCAGAGCCAGGGCACGATGGGAAGATGAACGAGATTCCGGTAAGCTTAGCTCCCGATGCTACCATCCCCCCAGCTCCGCGTTGGCGACGCGTTGTGCTCTACCTGGCTTTCTCGGCAACCATCCTCGCCATTCGGCCAACCATGGTCCTGGCTCAGGAGCAGCCCCCATCGCAACCTCGGGCCGAACAGACCAGCCTGTTGGAGCTGTTCAAGGCCGGTGGTCTGATCGGCTACACCATTGTGGGCATCAGTTGTGTGGCGTTTGCGATCGCGCTGGAACTGTCTTTCAGCCTGCGGAGAAGTGCTTTCGCCCCGCGCGGACTTGCGGAGCAACTGCATGAACAGATCGCCGGCGGTCGCTACTCGGACGCCTCCCAGCTCTCCCTCCAACATCGCTGCCTCCTCTCTGCCCTGGTACGAGCCGGGCTGCAGGAGATCAACCTGGGCTATTCGGCGGTTGAGAAGGCCATGGAAGAGACCGCCCAGTACCATGGCGCCAAGCTGTACCGCAGGATTGAGCTGCTCAGCGTCACCGCCAGCCTCGCTACCATGCTCGGGCTCCTGGGCACTGTGGTGGGGTTGATCCGTGCGTTCAAACGCGTTGCCGAAGCGGGTGGCATGGTACAAGCATCCGATCTCGCCACCGGCATCTACCAGGCGCTGGTAACCACGGTCGAGGGGCTGCTGGTCGCCATCCCCTGCCTGGCTCTGTTCGCGCTGCTCAGGAACCGCCTCGACCAGCTCGTGGCGGAGACGATGCTGGCGGCCGAGTATGCCTTTGCCGGGTTCAAGCGGAGCCGGCTGCGGAGGCGAGCGGAAGCGGCCCGAAGTGCGGCGGCGTCGGGAAGTTGAACGCGATGCGAGTGGTCCTGCCGCGACGTCACACTCCGATCACCCCGAACCTGACGCCGATGGTGGACGTCGTCTTCCAGCTCATCGTTTTCTTCATCGCAACAAGCACGCTCGCCCGCCTCGAGTTCGCTCAATTCGTCCAGTTGCCCGAGGCGGAGTCGGGTCAGGAAATCGAGAGCGCCGCCTCGCTCGTAGCCGCCACCGTCCTCCCCGACGGTCGCGTCTTCATCGGCTCACGCCGGGTCAGCCCCGACGACATTACCCGTATCCTTCAGCGGAAAGGGCAGGAGCTGGGGCGGGACAAGGTTGAGTTCTACATCCGGGCGGACGGCGAAACGACGTACGCGAACGTCGAACCACTCCTGGAAGCAGCCACGCGGGCCGGCGTATGGCGGGTACGTTTCGGCGTAAAGCTGGCAAAGGACTCTCACTAGAACCATGCGTGTGCCGTCGTTTGTCCGAGAATCGCCCCTGACCCCCCAGGCCAGCATGACCCCGATGATTGACGTGGTGTTTCAACTGCTGGTCTACTTCCTGTGCACCGCCGGGTTCAGCCCCCGCGAGTACCAGTTACCCGCTGACTTGCCCCCCACAGGTGCTTCGCAGCAACTGGAGCCGTCGCCCGAGATGGTTGAGCTCGAAATGATCCAGGTGGTGCTACGCCGCCAGGGCGATCGGTTGGCCATCCGGCTCAACGGGGAGCCCGTCGCCACGATAGAGGAGCTCGTGCGCCGTCTGAGGCTCATCGCGGCTGTTGCCACCCCACCGGTTATCCTGGACATCGGCGCCACCGTGCCCATGCGGGAGGTGATTGCGGTCTACGACGCGTGCCTAGCCAACGGCTTCTCGGACATCCGGTTCGCGGCGCGCCGCCGGGAGTAGTTGGCGAGCTAGAGGGAAACGCACGGCCCTCGAGCAGGTACCAGCGGATTTCATCCTCGCCCGAAACCGCCCACCGCTCGGTGCCGCGCCGAAGCCCTACCTCGGTCGCGTGCGAACCGATGGCGCACGCCGGGGGCGGTACAATCAGGTGGACAAGGACAGAACTATCCGGTTGTGGCACATTCTATGCAAGGGGGTAGGCGAGTGGCTCGTGCACTGCCTGCCACAGAACAGGGACGAAGTCTTCCACGGACCTGATCACGTGATGGGAGCTCCTACTTCTCCTCCACAAGCGGCGCTCGTTCCCAAGCCTCCAGGAAAGCTACCGACCCGCAGCACCGGCGGGCGTGGTGCAGACCGTCTGTTCCGAGTGGGCCTTCGCTGGCAAAAGATCGTCGTGGTGGCGTTGGGGCTATTCGCGACGCCTTTCGTCGCCGCTCAGGACCGTACCCTGGTGCGCGAAACTCTCCCCCGCCAGGGCAATCCCGAGCAGGCGTTCCTTAAAGAACTGAAAAGCCGGGGGCTCGTGCGGTTGGCGGAACAGTACTGCCGCCGCCGCCTCCAGAACGATCCCGACCTCCCCCTCGAAGATCGAGCCGCTTACGTAATGACACTGAGCGACATCCTGGTCGGTCGCGTGAACCAAACCACCGCCCCCGACGCAAGGGAGGCGCTCTGGCGCGAAGCCACCTCGATGCTGCAGCAGTTTCTCCAGAAACACCCGGAGGGGCGATACACGCCGTCGGTACGCTACCAGCTTGCCGCCATCTACTTTGCCCGGGCGCAGGAAGCGGTGCTGCGCTGGCTGGCAGCCCCGGGCACCGCGGCCTACCGGGAAACGGGATTACGGTATCTGCGCAAGTCGCGCGAGGCGATTCAGCAAGTGGAGGACGACGTTCACAACGTGTTGCGCGGTCTATCGCGAGAGGAGTCTCCCGAGGTCTATCCCGTTCTGGAAGCGGTGCGCATGTCGGCCGGTTTGCTGCTGGCCAGGACCGGCCTGGAAGAAGCCCTTTGCTACGAAACCGGCTCACCGGAACGACTTTCCGCCGCCCGTCAGGCTCTGGAGTGGCTCGATCAAACGCTGGCCGCGTTCCGATCCGGAACGACACGCAGCTCCAAGGCGCGCCTCGCCGAAGCTCTGGTCCTGAAGGCTCGCGCAGCCATTCTGGCCAGCGATTACCGGGTGGCGGAGGCCGCGCTGCACGAACTGGCCGAACTGGAAAAAACCTCCCCAAAGAGCATTCCGGTGCAGTACCGCGATGCCAGACTGGTCGAAGAGGTCCGCTTGCACGCCGCGCGGCACGAGTGGGAAAAAGCGTACCGGCTCGCCCGAGACGCCGAACAGGTGGTTCAGAGTGAGCAGCCCGAGCTGGAATTGTTGCTACTGGAAGCCTGTCTGCGCCTGGCGATTCGCCGGGGGGTGGTAGTCAGCGAACGGTTCCTTGAGGAAGCAATTCAGGTGACGGAAAAGATCGGCCAGACCTACGGACCGTACTGGCGCCAACGCGCCGGTGTGATCCTGGCGTCTCACCTGACCAATCCCGCGGCTATTGGGGATCCACAAATCCTGCTCGCCGCCGGGCGACTTCTGCAGGCCCGCGGACAAGTGGCTAAGGCTCTGCAGTACTTCGAACGCGCTACCCGATTGGCTCCCCCTCAGTCCACCACAGCCGCGCAAGCACAACTGGCCCTTTGTGACGCCCTGCTCGCCACCGGCGAACTGGACCGGGCAGCCGAGCAACTCGAACAGCTTGCTCGTAGATTGGGCAACTCACCAGAAGGAGCCGCAGCTCTGGTCCGGGCGGTGAACTGTTATGCGAAGCTCTATAGCCGGGACAAGAGCCAACGGTGGTTGGAAAAGTACGAACGGGCCGTGCGCAGTTTGGCCGTCAATCACGGCCACCGTGAGGAAGGCCGCCAGGCGAAATGGATGCTGGCGCGGTTACTGGAACATCGGAAGCAATGGACGGAAGCTGCGCGACTGTATCGGGACCTGGCCGGTTCCGGCGACCCGAAGTTTGCGGATCGGGCGGTGCTTGCTGCGGCGCGAGCCTACCGCACGGCACTGGTAACGGCGTGGCAACAGGGCGAGGTCGTTGATCCGCTACTGAGTGAGGCGGCCGGCTTTTTGACGAGCCGCGCACGAGCGGCACGCGCTCGCGGAAATCTGGAGGATACGCGGGCACTCGTTGCAGCTCTGGTTGATCTCTACACACACTCGGCCTGCGGGCGATATGAAAACGCGGTAAACGCGCTTGAACTTCTCCCCAAGGAGGCGGTTTTCGGCCCCGGCCCCCTGGACGAACTGCGGATCGGGGCCCTGGTCGCGCTGTTGCACACCGGGCGCATTCCGGAAGCGGAGATGGTTGTCCGCAATACGGCCGTCCGAAATCCGGAGGAGATCGTTCCTCTGTTGGATCGCTTATCTCGACTGGCAACCTCCACGAAGCACACTGCCGTTCGTCGCGCGATTGGACAGGTCCTGTTGGCTCTCGTCGATCGGATCGATTCCGCTCAACTGACAGAGGCCGTGCGGCTTCGGTTTGAGGTGGCCCGTGGGACCGCTCTCGCCCTCGTCGGACGGCACGAAGAGGCCGGGCGGGTATTCGGCGCTGTCGCCGGCAAGCTCCAGGGGGACCGCGCATCCCTGATCTCCTACGCGCGCGTGCTTTCGGACCTGGGGCAGTGGCAAGCTGCGCGCGATGCATGGCGCAGGGTAGCCAGGCTGGGCAAACCGGGTGACGAAGACTTCTTCGAGGTGAGGTACGAGCTGGCGCGGGCCTGTCTGATGAGCGGTGATGCGGAGCAGTGCCGCAAGATCATCCAGCTCACCGAAATCCTTCACCCCGGTCTCGGCGGCCCGGCCTGGAAGGCCAAGTTCACCGAGCTGAAGGCCAAGGCAATCCTGCAAAGCCGGCCTTGAAGGCCCGTACAGGTGGAACCGAGCGATCCACCCCGTCGCTCGGGTTGGGCTTGAACACGAACTCCCCGCCGGCCGGCCCGGACACTCCGCAACTCCCGCCCCTCGAACCGCGAAGTCGGCTACCGGTGCGTACGCAACGCCGCTGTGCAACCGTACGGTGTCCGGCCTTTCTGCGGACATCAACGACGCTACAGTATGCGTTGGCAGGACAGCGCCGAAGAATTCTTAATGGACGGGGGTCGTGCTTGGTGAACAGACATGGCCAGTGAGAATTGACAGATTCGGTCCGGAATACCAGAGAAAGGTGTGGAGCTGGTTCGGAAGCACCGCGATCGCGGCAGAGGAGGAGGACGATTGTCAGCAAGACCAGCGACGATAAGGAAGCGACGTGCATCCGCAAGTGCTGGTAGTTCTTCGAGTCGAGCAACGCGGAACGGTTCTGCGCGTTCGGGACGCCGCACCAGCGGCGCGCTCACGGCTCATGAAATGGCCGCCCAGCACCGGGAAATCTCCGTCAGCGAGTTCTTCGCCAAGAACCGGCACCTGCTCGGCTTCGACAGCCCCCGCAAGGCGCTGCTCACCACCGTAAAGGAGGCGGTGGACAATTCGCTCGATGCTTGTGAAGAGGCGGGTATCCTGCCCGATATCACGGTCAAGATCGAGGTCGCTCCTGGGCCCGATGGCACCCGCCCGGCCCCGTCCCAGGCCGATCGCTTCATTGTGATGGTTCGCGACAATGGCCCGGGCATCCCGGCGAGCAAGATCGGCAACGTCTTCGCCAAGCTGCTGTACGGTTCGAAGTTCCACCGGTTGAAGATGAGTCGCGGCCAGCAGGGCATTGGAATCTCCGCGGCTGCGATGTATGGCCAAATCACCACGGGCCGGCCCTGCCGCGTGATCAGCAAAGTGGCCGACGAACCTCGAGCCCACCTGTTCGAGCTGAGCATCGACACTGCGAAGAACCAGCCCGTCGTGCACGAGAAACAACAGATCGACTGGGATCAGCCCCACGGCACGGAGGTCGTGATCGAGCTGGTGGGACGCTACATGCGCGGCCGCCAATCGGTGGACGAGTACCTGGAGTACACCGCTATTGCCAACCCGCACGCGAGGATCGTTTACGTGACACCGACGGGCGAGACCCGCGAGTTTCCTCGCGGGGTCGAGGAGCTTCCAGCGCCCCCGCGTGAGATCAAACCGCACCCGCTGGGAATCGAACTCGGCATGTTCCTCAAAATGGCCAGGGACACGTCGACTCGCACGGTTTCGTCGTTCCTGACCAACGATTTCTGCCGGGTCTCCTCCCGCCTGGCCGCCCAGATCTGCGAGAAGGCCGGCGTGAACCCGAATGCGCGGATCAGGAAGCTCAAAAACGAACAGTTGGAAAGCCTGTATCGGGCTATCCAGAGCACGAAATTCATGGCCCCCCCGACGGACTGCTTGTCTCCCATCGGGGAGGAAGCTCTCAAGGCGGGTTTGGTCAAAACCGTGCCCGCGGATTTCTACGTGGCGACCACTCGCCCGCCCGCGGTGTACCGTGGTAACCCCTTCCAGATCGAGGTAGCCATTGCTTATGGCACGGGCGACGGCAAAAGTAGCCTGCAGCGTGTCGCTGAAGAACTCGAAAGCGGAGGGAATGGCGAGGCGAAAGCTGAGGGAGAACATAAGGACGACGGCCCGACCGAACTGGCTCGCGTGATCCGTCTGGCGAACCGCGTTCCCCTCGTTTACCAGCAGTCGGCGTGTGCAACGTTCAAAGCGGTTCTCCACACGAACTGGCGGAACTACGGGATCGCCCAATCCAAGGGGGCTCTCCCTCAGGGCCCCATGACGATCCTGATCCATATGGCGAGCGTGTGGGTTCCTTTCACGAACGAAGCAAAGGAGGCGATTGCGGAGTACGACGAAATCGTTCGCGAGGTACGGCGGGCACTGCAGGAGTGTGGCCGTAAGCTGGCCGTCTGGATCCGCAAACGGCAGCAGGCGAAGAACGAGCTGCAGCGGCGGTTTACTTTCGCCCGTTACATCGAAGAGGTCGCCGCCGCCTGCTGTCGGCTCAAAGACGGCCGAATCAATCAGGAGCGTCTGAAGCGACAGCTCTTGCAGATCGCCGAGCGCATTACCGGAGGCGAGGAAACCGACCGAATCCTGAACCGTGCGACAAAGACGGGCGTGGACGAAGATTTGGCCGGGGCGGTGGTCCGCACCGACGATGGCGAACTGGCCGGGGACTTGCCCGAGCTTGCTCGTCAGGTCGCGGCGAAAGCCTAAACGGCAGAGCCCCATACGAAAGCGAGCAGACCAACTTCACGGGAGCAACGGTCCACCATGGCTACAGCAACTCGGACTCGGCGGAAAACGAACCGGGAAGTGGCCCGATTGCTTGAAGGGCTGGCCGACATCGTGATCGAAGCCGCCCGGAAAGGGGAGGATCCCTATTTCGAGATCCCCGTCCGCGCGCTGTCGAACGTCTCCTTCAACAAGAAGCGGCGGATCATCGAAATGGGGGAGAACAAAACGCAGCGGTCTTTCTTCAACCTGGGGATGGCCAGGAAGTTCATGCAGACCTTGCTCGTCGCCGACGCTTTAAAGGTGCTCCAGCGCGAGAACTTCACCACCTCCTTGCGAGAGATCTACTACCGCACGAAGCACACAATCGCGGGCACAAACGAGAACACGTTCGATGAGCAGAGCGAATCGGACACGATCATCGAGGACCTGGAGGTCACCCTATCGCTGCTGCGTGAAGAGCTGAACGTACGTGCGGCAGAGTCGGGCTCGATTGTCGGGCCGATCGTGTTCGTCGAAGGCGGGGACAGAATCGACTGCACCCGGCAGGGGAAGGCCGGCAAGACGGTGCCGTCGATCGTTGAACCCGGGGAGCTCGACATCAAAAAGGTGACCGCCGACTTCGTCCTTCTCGTTGAGAAGGGCACCCAATTCAACCGGTTGTCGGAGGACAAGTTCTGGAAGAAGCACAATTGCATTCTTCTCACTGGTAACGGACAACCCCCGCGCGGCGTCCGTCGCCTCGCCCGGCGGCTGCACGACGAGTTCGGCCTGCCAGTGTACGTTCTGGTCGACAACGACCCGTGGGGGTACTACATCTACTCCGTGGTCAAGCAAGGGTCGATCAATCTGGCGTTTGAGAGCCAGCGCATGGCCATCCCGGACGCGAAGTTCCTGGGCCTGAGCAGCTTCGACCCAGAAAAGCACGGACTGCCTCGGAACGTTGGTATCAAGTTGACCCCCTCCGATATTCGGCGGGCTAAAGAGCTCCTCCGCTACCCCTGGTTCCAAAAGAAACAGTGGCAGAAAGAGATCCGGCACATGCTGGAGACCGGGCTCAAGTACGAGCTGGACGCGCTGGCGAACAAGGACTTCCGCTACTTGACCACCGATTACCTGCCGAAAAAGCTCAAGGAACAGGACTGGATCGACTAGCGACTGCCGCCGCGCGTCCGAAGACAGACCGGTTGGGTGAGCGATGTGGCGGGGCGTTGGGCTCGGGGTACCGGGCCGGCTCGCCTTAGAATTGCGGGCGCAACGGCGCCGACGGCTGCCACAACAGCCGCCGGCTTCGTTGGCGATCCGAAGGCTTCATCCCTTGGGTTGAGATCCGACGATGTCCGATGCTGGTCAGCCCGCAGTCGGTGAGGGCTGGGCGTACATTAACGGCAAACTCGTCCCGCTCCGCGATGCTCGGCTCCACGTTGCCGACGCCGGATTCGTATACGGGGCCACCGTCAGCGACGTGCTGCGATCGTTCGGCCACCGGTGGTTCCGCTTCGACGACCACCTGAACCGGTTCCTGAACTCGTGTCGGTACGTGGGCATCTGCCTGCCGTACAGCCGGGGAGAGCTGACAGGGCTAGCCCAGGACCTCTTGGCAAGGGCTCCGGCAGATGCTGAGCTTGGGCTGGTGCTGCTCGCCACCCCGGGCACCATGGCTTTGTACGCGGGAATCACCGAGCAGCACGGCCTGACGGCCCCCGCCACTGTGGTGCTGCATACGTTCCCTCTGCCCCGGGGACGGTTCCGCGCCCTCTACCGGGAAGGCATCCATCTGGTCGTTGCCCCCCAGCGACAGGTTCCTGTAGACTGCTGGGATCCCAAGGCCAAGTGCCGGAGTCGGTTACACTGGTGGCTGGCACAACAGTATGTCCGTGGGATTGATCCGAATGCGGTACCGCTACTCCTCGATCATCAGGGCAACCTCACGGAAAGCAGCGCAGCCAATGTCCTGCTGGTGATCAACGGTTCTGTCTACTGCCCCTCTCCGGAACGGATCCTGTGGGGGATCAGCCTCGACACCACGGCAAACCTGTGCCGACGGCTCGGCATCCGGTTCGAGACCAGGCCCCTGCAGCTCTATCACGTTGCCCTGGCGGACGAAATCTTCCTCACGAACAGCCTGTACTCGATCGCCCCTGTCACGCGCTTCAGCGGACGACCTGTCGGAGAAGGTACGCCCGGTGCCGTGTTCCGCCGGCTCTACGAGGCATGGTCCGAGCTGGTGGGGACCCCCCTGGCCGATGCCTGAGCCGCGGTCTGGGGGCGGAAGACTTGGGCACTTCCCCCGCATCTGAGTCGGCCAGCCGACCGATTAGACGGACCGCTCCGACGCACCCGGCCATACGCGTTCCTTCGGCAGCGCCCGGTGCTCCACCTGGCACAAGTTCTCCCTGGGACGGAGGTTCGCCACCCTCGGCGCGAACGACGTGTCATCACATGCCCCCTTCCCAGGCTGTTGCGATAGCGAGGACTTGTGGACGCCCCGTCGGCTTGGCGTAGACGGGGGCGTTAACTTGGGCCGTCGTTCGAGCGGCGCCAGCCGTTGGTTCCGGGGAGTCGTGTGCGCGGTCGTCGAACAGGACCAACGCGGCTCGGCAGCCCGGCTGTTGGGCCGCAACGGCGGATAGACCGGCGTCCGGGTTACCTTCCTGCTGATCCAAACCGATCGCTGCCCCCCAGGCGAATCGGCTCGTCCTGTGTGCTCCGGCCGGTTGCATGATAAGATGGATAAGGAGTTCCTTATCTAGATCCTCACTGGTGCTTCCTGCCTGGAGAGACTCCCGTGCGCGATTTTGTGCTGCGATTCGCTGCACTTACGCTGACGTTCTTCGTCGTTCCCCTGCCCGCCTCCGCTCAGGTAGCCCCCTTTGACGCTCCGCCACGATCGGTCCGGACCCGCGATTTCGATAGCTTGCACCTCAAGCTAGATCTCAAGTTTCGCTGGGACGACCGAACTGTGGCAGGAACGGCTGAATTGCGGTTTCGACCGTTCCGCGACCTGACCGTGCTGCGTCTGGACGCAATCGATCTGCATGTTCAGGCCGTGGCGATCCGGTATCCCAATGGTCAGTGGCAGCCGGCCAGGTTTCGCACCTTGCCGGGAGTATTGGAAATCGCCCCGCCCAAAAAGCTCCGATCTGGCAAGACGCACACGGTGCAAGTGCGCTACAGCGTGACTGCCCCCAAACGAGGGGTGCACTTCGTCGTTCCCGGTCCGAAGGAGCCCAAGAAGCATCGCGTGGTCTGGACGCAGAACGAACCGGAGTTCGCCCGGTACTGGATTCCATGTTTCGACTCCCCCAACGACCGGCTGACAAGCGAAACGATCGTCACCGTACCGAGTGAGATGTTTGTGCTTTCTAACGGAGTGCTCAAGGAGAAGAAGAAAAACGGGGACGGGACGACGACCTGGCACTGGGTCCAGGAACAACCGCACGTCGTGTATCTGATCTCGGTGGTGGCCGGCACGTTCGTCCCTTACGAGCAGAGCTGGAAGGACGTACCGATCATCTCGTATGTTCCGCCCGAATACATCGACCTCGCGCCCAATTCGTTCGCAAACACGCCGGCAATGATGGACCTCTTCTCGCGCCTTATCGGCGTGAAATACCCCTGGCCGAAGTACGCCCAGATCTGCTGTGACGAATATGGTGGCGGCATGGAGCATACCTCCGCCACAACGCTTGCCCTCAGTACCCTCCATGACGACCGCGCCCACCTGGACGTCAGCAGCGATTCCCTTGTGGCACATGAGCTTGCCCATCAGTGGTGGGGGGACTTACTGACATGCAAGGACTGGGCAGAGATCTGGTTGAACGAGAGCTTCGCCACCTATTTCGCGTCCTTGTGGACCGAGCACCATCGGGGATGGGATGAGGCGACCTGGGAGCGCTACCAGCATTTCCGCAGTTATCTGGGCGAAACACGCCGTTACATGCGCCCGATTGTGACGTATCGCTACCGGGCGCCCGGACTGATGTTCGACCGACACACATACCCAAAGGGGGCACGTGTGCTGCACATGCTTCGCTTCATCCTGGGAGACGACCGGTTCTTCCGCGCAATACGGTACTACGCTCGCAAGAACCGGCAACGTGTGGTCGAAACGGCCGATTTTCGCACGGCCATCGAAGAGAGCACAGGGGTGGGGCTGAACTGGTTTTTCGACGACTGGCTCTATGGCGCGGGCCATCCGGAATTCACGGCAAAAGCCGAATGGCGGGCCGATGAGCACACACTCAAGATCACGGTCGAGCAGACACAGAAACAGACCGAGCTCGTCGGTCTGTTCCGCGTGCCGGTGGAGCTGGAGTTCATCATGCCTGGCGGAGCGCAGGAGGTGAGGCAGGTCACGATCGACGAGAAGCGGGAGGTGTTCGTGTTCCATTTAGACGAGCGTCCCATCACCTGGTGTTTCGACGGGCCGGACTGGATACCGGAGATCCACAAGATTGAGCGGCCGCTGGCGGAGTGGCGGTACCGTGCGGAAAAGGACCCACATCTGCTTTGCCGCCATGAAGCGGTTGAGCAGCTCGACACGCAGCAGCGACGGCAGGGGGGGCTGGCGGTATTGATACGGGTGGCGAGGAAAGATCCGTTTTGGGCTGTGCGTGCCCGCGCGGCGGAGGCGGTGGGCAAGGCAGGGGGGCCGAAAGCGAAGGATGCGCTGATCGCGATTCTTCGGCACGATACGAAGTCGGCGGTGCGTCGTGCGGCAGCTCGCGCCCTGGGCAACTTCCGGGGCGCCGACGTGGAAGATGCGCTGGAGGCCGCCACCAAGGATCGCTCGTACTACGTGGCTGCAGACGCCCTTGGTGCTCTGGCACGGGTCAACCCAGACCGGGCGCGACCGTTGCTGAAGCGTGCGCTGGACCAGCGGAGTCACCGCGAGGTGATCTTGCGGGCAGCGGCTGACGCCCTGGCTCGGTTAGGCGACAAATCTGTCCTGCCCCGCTTCATCAAGATTTTGAAAGGGCCGTCGAGCGTGGACCAGCGAGTGGCGGTCTATCGAGCCGCTGTTCGGCTTAGCGAAGGAAAGCAACGGGAAGAGGTGGTCGATCTGCTTCTGGAGGAGCTTCAAGACCCGCGTCGGCGTGTGCGTCAAGCGGCTGCCGAGGCACTGGCGCAGACAGGAAGTGAGAGAGCGTTGCAGGTCTTACGTGAGGCGCTTAGCGAGGAGGAGTGGCCGTACATGCGGCAGTCGCTGCAATCGGCCCTTGAGGAGCTGGAGAAGGCGATCGAGCGCCGTGGTCGGCTGGAAGAGCGGCTGGAGCGGCTGGAGCGGCGTGTTCGCCGGCTGGAGCAGAGCAAGAAATAGCCGCGGCCGGCACGGAGGCCGCGCGCAGACAAGCCGAGCTTGGTGCCGATTGCGAAACGACTTTTCATCGACCCGCCGCATCCAACGCGATGGCCCCGCTACTACCGGGGGCGCCGCGCAGCCTGGCAAGTCTTCCAGGTAACCGCGGCTCCATGGCGCGGGTGCACGTTCTCAGCACATTCGCGCACGGTCGGTGAAAACTGATTTCCGACTGCCTGTGAGAAGGGGGCAAGGGGGCCACTGGCCCTGCTCCTTCCCACAGCGGGGCTCCGCTCGCCACCGGTCGGGACTGCCCCAGCGCCGCTGCGACGGCTTCGATCCGCCAGCGCCCGGGGGCCCCCCGTACGCCTGGGCCGCCGCTAGTGCGCAAGGTGATCGGTCCGATCAGTCCGATCGGACCGATCGGCCCGATCGATTGGATCCGTCCGATCGGCCCGACCAGCGCTCGGCCAGCGTTTGCACGGCGAAGTCGCCTGTGGCATGTGAAAGGGGGCCATGTCGCCGGACGGGAAGCTGGCTGCCGGCAGCGGCCAAGACGGGTTCCCACCGCGGTCCGGCCGGACGCGTGTGCTTGCCAAGCGCATGGCACAGGCCGGCCAGGAGTGCGACGGTGAGCGTTCCGGCGGGCTGATAGGAGGGGTCGTGGAACATCCCTTCGGACCAGTAGGCGGCTGCTGCGCACAATGTCAGCAGGCCAACGGTCGTTCTGACATCGTTGCGGCTACGCGTCAGCAACCACGCCCTCTTCAACCACATCCACCAAACAGACCCGAACAGGAAGGCCCCCACGAGCCCGGTCTCGGCAAGCACGCG
>Ga0256839_1004421_pt1 | contig 13729 bp, 11 predicted proteins | sample 354166metaG_FD_185968 | JGI IMG/M metagenome (GOLD analysis project Ga0256839, IMG submission 185968) | Hydrothermal vent microbial communities from Mid Atlantic Ridge, Atlantic Ocean - 354-166 | ecosystem: Environmental > Aquatic > Marine > Hydrothermal vents | place: Atlantic Ocean: Mid... | reverse complement strand
CCCCAATTCACGGCCGCCTGGGCGCCCAAGTCGTAGTAGTGATCGGCCAGGAACGTTCCGGTGTCCACGAAGCGAGGCCCCTCATGCGTTTCCGGTCGCGTTCGGAAACGGACCTGCTTGTCGCGGTCGCTCGTCCAGTTGCCCATCAGCCCCAGGTGGACGAAGTACCGCCCATCCTGACAGTAGTACGGTGTGGTAACCACACGGCCTACCAACGACACTCCCTGCGCGTCGCTGACCCGCTGATGGTCGATCGGATCGAAGTCATCGAAGAAGACCGCCCATTGCCAGAACAGGGACTGGTCCGGCGTGTGATCCGTGGCACGGAAACCGAGCTTGCGTACGGGCAGATAGTTGGTGGGTAATCCCCGTTCCAGAAAGGAGATGTACTTGCTGCTGGTGAGCACCTCCAGGCTGAACGGCATCTTCACATAGCCGAGTTCCACTTTTCCCAACCAAGGAACATCGCGTGCACCGATGAAGATGTCCTTGACGGCGACCGCCGAGTCGGGTTCGTCCTCGTTGGCCTCCGGCTCGAAACCGAGGTCGAACTTGTAAAAGAACACTCCGTAGCCGTCTCCTTGCATGAACAGCCGCAGTCGACGGAGTTCGACGTAGTTCTCGAAGCCCAGAGGCGAGTTGCGAGAGGGAAACATGATGTAATCTCCCATGATGCGGCCGCCCATCTTGAGGCTGAATTTCTGGCCCGACGTATCGAGCCACTCGGGCACGTCCGCCTTCTTCTGCTGGGCTTCCAACGCGTCCAACCGGCGGAGGATGCCGTCGAGCGTGGCCGCCGAAATGGTCACCATCTGCGAACTTGGGGAATAGGGGGCACCACCGCGTGCCGGACTTACCGCCGGCGCAAGCGACTCCGGCGCCGCTTGAGCAAGAGGAGCATAGCCGGGCGGATACTGCTGCGCATGTCCACGCGTCACCGCCGAAACCAAGCCCAAAAATCCCAGCAATCCCAGCCCGAGCCGCTCCCACGCGGCTCGGCCGATCATCCGTGCGGTCATCGAACTCCGTCTCCTTCCTGGCTGGTACGGGATCGCACACGCATCCTGACGTGTCATGTGGAGAAGGGAACCTAGTGTCGCCCATGCTCCGAAGAGGGCAACGAGTTCCCTGCCCGGCCGTCTTATCGACGGGCCAACTCCGACGACACGATGAGAATTGTGTAAAGGCGAACGACAAGCACGGCAGTCGTTTCAACTAGAACCGGTAAAGTCCGACCAGTCATGCGCAGAGGCGGTGTGAGCGGGAAACACGACCGGCACAAACATCCCGGTTTACCACACACGTCGCCACCGTGTCGCTCATCGCCCCTCCAACGAAAACGGCCGGCTCGCCACCCGAGCCGGCCGTCTGTTTTCTTGTCGATCCTTCCGGCAAAACCTCCGGCGCCTTGTGCCGGTAACGGTTATACCAATTGGCCCTTGAGTGCTTCCAGGGCTTTCGAGTAATCGGGCTCGTTGGTCACCTCTTCGACGACTTCTGCGTAGACGACGTTCCCATCACCGTCCAGCACGAAGACGCCGCGAGCCAACAACTTCAACTCGTCGATCAGCATCCCCCAATTGGTGCCGAATTCCCGATTCTGGTAGTCGCTCACGGTTTTCATGTTGGTGATTTCGGCGTCTCCGCAGAAGCGGTTTTGTGCGAAGGGGAGGTCGAGGCTGATCGTGACGGAGTTGACTTGGTCTCCCAGAGCCGCCAGTTCCTCATTGAACCTTTTGGTCTGCACCTGACAAACCCCGGTATCGAGCGACGGCACGACACTGATGAGGGTCGGCTTACCTTTGAGATCCTCCAGGCTCAGCGTCTGCAACGAGCCGTCAAAGTAATGAGCCGTGAAGCTGGGAGCCGGCTGCCCTGCGGCAACGGCTTCTCCCACCAGCGTAAGCGGGTTTCCCATAAACGTAACGGCACCTGCGCGTCCCATTGGGTGACTCCTCCTTTGGCGTGGATCGAGTGGGCGGCGAGACCTTCTCGCCACGTTCCTGACCGAAGGTGGTAGTATCTGACCGGGGGGACGGAGTGGCAAGTGGGCGCCACGGAGCTGCTGTGAAAAAAGGATCCCCGGCCGAACCCATGTCGACCGGGGATCCCGAAAAACTACATTTGTCCGTTGCGGAGCCGCCAGCAGCTTCCTCAATCGGCACTCGACTCCTCGTCGCCCTCGTGGCCGCCATCTCCGCTCTCTTCGCCGGAGACCGCCCCGACAGCCTGATCGTCGGTGGAATCGGGGAGGGCGAAGCTCTGGAACTCCAGACGCATGATCTTCTCGTGGTTTTCGTCCCACACTGCTTCGACCACGATCCGATCCTTGCCGGTGAACTCGCCCTTGAGCAGTTCCTCCGACAGAGGATCTTCGATGCGGTTCTCGATGGCGCGGCGGAGTGGTCGAGCCCCATAATCGAGACTCTTGCACCCTTCCTTGATCAGGAATTCCTTGGCGTCGTCGGTCAGTTCCAACTGCAGCCCCCGTTCGGCCAACCGCTGCCGCACCTGGCTCAGTTCCAGATCGATGATGTCCTTGAGATCGTCGTTGGTGAGATGCCGGAAGATGATGACGTCATCGAGTCGGTTGAGGAACTCCGGCCGGAATACCTTTTCGATCCGCTCGGTGACCCGCTCCCGCATGCTCTCATAGGAAGCATCGTCATCGGGACGCTGGAAGCCGAAGGCCGACTCATTCTTGATCGCCTCGGCGCCGGCGTTGGTGGTCATGATCAGAATCACATTGCGGAAATCGACGTTGCGGCCGAAGCTATCGGTCAACCGGCCCTCTTCCATCACCTGCAGCAGCATGTTGAAGACGTCCGGATGGGCCTTTTCGATTTCATCGAGCAGTACCACGGCGTAGGGACGGCGGCGGATCTTCTCGGTGAGTTGACCGCCTTCTTCGTAACCCACATATCCGGGAGGCGCTCCGATCAGCCGGCTGACATTATGCTTCTCCATGTACTCGCTCATGTCGATGTGAATCAGGGCATCCTGATCACCGAACATGAACTCGGCGAGCGCTTTGGCGAGCAACGTTTTGCCGACCCCGGTGGGTCCGGCGAACACGAAGCAGCCGGTGGGCCTCCGGGGGTCCTTCAATCCGCTGCGACTGCGGCGCACGGCCTTCGACACCGCTTTGATGGCGGCATCCTGGCTGACGACGCGCTTGTGCAGTTCCTCCTCCATCTTCATCAGCCTCAAGCTGTCCTCGGTGGAGAGCCGCGTCAGCGGAATACCGGTCATTTTGGAAACGACTTCGGCAATGACCTCCTCGTCGACCACGCCGTCGGTTTCGCGAGACTTCTCTCGCCACTCGCGCGTGATCGTCTCTTTCTTTTTCCGCAGTTTGTCGGCCTGGTCGCGCAGCGATGCCGCCTTCTCGAAATCCTGATTGGCGACGGCATCCTCTTTTTCCTTGTTCAGCCGTTCGATCTCTTCGTCGAGTTCCTTCAGGTCCGGCGGCCGCGTCATCGACCGCAGGCGGACTCGCGCCCCCGCCTCGTCGATCACGTCGATCGCCTTGTCGGGGAGGCAGCGGGCGGTAATGTAGCGTTCGGAGAGTTCGACCGCCGCCTTGATGGCATCGTCGGTGATTTGCACCCGGTGGTGCTCCTCGTACCGCTCCCGCAATCCCTTGAGAATCTCGATCGTCTCGTCCTTGCTGGTCGGCTCGACCACGATCTCCTGGAAGCGCCGAGCCAGGGCGTTGTCTTTTTCGATGTACTTGCGGTACTCGTCGAGCGTCGTCGCGCCGATGCACTGGATTTCGCCTCGAGCCAACGCCGGCTTGAGCACATTCGCGGCGTCGATGGCGCCTTCGGCACCGCCGGCACCGACCAGCGTGTGCAATTCGTCGATGAACAGGATCGTGTTCTTGGCTCGACGGACTTCGTTCATCACCGCCTTGATCCGCTCTTCGAACTGACCGCGGTACTTGGTACCGGCCACCATCATGGCCAAATCGAGCACCACGATGCGCTTGTCGGCCAGCAGTTCGGGCACGTTGCCGGCAACGACCCGTTGGGCGAATCCTTCGACGATCGCCGTCTTCCCCACACCGGCCTCTCCCAGCAACACCGGGTTGTTCTTGGTGCGGCGGCAGAGAATCTGGATCGAGCGTTCGATTTCCCGTTCCCGTCCGATTACCGGGTCGAGTTTCCCCTGCCGAGCCATCGCCGTCAAGTCGCGACCGAAGCTATCGAGGGCCGGAGTACGAGAACGACCACCGCGCGACGAGGAACCGCTCGGTTCGCCACCGCCACTTTCGGCGCCGCCGCGTTCTCCCCCTTCGCCCCCTTCCAGTCCGTGGCCCAGCAAGTTGAGCACTTCTTCGCGGACGTCCTCCAGTTTGAGTCCAAGGTTCATCAGCACTTGAGCCGCCACGCCTTCGTGCTCGCGCAACAGCCCCAGCAGGATGTGCTCAGTGCCGACGTAGTTGTGATTGAGGTTGCGAGCCTCTTCCATGGCGTATTCGATCACCTTCTTGGCGCGAGGCGTCTGGGGCAGCTTGCCCATGGTGACCATTTCCGGACCGCTCTGGACCAGCTTCTCCACCTCCAAGCGGATGCTGCGCAGATTGACACTGAGGTTCTTCAACACGTTGGCGGCCACGCCGCTTCCCTCTTTGACCAGACCGAGCAGGATATGTTCGGTCCCAATGTATTCATGGTTGAATCGCTGGGCCTCTTGGTTGGCCAACTGCATCACTTTGCGTGCGCGATCAGTAAAACGTTCGTACATCGATTTCTTCCTCTCGTGCGGCCCCGTTGGTGACCACTCTTGTCTGTTCGATTCCCCGTCGGCTTAGGCGGCTTCCTCACCGGCCTCGGGGACCGGTTCCTTTTTCTCTTTCGGCAACGATTGCTTGGCAACCAGCCGCTCGCGTTCGCGGTCGATCTCCAGCCGCCACTGCTCGGCGTCCGGGAGCACCTCGAGCACACGCAATTCGGATTCGGCTCGCTCGCCTTCTCCACTGCGACGCAGCAGCGTTGCCAAAAGCAGTCGCCCCGGCAGATGCTGTGGATCTTCTCGGACGAGTCTCTCCAGCAACTGCCGTGCCTCGTACCAATCTCCCTTCAAGTATTCCCTTCGGGCACGCAGAAACAAGTCTTCCGCGCCATCGGATCGGTCGGTTTTGCCCGCTTTGGCCGTCCGCCACCGGTACTGCAGGGCTTGAGCCAAGCTGGAAATGGCGACGATTCCCCACAATCCCCACGCCTTCATCGGCATGGGCGACGAGCCCACGGACCACCGGAGGGCAGCGGCCGCACACAGGCCCCATCCCACGGCCACCCACCAACTCCAGCGTGACCGCGCGTTCCAGGCATCGCTCCATCCGGGCCACCACCACACGCTCCGCCTCCTGATCGCTGACCACAGGTTTCCGATCCCTCCTGCCCAGCCGCCCGCGCGGCGCTGCCAAATTCTAGCTCCCGCCCCGCATACCAGCAAGGCAAGCCGCCGCGCCGGCAGCACGTCCAGCCATCCGCTCGTCCTACAATCGCACTGCCAGTCAAACTCGGGGGCCGACTCTGCCGATTTCAACGCCTGACCGCTCGCCCCTCAACCCGACAACGATTATCCTCAAAGTTGACTCGTCCGGTCTCGGCCATACCGATGGCACTCGAACTGGAACACCCGCTTCATGAATGACGGTCCTTCGAAACAAGCTGCCACGCTGCCCAGTTTGGCCGACGGAGTGTGGCGAATCCTCGATGCCAATACCAACCGAGCGCTCGAAGCACTCCGGACGTGGGAAGAATATGTCCGGTTCGTCCTCGAGTCCGCCGAATTGACGCTCAGGCTCAAGGAAATCCGCCACGAGGTATCCACCATAGGGGGGGAACTCTCGCTGCAACACCGATTATCCGGGCGAGACGTGGTCCGAGACCCCGGGCGCGTATCAGACTGCCGGAGCGAGTATGAGCGGACCGACACCGGCGATGTGGCTCGCGCGGCGGCAGCTCGGACCCAACAGGCACTTCGCTGCCTCGAGGAATACGGCAAGCTCATCGACGGCGATCTGGCGCGGCGTTTCGAGTCGATCCGATACCGGCTGTACGAGTTGGAAAAACGCACGTTCGAGTCGCCCGCCAAGACCGAGCAACTGCCGGAGGCGGCCGTGTGCCTGCTGGCCGACTGCCGGCAGGCTCAGGAGTGGATCATCCCCCGCGCCGAAGCGTTTGCCCAGGCCGGAGCCGTCGTGGTCCAGCTTCGCGACAAGACGGCCGAGGATCGGCGGTTGCTGGCGACGACTCGGGCGCTGCGCGAAGCCCTCCCGTCCGATGTGCTCTTGATCGTCAATGATCGCCCGGATCTGGCGCGCCTCGGCTCCGCCGACGGGGTTCACCTGGGCCAGGATGATCTTTCGGTGGCCGAAGCGAAGCGAATCGTGACACGGCAACAGCTTGTCGGCGTGTCGACTCACAGCGAACGGCAGCTCGAGCAGGCCGTGCTCGACGGGGCGGACTATGTCGGTTTCGGTCCCGTTTTTCCCACGCCGACCAAGGCCTTTCCATCCTTCGTGGGGCCGGAACAAACCGGTCGGATTGCCGCGACCTCTCCCGTTCCCGTGTTCGCCATCGGCGGCATTACGTGCAACAACCTGGAACCCTTGCTTGCGGCCGGATGTCGCCGGGTTGCCGTTTCCTCAGCGGTTTGGACGCATGACGACCCGCTCATCGCATTGAGCGAACTGGCCGAGCGGCTCGATCAATCCGTTGCGTCGTCGCGCTCGGAGGCCTGTCACCATGAGTGATTTGTCGGAAACTCCGCTCTCGGAAGCGCCGTTGGAGAGCGACGACTACGAGCCGTTTACCCGCCGACATACTCGTCTGCTGATCATTCTCATTGTGGGAATCATCGTCATCGGGCTGGCCTGGATGCAACGTCAGCGGATGAGCTATCAGGACGGAACCGCTCATCCCCTGGTGGGCACGGCGCTGACCGGTGTTCGTCTGCAACCATCGGCTGAGGACGCGAAGATCGTCACCGAGGATACGTTGCACGGGAAAGTCACGCTGATCAACTTCTGGGGAACGTGGTGTCCACCCTGCCGCCAGGAGATGCCGCATTTGCTGGAAATGTTCGAGGAATTCCGCCAGGATCCCAACTTCCAGATGTTGCTCGTGAGCTGTCGCGGAACGTCTCGGCAGTCGCTGGAGAAGTTGCGGGAAGAGACGGACAAGTACCTGAGTCGATTTCCCCTGCGGCCACCCGTCTACTTCGATGAAAACCAGGTAACTCGCCGCCGGATCGTCGAACTGGGACTTTCCGACTTCGGTTATCCGACGACGCTGATCCTCGACCCGCAGGGAAATATCCGCGGGTTATGGGTGGGATACCAACCGGGCCTGGAGAACTTGCAGCGGTCTCTCATCAAACGGTTGCTGCGCGATGCCGGGATGGCTCAGCCGGCCCCGTGACCAACATCCAACCAATGATTCACTTTCCCACAGCACTCTCAAGAAACGGCACATCGGAAATATGCTCGTTGTGATGAAACGTCAGGCGCCTCAACCTCAAGTCGATGCCGTCATCGAACGCATCGAGCAGTTGGGGCTGAAGGCCCACCCCATGCCCGGAGCGACTCGGACGGCCATCGGCATCACCGGGAATACGGCAGCGATCGACCCGAGTGTGCTGGCCGGTATGCCGGGTGTTTTGGAACTGCTCCGGGTTACCAAGCCGTACAAGCTGGCCAGCCGCGAAATGCACATCGATGACACCGTCGTGCGGCTGCCTCAAAGCCAGTTCGGACCGCACACCTTTACGGTGATTGCCGGGCCGTGTTCGGTGGAAAACGAGTCGATGATGCGGCAAACCGCCGCGTTCCTGCGCGACCTGGGCGTGCGACTGCTGCGCGGCGGCGCTTTCAAACCCCGAACCAGTCCTTACAGCTTTCAAGGCCACGGGGAAGAAGGTCTCCGCATTCTCAAGGCGGTCGGTCGCGAATTCGGCATGGGAATCGTCACGGAGGTGATGGACGCCAGCCAGGTGGCCGACGTCGAGAGTGCCGCGGATATGCTGCAGATCGGTGCGAGAAACATGCAGAACTTCACGTTGCTCAAAGCCGTCTCGCAGTCCAGCAAACCGGTGCTGCTCAAACGCGGCATCGCCGCGACGCTCGAAGAATGGCTGATGGCCGCCGAATATCTGCTGGCCGGTGGCAATGATCAGGTGGTATTGTGCGAACGTGGCGTGCGCACCTTCGCCGACCACAGCCGCAACACACTCGATCTGTCGATTGTGCCACCGGTGAAGCAACACTCCCACTTGCCGGTCATCGTGGACCCCAGCCACGGAACGGGAAACCGTGCGTTCGTTCCGGCCATGTCGCTGGCCGCTCTGGCCGCGGGTGCCGATGGGATCATGGTGGAAGTGCACCCCGAGCCCGATCGAGCTCTCTCCGACGGAGCTCAATCACTGACCTTCTCTCAGTTCGAACAACTCCTGGAGTCTCTGCGGAAGCTGGCAGCGGTCATGGATCGACAACTCGTGTAACACCCCCCAGTCCCCGAATCGTGCCGATATTTATCGTTTCTACGCAATACCGGAACCCGCCCGATGGCCGGCGCCCCATACGAAGTCGAACTCAAGGCCCGCCTCGAGGATCGAGCCGCCTGCGAGCAGCGGTTGACCGAATTGGGTGGCCGGGCGATTCGCCAGATCGTGCAGCAGGACGAGTACTTCAATCATCCGTGCCGCGACTTTGCCCAAACGGACGAAGCGTTGAGGATTCGCCAGTTTGGCGAACAGTTCCGAGTCACCTACAAGGGCCCCAAGCTCGCCGGCCCCACCAAGACTCGCAAGGAAATCGAATTCTCGCTCCCCGCCAATAGTGCGGCCGACTGCCGGCACTGCCTGATTGAACTCGGCTTTCGTCCCGTGGCGGTTGTGACGAAGACCCGGTCCATCTGGCACGTCCGCTACGCGTCGGTCGAGTTCGAAGTGGCGCTCGATGAAGTCGATCGCGTCGGCAGTTTCATCGAACTGGAAGTGCGACACCCGGGAATCGCCCTCGATAAAGCTCAGAAAACGGCCGAGCAACTCGCCCGCCGGCTGAAGCTCGGATCGCCCATCACCACCAGCTACCTGGAGATGGTACTGGAGACGATCGGCGGCGAAACCTCGAGCTGACATCGGTGTTCAATATCTCGAGCAGGAGACCAGAGCAAGCTTCGGCGGGACGGCTTGCCATCCGGCGCAGAATAGGCGTTCTCACCTGCTCCCTCGATCGAAACGGTGCGCGCGCGGTGTGCGCGCCTCCCAGTCGAAAGCCTTTCAAGGAGCCGAAGAGATGAGACGATTAACAATGATGCTCGTGACAGTTGGGCTGCTTGCCGTCACTAGCGCCGGAACTCGAGCCGATGATCCGCCACCCAAGGGACCTCCACGAGGAAAGATGCGGGAGGAAATCCTGAAACGTTTCGACAAGGACGGCGATGGAAAACTGAGTGAAGAAGAACGCAAGGCCGTGCGCGAAGCCTTTATCAAGCGGTTTGATAAGGATGGCGATGGCAGGGTAAGCGAAGAAGAACGCAAGGCGGCAATCGAGGCCTTTCGCAAGAAACGAGGCGGCAAGGGACGACCGGGAAGACCACCCTTCAATCGTGAAGAGATCCTCAAGAAGTACGACAAAGACGGCGACGGAAAACTGAGTGAAGAAGAACGCAAGGCGGCAATCGAGGCCTTTCGCAAGAAACGAGGCGGCAAAGGACGACCGGGAAGACCACCCTTCAATCGCGAAGAGATCCTCAAGAAATTCGACAAGGACGGGGACGGAAAGCTGAGTGAGGAAGAACGTCGGGCGGCAAGAGAAGCTTTTCAAAAGATGCGAGGCGGCAAGAGGCGTCCCGGTGGAAAAGGGCGTCCGGCTGGTCCAAAGGGCCGGATCGACCGAACCGAATTGATCAAGAAGTTCGATACCGACGGCGACGGAAAGCTCAGCGAGGAAGAGCGGGCCAAGGCCAGAGAAGCGTTGCGGAAGAAACGGGGCGGCGAGTAGGCAGGGGCCCTCTGCAGCCGCAGACCGAACAGCGGATTGGATTCGCAGTCGACAGCCGCGTTGCCTGGCGACGCGGCTGTTCTCGCTTGCCGCTCGTCACCGGTCTAACGCGGGCTTCGCCCGTAAGGCGGGAGGCGGGAGACTGGAGGCTGACCGGGGTGGTGACAACCGAAAGCCAGTGCCGGATGCGTGCACGGCGCGCAGATGTTACCAAGCTGGACACTAACGTGGGCCTCCCTGCTTTCGCTTGCGGCCGGCAAAACCTCCTTGAGACAGTTCGCCGAGGATGGCGGTCGATTCACGCCCGACTCTGGTGACGCGGCTCCTTCATACGAAACGCGAACAGCCAACCCGTGCCGATCACTGCAGACACGCCGAGAAAAACCGCCTCGTAGCCCCAGGCGTCGATCGCCAACCCGACCAGCGGTGCCGCCAGTGCGGGAAGCGACGTAGCCACACCGAGCACACTGAGATACCGAGGATGGTCGGTGGGAGAGGCCAGCTCCAGCGAAAAGTTGAAGACGACTCGATACATCACCGGTGTCAACCCGATCACCACGAACATGGCCGAAAACAACAGCCGGCCCCACGGTCCCATGTAGACCGATCCGATGGCCAGCCAGGGCACCACCGCGATACCGAGCAGCCCGATCAACAACACACGCCGATTGCCGAAGCGGTCCGCGACCGGTCCCAACACAATGCTGAAGGCGGCGGTTCCGAGGTTTTGCAGCACGACCCAGATCATCAGCGACGTCATGTCGAAACCGACTTGATCGCTCCGCCCGAGCGCCTGGTAGTGCGGAAATAACACAATGCAGGTGCCGAAACAGGCGGCCACCAGTGCCAGTTGGCGAAGCTGCCCATCATGGCGAACCGCCCGCCAGGCACTGCGAAACACGGCCCGCTCATCGGCTCGCTGAGAGCGGGGTGCGTCCCGCTGCTCCACCAGCAACCAACCAGTCAAGGCAGCCAGCGCAAAGGCGACTGCGGTGAAGGCAAAGATGGCAGTGAAGTTGCCTCCATCTGCCGTGAGCCATTTCGGCAGGAGCCAAGCGGCGAACAGTACCGCCGATGGTGCTCCCACCACATTGCTGGCCAGCAGCAGTTTTCCCCGCCAAGTGACCGGAACGAGCTTCCCTTGCAACGTGTTGAAAACGAGTTGGTGGACTCCCGTGGTGGCGAAGAACACCGCGTACACGAGCAAGAACGCCAGCGGGGCGATTGCCGGCCCCAAGGTGTGTCGAAAGGACCAACCGTACGACAACAGACCGAAGCAGACCGCCATCACGGCCCCGCAAGCCACCAGGGCATTGCGTTTCCTGCCAGCTCGAGCCACCAAGGGAGCGGCCAATAGTGGTGGAATACTCTGGCCGAAGCGACTGAGCAACGGCAAGAAACCTCGCAGCCAGCCGCTGCCGCCGATCGCGTCGAGCACGGCGGGAATGATGATGCTCTCGGTCTTGAAGATCCAGCCGACTCGGAGCAAGACATGGTCGAGCGCCAGCACGGTGAAGTTCCAGCGGCTATGGGGATGCGTTTCGTCCGGTACCACGAGTTGGGGACGATCACTCCCGACCGCCGGTTCCCACGGCGCTTCGGATTCCGATTGGATGGTTGGGCAGCCTCTCTCTGTCATCTGCCCCATCTTACATCAGCGACCCGGCTGACGAAACGCCGCCGGCTCGATCCCTGGCCAGCCCCCGGCACGACCGCCATAATGGAGGCAGTCCCATCGGACGTCTTCCCGCCCACTTGCACGCGCAGGATTCCCATCCATGTCAGTCTGGAAACTGGTACTCGCCGAAATCCGCGTCCGTCCCTGGTCGTTCGCCATCGCCACGCTGGTAATCGGAGTGGCCACCGCCGCCGTAATCGCTGGACCACTCCTGCTGGACGCCTACACGCGGCAGACCGACCAGGCGGTTGCCCGCCTCGAACAGGAGACGCAGCAGGAGCTGGCCGCACTCGACAAGCAAACCAAACGGATCATGCGCGACCTGGGGATCAATTTGAGGATCGTCCACCGCGACACCAAACTCGGCGGACTCTACACCGAGTTCAAGGCCGTCGACTTTCCCGAAGCCTATATCGATCGCTTGGCTCAAGCTCCTCAAATCCAGACGATTGTCCACGTCATCGCGACGTTGCAGGAGAAAATCAAGTGGCACAACCGAACGGCGTTGCTCGTCGGCATGCGTCCCGTCTTGACAGCCTCGCAAAAGAACGAGGAAAAGCCGCACATGGTCAAACCGGTCGAACCGGGGACGGTGATCCTGGGCTATGAACTGGCCGGGGACACGAAGGCCGGAGATGTGGTGGAGATCCTGGGTAAACGATTCCGAGTCGCTTCCGTGCGGCCTCAATCGGGCACGCTGGAAGACGTGCAATTGGTGATGGATCTGCATGAAGCTCAGGAACTGGTCGGCAAGCCGGGCCGCATCCATCAGATTCTGGCGCTCAACTGCAAGTGCAAAGGGAACCGTATATCGCGCATTCGCAGGGAACTCGAGAGCGTCCTGCCGGATACCAAGGTGACCGAGCACCTGTCGCGAGCGACGGCTCGAGAGAAGCAGCGGGATGCCGTGGAGAAATCTCGCCGCAAACAGATTGCCCGTCTGAAAGAAGAACGCCGGCGCACCGAAGCCGCTCAAGCCACGCTGCTGGGTATCTTGCTCCCTTTGGCAGTGGCCTTTTCCGCGGCCATCGTGGGCCTCTTGAGCTGGCTCAACGTGCGTGAGCGGCGCAGTGAAGTGGGAATCCTCCGCGCCTTGGGCAAAGGCGGAGGCACGATCGCCTGGCTGTTCCTGGGCAAGTCGCTGCTGGTGGGAACGGTCGGTGGAATACTCGGCTGCGCCGGCGGCTACCTGGTCGCCAATCAACTGATCGCGTCGGCCGAAGCGGCCACCTTCGCCGAACTCGCCTGGGACAACACGTTGGCCCTGCTGGCCATGCTGGGAGCCCCCTTCGTGGCCTGCATGGCCGCCTACTTGCCAACCCTCTCGGCGCTCACTCAGGATCCAGCGGCCATTCTGAGTTCATAGAAGTGCCTCCAGAGGCGCGGGGATGGCGACCCGTGAGAGCCGAGGCCGAGTCCACGTTTTTCGAACAGGGCCTCGGCCAGCACTGCTTCTTCGGACATGTCGTCCGGCCACTCGATCGGCCCCGTCGCGCGCCGTGTCACCGGCCCCACGTGAAACAGCCGCTCCGCGACGACCGCTGAACGCCCTGCTCTGGAATCTCGTGCTCGTACTCAGCCTTGCGGTACTCGTATCTCCTACTCGTACTCGACGCCACCATAGTTGTGTGCCTGCCGAAGCTCGACCGGAAAATCGAAGGAAAAACCGACATACTCCATCAACAGGCCGTGAACAGCCCGTCGATCGTGACCGAACAGCGGTTCGGCGATCGCGATGTTCTTTTCGATTACGATTACGAGTACCGGCTGCCGCCTGAGTACGAGTACGGTGTGGTGGGTTTTCACCGGGTGCCCGGGCTGAAAACCCACTCGAAAACTCGCCACGATCGACTCACGAAGAGGCTGTCACAAAACTCCCTGCTGCAAGCAACACGCCCGAGGCCGGAAAACGGCACGGCGGGTTTTGTTACAGGCTCTAAGTGGCTGTCACAAGACTCCCTGCCGCAAGCAACACACCCGAGGCCGGGAAGCGGTGCGGCGGGTTTTGTTACAGGCTCTAAGACACTCACAAACAC
>Ga0256839_1004420_pt1 | contig 13730 bp, 10 predicted proteins | sample 354166metaG_FD_185968 | JGI IMG/M metagenome (GOLD analysis project Ga0256839, IMG submission 185968) | Hydrothermal vent microbial communities from Mid Atlantic Ridge, Atlantic Ocean - 354-166 | ecosystem: Environmental > Aquatic > Marine > Hydrothermal vents | place: Atlantic Ocean: Mid... | reverse complement strand
CCCATGCCGCCACCACCGCCCATGCCGCCACCACCACCGCCGCCCATGCCACCACCACCACCGCCACCCATGCCGCCACCACCACCGCCCATATCGCAGTCTTGTCCCATACCCATGATAAATCTCCTTTCAGGTTTGTTAGTAAATTTAAGGTGTGCTCATTATTCATTGAATGAATAAATTTCAGCCAAAAATAACATTAGTTTTTTTGGTGTTCGTTATCCAATATTAAAAAAATGAACACGCCGAAAATTTAGCAGTGAGGTCGTTTGTTGTCAATTTTTTTGACTGTTTTTCAAGCAAGAATAACACCTATAATATATTGATGTTTAAAGGGTGTTTTTTGATTTCCCTGCTGGTTTTTCCCGGGTTTGTTAAGTCAAAATGGAATGTTTGACTAAAGAGTGACCAGTTGTTGGGCTGATTGTCTGATAACGATAGTTATTTTATAATAAATAACAATATATAGTTTATTTTTATTGTTGCCTTGTCTATCAGATAATATGCAAAAAATTACTTAATTTGGGAGTTAATACATCAATTAAAAGGCTGCTTTTATAGGCCGCTTCGCTTATAAGCAGTTAAAATGACCCGATAAATTTTATGTGGGGTTCATCTTTATTTTATCTTTTGATCCTGATGCCTTTTTTGATAGGTGAAAAAAGTCGATAAAATGAAGATTAAGTTAAGATTGAATTAAGATATAGGCTGTCTATTTTTTGTTGGTTATTCTGATTTTTCAAAACTTCAGCTTAAAAGCTTGATGATTTTTATTGAAAAATAAGTTGTCATAAATACTGCCGTATTGCATAAAACACTTTACGTCTATGTTGAATAATAATGGTTGCATTTGTATGGTTTTTTTGATAAAAATAGAGTGGTGAATGTAAGAAGTTTTCTGGAAGGATGTTTAGAAGAAAATAGTGCCATTGATGAAAAACAATATAGTTATAGTTTAACAAACGATATTGAGAGTTGATGGAGAAAAGACGTTAGCCAGCTATTTTCGGCTAACTGTTTATCGCTAAGGGGTGGTGGTAGCACCCGTTTTTGTGTGTTTTGGTTCAATGATGGAACCATAATAGGTGGATCATATGGATATGAATGAATCAGTAAAAGACAGCCCATTGACTCGGCCTGAAACGAGTGGGTTTTCTGGATTGTTGCCACAGAAAAATAATATTTCTGAAGGCTCTTCGGTTATTGTTGACCAACCACTCAGTACGTTTCAAAAAATACTGTTAGCGACCGACGGTACGGTGACAGATCTTATTTCGATTTATGCCGATGAGCCCATTAGCGTTAAAAAAATTGGGCAGAAAATGTTTCTTAGTGATAACCGCCAGCAATTTTTTTGTCCTTCTGGAACGCCACTGCTGGAAAGAAGTGTTTTGCTTTGCGGCACCAGAAAAAATTATCTGTACGCGGAATCTGTTTTTGTCGTCGGATTGCTTTCCCGTTCAATTCAGTACAGGCTATTGGAAACAGATTGCCCTATTGGGCTGATGTGGAAGGAGGAAAAGCTTGAGATGTATCGTGATATTCTCGGCTATACAACAGCGACATGTGATAGGGTTGCGGCATATTTTGACGTTCCTCCCCAGACCCCAATTATTTCACGAACTTATTCGATTTATCACCAAAGTAAAATTTTGGGTACTATCTCAGAAAAATTTCCTATTACGCACTTTAGACGGGAAATGTAACGACTCTTTCAAAGAGGAAATTCCTGTCGATTTGTTTGCCTGTTGAATCTCAAGCCTGGGTTTTCAATCGCTGCCTCTCTGGTGCCGCACGTTGTTTTTTGTTGGCGATGTCGCGAGTCGTTGGAGTTCAGGTATATTCATTCGCTGTGTAAATACATCACTGTAACCCATTGTTTTCCCGATACAGGCTGTGCAAATTATTGTAGGCTATTGCTGATGGGGACTTTCCTGACATGTTGACCACTGGGCTGCAATGGCTCCCCCCACCGGCTGATTTCCGGATGGACGATAGTGACGTTCATCTTTGGCAAGTCAGTCTGGGTCAGCCTTGTTCCCGTATTCGAGAGTTGGAGCAGTCGTTGTGTCTGGCAGAAAAATCGAGAGCTGAAAAGTTTGTGTTTGATAAACACCGTCGGCGTTTTATTGTCGGGCGTGGATTTTTACGCAATATTCTGGGAAAGTACTTAAATCAGGCGGCCGCAGACCTGATGTTTTCTTATGGCCAACAGGGTAAGCCAGCGCTTGTCTCTCACGATATTGACAATCATCTATATTTTAACGTTTCACACTCTCATGAAATTGCACTTTACGCTATTTCCAGGGGCCGACAGGTGGGTGTTGATGTCGAATACCTTGGTGCAAGACAGGATGTCGAAAGTATTGCTCGGCAGTATTTTTACCCAAATGAATACCGGGTTATTTCTTCTCTTTCTGCAGAGAAAAAAAGAGCGGCTTTTTTTAAAGCATGGACGATCAAAGAAGCTTACGCAAAGGCGACAGGCGAGGGCTTGTCCGTGTTAGAGCAGGTTGAGACATCTTTGTCTCCGGAAGGTTTTGCCGAGTTGTTAAACATCCATGGAAATCCGGAGGCAATAACCCGCTGGTCCTCTTGTCAGGTGTGTCCTGCGCCGAAATACATGGCGGCACTGGTGGTTGAGGGTAAAAGCTGGAATTTACGTCGTGTGATGTATAATCCGGGTTAATGTTATCTGTCACCTACCTTTTACCGTCTCGTAAAGCTTGTATGTCGATTGCCGATAGGCTTTCTAGGAGCCTGTCGGGCTTAGGGAATCAATGGGATAGGTAGCATTGATTTGTTTGCCCTCTAAACGGGACGTTGGTGTATGCCTGTCCCATAGGGAGCCACAACATCAGGAATTTCTTGTTGATGTTATACCTAAACCCTGCAAGTGTTTGTACTTACATAGCTCAAGCGCTTGATCCGTATGGCGAGATGAAACATTCTGGAAGTTATAATAAGGACTCCTCTCAATGTTGTCATGCGCTTTACACACTAATATCTTGTGCTTTGCAAGCACGATCACTTGCAGGATTTAGGTTATAGTCAATGATGTGATATTGCGATGTGCTTGTCTCGGTTGAAATTGAGATGTTAAGTCGGCGTACAATAAAGTTAAAATTTCATTGCAACAGGGTATATGAGGCGGGTGAATGAAAAAATCAGCAATGAAAGAAATGCAGGACAACAGTTATTTGTTTAGTGCGAATGCTGGATTTGTCGAAGAACAATACGCGGCATTCTTACAAGACCCATCAGCAGTCAGTACTGATTGGCGGGTACTTTTTTCTGGTGAAAAATTTGCTGCTTCACGCAGTGGTGGTAGCGTGACCGAAATCGACCATCAGGTGTTGCGTGATGAGTTCAAACGCATGGCCAGGCAGCCCAAGGCACACTCTGGTGCTGCGATGGTACCGCCAGACAAAACCTGCCTGGATGCTAAACAGGTGGCTGTTTTACAGTTGATCAATGCTTATCGGTTTCGTGGCCATGAACATGCGGATCTGGATCCTTTGGAATTGCGTGATCAGGAGCTGGTACCTGAACTGCATCCCGCGTTTTACAAACTGAGTGACGAGGATATGACTACCGTGTTCAACACGGGGTCTCTGGTGGGTGAAGATACCGCGCCGCTGCAGGAAATTCTGGAAATTCTACGTCGTTCATATTGTGGGCACATTGGCCTGGAATATATGCACATCACGGATACACAACAGAAACGCTGGATACAACAGCGTGTGGAAGGTGTTGGCAGTCAATATGAACTCTCCAAAAAACAACGCTTGGATATGCTTAAGTCCATTTTGTCAGCCTCGGAATTTGAGCGCTACCTGCATACTCGTTATGTGGGTCAAAAACGGTTTTCATTGGAAGGTGCGGAATGCCTGATCCCCATGCTACGCCAGTTGGTGCAGCAGGCGGGTGAAAACAAGGTAGCCGAAGTCGTGATTGGTATGGCGCACCGTGGGCGCTTGAATGTGTTGACTAATATTTTAGGCAAAGCCCCCAGCTCTTTGTTTGATGAATTTGAAGGGAAATCAGCCGGGCAGGTTGTCAATGGCTCGGGTGATGTGAAATATCACCAGGGGTTTTCGTCGGATATTGAAACTTCTGGTGGCATTGTGCATTTGGCGCTGTTATTTAACCCATCCCATCTGGAAATCGTGGGCCCGGTGGTGGGTGGCTCGGTGCGCGCCCGGCAACACCGCCGAAACGATACCGCAGGTAGTATGGTGTTGCCTGTGTTGATTCACGGTGATGCAGCATTTTCCGGCCAGGGCGTGGTGATGGAAAATTTCAATATGTCACAGGCGCGTGGTTTCAATATCGGCGGCACAGTACACATTATTATTAATAACCAAATTGGCTTTACCACCAGCAATCCATTGGATTCACGCTCCACAACGTATTGTACCGAGGTGGCAAGAATGATTCAGGCGCCGATTTTTCATGTCAATGGTGATGACCCGGAAGCCGTGGCGCGAATCATAAAAATCGCTCTGGATTTTCGTATGGTTTATCGCAAAGATGTCGTGGTGGATATGGTGTGTTACCGTCGCCACGGCCATAGTGAAGCCGATGAGCCTGCTGCCACACAGCCGATGATGTACAAAAAAATCCGTCAACATGCCCGAATTACTCAGCTCTATGCAGACCAGCTCATCGATGATGGTATTGTCAGTGCAGATGATGTAGATGCGATGAATCTGCAATACCGGGATAATCTGGACAACGGAGAAACTGTTGCGCCTGATATTGTGAATAAATATTATGATAAACCCTATTGGGTGGATTGGAGCCCGCACCAGGAAGCTGATTGGACAGAGAATATTGATACCTGCAAATCACCATCGTATGTGCAGGATGTGGTGGCTCGTTTATACAGCCTGCCTGAAAATATTATGCCGCATACCAGTGTACGCCGTATTCTGGATGATCGTTATAAAATGGCGCGAGGTGAAATGCCAATGGATTGGGGTTTCGCAGAAACCATCGCTTATGCCAGTCTGGTAGAAGAAGGTTATCCGGTTCGTCTGTCGGGGCAGGACAGTGGCCGAGGCACTTTTTTTCACCGTCATGCGATCATACATGACCAACAAACTGGCGAGAGTTATACCCCGCTGCAACACCTTGACAAAAAGCAGGGTGATTTTGTGGTGATTGACTCTCTGTTATCTGAAGAAGCAGTTTTGGGGTTTGAATATGGTTTCAGTACTGCTGCACCCTATGCGCTGGTGATCTGGGAAGCACAGTTTGGTGATTTTGCCAATGGTGCGCAAGTGGTGATTGATCAGTTTATTACCTCAGGGTTTTCCAAATGGGGGCGTTTGAGTGGCTTGGTTATGTTTTTACCGCATGGTTTTGATGGTCAGGGGCCAGAACATTCGTCGGCTCGCCTGGAACGATATTTACAATTGTGCGCGGAAAATAATATGCAGGTATGTATACCCAGTGAGCCGGCACAAATGTTTCATATGCTGCGTCGGCAGGTGCTGCGAAAAATGCGTACACCACTGATTGTCATGACACCAAAAAGTTTATTGCGGCATAAATTGTCAACTTCACGCCTGGAAGATTTGTCGGATGGTGAATTTAAAACCGTTATTGATGATCCCGATGACTTGGACGCTAAAAAAATCACCCGTATTGTCGTGTGCAGCGGCAAAGTGTTTTTTGATTTATTGGATGCGCGTAGAAAGCGGGAACGACACAATGTAGCATTGATTCGTATTGAGCAGCTTTATCCTTTTCCTACTGCACAATTGAGTGATGTGTTGGATAGATACCCAAAGGCAGGGCATATCGTTTGGTGTCAGGAAGAACCGAAAAACCAGGGTGCGTGGCAATATATCCGGCCAGTTTTATGCGATAGCAAGCACGATAAACACGTATTATCCTATGCGGGGCGACCCGCTGCTGCCGCACCCGCAGTGGGGAGCTATAAAAAACATATTCAACAACTACAATCGTTGATTGATACGGCATTATCGGAGTGATATTGGAATGAAATACGTAGTGAGCAGTCCGCGTTTACGCAATATTCTGGAGAATCTTTATGCTTATTGATGTAAAGGTGCCCGCCTTGTCGGAATCCATCACTGATGGGACTCTGCTCAATTGGCACAAAAAACCGGGTGAGTTCGTCCGGCGTGATGAGAACCTTGTAGACCTGGAGACGGATAAGGTGGTGTTGGAAATTGTGGCACCAAAAGATGGTGTGCTACAGGAGATCAACAAAGGTAATGGCGAGCTGGTAGCGAGTGAAGAAATTATTGCCACTATCAACGATGAAGCTGAGTCCGGACAGGGTATATCCGTAGAAAAAGAAATCATTCCCGCTGAAAAAATACCTGAGGTATTGTTAAGCCCCGCCGCAAAAAAACTGGTAGCTGAAAACAATATCGACCCCTCCCGTGTGTCGGGAACAGGCCGGGATAATCGTGTTACCAAGGCTGACATTATCCATTATCTGGAAACACGGGGTGGTGGTAAAAAACACGAAGAGATAGCAGTTGAAGAAGTGACAGAGAATCCTGTAAAAGCATCTATAATGAATGTGCCGGTGGGTGACAGACCAGAAAAACGTGTGGCTATGAGTCGGTTGCGTGCGCGAGTGGCTGAGCGGCTCAAAGATGCGCAAAATACGGCGGCCATTTTGACCACATTTAATGAGGTCAACATGCAGCCTATCATGGCATTACGCGAAAAATACAAAACCGCATTTGAAAAACAACATGGTACCCGACTGGGTTTTATGTCCTTTTTTGCAAAAGCCGTGACTGAAGCGCTAAAACAATTCCCTGTCATCAATGCTTCAGTGGATGGACAGGATATCGTCTATCATGGTTATTTTGACATCGGTATTGCCGTGGGTTCACCTCGTGGGTTGGTTGTGCCAGTATTACGTGATGTAGACCAACTGAGCTTTGCGGACATTGAAAAAAGTATTCGTGATTTTGGGCAGCGTGCCCAGGATGGAAAATTAACACTGGATGAATTAACGGGGGGCACATTCAGTATTACCAATGGCGGTACCTTCGGTTCTATGTTGTCCACGCCTATACTTAATCCACCACAAAGCGCGATACTGGGTATGCATAATATTCAGCAACGAGCAGTGGTGGAAAATGGCGAAATAGTGGCACGTCCCATGATGTATTTAGCGTTGTCGTATGATCACCGCATTGTTGATGGTAGTGATGCAGTATTGTTTCTTGTTGCCATTAAAAATACGTTGGAGGATCCAGCGCGCTTGTTGTTGGAGATATAATATGCTCGTGGCGATTGACACCTAAATCTCAAACGCACGAGTATATATCCAACAATATGCTACAAAAAACAAATTTAAGGAGTTGAGCCATGGCAGATTTTGATGTAATCGTTATTGGCGGTGGCCCCGGTGGTTATGTGGCAGCGATTCGTTGCGCTCAACTGGGATTGAAAACAGCCTGTGTTGACGAACGTGTGGATGAAGCGGGAGAACCGTCCTTGGGTGGTGTTTGTTTGAATGTTGGTTGCATTCCCTCCAAAGCTTTGCTGGACAGTACGCATCATTTTCACAATGCCCGGCACGAATTTTCTGCGCACGGCATTATGCTCAATGACCTGAAGATTGATGTCGCTACCATGATGGCGCGTAAAAAAAAGGTGGTGAAAACACTCACTGGGGGTGTCGCCATGTTGTTTATTAAACATAAAGTCACTTGGCTTAAAGGTCGAGGAGTATTGACGGGCGACAACTGTGTACGGATTACCAGTTTTGCAAAAAATGAAGTAGCGCAGGAATATCAGGCAAAAAATATCATTGTCGCCACAGGGTCATCACCAATACAGCTTGATGCAGTACCGCATGATGAACGGATAGTGGACTCCACTGGTGCTCTGGATTTTGATAAAGTTCCTAAGCGACTGGCAGTTATTGGTGGCGGGGCTATCGGCTTGGAGTTGGGTAGTGTGTGGGCGCGGTTGGGTGCAAAAACCACTATCATCGTGCGTGGCGACAAATTCCTGAAAAATGTTGAGCAACAGTTGGCTGTGGCGGTACAACAAGACTTGCAAAAACAAGGAATGGATATTTTACTAAACGCTAAATTGTCATCAATAAAGGCAACAAAAAAACAGCTCACCGTGATTTATCAAACCCGCGCTGGTGAAAGAAATCTCAATGTGGATCGAGTACTGATTGCCACTGGCCGCACCCCGAATAGTCATGATATTGGTGCCGACACGGTGGGGCTTGCTGTGGATGGTCGTGGCTTTATCAGTGTTGATGACCAGTGCCGCACCAATCTGCCAGGCGTGTTTGCCATTGGTGACGTAGTGCGTGGCCCCATGTTGGCACATAAAGCCTCGGAAGAAGGTGTTGCAGTGGCTGAACGCATTGCCGGACAACAGCCGGAGGTGAATTATGCCGTGATTCCCTCGGTGATCTATATTTGGCCGGAGTTAGCCTGGGTAGGAGCAACCAGTGAACAGCTGAAAGCTGACGGCGTTGAATTCAAGGCTGGTGTGTTTTCCTTATCTGCCAGTGGCCGGGCACATGCTGCCGGTGATACTCGTGGTATGGTGAAAATTCTTAGTGATGCCATAACGGATCGCATATTGGGTGTGCATATTTATGCTCCCAATGCTTCGGAGTTGATCAGTGAAGCTGTAGTGGCTATGGAATACTTTGCTTCTGCGGAAGATATTGCCCGCATCGTGCATGCACATCCTACTCTGTCTGAAACTATGCATGAGGCCGCGTTGGCAGTGGATGGGCGCTCGTTACATTCATGAGCAATAGTCATGTTAATTAATTTAGGTTTATGGTATCAATGAATGAGAATGGGAAAATATATGAAATTAGCTATTTATAGTGCGTTCTTGATTATTTTGTTTCCCGCAGTCAGTTATGGGGAAGAAAAAACTCGGCATATGGAGCCTGAAAATGCCTCTGGAGTAGAAGCGCTTTCACATGAGTTACGGAATTTACTTTCTCAGGAAATGCAGGCATTACAGAGTGGGATGATGTCTATTATTCCCGCATATGTTTCTGGAGACTGGGGTGAAATTGAAATTACCGCAGGAAAAATAAAAAATAGTTATATTTTGAAACAAAGCCTGACAAAATCTCAGGTAAATGAGCTGCATTCAGTTTTACCGTATGAGTTTTTTGAAAAAGACCAAAGGTTTCATTATTTGGCAGGCATGCTTGAGCATGTTGCAAAAAATAAGAATACAGAGTTGATAAATTTTTATTTTTCAGAAATGAAAGAGTCTTGTGTCAGTTGTCATATGAAATTTGCAATGCATAAATTTCCGGCTTTAAAACAAAAGACAGATGGTAAGCATATGCACTAAAATATATACCTGTAGCATTTGAGGTTTAAGCATTCTGCATACCTTCCCATCGTGCTTCGCCGGCCATAAGTGTTACGCTCACGTAATGCACGCTCTTGATCTGTATGCTACGGTGAAATGTTTTGAAAATGACAATAAGGATTCTACTCTACGAATCAATATCTTGCATTTTACAAGCATGATCACTTGTAGTGATTTAGGTGATCAGTAAATTATGAAAATAATTCGGATAGATCAAAATAATTTTACCTTGTTGTATTCGGTGGCAGCTGATGTCTTTGACGAAGAAATTGATGTCGATTTTTTGTCTCGTTATGTCAGAGAAGAAAACCATATTATGCTTGTTGCTTTACATGAGAATACTATTATTGCTCAAGTGTTATCTATCATTCACAAGCACCCAGATAAGCCGACAGAACTTTATGTTGATGATCTTGGCGTTGCTCCGGAATTTCAACGAGAAGGAATCGCAACACTAATGATGAAACAATTGTTTGCATTAAGAAAGGAGGGGGTTGTAAAGAAATATGGGTTGCAACAGAACCTGATAATGAGCAAGCAAAGGGTTTTTACCGGTCGCTAAACCTTGGTGTACGGACATGTCTTGTCTTTGAGGGGGAGCTTTAGCAAAAAAGTGTGTGGCTGAATGGCGTGATTATAAAAAAAAGGGCGCTCGCGCGCCCTTTAAAGGGAGAGTAATCATGCGATAAGACCCAGGGGAGGAGAGGGTCTGTATCACACATGTATTTGTTAGCAATGTGTGTGCCAAGTGCGCGTGGTGATACAGAATGGTGGATTGCTGTAATGCCGATACAAAACTGCGCAGTTGTTATACAAAGGTGCATCATTCCATGACAGATCGTGACGACTTTTTGTTACTCCGGTGTCCGGATTTTGTCGAAAGCTGGTTTCGCCAGCTGATCAGTGGCTATATGTCAGTTGCTTGCTGGATGGCGTTGCCGAGGTAGCTGCTGGGGGTAAGTTTGAGCAGTGTGTTCTTGGCATCGTCGGGTATATTCAGTTCGCTGACAAATTTCTGTAATCGCACCTGATCAATGCCGGTACCTCGGGTCAGTTCTTTGAGTTTTTCATAAGGTTTTTCGATGCCGTAGCGTCGCATAACCGTCTGTACCGGCTCGGCCAGTACTTCCCAGCAATTATCCAGGTCTTCATTGAGGCGTTGTGGGTTTACTTCCAGCTTATTGATACCTTTCAATGTGGATTGATACGCGATGACCGAGTGACCAATGCCCACGCCCAGGTTGCGCAGCACGGTGGAGTCAGTGAGGTCGCGCTGCCAGCGGGATACCGGCAATTTGGCAGCCAAGTGATTAAAAATGGCGTTGGCCAGCCCCAGGTTGCCTTCGGAGTTCTCAAAATCAATGGGGTTGACTTTGTGTGGCATGGTGCTTGATCCCACTTCACCTGCCACGGTTTTTTGCTTGAAATAACCGAGTGAAATATAACCCCACACGTCGCGGTCAAAATCCAGCAGGATGGTGTTGAATCGTGCCACGGCATCAAATAATTCGGCAATGTAGTCGTGGGGTTCAATCTGAATAGTGTAGGGGTTGAAATCCAGCCCCAGGTGAGTAACAAATTTTTCCGCAATATCGGCCCAGTCTAGCTTTGGGTAGGCGGATAAGTGTGCGTTGTAATTGCCCACGGCACCGTTGATTTTGCCCAGTATGGGAATGCTGACCAATTGCGTGCGCTGGCGCTCCAGGCGTGCTACGACGTTGGCCATTTCTTTGCCCACGGTGGTGGGGGAAGCAGTTTGGCCATGGGTGCGTGACAGCATGGGTTGTGCGGCGTGTTCGTGGGCCAAGGCGCGAATGGCGTCAATGATTTCATCCATCTGTGGCAGCAGTGCCTGAGCGCGGGCCTCGCGCAGCATCAGCGCGTATGACAGGTTGTTGATATCTTCAGAAGTGCAGGCGAAGTGAATGAACTCGCTGACGGCTTCCAGTTCGTTGTTTCCGGCGATTTTTTCTTTAAGGAAATATTCCACCGCTTTTACATCATGATTGGTGGTGCGCTCGATATTTTTGACCTGTTGTGCATCTTCCTCATGAAATTTATCGACGATATCGTCGAGCAGGTGGGTGGCATGTTCACTGAAGGCAGGGACTTCCGGGATATCCGGGTGGGCAGCAAGCATTTGTAACCAGCGCACCTCCACCAGTACGCGGTGTCGAATTAGGCCGAATTCGCTGAAAATGGGCCGGAGGTCGATGCATTTTGAACCATAGCGACCATCAATGGGGGAAATAGCGGTTAGACTGCTGAGATTCATGCTGGCTCCAAACTGTCTGATAATGGGAATCGGGGCGCATAATACTATAATTTGGCGATTATGGGGTTTAGGGGGTTGCTGGTATTGGATTTTTCACCCCATAATGTGCGAATGCTTGAGTGAATTGATCTGTTTACGCTGATCACTTGTTAACTCTTCTCTTGGGAGTTTGTCGGGTTCAGGATGAATCTACTGCGAAAAATCCATTTTTTCGATAGTTGTCACAAATCATCAAATGAATGGATTCAGAATGACCTTTTCGTGTTGCCATCATCCCCATCTGATATTCCCCCGCTTTCTTGTTAATTATCGAAAAGAATAAGCCTGTGTCGCGATATGTTTTGCATTTTAAGTGGTGTATTTTTTTGTGTTGCATCTACCCTCTGACGGCTTTGGCGGTGCCGTTCGGCAGCTATGACCCTCGTTCTATTGCCATGGGCGGTGCGGGTGTTGCTTCTGGCAACAGCGCTAATGCGGTGTTTTTTAATCCCTCCTTGTTGGCGCAGTATGAGTCACGTAAACACCGTGCGCGTAATTCTCATTATGTGTTTCCTGTCGCCAGCCTGAGTGTATCGAGAGTCATTGAAAACATTGCGGACTTGGCAGACAGCAACCCGGAGCAGGTGTTGTCCGATTCAATTGCGGCCTACAACCTCAGCCCCACTCAAATTACCGCAGAGAGTGTACTGGCGGCCACCCGTAATTTGCAGAATGATTTAGAGCCTGTTGCCAATGAATCAGTTTTTTTCGATAGCATTGTCGGTATGGTCATTGGTATTGGAGATCGCCGGGAGGGTGGCGCATTTGTTGTCAGTCGGCGTTTTGTCGGGGATGGTGTTGGTGAATTGACGGCGAGGGATAAACAATTGCTTGCTGATTATATCGAAGGTATGGATTTTATTGTCAGTGCGGGAGTCAATGGTATGCCGCACCCTGAATTGTTTGATGTTAATGGTGACCTGTTGGATCAAACCAATAATCTTACCAGTACGGCGACGGGACGAGGATTATTGTTGACGGAAATGGGTATTGCCATGTCCTGGGGGGTTGAATTGTTCCGCAACAAGATCGATGTGGGCTTTACCCCAAAATTTGTGCAAGGCACAACCTATGAATATAACCAAACGCTGGGTAATTCTCTGTTGGATACTACTGCGCGCAAGGAAAATGACGATTGGCAATTCACACTGGATGTGGGAATGAGTAAAGTCATCAATGACAAACTCAAGTTAGGTCTGGTTGTGAAAAACCTTGTTCCTTTAGAGTTTAGCACCCAGTCTGGTGGAAGTATCAACATTCAGCCGCAGTTGCGCGCCGGGGCGGCCTATCGTTCAGTTAAATGGGGCTACTGGGCACTGGATTTGGATATGCTGGAGAATAAATCCATTGGTGGAGGTGACAATACTCAATATTTATCCCTGGGTGGAGAGTGGCTCGTAAAAGCCTGGGTTCTGCGTGCTGGTTACAAACAAAATCTCGTGGGGCGTGGTGATTTCTCAAAAGGGGTTGTCACGATGGGAGTCGGGTATCGCTTTATGAATGTGAGTCTTGATGTTGCTTATATCAATTTCGGGCCGGAAAAAGCTGCCGCATTACAGGTGAGTCGTCGTTTTTAGCAATGGCTGATGCCGATGGCTTGTATCAAAACTAATAACAAAGGATTGCAAATGTCAACATTACAAATGTCCGCATCGTTTAAAGGTATTAACAGTAGCCTTAAACCTTCGGCGACCCGCATCATTAATCGGGATTTAAGTAGCGCCAATTTGCTTATTTCTGAATTCGTTAAACTCAGTAATGCAGCTGATTTTACAGCGAGTTTTAGTGGTTCGGGCAAAGATAATGGTACTGGTAAAGGCGCTGCGACAAAAATAGCTGAAGATATGCGTACCAGAATAAGTGAACCTTGGAGAATTGCTCAAGCGAACACAAGCTTGTGCGGCCCAGCGGTGTTTTTTTATCTCTTTGGGTTTAATTCCCCGCAGCTTGCTGCGATTATTGGTGGATGAGCGAATATATTCATAAAAGTCATAACGTAACAGTACTTATGTACCATTTGGTTTTTCCCGCAAAATATCGAAGAGTG